>Ga0196976_1001345_pt1 | contig 11389 bp, 9 predicted proteins | sample S3v_513CmetaG_FD_148644 | JGI IMG/M metagenome (GOLD analysis project Ga0196976, IMG submission 148644) | Soil microbial communities from Anza Borrego desert, Southern California, United States - S3+v_5-13C | ecosystem: Environmental > Terrestrial > Soil > Desert | place: USA: California...
ACGTCTCGGGGCCGACGAAACGCACGTCGGGCGCCTGACGCCGCAGATTGTCAACAAAGCGGCTGATGTTCTGCCGGATGGGTTCGTCGATATCGATTCCTGCGAAGAGGCGCATGGGGAACACTCCGAAAACGGCTGTCTCAAGGTTCGTTCGCAGGTCACACTTGAGAACGCTCCGGTTGCTGCACCGGACAGTTCTGTTCCGAGTCCCCTCGTCGTTCACGTAAGCCATCGCCGAGTTGTCGCATGAAATTCCGAGTCGCGGTGATGATCTCTTCGGCCACATATGGCGCGAATCCTCCACCCATCACCAAGGGCTTGCCTGTCGCGTGGTTAACCTTGTTCCTCCACGCGAATTTCATCACGTGAACGCTCGCATTCAGTTGTTCTAGGTACTCAAAACTAAGACCCGTCTCGTTCTTTTCCCGCCCGGCGACAACGATAGCCGCTAGTTTCCTCGTGCTTGCGTCCCACCCTTCCTTAGGATCTGTCACTCCGATCTTCTTGCCTAAGCGCACCAACCCGTGTTCCACAACCAGAAGAGAATGGAACACGGCCGCAGAATACCTGCAGAGAGCGAAGCACTTCTGCATCTCTTCGATGTCCTCGATTGCATCTGGAAAATCGCGGCATACCTCTTCCCATCCGATTCTGCTGGACGTGAATGCTTCCTTGCGTTCCGGAGATATACCGACGTAGAAATGACAACTCAACTCGCGCTGAATGTTATCTCGAAGAGCTTCTATGTCTGACGCCGATAAGGAGCTAACACGGAATGTAAGCAGTTCATTCGCGTGTTTGGCGGAGACTTGCAGGCCTATCTTGGCGCAGCTCATTGCTGCGCGTGCGAAAACCTCCTTGGCATCTTTTACGAATTCGGTGTGATCAGGCTCGGCTGTGTCCTTGTGAACTTCCATGCAGAACGAAACGTAGAGGTCGTGTAGGTCCTTGATGAGGCGGACGTACTCCTCCGCGTAGAATCGCAATAGCTCCACGACATCCTCCTGATTACGGTCAGTCGGATCTACACCAGTCGGCGTCGCACCATGTCGAGCGCCTGCTGGGACGCCCACATGCGGATGCGATCGCGGTCGCCAGGGAACTTCCGCTCGACAACCTCGATCCGCTTGCCATCGGTGACTCCGACATAGACGAGCCCGACGGGCTTCTCATCGGTGCCGCCCGTGGGACCGGCAACGCCGGTGATTCCAACCCCGAACGTGGCCCGACAGCGCTTGCGGATGCCTTCGGCGAGGGCTGACGCAACTTGCTTCGATACCGCGCCGTTCTCGGCGATCATGAGCGGAGGCACGTCGGCAAACGCGGTCTTCATGTCGTTGGAGTAGGCGACCACGCCCCCAACGAAGTACCGCGAACTGCCGCTTACCGAGGTAAGCCGCTGCGCGAGCAAACCGCCCGTGCACGACTCGGCGACGGCAATCGTGGCGTTCCGCATCTGGAGGTAATAGCCGACGATCTGCTCGAGCTTCTCGCCGTGGCTCGCGAAAGCCTCCTCGGCGAATTCCTCTTCGAGTTCGTTGGCCAACTCTTCCACGCGTTCCTCTGCCTCTTCCGGTGACTCCGAGCGGGCACGCAGGTGGAACTGAACCTCTCCCGCTCCGGCAAGAATCGTGGTCTCCACGTCCGTGTACCTGGTGTAGATCGGGGCGGCGCGATGGTCGGCCGTGGATTCGCCGACCAGCGCGATGCGCAATTCACGGGTCGCGATATGTTGCGCGGGCACTGCGTGCTGAAGCCGCTCGAAGCACTGCTTCTCGAACATGGCTTCGAGTTCGAACGGAGGGCCGGGGAGGAGAATGACGATCTTCTGGCGCGATCCCCAGCGGTCCTGCCACCACTGTCCGGGGGCGCTGCCGCGGTCGTTGGGCAGCACGATGGCTCCCGCGAGGACGTCGGCCTGCCGGGCGTTGTTCTCGGTCATCTTCACGCGACGGGCGGCGAAGCGCGCATAGAGTTCGGCAACGATGTCGTTGTCGCGCTTGAGTTGCACGCCCAGCGCTTCGGCGACGCACTCGCGCGTGAGGTCGTCTTCCGTCGGGCCAAGCCCGCCCATGGTGATGACGATGTCGGCGCGGTCCAGTGCCTGGGTGACCGCCTCGGCGAGGTGCCCGCGATGATCGCCAACGATGGATTTACGAATGACCTCGACGCCGAGCTCGTTCAGGCGGCGCGTGAGGTAGAGAGAGTTTGTGTCCTGGCGGAATGGCGTCAGGAGTTCGGAACCGATCGCGATGATCTCGGCGTTCACTGAAAACAGTGTAATCGCTCAGGAGCGTTGGGATACAGTGCAGTCTCAGTCGGCCACGAGCACGCGTCCGGGCACGTCCCACGCCAGGTAATGCACGGCGTCGTTGGTGGCGATGATCGTCGAGCGGTTTGGCGCGAAGGCGAGGCCAACGATGTCATTGCCGCTGACGAACAGCGATGCGTTGCGATCCGGGGTGATGCGGACAATGCCCCGGCGTCCGCCGTACGAAGCGGCAACGAACATGTTCCCGTCGAAGTCGAAGGCCAGCCCTTGCGGGCGACCGAGTCCGCGGAAGAAGACCGTGACATCGCCGTGCGGGTCGATCTCGTACACGGCATCGTTGCTCGATGTGGTCGGACTCGAGACATAGAGGTTTCCGTTGGGCGAAAACGCGAGATGGTATGCGGCCACGCTGGGCTCCAGCGTGGCGTAAACGTAGATCTGGCGGTCGGTGGCGATCTTGAAGATCGTTCCGCTGCGGTCGCCCACGTAGAGATTGCGCTCGTGGTCGAAGGCGATGCCGGTCGCTACGCCCATGCCCTGCGCGTAAACCGAGATGCTGCCGTTCGGCGCGACGCGGTACACCGTGCCGTCCATGCGCGAAGAGACGTAGAGGAAGCCCTCGGAGTCGAGCGCCAGGCCCGTGGCGTTCATCATCTCCGAGACGTACGGCGTGATGTTGTACTCGGGATCGATCTTGTAAATCGCCACTGGCACGGCCTGCCCGCGGGAACCGGAGAAGGTCGCAAAGATGTTGCCGTCGCGATCCACGGCCGGGTTCGCAACCGGGTGCAGGTTCTCCGCGATGGTCTGCGCGATGGTGACGTCGAAGGGTTCGCTGACCGCCGTCGTCGCAATCGTCAGAGGGCCGGTGCCGTCCTCCGGCACGCGGGCAACGATGGAATCCGATGAGCCGAACACGACGGCGCCGCGCTCCTCTCCGAAGCGAACTTCGGGCCGTCCGGTCGCGGCCGACATCAGGTGCGCGCCCCAGATGCGGATCTCCCCGCCGGGCAGGGCGAAGTTGGGGTCTGCCGAAGTGATGCGCGGCCGCGAATTGGTACTCGGGTCAGCCATAGGTTCCGATGCTTACTGCAACCAGCCGAAGTGCAACAACACCTGCATGACAGCCAGCGCGTACACGCCCGCGCCGAGATCGTCCACCACGATTCCGGTCCCTTCCGGCAGCCGCTCCAGTTGGCGCACCGGCGGCGGTTTCAGAATGTCGAACGCACGGAAGAGTATAAAGGCGGCGAGGAACGGCTTCCACCCGAGGGGAACGCCGATCAACGCGACCATCTGCCCGGCCACTTCGTCGATGACCACCTTCTGCGGATCCTTGCGGCCGTTCGCGCGAGCGACGATGGTTGCCGCCGGAATGCCAATGGCCGTGGCCAGCGCCGCGTAAGCGATGGCCCCGGGCACGAGGGCCTCTCCGGGCAATGCGAGGGCGATCAGCGCCCAGGTGACGACGGCTCCGGCGGAGCCCCACGTGCCGGGACCCGGCTTCATGCGTCCGGCGCCGAAGAACGTCGCCACGAGTTCCGCCCATAGCGGAGCCTGGTGCTGCGGAGTTTTAAATGGGCTTGCGGCTGCCATGCAGGTCCTCGTCAACATCGTTGCCCGGGCGTTCGTTTCGAGATCCGCCGATACGACGTTGCGGAGGCTCCAGGTATTCGGCTTCGCCGCCCGACTCCGGATCGTTGACCGGAGTGCTGATGACATATCCGCCGCTGGCCCACTTTCCGAGATCGATCGTGCGGCAACGCTCGCTGCAAAATGGGAACTCGGGATCGTTGCGCAGAACCAGCTTGCGACAGGTAGGACAGCGCAGACTGTTGAGCTTCTTCCGGGCCATGTTGAAAGTATCTCATCCGCTCCGGGGCAAATTCGTGCGGGTGCCGGAAAACGGCCTTAGAGGAGACGCGCGACGAGATCGTAATCGTGAGCTTCGATGACCTCGGCGCGGAAGAAGTCGCCCGGCTTCACGTTCTCGTAATCGCCAAAGTCGTTGATGAAAACTTTGCCGTCGATATCGGGCGCATGGGCCGGCGTGCGAGCTTCCCAGAGAAGCTCCGTCTCTTCGCTCGGGCCTTCCACCATGACCTCGATCGTTCTCCCCACCATCGCCTTACGGCGCTTGCGGCTGATTGTTTTCTGCACCTGCATCAGCTTGCGCCGGCGACGCTCGATTTCGCGCTCCGGAACCTTCCCGTCCAGCAGATACGCGGGCGAGCCTTCTTCATCCGAGTAGGAGAACACTCCAAGCCAATCGAATTGCGCCGCTTTGACGAACTCGACCAGCTCGTTGAAGTCAGCGTCGGTCTCGCCAGGGAAGCCCACGATGAACGAAGTCCGCAGCGTGAGGTTCGGCACCTCGCGACGCATTTTCTCGATGGATTGCAGGAAAATGTCAGCCGACGCTCCGCGCTTCATGCGCTTGAGCACCGAGGCCGAGGCGTGCTGGAGCGGTACGTCGATGTAAGGGCAGATCTTCGGGTTCGCCGCAATCGTCTGGAGCAGCTTGCCGGTGATCTTGTTCGGATACGCGTACAGGAACCGCACCCAGCGGAGCTGTTCGACCTGCGCAAGGCGCTCGAGCAGCAGGGCAAGGCCGTCTTTCAGCCCGAGGTCTTCGCCGTAGCAGGTGGTGTCCTGCCCGATGAGGTTGATCTCTTTCACGCCCTGCGCTGCCAGGCGTTCGGCCTCGGCGGCCACCGACTCGATGCTGCGCGAGCGGAACTTGCCGCGAAGCTGCGGGATGATGCAGAACGAGCAGGGATGATCGCAACCTTCGGCGATCTTGATGTAGGCCGTGTGCTTCGCCGTGGCCAGAATGCGCGGCGTGCTCTCGTTGTACAGGTACGTCGGAAGTTCGGCTCCCGCGCTCTCCCATTCCGCACGCGAGAAACGGCCCGCCTGTTCGCGCGCGACACCCTCGGCACGCGCGGTCTCGCCCATGCCGGACTTGAGCGCCTGCGAGGCGGAACCGCTGTTCAGGATGCGAAAGGGTGAGTTTGCGTCAACCGCTGCTGCTGCCTGGAGTCCGGCAGCATCGAGGATGGCGTCCAGTTCGCCCGTGCCGACGACGGCATCGACCTGCGGGATTTCTTTCTGAATGTCGGCGCGGTAGCGCTCGACGAGGCACCCGGCAACGATCAGCTTCTTGGCGCGGCCTTCGGTCTTGTGCCGGGCCATCTCGAGGATGGCATCGACCGACTCCTGCTTGGCGCTGTTGATGAACGAGCAGGTGTTGACGACGATGATGTCCGCGTCGTCCGCCTTGCCCGTGATCTGCGCGCCGGCCGAGGAGAGCATGCCCATCATCACCTCGGAGTCCACCAGGTTCTTCGGGCAGCCCAGGGACACGAACCCAACCTTCGGGCGGGCAGGCGTGTGGGTGGCCGCAGACTCCTGCTGTGCGAGAGGCGTCTGAGCTTCGGTTGAGACCGGGGGTGCTACAGAGAGGTGCTTCTGAGACATGCTATCCGGCTATTCTAGCAGAGCTAAGCTGCTGAGCTACTGAGCTGCCGAGATAGAACTTGGCGAGAACCCTTCACCACCTCTGGAAGTTGAAGGCTACTTTCGTTCGGCCAGTTCCCGGTACGCACTCTCCAGTTCCTCGGCGTCTTCGCTCGAGTTTCCATACCGCGCACGCTCATAGCGCTCGGTGAACGTTCGGACGGACGAGCGGAGCGCTGGATCTTCGATGGTCGCGGCGAATTCCAACGGAGTCTGGTTTGGCCGTCTGCGCCAGCCTCTCCTTGCGACGGTTCTCAACATCCGTTCATACCAGATGGTTGCCACCGCTTGCGGCTGCCGTCCGGGGTTCCGGGTCAGCAGCAGCCGATTCCAGAGGCGGACGAGCTTCCTGAGGTTTAACAGCAGAGCCGCCGTTGCGGCGGCGATCACCAGCCAGCGCACCATTCTTTGGGGCTCCATCTGCGCGGTGCGGTGCGTCTGGCGCGCCATGTCGAGCAGACGCTGATAACGCTGGCGGAACCAGGCTTCCATCTGCCTTCCACCCGAGCGCGAGCTGTCGATCAGCGTTGCGTTCAGGTTCCGCTGCTGCTGGAAGTCGTAGTTGATGACCCACTCGCGCCAGAACTCCCGGGCGGCGTCCATGTACAGGGACACCCGCCGCCACGCGGTCATCTCCAGCGGTTCGCCGGCGGGAGTCGGGTCGAAGGCCGTCCACCCTGCTCCTGGAAGGTAGGCCTCAACCCATGCGTGAGCGTCACGTCCGCGCACGATGTAGCTTCCGGTCAGCTCGTTGAACTCGCCACCGCGGAAACCCGTGACCATGCGGCTTGGAATCCCGAGTTCCCGCAGCATGACGGCCATTGCCGAGGCGAAATACTCGCAGTGTCCCTGCCTGCGCTCGAAGAGGAAATGCGCGATCGGGTCTGCGGGAGTCGCAGCGGGAAGATCGAGCGTGTAGCCGAACTGCGTGGACAGGTAGCGCTCGATGGCTGCCGCCTTGTCGTAAGGTGTCGGGAACCTGTCGGCTATCGCGTGCGCCAGTTGGGCGGTCCGCGCGTCGAGTTCCGGCAACTCAAGGTAACGGCCCGGCATGCTCGACGGCAGCGGAGCCTGCGAGCGCAGCTGGTCGGCCGCAGGCGTCGCGATGTCCGAGATGCCCTCGTACTCGGAGGTCATGCGCATGCGGTCGATGTTCTGGACAACGTGGTCCGCATCCACCGCAACCTCGCGAAAGCGTCCGACCAGGAAACGAGGGGTCGAGATGAGGAACAGGACGTTGGTCCCGATCGGTTCCATGACGACGCGGTACCGCACGATTCTGCGATGCTCGCTTGCCGCTACCCGCAGCAGTTCGGGCGGCTGCTGCGAGAACCGGTCCACGATGGCGAAGCGTCCGCCGCCGTACGTCATCGGCGCGATCTCGAGGGCATGAGGAGGATTCCGCCAGCGCTTCCCATCGAAGCCGGTCAGCGTCGTACCCCGCAGCTTGAACTGCAACTTGCCGTCGCGCTCGCTCTCGATGCGGACGTGCATCATCACCCTGGAGGACTGCTGCACCTGGCCGATGGCTCCGAGATGGATGTTGTCGCTGAAGCCCGTGGAAAGGGCGTCCTGCTGCGCGAACTTGCTGAGGTACCCGTACGAAAGGCGGGGCAGGGTGAAGAACAGCAGCGATGCGGCAACGAGCGTTCCGGCGGCGATGGCGAGCCCGGTGCGAGAAATCGTCGCAGAGAATCGTCCCGGCGTTGCCGACGGCGAGAGTGCGCGCGAGATACCCTGCGCGGCACTGTCACGGGCGGAGCGGCGCATCTCCATGGCGATGAAGGTGACCACCGCGACCACGGAGAAGAACGCGAACCCGGCGAGGAACACCGTATCCACGGTGAGGATGGCCGCCGAGAGCACTTCCAGGAACGCCAGCGCGGCAAGGTAAACGTAATCGCGCTCGCGCTGGACGGAAAAAATCTTCATCACCATCCCGAAGAGCACGAGATGGACGCTGGCCGCGACGAAGTCATTGGAGATCAGGAAGAAGTCGAAGGCGTAGAAGGCGACGTACACGAGGCCGAGATACGACACCCAGCGCTCCGGGATCTGACGTTCCTCGTTTTTCAGCAGCAGGTAGCCGCGGTAGGCCAGCGCTCCGCCGACGAGGAGCATGGAAAACAGGTCGAGCTTGCCGGTGGCTGAGAGGGTAACGAAGCCGGTGACGATCAGCAGATATAGCGAGCGCTGAAACAGGCGCTCCACGGGCGCGGAGGTCTCGGCCAGGTTGGCGCGCGTGGACACAGGACGATTCTAGCCCGGATTCGCGGAAGGTATACCCGTAACCGCAGCCGGGCGATCAGCCCGGCGGTGATGCCAAACGATACAGCCACTTTTGATCCGCTGTTACACCGATCCGCTATCAGAGGCGGCTGCGGAAGTCTGTCTCGGCGATTGCCGGACCGGCGGCGGCAGCCGCCGCCACGGCGTTCGGGTCTGCCTCGACCGGCAGGGCGACAGCGCGTCGCGGCTTGATTTCCCCAGCGGCCACCAGCGCCTCGAGAGCCTCCACGACCCGGCCGTCGAACTTCGTGCCGACCAGCTTGCGAATGACCTGGACGACATACTCTGTGTCGCGAGCGGCCTGGTAAGGACGGTTGGTGGTCATGGCGTCGAATGTATCGGCCACGCTGATGATGCGGGCCATGAGCGGAATGTCGTCGCCCCTGAGCCCGAACGGGTAGCCACGGCCATCGAGCGACTCGTGATGAAGTTCGATGCCCGGCAGCATGTCCCGAAGCTGCTCGACCGGACGCAGGATCGTGGCTCCCTTGGTCGTGTGGGTCTTCATGATCTCGTACTCGTCGGGAGTGAGCGCGCCTGGCTTCTTCAGCACGGCGTCTTCGATCCCGATCTTTCCGACGTCATGGAGCAGGGCAGCGATACGGATGTTGTCGATCTCGGCTTCCGACAGGCCCAGCCTGGTGGCGATGGCCACCGAGTAGCGCGTCACGCGGTCGGAGTGGCCTCGCGTGTACGGGTCCTTTTCGTCAACCGCGCCGGCGATCATCTTGATCGAGTTCATGAACAGCGCGCGGTTCTCTTCGGCTGCGCGCTTGAGGTCCCGCACGAAGCGTTCGAGATCCTCGGACATGAGATTGAACGTGCTGGCCAGCTCGCCGATCTCCGTGCGGCTGCGCAGGTTCACGCGAATGGAGAAGTCGCCCCTGGCGATGGCGCGGCTGGATTCGGTGAGGACGCGGAGCGGAGTCGTGATGCGACGGGCGGCAAAGAACGAGATCGCAAGGCTCAGCAGGACCGTCAGCACGGCCTGCACCTGTGCCAGGTTCTGCATCTGGTACACCATCGCGAAGGCGTCACGGTCGTCCTTCTGCGCGATGACGGCCCACTGGAGCGGTGCCACCGGACTGAATGTTCCGCGCATGCTGTGGCTCCCGCTGCGGTCTGCGTAAACGAATTCGCTATTCTCGCTCAGCTTGGCCGCTCCGCCCTGCTCGACGAACCGGCGGGCGATCTCGAACTGCCGCATGTCCTGTCCGGTGACGAAATCCGGCAGCGTGCCAGCGACAAGGCGTCCCTGGCGATCGATGACGTAAGCGTGGCGGCCATCGCGGCTCACCTCCGCCAGCTGGTCGGACACGAACTTCAGGTCCACCACCGTGCCGATCATGCCGATAAAGCGGCCGCTCTGGATCAGCGGACGGCTCACCACCATCACGGTGTGGGTGCGCTTTCCGTCGCTCAACGCCAGCGGTTGGCCCATGTACGGACGTGAATCCTGCGCGGCGGCAAAAGCACGTTCGAGTTCACGCTGGACGAAGCTGTCGGGCTGGATTTTTCCGGCCGAGATGCCGCGAGCGTCCGTATTGAGCAGCGTCGCGTATGCGACGTCGTCGTAGGAACTGACGAACTGCTCGAGCAGCGCGCGCAGCTCGGGCAGGGTGATGTTCTCGCCCGAAAGGTTGCCGCCGCTGGCAACGCCCACGGCAGAAGCGAAGTTCTGGAGCATCATCTGGAGAGTCGTGTGATGCTGCGCAAGGCTGTCAGCGAGCGAGCGCGTGACCGTCGTCTGCAGGTACATCTCATTGCGACGCAGCAGGTCCCGGCTGTTTGTCACGACGTTGTCGTAATAGAAATACATCGGCACGATGCTGACGAGCAGCAGGACGCCGAGGATGAGGTACAGGATCGGCAGGCGCGTTGGAGCGATCTTCATGTGTACCGGTGCGGGCCGGATAGCATTGCCCCGTTGCGGCAGAACCCAGGTGTTGCACCGCAGCTTGAGCCGTCGTGACGCGATCCAGCGTTGCACACAGAAGATAAGCAACTTTCATCACAAACGGGAGTGACGAAGGTAAGCCCGTAATCAGTCAGTTAATGTCCTTTAGTACGATTCGCCGGCGGAAACCTGGAAGACGCGAAGCCCGCAGCCCCTCCACATGTCGCACACGGTCGGGCGATCGTCGATCACGAAAGCGATGCGCGCGGGGTCGAGCTGGGACAGCAGCTCCTGCTTGACGACGTAGTCGGGGCGCCGGTCTCCCGCGCGGCGCATCAGCAGCCGCGAGTAGCGGATCTGGTGGCTCTGGAGCCAGAGTTCCGTCTCTTCGCGGTAATCGTCCGGACGTCCGCTGACGATGACGACGTCGTATTCGGGCGCGAGATTGCGCACCCAGCGGACCACGATGTCCACCGGCGGGTCGTCCTTCATCTTCCTGAAAAACGACTTCCAGTCCTTACGCCCCGGCCCCTGGATGTGGTGCAGGCGATGGGACACGTCGGCGAGTGTCCCATCGATGTCCACCAGCACTGTTTTCGTGTCGGCGTTGCCGGTCATCTCGGTGTTCGATGCTCTTCCGTGGCCACGTATCCCGGGGTTTGGTGCTGATGTTCGTGAACCTCCGGCGTCGTCTGCTGGTGGTGGATCTGCCCATTGGGCGGAACGATCCAGTCGCTTTCGCCGGTGATCAGCCGTGCGCCGCGACGGAAGGTGACGTACTGCCACGTCCATTCGGCAAGCACGCGGATGCGGTTGCGGAATCCGATGAGGAAGTAGATGTGGATCAGCAGCCAGGCCAGCCAGGCGAGGAAGCCGGTCAGGTGCACGATTCCGAGGTCGCCGACCGCTGCATTACGGCCGATGGTGGCCAGCGTCCCCTTGTCCCAATAGGAAAACGGCTTCCGAGGCTCGCCCTCGAGATCGGCGGCAATCGTCTTGGCCGCGTAGGTTCCCATCTGAATAGCGGCGGGCGCGACCCCGGGAACGGGACGGCCGTCCTCGCGTTTGGCGGCGGCGAGGTCGCCGGCGACGAAGACGTTCGGGTGGCCTGGGATGCTGAGATCCGGATTTACGATTGGCCGCCCGGCGCGGTCCACCTCGACACCGAGTTTGCGTCCCAGCGGAGAAGCCGCAACGCCAGCTCCCCAGAGGATGACGGCGGCGGGGATCACCCGGTCGCCGACGCGTATGAAGTCGCGTCCGATCTCGGTCACCATGGCGTTCGTCATGGTGTCCACGCCGAGCTTCTTGAGCTGGCGTTCCGCGCTGGCCGAGAGGTCCGGCGGGAAAGCGCCGAGGATACGGGGGGAGCCCTCGACGAGGATGATCCGCGCGTTCTTCGGGTCGATGCT
>Ga0196976_1001346_pt1 | contig 11387 bp, 11 predicted proteins | sample S3v_513CmetaG_FD_148644 | JGI IMG/M metagenome (GOLD analysis project Ga0196976, IMG submission 148644) | Soil microbial communities from Anza Borrego desert, Southern California, United States - S3+v_5-13C | ecosystem: Environmental > Terrestrial > Soil > Desert | place: USA: California...
TTATTGACGAAGGCAAAGCCTATTACTGCTATGCCAGCAAGGAAGAGCTGGACCTCATGCGCGAGCAGCAGATGGCGCAGGGAATTAAACCGCGCTATGACGGGCGCTGGCGTCCTGAGCCCGGCAAAACGCTGCCGGCAAAACCGGATAATGTTCCGCCTGTCGTGCGTTTCAAAAACCCGACTTCCGGCCTGGTCAATTGGAACGACCTGGTTAAAGGCCATATTGCCATCTCCAATGAGGAGCTGGATGACCTCATCATTGCTCGTGCTGATGGCACCCCGACGTATAATTTCTGCGTCGTGGTGGATGATTGGGAAATGAATATTACCCATGTCATCCGCGGGGATGACCATGTGAATAACACACCCCGGCAGATCAATATGTTGAGAGCTCTCGGCGCCACAATTCCGCAATATGCACATCTCTCCATGATTCTCGGTGACGATGGCCAAAAACTTTCCAAGCGGCACGGAGCGGTAAGTGTGATGCAGTACCACGCTGACGGCTATCTACCGGAAGCTGTACTGAATTACCTGGCGCGACTTGGCTGGTCACATGGAGATGATGAGATTTTCAGCATGGGACAGTTCTGCCAGTGGTTCGATCTCGATCACATCACTTCTTCAGCGGCCCAGTTCAATACCGAGAAACTGAACTGGTTGAATGCCCACTATATCAAGCAGGCAGATCTCGATACCTTGGTAGAGGATATTCAAACGCGCCTTTCAGCTTTTGCTGTAACAGTGACCGAGACGCCCGCTTTGAAAGAAGTAATTGCGCTCTATCGCGAGCGTGCGAGTACGTTGAATGAGCTCGCCCAAGAGATTCGCTTTTTCTATTGCAAACCACAGGCTTTGGACACTGCGGCGGTAGAGAAGCACATGGCAGCGGACATTGTGCCTGTCCTCAAAACGCTTGCGGTGGAGCTGGAAAAGACCGACTGGACGGTTGAAGCGATCCACCATGCAATAGAGCAAGCTGTGGTCAGCAATAGTCTTAAATTCCCAAAAGTGGCGATGCCGTTGAGACTCATGTTGACGGGTGGGACTCAGTCACCCAGTATTGATCAAGTCATGTTTGTGATGGGCAAACCGGAAGTGCTTGCACGTTTGTCGAGTTTTTTAAGTTAATTACTGCACAGACTGACGTATTAATTTTATGAATAATTCGCTGCATCGTGGATAGTTTTTTCGGTTTTTCGGTCTGAATTGACTGTCCATGAGCATATTTAATTTTTTGCACTTGTTTCAGAGAAAACCATCCCCACTCTAGTTAAGCCAGCAAGCATTGAGTGTTAGTGGAATTTCTGGTGAGTAGCTTAAGATTAACTTTTAACGTAGAGTTCCTGAATAACTAAAACTCCCAAGAAAAGGAGCAACAAATGAACGCCAAAGGGCAGATGCTACAAGACCCATTTTTGAATATTTTGCGCAAGGAGCACGTACCAGTTTCGATCTATCTCGTAAACGGCATCAAACTTCAAGGCCAGGTAGATTCGTTCGACCAGTATGTTATTTTGCTCAAGAATACAGTCACCCAAATGGTTTACAAGCATGCCATCTCGACCATTGTCCCAGGACGCGCAGTGTCGATCCCCACTAATCACCCGAATGACGAGTAAATTTCTAAATAGATAATGCAGGATAGGCCCACTGGCGGGAACGCAGCAGTACTAGTTAGCCTGGATCTGGGCGACACCGATTACAAGGAAAGCCTGCAGGAACTGAGGCAACTCGTGGCAAGCGCAGGCATTGAAGTGCGCGATACGGTTGAAGGTCGTCGCGTCAAGCCTGATGCCAAGTATTTCCTGGGCTCAGGCAAGGCCGAGGAGCTGGCTGCTACTGTAAAGGAAAGCCAGGCTTCCGTTGCCATATTCAATCACGATCTGAATCCTTCCCAGCAGCGCAATTTGGAACGCCTTCTCGAATGCCGTGTTGCCGATCGTACCGGTCTCATCCTCGACATATTTGCTCAGCGCGCCAAAAGTCATGAGGGCAAACTGCAAGTGGAGCTGGCTCAGCTTGAACATCTATCCACACGGTTAGTCAGGGGTTGGACCCACCTTGAACGCCAAAAGGGCGGTATTGGTGTACGTGGCGGCCCAGGTGAAACACAGTTGGAACTGGATCGCCGGATGCTGCGGGCGCGCGTCAAGCAGCTGCGCGAAAAGCTCGATAAGCTCAAGCAGCAGCGCAGCATGCAGCGCCGTTCACGGAAGCGTTCTCATGTCATGTCCGTTTCATTGGTGGGATATACCAATGCTGGCAAATCCACCTTGTTCAATCGCTTGACCCAGTCCAATGTCTACGAAGCAGATCAACTGTTCGCCACCCTGGACACCACTTCTCGAAAGCTCTACGTTCCCGAGGCTGGCCCTATCGTACTTTCAGACACCGTCGGCTTCATCAAACATCTGCCTCACGCGTTGGTTGAAGCATTTGGAGCCACTCTTGAAGAGGCCGTTCAGGCCGATCTGCTGTTACACGTGGTAGATGCCAGCAGTACGAATCGTGACGATCAGATTGCCCAGGTAAGTGAAGTCCTGGAAGAAATCGGTGCCGCGCATGTACCTCAGGTGCTGGTTCTCAATCAGATAGACAAGCTTGGTCTGGAGCCGGGTTTGGAACGCGACGAATATGGTAGAATCAGCCGGATTCGCATCTCCGCCATAACGGGTGAAGGCCTCGACCTGATAAGGCAGGTATTGGTGGAGCACCAGCAGCAAATTGCAGAGTATTCGTCTGTATTGCCTGTTCCCCAGGCTCATGTTTGAGCATTTGCATATATTGAATAGTGTTGCAATTTTAGTTCGGAGTATTTAATGGCAAACGATCCCGGTTGGGGTAATCGCAATAATGACGGACCGCCTGATTTGGACGAAGTCTTACGCCAGTTCAATCGCAAGCTGAATGGATTGTTCGGCAGGTCTGGCAAGGGTGACGGTTCTGGTCCAGACAACAAGTCTTTCGCTGTATTGCCGATTGCAGGCCTGATTCTCCTGATCTGGTTCGCCACAGGCTTCTACATTGTCGATCAGGGCTCTCGCGGTGTTGTACTCCGTTTCGGCGAGCATGTCGAAACAACGTTGCCAGGTCCGCGCTGGCATTTCCCTTACCCAATTGAAACCGCAACTGTCGTTAACATGCAGCAGGTGCGCACGATCGAGGTGGGCTACCGCTCAGCTGAGGGCGGTGCAGGCCGCAGTAAAGAATTGCGTGAATCCCTGATGTTGACTGATGACGAAAACATCATCGACCTGCAGTTCGCAGTGCAATATGATCTGAAGGACGTAGAAGATACATTGTTCAACAATCGTGATGCCGAAGAGTCGGTGCGTGGCATTGCTGAAACGGCGATTCGCGAAATTGTGGGCAAAAGCAAGATGGATTTCGTATTGTACGAAGGTCGTGAGGAGATTGCAGCACAAGCGAAGAAGCTGATGCAGGATATCCTCGATCGCTATGAATCAGGTATCAGCATCGTCAGCGTCACCATGCAAAATGCACAGCCACCAGAGCAAGTACAGGCGGCCTTCGATGATGCTGTCAAAGCCGGGCAGGACCTCGAACGCCAAAAGAATGAGGGCCAGGCTTACGCAAACGATGTTATTCCAAAGGCGCGTGGTACAGCTTCAAGATTGCTGGAGGAAGCTGCCGGTTACAAGCTGCGGGTCGAGAATGAGGCGCGCGGTAACGCGAGCCGTTTCGAGCAGGTTCTTGCCCAGTATCAGCAAGCACCTGAGGTAACACGCAACCGCATGTATCTCGATATGCAGGAACATATTTTGTCCAACGTAAGCAAGGTGATTGTTGACCAGAAAAACGGCAATAGTCTGCTTTATTTGCCCCTTGATAAGTTACTCAACCCTGCTGCCACACCGGCGCAAGGGACTGGCACACCTGCCGCGGCCCCTGCCAATTTGCCGGAGTTGGATCCTAATACCCAGCGTTCACGCGAAGCGTTTCGTAGCCGTGATCGGGAGAGCCGCTAAATGAAAAATATTGGAGCCTTGCTATTGGGCCTGATCGTAGCATTGCTGCTACTGAGTCTGTCAGCATTTTCTGTAGATCAACGCGAATATGCGTTGGTTTTCAGATTGGGCGAAATCATCTCGGTCAAGAAGGAGCCTGGTCTGTATTTCAAGGTGCCCATGGTCGATAACGTCCGTTACTACGACAAGCGCATCTTGACGCTTAATTCCGTGGAGCCGGATCGTTTTCTGACCAGCGAAAAGAAAAACGTACTGGTGGACTCCTTCGTTAAATGGCGTATTTTTGATCCTGCCAAGTATTATGTATCCGTCAAAGGCGATGAATTGCAGGCAGAACGCCGCTTGTCCCAAGTGGTCAACGATGGCTTACGGGCCGAATTCGGTAAACGGACAGTTCATGACGTGGTGTCCGGCGAGCGTAGCCAGATTATGGGCATCTTGCGTCAGCGTGCAGATCGCGATGCCCGACAAATGGGTATTCAGGTACTTGATGTACGTGTGAAGCGCGTAGATCTTCCTCAGGAAGTCAGCGAATCCGTGTATCAACGCATGGAAGCAGAGCGTAAGCGCGTTGCCAACGAACTGCGTTCGCAGGGTGCTGCAGCAGCTGAAAAAATCCGTGCCGATGCAGACCGGCAGCGTGAAATTATCATTGCTGAAGCCTATCGCGAAGCGCAACGGCTCAAAGGGCAGGGCGATGCCAAGGCCGCGGAAATTTATGCCAGCGCCTATGGCAAGAGTCCGGAATTCTATTCGTTCTACCGTAGCCTGAATGCATATCGCAATAGTCTGAAGGACAAGAGCGATATCATGGTGCTGGATCCGAATTCCGAATTCTTCAAGTATCTGCGCAGCCCCACCGGCGGCAGGTAGAAAAATTCAAGGCCAGGTCTTGGGAACGCTAATGGCAGCTTTCGGGCTGATGCTGATTCTGGAAGGCGTTATGCCTTTTCTAGCGCCTAAAGCCTGGCGTCAGGCTTTCCAACGCATGATCGAACTCAGGGATGGGCAGCTGCGCTTTGTTGGCCTCGTTTTCATGCTGGGCGGCTTGCTGTTCCTGGTTATGGCCCGCTGAGGATTTTAGCGCATGCGTAACTGGATACTTCCTGAATACATCGAAGACGTCTTGCCTGCGGAGGCTACTCGCATTGAGCAATTGCGTCGGAAGCTGCTGGACCTATTCAAGGTTCATGGTTACCAATATGTCATCCCCCCTTTGCTGGAGTACCTGGAATCGCTGATAACGGGTGTGGGTCATGATCTGGATCTCGCCACTTTCAAGGTGGTTGACCAGCTGTCAGGCCGCTTGATGGGAGTTCGTGCCGATATGACTCCACAAGCTGCGCGCATTGATGCCCATATGCTCAACAACAAAGGTGTTACTCGCCTGTGTTATGCAGGCAGTGTGCTCCGGACGCAGGCAGGCGGACTCGCTCAGACTCGTGAGCCTTTGCAGATCGGTGCAGAACTCTTTGGGCATGCAGGCGTAGAAAGCGATATAGAAATCCAGGGCCTAATGGTCAAAGCCTTGCAACTGATGGGTGTTCAGTCATTGCATGTGGATTTCAATCACGTAGGCATTTTTGCTAGCCTTGTGGATCAGGGCCGTATCGCCGCACCCCTTGAGCAATCACTCTACGGCGCCTTGCAGAGCAAGGACCGCGTAAGCGTCATCAGTCTCACAGAAGGGATGGACGCAACCATTCGTAATGCCTTGGTTAGTCTGGTCGAACTCAATGGGAATATTGAAGTACTGGATGAGGCACAAAAAACCCTGCCTCCTACAGCGCAGGTCAGGCAAGCAATTTATGACTTGCGCCGTGCAGGGGAGCATATGATGTCTCTCGGCGTAAAAGCCTGTTATGACTTAGCGGAACTACGGGGCTACCACTACCACAGTGGTATGGTTTTCACTGCTTATGCGGCTGGTTATTCTGGACCCCTTGCTCTCGGCGGCCGTTATGACGAAGTCGGCTCAGCATTTGGACGTGCTCGTCCTGCCACGGGTTTTAGCCTGGATTTGCGTGGCATTGTCTCCGCCTTGCCTCCTGCAACACCTGAGAAAGCCATATTTGCTCCATTCGGCAATGACCCAACATTGACCATGAAGATACAAGAACTGCGGAATGCAGGGCAGGTCATTATGCAGGAGTTGCCTGGTCATGAGGAACATCGTGCCGAGCTGAATTGCGATCGCAAGCTGGTAAAGCAGGGTGATGGCTGGCAGGTTGTAGCTGCGCCGGAATTATTAACTCAAGATGATGACAAGTAACTGACCATGAACAAGAATGTTGTAGTAATCGGGACTCAATGGGGTGATGAAGGCAAGGGCAAGATTGTCGATTGGCTGACCGATCATGCCCAAGGCGTCGTCCGTTTTCAGGGGGGCCACAATGCCGGCCATACGCTTGTCATTGCGGACAAGAAAACCGTTCTGCACCTGATTCCATCAGGTATCCTGCGGCAGAATGTCATCTGCTATATCGGTAACGGGGTTGTGCTGTCACCACAGGCCTTGCTGACCGAACTCCACATGCTGGAAGGGGCTGGCGTGGATGTGCGTTCCCGCTTGAAAATCAGTGAAACTTGTCCATTAATCTTGCCACATCACGTTGCCCTCGATTTGGCTCGTGAGGCAGCTAAGGGCTCCGGCAAGATTGGTACAACAGGGCGCGGAATTGGTCCGGCCTATGAGGATAAGGTTGCCCGCCGGGCCATTCGACTGCAAGACCTGTTCTATCGCGAACGCTTTGCTGCCAAGCTGGGTGAAGTGCTCGATTATCACAACTTCGTGCTGAAGCATTATTTCCAGGCGGATACCATAGACTTCCAGCGTACCCTTGACGACACGCTGGCATTGGCCGAGCAGATAAAACCGATGGTCGCTGACGTATCCAATCTGCTGTATGAAGCGAACCAAGCGGGCGAGAGGCTGCTATTCGAAGGTGCCCAGGGATCCCTGCTGGACGTAGATCATGGCACCTATCCATTCGTCACCTCCTCAAATACGGTAGCGGGCGGCGCTAGCACAGGGGCCGGCGTCGCACCGCAGATGCTGAACTACGTGTTGGGCATCACCAAAGCCTATACCACGCGAGTTGGTTCAGGGCCTTTCCCTACTGAACTCGAGGATGAGGTTGGCCAGCATCTAGCCAAGCGAGGCCATGAGTTTGGCGCCACGACTGGGAGAGCCCGTCGTTGCGGATGGTTCGACGCTGCTGCACTCAAGCGTTCCATCCAGGTCAATGGCGTCAGTGGGCTTTGCGTAACCAAGCTGGACGTACTGGACGGCATGGAGACTCTACAGATTGGTGTAGGTTACCAAACCAGCACCGGCGACCGGAACATTTTCCCGAACGGGGCAGAGGAGTTGCAGGGTTGTACTCCTGTTTACGAAGAAATGCCCGGCTGGAAGGAAAGCACCGAGGGCATCAAGAAATACGAAGACCTGCCGCTTAATGCGAAGAAGTACCTGAAGCGTATGGAAGAGGTTTGCGGTGTCCCTGTCGATATCATCTCTACCGGTCCTGACCGTGAGGAAACCATCGTATTGCGTCACCCTTTCGGGGCGCAGTAAATGAAAAAGGTGGAACGGCAGCGCCTCGCTTGGGCGCTGACCGGCTCTGGACATTACCTGAAAGAGTGTCTGGAAATTATCAACCACTTGCAGGACGTAGACCTGTTTCTCAGCAGGGCTGGCGCCGAAATCTTGCAGCAGTACGGTTACAAACATCAAGTCGGTCGTGTTTTTCAGGACAAAACGGCCAGCGCTGTTCCCGTGGAACTGTTCTATCACGGGGCCTATCATTCGGTCGTTATCGCACCCGCCACTTCGAATACTGTTGCAAAGATGGTCTGCGGGATTTCGGATAGCCTGGTGACCAATATCTATGCGCAAGCTGGAAAATGCCGTGTGCCTTCCATCGTATTTGCTTGTGATACTGCACCTGAGCTTGAGTCAGAGGCACCCCATGAGCACATAGTGAGGGTATACCCCCGCCGTATCGATCTGGAAAACATGGAAAAACTCAAAACCTTTGAAGAAACCACTGTCGTAGCAGATATGCAGCAACTTGATGCTGCCATTCAGGCGAGATTGGCATGTCTGAAAACTACCTCTTCCTGACTGGAAAGCTCGCTGAGAAAAGCCTGCATAAGGTACTGGCTGAAATGCAGCCAACGGCATTCAGTTATCGTATAGCCCAGCTGGGTGTTTCGGTTGCGGCCCTAATGACCCCAGAACTCATCATGCGACGCCTTGCTGACAAGGGCGATGCAGACAAAATCATGTTACCAGGGCTATGCCGAGGTGATTTGTCGCCGCTTGAAGCGAAATATGGCGTACCGGTAGAGCGGGGTCCTGAGGACCTGAAGGATTTGCCCAGGTACTTTGGGCAGGACGGTAGGAAGTCAGATCTTTCCCGATACGATGTCAGAATTTTTGCCGAAATCGTGGATGCGCCGCATCTCAGCCTCGAGGATATTCTGAGTCGAGCTGCACTTTATAAGGAACAAGGGGCTGATGTTGTTGATCTCGGTTGCTTGCCCAATACGCCATTTCCTCATTTATCAGAAGCTATTGGTGCACTCAAGGCTGAAGGTTATCTTGTCAGTGTTGATTCTGCTGACACTGATGATTTGATAGCCGGTGGCAAGGCGGGCGCTGATTTTTTGCTGAGCCTTACCGAGAAAACGCTATGGGTGGCGGAAGAAGTGCCCTCGGCCCCGGTGCTTATTCCCGCTAAAGCTGCCAATCTGCCATCGCTCTATCGTGCAATCGAAATCTTGCAGAAGAAGGGCCGGGACTTCATCGCCGACCCCATTCTTGATCCCATTCCATTTGGATTTACCCAATCGGTAGTTCGTTATGAACGCTTGCGCCGGCGCTTTCCCGATATCCAGATCATGATGGGAGTGGGGAATCTGACAGAGCTGATAGACGCCGATACGACAGGTATCAATGCGTTGTTGTTCGGCATGATTGCCGAGCTGGGGATCGATGCTGTGCTCACGACATCGGTGAGCCCGCATGCAATTAATGCCATTCAAGAAGCTGATGTCGCGAGACGTATCATGCATGCCGCAAGAGAGGATAGACGTCTTCCACGTGATTACTGTGATGGTTTGCTTGGGCTGCACGATAGACGACCATTCCCGTATAGCGAGGATGAAATTGCCGAGCTTGCGGCCCAAGTCAAGGACCCCAGCTTTCGTATTCAAGTAAGCAGGCAAGGCATTACCATCTTCAATCGTGATGGAAAGTTTCGGGACATAGACCCATTCAAGCTATACCCACACCTCAAGGTAGATGACGACGCATCACATGCCTTTTATCTGGGCGTGGAATTGGCTCGGGCGCAAATCGCCTGGCAGTTGAAGAAACGTTACCGGCAGGACGAAGAGCTGCGATGGGGGTGTAATACGGTCACACAGGATGAGGAAGGGCGGGCATCGCATCGGAATGATGCCATCTCGCAAAAGCTCAAGAAGAAAACCGAGCAGTGATTTACGAAACCATCATTACGAGTATTGATGAGCAAGGCCTACCGCATATTGCTCCTTTCGGTATTCGTGAGCACGAAGACCTGGTGGTCATCGCTCCTTTCCGCCCATCTGCAACACTGGACAACCTTCTTGATAGTCGCAGTGCTGTGGTCAACTATACGGATGATGTACGTATTTTTGCTGGCGCACTGACAGGCCGCAACCAGTGGCCATTGTCTCCAGCAAAGCATATCAAGGGCCATGTTCTCGATGTGGCGCTGGCACATCGAGAGCTCGAGCTTGTGGGAATTAAGGAGGATATTCAGCGCCCGGAGCTGAGTTTCAAAGTGGTGCATGAAGAAGCGCATGCGCCTTTCAAGGGATTTAACAGGGCGCAGGCTGCTGTGATCGAATTGGCTATCCTGGTGAGCCGCTTGCATATGCTGCCTCTGGAAAAAGTAGAGGCCGAAATCACCTATTTGCAGATTGCAATTCATAAGACCGCCGGAGAGCGTGAACTGCAGGCTTGGTCCTGGCTCATGGAGCGGATAGAGAATCACAAAGCTCAGATTGCAGGGGACAACCTGGCATGACCAAATTATTGGCGAGCGTATGTACACCGGCAGAAACCTTGATGGCTTTGAATGCGGGGGTCGATATTATTGATTTGAAGGACCCTGCACAAGGCGCCTTAGGTGCTTTGTCAACGGATATGATTAAGGAGCTTATCCGCTTAATTGGCGGCAGGCTTCCAGTAAGCGCCACGATAGGTGACATTCTTGTGGATTCTGCCGCCACTGTGTTCGCAATAGAACAAACGGCAAACCTCGGTGTTGATATCGTCAAGGTCGGCTTTTTTGGCGACAGATACGATAGATTTCTTGAGGACACTCGCGCGCTTACCGAAAAAGGTACCAAAGTTGTAGCTGTACTCTTTGCTGACCATAAGGTTGAGATGGGACTGCTGCACCAATTGAAGATAGCTGGTTTTTTCGGCGTCATGCTGGATACGGCCAATAAAAATGGTAAAAGTCTCTGTGATTATTTCTCTATGGACGAGCTTAAGGATTTTCTAGGGGTTGCACACCAAACTGGATTGGAATCTGGGCTTGCAGGATCTCTGCGATTGGCAGACATCCCAGTGTTGGTGCCGTTGAATCCTGGATACCTTGGTTTTCGTGGCGCATTATGCGTAGAGCACGGCCGTAGGAATGCTTTACACCAAAGCAGCTTGGTCAAAGCAAAGAATATGTTGCAGGAAAGCAACAGTGTGTCCGAATATGTAGCATGGGCTTGAGCTGCAGCGTGATTCACATTGCAACTAACGCAGCCTTTAAAGTATATTCAAGTCACAATTTGGTTAACTAGGGAGAAAAACGCATGAAGAATCTTAATGTAAACATCATTGGCCTTGCGGTGGCTGGCGCACTCGGTTTCGGGACAAGCTCTGCACTGGCGCAGGAGGCTTACACAGGTTCTTGGTATGCGGTCCCTGGTGTTAGCGTTATGCACCCTGATAGCGAGCTGGATGCCGACAGCACCGGCAAAGGCGGTTTCATCCGTTTGGGTAAAGAACTTAGTGAACACTGGGATGTGCAAATCGGTGCCAGCTATGCAGAAGCTGACGAAGATACCGGCATTCCTGGCGCAGGCGGCGACTATAAACAAACTATTTTCGGTGTCGATGCTCTGTACATGTTCAGTCGCGACAAGTTCCGTCCATTCCTGCTGGCTGGTCTGGGCGTTGCCCGCAACAAGCTGGACTACAGCGGTGTTGGCATGACGGATGAAAGCAAGACTTCCTGGATGGCCAATGTCGGTTTGGGTGCCCAATACCTGTTCAATGAACGTTTTGGTCTGCAGGCTGATCTGCGGCATGTATGGAGCAAGGCAGACGGCCAAATCGCTG
>Ga0196976_1001347_pt1 | contig 11383 bp, 8 predicted proteins | sample S3v_513CmetaG_FD_148644 | JGI IMG/M metagenome (GOLD analysis project Ga0196976, IMG submission 148644) | Soil microbial communities from Anza Borrego desert, Southern California, United States - S3+v_5-13C | ecosystem: Environmental > Terrestrial > Soil > Desert | place: USA: California...
CTCGTGGCGTCGGACACATGAACGATGAGCGACGCGCGCTCCACCTCTTCAAGCGTCGCCCGAAATGCCGAAACGAGCGTGTGTGGAAGATGCCGGATGAAGCCTACCGTGTCTGAAAGCAGCACCCTGCGGCGCGAAGGCAATTGAATGGCGCGTATTGTGGGATCGAGCGTCGCAAACATGCGCGAGGACTCGAACACTCCCGCCTGCGTGAGCGCGTTGAAGGTAGTGCTCTTGCCCGCGTTCGTGTATCCGACGAGCGCGATAGTAGGTAGCGGCACGGATTCACGACGCGACCGCTGCTGACGGCGAATCCGGCGCACTTCTTCAATCTGTCCTTCTAGATGCCGTATGCGTCGGAAAATTTTGCGGCGATCGGTTTCCAGCTGCGTTTCGCCTGGTCCCCTTGTTCCAATGCCGCCGCCGAGCTGCGACATTTCCCGGCCCCGCCCCATAAGGCGAGGAAGCAGGTAGTGAAGCTGAGCGAGTTCCACCTGGAGCTGGCCTTCGCGCGTGCGAGCGGCGCGAGCGAATATGTCGAGGATGAGCTGGGTGCGATCGATGACCCGCGAGTTCACCACCGCCTCGATATTTCGTTGCTGCGAGGGCGAAAGCTCGTGATCGAAGATCACAAGATCGGCTGAAGCGGAGGCTACGGCAGCCGCTATTTCCTCAAGTTTGCCGCGACCAATGAGCGTGGCGGGGTCAAGCCGGTCCCGATATTGAAGCACCTCACCGACAACGACAGCTCCGGCGCTGACTGCGAGTTCGCGCAGTTCGCCGAGCGATTCCTCGGCGCTGAACTCTGGAGTTCTTGCAGATTTGGCGGACTCGGCGGCAGCAAGCGAGGCATCGCGGGCAGCACGCACACCGGGGGTCAATGCCCCGGCCGAAGATGAGCCCCCGTCCCGCGTAGGGCGCGAGTGGCGAGTCTCAATCCCGATCAGGAAAGCGCGTTCAGCTCCGTGAGTGCGTTTCGCCGCCTCTTCTTGCTCGCGGATTCGGTCCGCAATGGAAGCTTTGGGCCGACGGCGGTTTGACTGTGTCATCCCTCGGTCTTGGCTGGAGTCGTGGTCCCAGTATTCGGCTGCGGTGCAGCGGGCTGCGTTGTCACGGGGGCCGACGGCGTAGGCGAAGCAGGCACGGAAACCGCGGGAGCGATCATCGCGGCCGGCCTTTCGGCGTGTGGCTTATTCATGACAACCGTTGAAATTGCGTGCTTGAAGATGAGTTGTTCCTGGTTGTTGGTCTCAAGCACAACGGAGTACTTGTCGAAGGAACGGATGCGCCCCGTCAACTTGACGCCGCTAAGCAGGTATAGCGTGATGACCGTTTTGTCTTTGCGAGCGGTGTTGAGGAACGAATCCTGAATGTTTTGCGTCGGCTTGCTTTCCATCGCCGATCTCCCGTCCAAAACGCGCGTCCCTATCACATAACGACAATGCGATGAGCGCGCGCCGAATCAACAGCGTACCTCGGTGCCGGCATTGGCTGTGCCGTTCCACGACACTGGCCAGTGCCAGTAAAAATGGCCCGTTTGCTGTCCCGCCAAGACGCATCCCGATGCCCCTGAAAGCAGGGTCGGACCGCGTTGGCAGGCACGGATACGATAGGCTGAATGGCGGCAAGTTGCAACTAGCACGCCAAAATTCGTCCAAGCTGTAGAACGCAAAGCAAAATCTCACCTCCTGTACTGTCCGTATCTCTGCAACCGGCTCACACCCAGCACCGTCTTATCCAACGAGGTACTTAGATGATTCTGAACGCTCTTGTTGCAGCGCCCCAGATCTCGTTGCCTACCGGCGGGGACGTGAACACCCTTATGCTCGTACGCTGGCTGCACTTCGTGGCCGGCATTCTCTGGATCGGACTGCTTTACTTTTTCGTGCTGGTAAATATGCGGTTCGTGCGCGAACTCGATCCAGCAACGAGGTCAAGAGTCATTCCCACGCTGATGCCGCGCGTTCTGTGGTGGTTCCGCTGGGGGTCGGTCGTCACGGTCCTGACCGGCCTCTGGTACTGGATGAAGATTGTCGGGAGCGATGGGCGAAACGGGGTCGCGGCCGGTTTGGAGAATGTCTCGACCGGCTGGGCGATCAACAGCTTCTTCCTGATCTGGACGATGGCTTTCGTGGTGTACATGGGCGTGCTCATGTCTCCTCTGGGAAAGAATTCCGTTGCGGTCGGACTTACGGCGGCCGTGGTTGTAATAGCCGCGAGCTGGTTCTACCTGTCAACGAACCAGAACGGATGGGAGAGCAACCGGCTGCTGGCGATAGGAATCGGCGGCGGACTCGGCTGGTTCATGCTGTTCAACGTCTGGGGCATCGTGTGGAGGGCTCAGAAGAAGATGATCCGGTGGACAGTCGAGGGACGAACGGACACACCAGAATTCGCAAAACAGGCGAGGCTCACGAAGATGGCGGCGGCCACGAACTTCGTGCTTTCATTCCCGATGTTGTTCTTTATGGGCGCGGCGAGCCACTACATCATTTTCGTGCAGCGGTAGGTCCAACGGAATCGCAGAGTCAGACCTGTGCAAATAAAACGAGGCCAGCCTTGCGGCTGGCCTCAAGTACATGCGTTCCGTGACGGCTTCGATTAGAAGTCGAGGCGGAGCGCCAACTGGGTAACGCGCGGATCGAAGGTCGAGACGGACTTGCCGAAATCGGCATTGTTCGCATCGCCGACCGGGCGATTGAAGTTCGCGCGGTTGAACAGGTTGAAGAAGTTGCCCATGAAGGTCAGCTTCGTGCCTTCGGTGATCTTGAAGGCCTTGCTTACGCCGAAGTCGACGTTCGCGAAGCCAGGACCACGCATCGAGTTGCGACCCAGCGGCGGCTGGCACCACGCTCCACCGTTCACGCTGGCAGGGCAGGTGTACTTGCCCCACTTGGTGGTGTCGAAGTAGCCAACGCCCGGGCTCTGGTCGGCGATTACGGTCGAGTTCGGCTCGGCGCCGCCGATCGTCACGTAGCGGTCAGTGAAGTAGCCGTCCTTGTTCGCGTCGTAGCTGCTTGCGCTGCTATACGGCGAGAACGGAGTGCCAGTCTGGATGCTGACGATGCCATTGATCGTCCAGCCGCCAAGGATGCTGTTGCCCTTGAAGAACGGCAGGTCGTACGTGTAGTTCGTGACCAGGCGATGGGTCAGGTCGAAGTCGGCCGGACCGTAATCGTCGCCGGGGTTCATGTTGTTGGTCGGACGAGCGCCGGAGCGATTGTTGAACGCGTCGCTCACGGAGTCCAGGGCCTTCGAGTACGTGTAGCTGGTCTGGAACGAGAGGCCGTTCGAGTAGCTCTTGCGTACAGTCGTCTGCCAACCGTGGTAGTTCGAACCGAAGGCGTTCGTACGGAAGTTATCGCCCGCCATGGTCGGGTTGATGCGGGTGCTGCTCTGGCCAGCGGCGCGGCGTCCATTGAAGGTGTTGATGTCAATGATGCCGGTCAGCTTGCGGCCCATCGTGCCGATGTAGCTCGACTCAAGAACGTAGCCCTTGACGAACTCGTACTGGAAGCCGAGGTTGAACTGCTCGTAGTACGGAGTTACGAGGTTCTGGTCCATGTGGCGAGGGGCCGGCAGCGGCGAGGCATTGAAGCCCAGGCGATGCGCCTCGGTGAAGCTGTCCGTGTAAAGACCCGGATACGAGATCGGGCCGAAAGCCGTGTTACCGGCGTAGCCGTACGTGTTGTACGAGAAGTATGGATAGTTGAATCGGATGTTCTCGAAGAGGTTGTTGTAGATGCGGTCGTACATCACGCCCACACCACCGCGGAACACCAACTTCTGGGTTCCAAACACGTCGTACGCGAAACCGAAACGCGGACTGAAGTTGTTCGTGTCCTTGTTCCAGATTTCGTGATCGCGCTGCTGGAAGCTGCCAGTGGCAACCGTCGCGAAGAACGGGCTGTTCTTCGGGAAGAACGGGTTGGTCGAAGTCGTCGCGATCGGCGTGGTCGGAACGCCGAAGTAGAAGTTCGAGTCCAATCCAGGCTTGTAGTTGTGTGGGACGCCGAAGTACTCGTAGCGAATACCCCAGTTAAGCGTCAGGCGGTTGGTGGCGCGCCAGTCGTCCTGGAAGTACAGCGCGATTTCGTTCGCACGATATCCGCGGTAGTACTCAGGAGCCTTACCGGTCGTCGGGTCAACCGAAGCAATCGCCTGGTAAACGGAACCGTAGACCGGTCCACCAAAGGCGTCCTGCTCGATTTCTTCCGTGAGCCACAGGTCGGTAACGAGGTCTTCCACGCTCCAGGGCGCGTATTCACCGTTCTTGTCTGCCTGGAAGCTGGAACCGTTGCGGGTGCGGCGGTACTCGCCACCGGTCTTGAAGTTGTGCTTACCCTTCACGAAGGAAAGGTGGTTCTGAACCTGGAAGAGGTTGTCGGTGAAGAACTGCGGGAAGCCCGCGGTGTTGCCGAAGCCGACACCCAGCGAATCGATCGTGTAGATCGAAGGCGTGGTCTCGAAGCCCGGAGTGCTCGGGAAGTTGGACGTGTGACGCAGGTAACCAGCCTTCGCCGTGTAAAGAATCGTCGGGCTGAAGGTGTGGGTCCAGGTCAGCGACAGGTTCTGTCCACGACCAGGATTCGACCAGTTGGGGCCGATGTATGCGTCGCCGCCGCCGAACTTCGAACCCTGCTCAGAGCTCTGGAGCAGATACGCGCCGGAGAGTTGATCGTTGTTGCCGAGCTTGTGATCAACCTTCAAGCTCCAGCGGTTCTCGTTCAGGAAGGACGGGTCGATAACGGTGATGTCGCCGTAGATCGGCACAGGATATTCCAGACCTTCGGTCCAGAAACCCTGGCTGACGTAGTTGCCCGGATCGCCGTTCGAAACGCCCAGCGGGAAGGGTCCCTTCGCCTTCAGGCGGTTGAAAATCGGGCCCAGCGTGCGCGAGTTCGCCAACGCGCCAGGAGTGAGACCCAATTCGGTCTCGACGAAGCTGGCCATCTGACCGCTGTTCACCCAATCAAGGAACTGCTGGGTGACGCCGACGGTCTTGATCGGCTGGCCCTGCCGCATGCGGTGAAGCTCAACGGCCGTGTGGAAGAAGGTCTTGTCTTTTACGATCGCGCCGCCGAAAGATCCGCCGAACTGGTTGCGGACCAGGCTGTCCTTCTCACCGGCATTGTTGGAATGCCAGGAGTTCGCGGCGAGAGCCTGAACGCGGTTGTACTCGAACAGCGAACCGTGATACTGGTTCGTACCGCTCTTGAGTACGGTGTCAGTAACGAAGCCGCCAGCCTTGCCGTACTCAGCAGCGAAGCTGTTGGTGATAACGCGGTATTCCTGAATAGCTTCCGGAGAGATGCCGGTTGCTGCACCGCCCGAAGCGTCAGAGAGCTGACCACGGCCGCCCTGGCCCTGATCGTTGTTGTCAACGCCTTCTACGAGGTAGTTGCCGGAGCCAGTACGGGCACCGTTCACGGCAGCGCCACGGCCGCCGTTACCAATAACGTCGTCCGGAACCGCACCAGCTACTAGATTGATGAATTCGTTCTGATTGCGAACTTCCAGCGGCATGGACTGCCATACGCGCTGATCAACAAGGGTGGAAACCTGAGATTCAGTGGTCTGAACCAGCTGCGCGCCAGCTTCAACGTTGACCACTTCTTCGCTCGAACCGATGGCGAGCTTAATGTCGCGGGCCTGGCTTGAACCTACGTTGATGACGATGTCCTTCACGTTGACCGGCTTGAAACCAGGGGCTTCAATGTGCAGCGTGTAGGTACCGACGATTGGAAGCGCGGTGAACGCGTAAATTCCGGCATCAGTAGTCGTTGCAGTGCGAACAATGCCGGTCGCGGTATTCGTAAGCTTTACTTGGACCTTTGGCACGACGGCGCCGGTCTGGTCGGTGACCACACCAGTCAGTTCGCCGGTACCAGCCTGCGCCCAAGCGCCAACACTGCAAAGCAGGAAGGCAACCAGGACGAGCAAGGTAGTCCCAAGCTTCGAACGGAATTCAAATCCCATCTATCATCCTCCAGATAAAGCGAAACGTGCTACTCAGGTGTGCAACTTACATTCCAAACACCCTGCTCGACAGGAGCCCTGTTTTCAGCCGTTTATGAAACGCGATAAGTCGCTGATTCCAAGTTTCGGATTTCCACAGGCATCACCTACAAAAATTCGTATTTCGTGTCACATTTCAAACGGCCTATCACGACACATACTCGACTGGCGTACGGTGCTTTTCGCGCCGGGTGTTTCGGACCCACGCCGCCGCGGTAGGCTAGTGTGACAAGGTAGCGTCTGTGCTTCTCGATCGCTTCGAAGAAGGAGTTGCGCTGTTCAACAGTGGCCACTACTTTGAGTGCCACGACGCATGGGAAGACGTGTGGCGCGAGATGGGCGGACGCGAAAAGATCTTTGTGCAGGCGCTGATACAGGTCGCGGTCGCGCTGCACCATGGCACACACCAGAATGCCCGCGGAGCCCACAGCCTTTTAGAGCGCGCAAGCGCAACGTTGCGCGAGTTCGGACCAGAATTCGCAGGAGTGAATGTAAAGGCACTTTTGACGGCTGCGGAGCGATGGAAAGAGGCGCTCGCATCCGAAGCGGCAGTGCCCCAACTTCCGACGCTCCTCGTTACCCGGCCAGAGATGCTAGAATCGCTGTTCCCGTGAAGAACTCAATGACTCCCTCGCAGACTCCGACGCGAACGGTCCCTTCGCTGGACCTCCGGCGCCAATACGCGCGCATCCGCCCGCAGGTTGTTAGCGCGATCGAGCGCGTGTGCGACTCACAACAATATGTGCTTGGACCCGAAGTAACGGCGTTCGAGCGCGAAGCGAGCGCGTTCCTCGGCTGCTCGCACGCGATCGGATGCGCTTCAGGCACGGACGCCCTGTGGCTGGCGCTGGCCGCGCTTGAGATTGGCCCCGGCGACGCGGTGATCACCACACCTTTCACCTTCTTTGCGACGGCGAGTGCGATTGTCCGCACCGGAGCACGTCCGATCATCTGCGACGTTGATCCGCAGACGCTGAATCTTGATCCTGACCAGGTGAAGAAAGCGCTGCGCGAGAACAAGAATGTGAAGGCAATCATGCCCGTACACCTGTACGGACAATGTGCCGATGTGGACGCGTTTGATCGCCTTGCGCAGGAACACGGTGTGGCAATCGTCGAGGACGCCGCCCAGGCGTTCGGGGCAGCGTGGAACGGGCGACGCGCGGGCGCGGTCGGGCATATAGCGGCGTTCAGCTTCTATCCGACGAAGAACCTTAGCTGCTACGGCGACGGCGGCCTGGTGACGACCAACGATGAACGGCTGGCGGAGCGCACGCGGATGCTGCGCGTCCACGGGAGCCGCCAGCGCTACTACCACGACGAGATTGGCTGGAACAGCCGTCTGGACTCGATTCAGGCTAGCGTGTTGCGAGTGAAGCTGGAACACATCGAACGGTGGAACGAGGAACGGCGGCAAAAAGCTGCCCTCTACGATGGCCTGCTGCATCACGCAGATATCGTGGGTGACAGCTCTGCGGCTCTTTCGGGTCAAGCGCCGGTCCAACTGCCGACGATACGGAACCAGGCGTACCACATCTTCCACCAGTACGTGATCCGCGCGTACCGGCGGGATGAACTAAAAAAATACCTTACTGAGCGCGGCATTGGGTGCGAGGTCTACTATCCCGTACCGTTGCACATGCAGAAGTGCTTCGCGTTCCTCGGATACACAGAAGGCGCTTTCCTGGAATCAGAACGGGCGGCAAAGGAAGTACTGGCCCTGCCGATATTCCCCGAACTGGAAGACGAAGAACAGCGGTATGTCGTAGAACAGATCGCCGGATTCTACTCGTAGATGAGCTAATCCGCAGTTATGGTGAGGGCCTCTGGCGAGCCGGCCAGAGGCTTTCTCGTCTCTATGCCAGTATTCCCGCAAATGTAAGCCCGATAGCGCTCATAGGCGATCCAGAGACGATCAAATTCGGAGGTTCCCTTCATTGCTTCGGCGGCCATTTTGCAGTAGCCCATGCGGAAGATGGCGTAGGCAAGCACGAAGGGCCGCATGCGCGGCCTGATATCGTCTCCGCTTCGAGTGCGGTACTGCTCTATCAGAAAGTCCGCGGCTGCAGCGTCCATCTCCCACTCGACGATCGCTCCGGCAACGTCCCATGCAATGTCGGTTGGGCCTGGGAAAAAGTGATCGTCGCCATGAGTAGTGCCGTCGAGTTTGAGGATGTGCCCATCCGTGCAGCGCAGCCACTCATGCGGTTGCATGCGGGCGTCTGCGATCACAGGATGCTCACAAACAAATGGAGCCGTGAGCTGAAGCTCGCGTCCAAACTCCTGGTTGAAGTTGAACCGAGCCATTAATTCGAGTTTGTCGAGCTGAACGTCGGCGGAGCAAGAACTCTCGCGGGTCCGAAAAGCGCAATACTCGGCAATTCGGATGAGCACATCCGAGTCGAGATCACGAAGACACAGCATGTCTCCGGGCACGCGCTCATACACGCCGAAGCCCTGATTGGGAGTCTGACAACCGGGCCCGAAACCTGCGCTGGCTGAAGCCTGCGCACGGTTGTGTACGGCACTGCCGAAACGCCCGAAGCCTTCGAATTTGAAGAGCTTCTCGAAAGCAGGAGAGAAGAACTTCATTCGCTCCATCTGCGTCCACGACTCGGGCCATTGCTCCTGGCACGTGAAGCTATGTTTCCGCCATTCACCCGCACCGATATAAATTTTGGCTTCGTCCGGCACGTAGCAGTTCAAGCCCACGTACAACGCGTCGTAGTTCCGCCAGCGGTCGGCAGCACCCGGTGCGCGCAGATGGGCAGGATCAGGCTGGCGGCTACAGAAAAAGTGGATGTTCTGGCGTGGCACTCCGGCGGCAAGCAGTGCGTCACCGACGGACAGGAACGATGATCCGCTCATGCCGGGCCCTTCATCGACCACAACAAACTCCGCACCGCGTCGTGCGTAGTCGTGGATGAAGGAAAGGTGTTCCGGCCTGAAGTGAGTGGTGCGGTTGTAAGGATGACCCGTGGGGCGGACGGTTATCCGCGCGACTTGCAGGTCCCGCTTCATTGCGCCCGCGGCAGCGACTGCACTGAGCGTGGTGCCGATTGTGCGAATCCCGACTACCAGCACGTGCGATTGGCGCACCGGCAGTCGCTGCATGAGATCCGCATAGAGGCGGGGGTGGAGAGCATAATAGGCAAATCCCTCCGGGGGTGAAACCTCCAATCGATCAGGAAGGTGCTCCGGCAGCAATCTGAGCAGGCTCGTGTAATCGAACCTTTGCTTGCTGCCGATGAAGGCTTCCGCGAGGGCGGTGGTGATGTGCGATACATTGGTGGCTTGCGGCAACTCGGCGTCAGCAAGCGAGCATTCCAGCTCGCCAGCGCGCAAGAGGGCTTCCATCAGCAAGTTGTCATCTGGAGCCTGAAACAGGCACAGCAATGCCTGCTCGAGTCCGGCACGCAGTTCGGAACCTGCTGTCGAGCGACGCCCCTCTCTGAATACGTACATATGCCAACCCGGCGCGGCGTGATGAGGGACAGTGTCGCCGGGAGCAGGTTCAGCAGAAGTCGGACCAGTGCTGGATGCAGCGGAATTGTTGTCCATTACGCGGCTTGATCGGCTTGTTGCTTCCTGCCGCCACGTGGCGAACGTGCGATATCGCCATCTTTGTCGATGAAATACAGGTACTTGTTGTCCCGCTCTATAGCGTTCTCAACAAGCACCTGCGCCTCGCCTTCCCCGCTCTTTGATTTCTGGCAGACGTTGCCATTGCCGTCGATGAAATACAAATACTTCTTGTAATCACGCTTAAGGTTCAGTTCCCGGACTTTCTCTGCCATTTTGTGCCCCCACTTCGGCTCGCACACGCGCCCTTGAGGCAACGTGCGGGTCTCGGTGGCCGTTGCCGTTCGAAATGGGTTGGATTCGCTCTGACCGGGGTCTGATGCCTTGAGAGGAGGAATTCGAGCTACCGTCGATTGCGGCGACGGGGAGCAGCGCGTCGAGGCTGCGGGCGCTGAGGTGCAGCGTCTGCGGCCGACTGCTCACCGGGAGCGAGGACCCGCCGCACGATTGGTCCGTTGAGCTTGTATTTTTTCTCCAAGACGTTGCCGGACGCGTCGCGCGTGCGGATGACGAAGTAAGGAAGCCGACCGTCCGTGCCGAAGTCTTCGAAACCGGTGGTCACAGGCAGGACACCGAAGAGGTTCCGCTCACGATACGCAGTCTCATACCGGTGACGCTTCACGTTCCATGTGAAGATGCGGATCTGGTTGAAGTCGAACGGCATGCCATCCTTGGGCTCGCTGGCCAGCATGAGGTACTGAGGAACCTTCTTGTCACCGTCCTGTACCTCGTTGAGGATGTAAGCGCCGTGGATCCGCTGTCCTTCGGCGTACTGCGCGACTTCCAGCGGAATATCTATGTCAATCATGCGACCGAGGACCCAGCCAGTACGCTTGCTGGAGTCGCGCACGAGCCACCAATCTTCGTAGAGCTTGGGCGGCTCCGCAGGGGGCTGTTGCTTCCCGCCGCCACTGGCAGACGGGATGGTGCGAACCGGCACCGCATGGGTGTTCTTCTTTTCGGCCACCGCACGCCGGATGACTTCGATCCGTTCGCCGTCCTTAAGCTGATAAAGGTGCTTTGAGTCACGGCCAGGTTCGAGCCGCATGTTGAGTTCGGCACGCGTAACCGCGTGTCCCTGCCCAGGAGTGCCGGCGTTCTCCTCCGTAAGGCGCACCATGGCGTCATAGACGTCCTGCCCGGCAAGGTACCGCTGCTCCACCCATCCTTCCTGCCCTGCCTCTGTCCTCACCTTCACGAATCGCTTCTGGCGATCGATGACCTCGACCTTGTCGCCGTTCTTCAGGACCGCGACCTTGTTATAGACATTGGCCAGACGATCACGGACGTTCACCTGCGGGGCGGACACATATGCGTATTCGCGATTGATGAGTTTGCGATTACAGGAAACGACCGAAAAGCAAAAAGCAAGAACGACGACTACGAGGACGAGCCTCGATCTGAGGAACTGACGCACGATAAATGCCACCAGGGACTGCCGAATCACGGTTATTCAGCAATATAGCATCGCGACCACTGCGGAAAATCAACAAGGGATGAATACGGCGACGTGTGGAGGTGATTCCCGCCGTAAGGCAATCCCTGGCTAGCGCATGGTCACGATGGAGGTTGGACGTGCCGGAGTCGGCAGGGTGTTCAGGCGGGTCAGTACCCCGCCGCTCCCGATCCGATAACTGGTTATGGTGCTGTCCGTCAGATTCGTGACATAGAGGAAATTGCCTGAGGGATCGGCCGAAACAGCACGGGGGTCGTTTCCAGCGGCAAACGGAGAACCCGTGGAGGCGGTAAGACTACCGTCCGCGTTGATCTGGAAAGCGGAAAC
>Ga0196976_1001348_pt1 | contig 11383 bp, 20 predicted proteins | sample S3v_513CmetaG_FD_148644 | JGI IMG/M metagenome (GOLD analysis project Ga0196976, IMG submission 148644) | Soil microbial communities from Anza Borrego desert, Southern California, United States - S3+v_5-13C | ecosystem: Environmental > Terrestrial > Soil > Desert | place: USA: California...
CCATTGAACTTACCATTGACTTCGAAGCCACGAAGAGGTAAGTCGGGGTGTCGTGCCCGAACATCATCGAGCCACTTGTTGGCTTCGTCTATGGTGGGAACTGTACCCCTGTAATAGACGTCAGTAAACATCGCCGTTCTCCATCAATTTCTTATCCTCGTAAGGCGATACCATACGACGATAGAACTCAAGCTTCACACTCTCCAACACTCCGATAATGTCATTGTAGTCGGAGTATGTTGGCTCGGGATTTTCCTCGAAGAGATAGTCCACACACAGTTGAGTAAGAGCGTAGTTCAGCTCTCCTACACTGAGGGGGGCTTCTCCTGCATCAAGGTCAATCCGACGTTCCTTTTCGATGTACGGCATCTGGCAACTCCACTAAGCTAGAGGTTTCAATAGTAGATTTTAGAATTACCTGACCATGAAGATGTTGTCCGTCCTCAGGGTCCATTTCGTTAATGATGTATATGCTTCTGTCGTCTTCTCGCACAACCCAACCAATGCTCCAAACAAGCATAGGTCCAATCTCAACATCAGCTTCTTTCCAACCAGCCTCCGAATGTGTCACATGGTCCCACCACTCTACGTACCAGAGGGTGGGTTTTCCATTTATGCAGTATTTATTTTTTTCCATTCTTTTTACGATCTAAAAGCTTTTCGACATTACCGTTGATAATAGACTCCATGTCGATATCGAGGATAGAGGCGATACGAGTAATGTACCAGAGGATATCTCCTAGTTCAGAGATAGCCTTATCCTTGTCAATGTAGTCAGCCCAGAACTCGTCGTGGTCTCTCCAAGCTTTCTTCACCAGTTCAAGGAACTCACCGGTCTCCCCGGCAAGTCCCAAGACTGGATACACATTGTCTCTGTAGGTACAGGTCTTCTCTACAAAGGTTTGGTACTCTGTGATCTGCTTCAAATTCCGCAAACTCCTCCGTTACATTGATCGTTAAACTCTACGTGTTCGTCGAACTCTTGGCCTAATTGATTTACAGCTTCCTCGTAGGGAACTACAGTAAGCGGTTGTCCCCCTCGACTTCCATCTGGATACGCAGTGAACCCTCGCAGTCTAGATGCGTATGACGCAAGCGTCTGTGCAAAGTCCACAGCATTAAACTTCTGATCTTCTTTAGCAGGTAGGTTGATAGTGGACGAGATTGCCATGTCAACGTAATCTTGTACGTCTGCTTGAAACTTGATACGTCGTTCGTAATCATGGGCAAGCTCATTAGCTGTCTCTATGTCCTCTGGTTTAATACCATGCTGCTCGATTAGGGTTTGAGCGACGTGATCGACAGCATACTGATACTTCCATCTCTTACCCTCAGTAAGATATCGCCGTTTATAAGCGACTGCGAAAACCGGCTCAATACCAGTAGTCGTTCCCGCGATAAGTCCAATAGTACCTGTAGGCGCGATACTTCGGTTTGCGACAGGGGTCGAGATTGATAGACGGTCTGCCGTTTCCCTTGAGACGCGATCTGATACTCCTCGGTAGACACATAGCCAGTCTCTAAGTTCACTGTTAACTTCATACTTATATCCTCTTTGGATAAGCCACTCATGGATACCCATAAGCCCAAGACCTAGGCGTCTGTTCTTTTCACGAACAGCCTTGATCTTGTCATAGGGGAGGTCAGCACGGAGAGTACCGCAAATAAGAAACTTAATAGCAAGAGATACCGCGTCAGAGAACTCTCCGAGAGTACCAATGCGACTGAGGTTAAGGCTACCGAGATTGCAAACATCACTGTCATCCACAGAGGTAACCTCAGTGCAAGCGTTACGAAGCGTCTCTTCTTCCTTGTCAAAGAAGTTGAAGGAGAAGCCTGGTTCGCCTGTCGTAAGTGCTTGAAGAACATTAGCGTGGAATACTTCGCCTGCATCTCCATTCTCCATGTAGTTGAGAAGCCAATCAGTGCCGTAATTGACACTGATGTTCGTCATGTCCAAAGGCGCAGGGAAGTTGAAATCTGCTTCCTTGACTTGCTTTAGGGTGACATTCGTTCCCGGAACTAGCTGGTCGTGCCAGTTCTTGAGCTTAAGAAATCCGTGGATATCCTTATGCTGATAATCGAGCGAAGCGTAGATGGCTGATCTGCGGCTGCCCCCTTGCATAACTCGACGACCAATCTCATTGATCTTTTGCATTGCGGGGAGAGGGCCAGAAGATACTCCGCCAGTTTTTCGAATGAGTTCACCTTCGGCACGGTATCGGGAATAGTCCACTCCAATACCGCCTCCTGTGAGAAGGCAAGACTCTGACTTCCAAGAAAGGTTAGCCCAATCTTCTCGGCTATCTTCTTCAGCTCGGAGCAGGTAGCAGTTATTGAAAAACTTCTTTGGTCGTCCGGCATAGTACAAGTACCTTCCACCGGGGATGAACTTCATTTCAGAAATGAGTTGGGTTAATTCATCCTTCTCATCCTGTGACAAAAAATCCTGGCAGACATCTTCTACCAGGACATGAGCAAGTGAAGGCCACGTCTCGCAGCCTTCATGTCTATACTTCAGATTAAAAATATCGAAGGACAACTTGCTCCGAAAGGGAGCTGGAAATTCCATCAGCTGCGCTTCGGTTGCATTTTGCGGTTAGCGGTCTTGGAGATCACCTTGGTAGGCACATTCTTGAGGGAGCCGGTCCTGTTAGAACCGACATGATGAACCTCTTTGTTGTCACCCTTCTTTACCTTACCAGCTTTAGCAGCTTTACGACGGGCTGCATTACGCTCGGCACGACGCTTCTTCTGTTCAGGTTTGGCGTGGTACTCCTCGTACTCTTTATCGTAGTTTCTTTTTCTTTTCGCCATAGTCTTCTAACTTAATTCCTTTCGTCAAACTTGAGGCCAGGGTGACCACCACCGGCACCAGTTCCTTTTGTTGTCTCTTCACCATTGATCGGGTCCCGACAGATCAAACCAAAGTTCAATCCAGGAAACTGACCCCAGTGGTATGCTGCTCGCTTCTCACCAAGGAGAAGACAAGCCTTCTTTCCACAAGAGCTATCTTCGATACGAACACCATCGACAACCTTACATTGCTCGACAGTGACTGGCATCATTTCCTTGTCGTACCCACCATTGGGGTAGAACAGCATGACAATTAGGATTAGTGTTTCTTTCATGTTAACTTCCTTGACAGACGATGCTGTCCTTAGTAGGCTGTACAACAGCGTAAGAATAGTGACTCTTCATTTTGCCCTTGTCGATGTCACCGATAGTCTGGATCATTACACCCAGAACATCACCGTACTTGTCGAACACAGGACCACCAGAGGCACCACCAACGACGGTGTTACCCGTCAGGTACATACGGTGTGTGTTCTTGTCTGACTCTGTCTTAGCCACCATGAAGGGCAGATACCACCCTCGTGCTTTGCCAGGATTACCCACATAGTGAATAGGTTCAGCAACTTCGGGTAAGCGACAACCAACATGAGCGAAGACACCATAGATAACCGGCTTCTTCAGGGTTGCAACAGAGAGATCAGTGTCTTCGTTAGGATCAGCGACGACGGAGGCGATCTCGTAAATACCACCATCACGGGTGACAATTCGGAGATCGTCGTTGTCAGTCACATGCTTTGCTGTTAGCACTTTGTCCGGGGCTATAAGAACACCAGAGCCATGTCCCTTACCATTGGTAATAAGGACAGAGCTATCCAGCATGGGTTTAATATCTGCCGCAGTTGCACTCGAACCCAACAGGGTAAGCCCAATTGCAGCGAGGACAAATGTTTTCATCCAGCTCTTCATCAATATAATACTCCTCTACAGTAGGTTCAGCCTTAGGCTTTGAATTGATAATACGTTGTTTGTACTTTGGCGTACGGAGGTCCTTCGCAATTCTATTGGCCCTACGTTTTCTACGAGTCTCACGATTGTAGCTCGTCCCAATCTTCCGTTTCATCGTACTCTTCCAATTCATCCTCAAGCCAGTCAGGCAATGCTATATGCCCACCCTTATAGAGGAGCACCAAAAGGTCTTCCTTGTCGAGGTCACACTGTTCGAGGATTTCGTCCAATGTGAAATCGTCAAGCCACTCTTTCACTTTATCGTTAATTGTTCTCACCTTGTCACTTTGTCAGGTGTCCGTATTCTTGTTTAAGTCTTTCTAGGGACACAAACTCAGGATCGTAAACACCATCCTCCACATTACGTTTAATTGTTACACCACGCCAGAACATGCGGTTAGTCTCACCTGCATAGTCTAGGTCGTAGTCGAAGAAACACCCCGCCACAAGGCCCATACGCTTAGTACCAATGCCGTAACGGATACAGTAGTCAAGAGTGTGAGAATGAGCAGCCGTACACGAGCGGCCCAATTTCTGGACCAGAGTATATGCGGGATGCTCTCCTCCCACAGGTCGACCCATGATGCCACTGCAAAAGTAGTGAGCATAGAGGACGCCATCAATGTCAATATGGCCAGGAGTGTTACCAACATATTCGACTACCTCGTCGTAGTGTCTGTCCCATTGGAGGTCTCCATATCCAATAGCGCCTTCAAGTTCAGGGCTAAGTTGGATAGCTCGCTCAATTCTCTGCTCGTGGTTTCCCCGGATCGCGACGCGCAAGGGGAGTTTCTTCTTAGAGCGTCTCGGTATATCCCATAACTTCTCGTTAAAATCGCATGCTGTTGCGATATCAGCTTGATAAGTTCGTCCCTGGAAACACTTCTTTCCTTTGTCATATCCACTCAAACTCGGCATGTCTGCCAAGTCTCCCATCATTACAACTACGTCCGGCCTTAGGTCTGCAATTAAGTGACCAACCCAAGCTGCCCTGTCGTTGTTATGTTGGTAGTGGGCGTGGGGATCAGGAATGATTAGATGGGTACTCACTCTGCGGCTGGTCCCGGCTTATTAGCGCCATTCACACCACCGCTAGGTTTATTTACTTCTTTATCCATTTCTTTGGAACCTTTCCTACTGCGTACGGAAACCCGTATTTGTTAGCCCAGTCCGAATACTTCATCTTCGAACCAGCAATCTTGTTATCCGCAGCAAAGATTATTCTGATGTCAAGACCAGGGTTATCCCGCTTGACAGCAACCATCTTAGTCCGGTCTGTCGGTCTGAGATAACCCTTGGTCTCGATATAAGTCTTAGAACCGTCCGGTCGCTCAATGACAAAGTCGGGGCGATATCGACGTGCTAAGACATATGGAACGGACTCTGACTCGTATTCAACTACACACTGGTTAAAGCAAATTCTGAGTTCGTCCCAAAACTTTTCCTCTAGCTTCGACTTAAATTTACGTTCTTTTACGGTTCTTGATTTTCTGTGATGCTTCGGCAAAGGAAACCACATTGTCACCCTTGAACGCAGGGGTTGGGGCCACTACATTCTTGAGGATTTCTTGAGCATGCTCTGCGGGAATAACCACGAAGTCAACGAAGGCAACTGCGGTGCGAGGAATTACACAACCAGAGCCATCGCTGTATCCGACAACATAACCGTCGGGGGTCTCTGCGATAAGAGTACAACCACCCTTACCAAGCTCGTAATTAAGAGGCTTGGTCTTGGTGAGCAGCTCAACATTCAAACGATAGATACGAATTTGCGGACGTGCCGGGGCAGGGGCTTCAGCAGCCTCCCCACCAAGGGGTTCCGAATTGTTTTCAGTCATATTTTACTCCCATAATATAGCTACATGACCGTCATGTAAATGTTTCTTGTTCATCTTGATGAAGTTGACGATGTATCCGTCCTCTGTTATACCTTTGAAGGTAACGTACTCACTATCTTCGTCGAGATAGAGGCGCGGTCCGCTTGACGCAGCAAGGGCAGTCTTTGTAGTCTGCTTCGTCTTGGTTGGGAACCACTTTGAGAACAACCTGCGAACCCAGGCAAAGAGGGCAATCTTCATTGTGTTGCTTCCAATATACACCAAGTGGGGACTTATAGAGCTTCTTCATGAGACTTCTCTAATGGGGACACCATCTTCTCTTGCCCTTCGAACCATGTCAGCGGTTCCTGGTCCCCCAGGGAATGCTACAACAAGGTCAGGCTTCCCTTCGTCTAACATCCGCTGATTACGAATAGAGCCAGCAGGTTTGCCATATCTATTCCAATCAGCACAGAACACATAAGAGGGAACAGCATTGTGTCTAGCCCACTGTTCTGCTAGACTGTCTGCTCCTCGTGCTCCTCCAGTAATAACCGTAGTCAGATGATTAGTCTTATGGAACGCATCGAGATAAGACCAAACTGCCTTCTTGTCTGTAAAGTCCCGACCACCACATACGAGTATTCTCATGTTACCTCCGTGACGTCAGGAACTCTAGCAACATGCGTCAGGAAGCGTGGGCCATTAGAGTACAGAAAGGTCCGTAGTCCTGGCCAACATTCATTCTTGAAGGGGCAGTAAGAGCACACAGTCCCTAGCTTCTGATTACCACTCTTGCCGTCAGGCTCAGGCATGTAGGGACGTGGAGGGGGAGTGGGCTTGGAGAGCATCTCCCGTTTCTTGTCGATGATCTTCTTGTAGTCTTTCTGAGTTTTCTCGTGAGTATCGAGACAGATACTACCAAGAGTTTTGTCTATCGCAAGGAACGCACCAGTATCGCCACCGTCAGCAGTGAGGTAACTATCCAATTGAGTAAGGTAACCAAATGCATCTGCATCTGGCCTGAGACCCAATCGAAACTTGTCGAATGAATAGCTACTAGCAGACTTACAGTCCACAAGAGTCCCATCAATACGCCCATCTATGTGTCCTTTTACTCCGTGAAGATCAACTTCTTTCTGTTCATCAGTTACTTCATGCCCTGCTAGACGCGCCAGAAAGAGAAGGGTCTCTTCGAGTATATCTCCAAAAAGGAACTTAATGTGCGTCGCAGGAGGGAGTTTTTCCGCACTCTCAGGGGTATTGATATTGTACCAAAGTTTCCGGTCACACGGAGTCCCGAGATTTGATAGTCGTAATCTAGGTTCGCCCCGTTCTTCGCTAAATCGGTTTGAAATTCGTTCAACCAATTTTTGAGTGAAAACCTCAACTGCTCCGGGCTCAGGGGTAAACTTGTCTCCGGTAAAGAGGCCATAGATATCCTCGACTAATGTTTCAATGCTGCGCTTCGCAGCTGCGCTACTCGTAGACTTCAAATTCTATTCCTGCTTCCTGAAATAATCTTCCAGTCCATTCCGGTATTGCCACAGCCATGTTCGGACTTCGAGATAATCCAGGATCGAATTTAGATACGACGCGGGTAATTCCAGAAGCCACAATAAACTTCGCACAATCAGGGCAGGGACTAAGAGGAACAGTGTAAAGAGTGCACCTACGTACAGACCTGTGTGCATTGAGTATAGCATTAACTTCTGCGTGAATGACACGTGGGTACTTTTCATTACGATCCTTTAGCCACTCTGGATTATCGTCGATCTGTGGGGGAAAGCCGTTAAAGCCGAGGGAAACGACATGCTTCCCATCGGCAATAACAGCACCGACTTTAGTACTCGGGTCTTTGGACCACTGAGCAACAACTGATGCTAAAGTCAGAAATCGTTCATCCCATTTAGAAGGGGAACTTAGGGGCTTTGGGGCCGTCATCCTCACCTTCCGGTTTCTTATACTCAACCCACTCATTCACCATGACTGCTTCAAGGCGATGTCCCTTCCCCTTAGCCGTGTCGTACACAGCAATGCGGACGGTGATCTTGGAACCATTACCAATGCTCTTGTCGAACGGCTGAGCATCAGCGTCCCAAACATCCGGGGGACCGAACTCGACTACCTTATCTTTGATAAGCTTCTTGGGTTCACGACGGAGCTTGAAGAAAGTCCCGTCTTCATCCTCACGCTTCTCAACCTGAATTTCAGTGGCTAGAAAAGCCTCTACATCATCAGGATAGAAGTCCAGGGAATAGTAGTGGTACTTGGGGTCCTCTTGACCCTTATAAACTTTGGCCCATTTAACGGTGCCAGTATGATTACTCCATTTTGTTGCCATCGGCTTTTAGTTCAACTTTCTGTTATCTGTGATCTCGATATCGAACGGGAGTTCCGGTTCATCTTCGAGTTCTTTTACTTCAACGATTGCGAGATTTTGTCGGTTCTGGAAGAGCGCCCTGGCCTTTTCACGGGCATCGTCAAGACTCTCTCCCTCGATTGCCACGATCCCTTCAACAGGATCGAGGAAACTTACTGTAACAAGATATTTCACTGGTCTTGAAAATTCCTTTTTGAGTGTGTAGTATAATATATCATACCACAAGTTGCGTCCTTTGTCAAGGATTATATGTGTATTCGAGAAACTTTATTCGTTCCTCGGCTTTAGTGAGTCTCGAACCAGTTGTGTCCAACAACGTAATTTCCCGCCATAGGACAGTTAAGGCCGAGTTCAACGCCGATCTCTCTAATCGAGTCAGCTTGGCAGTCTCCAACCGCTTTAAGGATCGTACCGCTATTCGCAATCCACCGCTTGGCAGATGCGTTCCAGGTACAGTCTCTCTCAATGTTTCCTTCAGTAACGGTCTGCCACTCGTCATGGATGAAGTTGACTTGCTTGAACGGGATACCTGCATCTCTTAGGGCCTTTCTCCATCTAAGGTTTGCATGCTTCATAACGCACGTTTCACCATTCTGTAGGTAGCCACCAAGGACAGCACCAGCTACGTTGCCTCGTGCCAGAACATTTGGTGGGATAATTACCTTGCGGCCATCAATGCCTTCGAAATAACCTCGTGCAATATCCCTTGGAATGAGTTCTTCTCGTACGTAGACGAGTCCGGGATAGCTATCCACGAACCGGTTCCGGCGTTCTTTCGCCTCACCCATAGCACAATTGAGGATGTGGGCTGTCTTACCCACCCCAGAACCGAGTAGGAAAGAGTAGATAAAGGTCTTGGCTTGATCCCTCGACACTCCATCTCCAAGCTTTTGGGCATTGAGGCTGTGGCAATCTGTTCCGTCCTCTTTACGCCCATCGACGAGAGACCTGGTAAATTCAGGGTCGTTAATGTAGTGAGCAAAAATTCTAAGTTGTATTCCGTCTGCATCGCACCCCACTAATGAGAGGCCAGTGTCAGCCTCCCATAGTGATCGAAGAATAACACCAAACTCATATGCTAAATCCTTTAACTCTTTTGATCCGTACTTACTCGCAATGGAGGGTACGTTCCCCATGTTGGGATTGTCGTGTGAACACCTGTGGGTCCAGGTGCCTATGTGATTTACGTTTCCGTGGATACGGTGTGTAGAGCCCACAGAAGGCCGTACAGCCCCGAACCATTCCTCCAGTGTACTGATACGTTTCTGCACCATAAACCGCTTGACGAGCGTCTTGACGGCGTCTGGTGCGTCTTCCTGCACAGTTTCTAGATTTGCTTCGTTGACCTTCCAGAGATTACCTGATTTGGTCTTCTCTACGGGGTCCCATAGACCCTCTAGCCTCTGATTAATTTGTACAACAGAACCGGGATTGAAAGCAACCCAACGGAATGTACTAAAACTGGCACCCACACTGAAATTACTGAGGTCATTATCGCCCAGAAAACGAAAGTCTCCCCTATGTAACGTCCCATGTTTTGTAAGTTTAGGGGTGATTGTTCTAATGGGTACACTTCGAGGCGGAAAAGCATCACGTAGCTCCTGATCCAGGTTATCACGAAGTTCTACAAGTCTCTCATGGATTTCTTTCGCTTTCTTAAGATTGAATTGGAAACCATTCTCGTGCATATCCTGGCAGATAATAGCTGAGGCATGCTCGATTTCGATAGATCGTTTCCATTCTGGTTTTGAGATATAGGGAAGTAGAAGTTGGTATAGTTTAAGGGTAATGTCTGTGTCGACAATACACCGATCTTCAAGCTCCTGAGACCACTGCGTCCAATCTTCGTATTCACTTTTTGGTACTCCAAATCGTGATCCCCAAGCTCCGAGACTATGGCCTCCTTCAATACGGAAGTTAAAGAGCTTGGAGAGAACTAGGGTATCCAGGATTAGAAGATAATCGACAGTACCTGGGCCAACCAGCTTATTGAGAACAGCAGCATCGAAACCGATGAAGTTATGACCAATCCACAAAGACACTTTTCTAGCGAAGGATCGAAATGGACCCGGATCGTCGTGGACATTTCTGAAAACATGTTGAACACCTGTGTCTACCTCCTTACATACGACGACCCAAAGTTTAGTCACGTCTGTAAGGCCGTCAGCCTCTACGTCACAAACTACTTTCAAATCTTACCACCGGATTAAATCGTCGTCGTCATCCTCTATCCTTGCATTAGGTGTACGCTTTTGATAAAGGACGAGTGTTGAGCCAGGATGCCTCGGATTTTTGAAGGGTCTGCCTGGCTTAAACCCATTGTCTCTGAGGAACTGGTCAATGTGGGGGCGCTGTGTCTTGTTCAAGGTAGCAAGAAGCATACCAGCACCCTCTCTCATATGTTCGTCAATAAGGTTCAAGAAGGTCTTTTTCTCACTATCTGTGAGCTTCCGGTAATAAGGGAAACCCTCAATGATGTTTACGCCGCAACAGCCACCAAACTCTTCGAGTCGCATTCGTCCGTTCCTTCCTTAAATGCACGAAGAAAAGTCATTACCTTTTTACGAGAACTCCCCTTAAGGCGGAGCGCCTTCATCAAACTGGGGCGAGTCCAATAAGCCCACAAGGTGCACGTAGAGCTGTGGACAGGGTTGTTAAAGCCTTCGATCAAAGGCACCCAACCACATTCGATGAAGATATCAGGGACCCCGTCCTCATTCTGTTTCTCGTTGGTGATCGCCAAGATCAACCCCGCTCTGCCATGTCCCTTGACATACTCCTGTGTCTTCGTTTCCAAAGCCAACTTGAACTTCCTTTGGAACTCTTCCTTGTTAGTACGACTGAGTGTCGGAAGCTCACCCCATTTGTTCTTCGTTCCCTCGGGGTCAGGAACGTAGTAGAAGTCTGTCAGAACATTGGTGGAGCATGACCCTGGGAAAGCATGTACGTGCATCTAACGTAATCTCCAGTCAATAGGGGGGATGTTTACAGAAGCGAGGTAATCATTGGCACGTGAAAAAGGACGTGAACCAAAGAAACCGGTATGAGCACTGAAAGGACTGGGGTGAGGGGAAGAAATGACATGGTGTTTCTCCTCGTTTATTAGTCCTCGAAATTCTCCAGCATGTCTTCCCCACAGGATGAACACAATGTGTTCTCTGAACTCGGATAGCTTCTGAAGAACTTCGACCGTAAGTTTATGCCATCCCAGACCTGAATGGCTAAGTGGTCTACCCTCAGCCACTGTGAGTATTGTGTTGAGTAGGAGAACACCCCGTCTGGCCCAATCCGATAAGTCGCCAAATCTAGGTCGAGGTAAACCCAAGTCGGTCTCATACTCCGTGAGGATATTTCGGAGCGAAGGAGGCAATGGCTTAACGTG
>Ga0196976_1001349_pt1 | contig 11379 bp, 12 predicted proteins | sample S3v_513CmetaG_FD_148644 | JGI IMG/M metagenome (GOLD analysis project Ga0196976, IMG submission 148644) | Soil microbial communities from Anza Borrego desert, Southern California, United States - S3+v_5-13C | ecosystem: Environmental > Terrestrial > Soil > Desert | place: USA: California...
CGGTCGCGAAGCTCGGCAAGTCGAGCAAGGTGCAGCCCGGCGAATGGGTGGCCGCGATCGGCTCGCCGTTCGGCTTCGCCAACACCATCACCGCCGGCATCGTCAGCGCCACCGAGCGCTCGCTTCCCGCCGAGACCTACGTGCCGTTCATCCAGACCGACGTGGCGGTGAACCCCGGCAACTCCGGCGGGCCGCTCCTCAACCTCGACGGCGAGGTGATCGGCATCAACTCCATGATCTACAGCCGCACCGGCGGCTACATGGGCGTGTCGTTCGCGATCCCGATCGAAACTGCGCTCGACGTCGCGAAGCAGCTGCGCGAGACCGGCAAGGTGATCCGCGGCCGCCTCGGCGTGGCGATCCAGCCCATGACGAAGGAGCTGGCGCAGTCGTTCAAGCTCGAGGGCGCCGAAGGCGTCGTCGTGGCGAACGTCGAGCCGAACAGCCCGGCGGCCAAGGCCGGCCTGCAGCCCGGCGACGTGATCCTCGCCTACAACGGCAAGAAGATCGACGAGGCGAACAACCTGCCGCGCCTGGTCGGCAACACCAGGCCCGGCCAGCAGGCGAAGCTCGAGGTGTGGCGCGACGGCAAGCGGCAGACGCTCAACGCGACGATCGGCGAGATGCCTACGCAGACGGCGGCCGCGCGCGCGCCGAAGCCCGGCGCGAAGGAAGGCGGCGTGCCGGCCGGCCGCCTCGGCATCTCCGTACGCGAGCTGACCGCGCCGGAGCGCGAGAAGGTCGGGGTGGAATACGGCATCGTCGTCCTCGAGGTGGAGCCCGGCGCGGCGGCGCGCGTGCGTCCCGGCGACGTGATCGTCGCCGTCGGCCAGCGGCGCTTCAAGAGCCTCGAGGAATTCCAGAAGCTCGTGGAGGCGCAGCCCAAGGGCTCCAGCGTCGCGTTGCTGGTCAAGCGCGGCGAGGCGTCGGTCTACGTGCCGATGGAGGTCGGCTAGACCCTTCTACTTGCGCTCGAACAGCCGCCCGAGGATGTCCACGGGCACGGGGAAGACCACGGTGGAGGTGCGGTCGTTGGCGATCTGAGTCAGGGTCTGCAGGTAGCGCAGCTGCATCGCCTCGCCGCGCCTGGAAAGCATGTCGGCCGCCTGCAGGAGCTTCTCGGAAGCCTGCAGCTCGCCTTCGGCGTGGATGACCTTCGCGCGCCTTTCGCGTTCCGCTTCCGCCTGCCGCGCGATGGCGCGCACCATGTTCTCGTTCAGGTCGACGTGCTTGATCTCGACGTTCGACACCTTGATGCCCCAGGCGTCGGTCTGCTTGTCGAGCACCTCCTGGATGTCGGCGTTCAGCTTTTCCCGCTCCGCGAGCATCTGGTCGAGGTCGTGCTTGCCCAGCACCGCGCGCAAGGTGGTCTGCGCGAGCTGGCTGGTGGCTTCGCTGAAGTTGGCGACCTGGATGATCGCGAGCTGCGGGTCGACGACCCGCAGGTACACCACCGCGTTCACCTTCACCGAGACGTTGTCCCGCGAGATGACGTCCTGCGACGGCACGTCGAAGACGCGGGTGCGCAGGTCCACGCGGACCATCTGCTGCACCACCGGGATGATGATGACGAGGCCCGGCCCCTTCACGCCGTGGAAGCGGCCGAGGAAGAACACCACGCCGCGCTCGTATTCGCGCAGCACCTTGATGGATGCGACGAGGAAGATCGCGACGAGGACGAGGATGCCGAAGCCGAAGCTCAGGCCGAACGGGAACTGGAACGTCATGGTTGCTCTCCTTGTTCTGGGACCGCTTCGAGCACGAGACCCTGCATGCCGGTGATGCGCAGCTTGGCGCCGCGGCGGACCGGCGCCGTGGCGCGCACCTTCCAGCGCTCGCCGCGCACGAGCGCCCAGCCTTCGCCGCCGGTGAAGTCCTCGAGCGCCTCGCCTGGCGCGCCGAGCATGTCCTCCCGCCCGGAAACCACCGCCCGGCGCCGCGCCTTGAGGAACAGGCCGCCGACGAACATGAGCAGCCCCGCGCTGGCGATCGCGACGCCGCCGATCAGCGCGTACGGGATCTCGAAGCCGGGCAGGTTCGTGTCCTCGATCAGCATCACCGAGCCGAAGACGAAGGCGATGATGCCGCCGATGCCGAGCGCGCCGAACGAGGGCAGGAACGCCTCGGCGGCCATGAAGGCGATGCCGAGGACGATCAGGGCGAGCCCGGCGTAGTTCACCGGCAGGAGGTGCAGCGCATAGAGCGCGAGCAGGAGCGAGATCGCGCCCACCACGCCGGGGAGGATGAGGCCGGGATTCATGAACTCGAAGACGAGCGCGTAGATGCCGACCAGGATCAGCAAATACGCGACGCTCGGGTTGGTGACCACGGCGAGGGCCCGCGTGCGCCAGTCGGGCTCGATGGTCCGGACCTGGACGTCCTCCTTCCCCAGCGCCTTGAGGAGCGCCGGGACGTCCCCCGCGACGTGGTCGATGACCTTCATCTTCAGCGCCTCGGAGGCGGAGAGGCTCGCGCCTTCCCGCACCGCCTTCTCGGCCCAGTCCGCGTTGCGCTTGCGCAGCTCGGCGAGCCCGCGGATGTAGGCGACGGCGTCGTTGGTCACCTTGCGGGCCATGGTGCCGGCCTTTTCGGATTTCTCGTCCGACCCGCCCATGACGGACACCGGCGACGCCGCGCCGAGGTTCGTCCCGGGCGCCATGGCGGCGATGTGCGCGGCATACAGGATGAAGGTGCCGGCGCTCGCCGCGCGCGCGCCGCTCGGCGCGACGAACACTGCCACCGGGACCGGCGAGGCCAGGATCGCCTTGATGATCTCCCGCATCGACGTATCGAGCCCCCCGGGCGTGTCGACGCGCAGGATGACGAGCGATGCGCCGTCCTTCGCCGCGCGCTCGATCGAGCGGCGCGCGAAATCGGCGGACGCCGGCCCGATGGCGCCCTCCACGGGGACCACGTCCACGGTCGCGGCCTGCGCCGCCGCGGCGAAGGAAATCGCTGCCAGAACAAGGAGAAACCGCATACTTAAGGTCACCTTAAGCGTCCTGAGTCGATGCTTGCAATCGCAGGTCCCACTAAAAATCCAAAGTCCCGATGCGCGTCCTCAACCCCAGCCTGGATCTGGATCGCTTCTTCGCGCGGCTCGGCCGCGCGCGCGAGCGCGTGCTGTTCGTGGACTACGACGGCACGCTCGCGCCGTTCCATCCCCGGCCGGAGCGCGCGGCGCCCTATCCGCGCGTCGCCGCGCTGCTGAACGAGATCGGCCGCGCGCCGCGCACGCGCGTCGTGATGGTGAGCGGCCGCAAGCTCGCCGACCTGGCGAAGCCGCTGGAGCAGATCCGCAGCCACGACGTCTGGGGTTCCCACGGCTGGCAGCGCGGCAAGCCGGGCGAGAAGGCGGTGAGCTTCCAGCCGCGGCCCGCGGAGCGGCGCAAGCTCGACGCGGCCGAGGCGGCGATCGGCGGGGTGCGCGCGCTCGGCGCGCGCGTCGAGCGCAAGGCCGGCAGCCTCGCCGTGCACTGGCGCGGCCTCGACGCGCTGTCGGCGGACGTGGTGCGCGAGCGCCTGCGCGAGGCGTGGAAGCCGTTCGAGCGCCGGGGCCTCGAGTGCCTGGAGTTCGACGGCGGCGTGGAGCTGCGCGCGAGGAGCCGCACCAAAGGCAGCGCGGTCAGCGCGGCGCTCGCGGAGAGCTCGCCGCGCGCGGTCTGCGCCTACCTCGGCGACGACCACACCGACGAGGACGCTTTCGAGGCGGTGGGCGCGCGCGGCATCGGCGTGCTGGTCCGGCCGTCGCTGCGCCCCACGCGCGCCGACCTGTGGCTCGAGCCGCCGCGCGAGCTGGTGGAGTTCCTGCGCCGCTGGCGCGGCACGCCGCGATGAACGCCGCGCGCCGTTCGCGGAAATCCCGGCTCATCGTCGTGTCGAACCGCCTTCCGTTCTCCTTCTCGCGGCGCGGCCGGCGCTGGGCCGCCGAGCCCGGAAGCGGCGGCCTCGTGACCGCGCTCCTTCCCGTGCTGCGAAACCGCGGCGGCACGTGGGTCGGCTGGCCGGGCATGCCCGGCAGCGCGCGCGACGTGTCGCGGGCGCTCGCCTCGGTCGGCAAGGACGCCGGCTACAACCTCGCCGGCGTGGCGCTGACCGACGACGAAGTGCGCGGCTTCTACATGGGCTTCTCGAACGAAGTGGTGTGGCCGCTCTTCCACGACCTGCCGTCGCTATGCCGCTTCGACCCGGAGTACTGGCGCACCTACGTGCAGGTGAACCGCAAGTACGCGCGGGCCGTGCACGCGCGCGCGGCGCCCGGCGACTTCATATGGGTGCACGACTACCACCTCCTGACGCTCGGCGCGGAACTGCGCCGGCTCGGCAACAAGGCCCGCACCGCCTTCTTCCTCCACATTCCCTTTCCCTCGCCGGACCTCTTCATGAAGCTGCCCTGGCGGCAGGCGATCATGGAGGCGCTCCTGGACTACGACTTCGTCGGCTTCCAGACCCGGCGCGACCTGCGCAACTTCCACGCCTGCGCGCAGGCGCTCGGCAAGGCCGTGTCGGTTCGGGGGGCCGGTTGCTTCCCGATCAGCATCGACTACAACGCCTTCCTGCGCCGCGCCGCGCAGGCCGACGTCGCCGCCAAGGCGCAGGAGCTGCACCGCCTGCTGCCGCGGCGCAAGCTCGTGCTCGGCGTCGACCGGCTGGACTACTCCAAGGGCATCACGCTGCGCCTGCAGGCGTTCCAGGCGCTGCTGCGGCGCCATCCTGACCTGCGCGGGCGCGTTTCCCTCATGCAGGTCGTCGTGCCCAGCCGCGAGGAGATCCCGGAGTACCACCGGATGCGAAACGAGATCGAGCAGCTCGCCGGGCGCATCAACGGCGAGTTCGCGCGCCCCGGCGGCTGGGTGCCGGTCTGGTACGAGTACCGCAGCCTCTCGCGCGTCGAGCTGCTCGCGTACTACCGCGCCGCCGACATCGCGCTGATCACGCCGCTCAAGGACGGCATGAACCTGGTCGCGAAGGAGTACTGCGCTTGCAGCATCGAGGAGGACTGCGTGCTCATCCTCTCGGAGTTCGCCGGCGCCGCGGAGCAGCTCGCGAACGGGGCGATCCTCGTCAACCCGAACGACGTCGAGGGCGTGGCGCATGCGATCCGCGCCGCGCATCGCATGCCGAGGGAGGAGCGCATCGCGCGCATGCGGGCCATGCGCCGCTCGATCCGCCGCGAGGACGTGTTCTGGTGGGTGGACGGGTTCCTGCGGGCGGCCTTCGCGCGCGGGCTTCGCGCGTTCCCTTATCCGGGAGATGCTTCGGAAGGGACCGCTTCCCCGGCCGATCAGCTCCCGGTATGAGAGGCAACCGGCAAAAAAAAATGGGGTGGCGTCCGTGAGGCGCCACCCCTGCCCTTGCTGCTGTCCTGCTTGCAGCGATCCCACTCAACGTGATGCAGGGTCAGGCTAGCCCTCTCACCCTTAAGGAAGGCTTAACGCCTCAGAACGTTAATATCCAATCGGTTATGCGAGTGCTTCTGGTGGAGGACGACCCCATGATCGGCCGCGCCGTGTCGGCCGGCCTGCAGGACGGGGGCTATGCGGTGGACTGGGTCCGCGACGGCGGCGAGGCCGAGCTGGCGCTGGCCAACGGCGTATACGACCTGGCCCTGCTCGACCTGGGCCTGCCGCGCCGCGACGGCATGGATATCCTGCGCAGCGTGCGAAAGACCGGCAAGGAGCTTCCGGTCCTCATCATCACGGCGCGCGACTCCGTCGCCGACCGCGTCGCCGGCCTGGACGAAGGCGCGGACGACTACCTCGTGAAGCCCTTCGACCTCGACGAGCTGCTGGCGCGGGCGCGCGCGGTGATCCGGCGCCACGAGGGCCGCGCCGCGCCCGAGCGCGCCTACGGCGCGCTGACCATCGACCCGGCGCGGCGCAGCGTTACCTTCCGCGGCACGCCGGTCGAGCTCTCCGCGCGCGAGTTCGCGGTGCTCGAGGCCCTGATGAAGGAGCCCGGCGCCGTGGTGTCGCGCGAGAAGCTCGAGGACGCCGTGTACGGCTGGGGCGAGGAAGTGGAGAGCAACAGCATCGAAGTGCACTTGCACCACCTGCGGCGCAAGCTCGCCCCCGAGCTCATCCGCAACGTGCGCGGCGTCGGCTACAGGATCGCCCTCCTCTAGGGGTAAGCTTCCCGGATGCGGTCGATCCGCTCCAACCTGGTGCTGTGGACGGTGGGCGCGCTCGCGGTGGGCGTCGTCATCGTGCTCGCCGTCACCTACGTCCTCACGCGCAACCAGCTCGGCAAGGTCTTCGACGAGGAGCTGAAGCAGGTCGCGCTCGCGGTGCACCTGCGCGAGGACTGGCAGGACCGGCGCCTGCGCATCGCGCGTCCCGGCTTCTTCCTTTCCGTGCGCGCCTACGACAAGAACGGGCGCGTGTACTTCGAGACCGCGCTGCCGTCCTTTCCGCACGAGATGCCGCAGACCCACGAGGAAGGCCACGCGTTCATCGGCACGGCGCAGGGCACCTGGCGCGTCTACACGCACGTCACGGACGAAGGCTCGGTGCAGGTCGGGCAGCCGGTGGCCTCGCGCGACACGCTGGCGCGGGATCTGTCCGTGCGCGTGCTGATGCCCATGGTGCTGCTCATTCCGCTGCTCGTGGCGCTCATCGCCTGGCTGCTCGGGCGCGGCCTGGAACCGCTGCGCGAGACCTCGCAGCTCGTGAGCGACCGCGACGCGGCGCGACTCGATCCGCTGCCGACGGCCAACGTGCCGCTCGAGCTCAAGCCGCTGGTGCAGCAGATCAACGCCCTGCTCGCGCGCCTGGACGAGTCGCTGGGGGCGCAGCGGCGCTTCCTCGCCGACGCGGCGCACGAGCTGCGCTCCCCGGTGGCCGCGCTGTCGCTGCAGGTGCAGCTCGCGGCGCGCGCGCACAGCGATGCGGCGCGCCACGCGGCGCTCGCCGAGCTCGCCCGAGGCACCGAGCGCGCGCGGCGCCTGGTGCAGCAGCTGCTCGACTACGCGCGCCTCGAGCCCGGCGTGCCGGCCGCGCCGCTCGCGCGCCTGGACCTCGCGCCGCTCGTGCGCCAGGTGGTCGGCGCCGCGGCGCCGCGTGCCGAGGAGCTCGCCGTGGACCTCGGCGCCGAAGCGCCGGACCACATCGCCATGCGCGGCTACGAGCCGGAGCTGCGCTCGCTCATCGAGAACCTGGTCGACAACGCGCTGCGCTACGTGCCGCCGGGGGGCACCGTCACCGTGGCGGCGAAGCGCGCCGGCGCCGAGGTCGAGCTCGCGGTCACCGACACCGGTCCCGGCATCCCGGTCTCCGAGCGCTCGAAGGTGTTCGAGCGCTTCCACCGCGTGCCCGGCGACGCCACGCCCGGGACCGGCCTCGGCCTCGCGATCGTGAAGAAGATCGTCGAGCGCCACCACGGCAGCATTTCCCTTTCCGACGCGCACCCCGGGTCCGCGCACCCCGGCCTCGCAGTGCGCATCCGCTTCCCGGCCGAACGCATCGAGGCCGCCGCCGAGCTCACGCCCGCCTAGGGACTTACTTCCGCGCGATCTCCGCGGAGACGGCGAGGCGCACGAGCTCGGCGAGGTTGCGCACGCCGAGCTTCGCCATGATGTGCGCCTTGTGCACCTCCACCGTGCGCGGGCTGATGTCGAGCCGGTCGGCGATCTCCTTCGCGTGCAGGCCGCGCGCCGCGTGCTCGAGGATCTCGCGCTCGCGGGGCGTGAGCTGGGCGAGGCGGCCGGCGTCGGCGGCGCGCTCCTGCTGCGCCGCGAGCCGCTCGCTCTCGCGCGCGAACGCCTTGTCCACCGCCCCGCGCACCTGCGCGAGGTCGAAGGGCTTCTCGAGGAAGTCCACCGCGTCGGCGTGGAACGCGGCGCGCGCCGCCGGCACGTCGCCGTGCGCGGTGACGATCACCACCGGAAGGTTGCTGCCGCGCGCCTGCAGCGCCGCCTGCAGCTCGATGCCGCTCTTGCCCGGCAGGCGCAGGTCGGCGACGAGGCAGCCCGCCCAGTCCGGCTGCCATGCGGCGAGGAAGCTTTCCGCGTCGGGGAAGAGCGCGGTGCGGTAGCCGGCGAGCGAAAGCATCATGCCGAGCGAATCGCGCACGCCCGGGTCGTCGTCGACGACGTAGACGGTCAACTGAGCCGTCAGCTCCGCGCGCATGGCAGGTCGAGGTGGAATTCGCCGTGCTGGCCCGCGAGCGCGACCAGGCTTCCCTCGTGCGCCTCGACGATGGCGCGGCTGATGGCGAGGCCGAGCCCCATGCCGCTCGATTTTCCAGAGACGAACGGCTCGAAGATGCGCGCGCGCGCCTCGGCCGGCAGGCCCGGCCCGCTGTCGGCGATCACCACGCGCATCCGTTCCTCGCCCGAGCGGCCGAGCGCGACGCGAACCTGGCCCGTGCCGCCCTCGAGAGCTTCGACGGCGTTGGCGAGCAGGTTGCGCAGCACGAGCTCGATCTGCAGCCGATCCACGTAGAGCGCCGGCAGCGCCGGCTCGCGCTGCACCTCGAGCTCGACCGCGCGGGTGCCGATCACCTGCCGCCCGATGCGCTCCGCCGCGGCGGCGATGTCTTCCGCCGTCACCGGCTCGAGGCGCGTGGTGCCGGCGCGGAAGAAATCGCGCAGGCGCCGCACGACCTCGGAGGCGCGTTCGGTTTCCAGAAGGATGCGCCGCAGCGCGTCCGGGAGCTGCGCCGACTGGCCGCTCTGCAGCATCATGAGCGCCGACTGGCCGTAGTTCGAAACGGCGGTAAGCGGCTGGTTGACTTCGTGGGCGATCGCGCCGGCCATCTCGCCGGCGGCGGCGAGGCGCAGCGTCTGGCGCAGGCTCTCCGCGGCGCGCGTGCGCTCGTCGGTGATGACGCCGAGGAACAGGCCGGTCAGCGACAGCGCGGCGACGAGCGCCTGCAGCTCGAGCGCCGGCAGCCATTGCGCGCCGAGGTGATGGATGCCCATCACCACCCCGATCTGAACCACCCCGATGGCGACCACGGCGGCTTCCATGCCGCCGCGCAGGGCAATCCAGATGAGCGGGATGAAGAGGAGGTAGAAGTGGCGCGCCGGGTCGCCCGGCAGGCCGACGAAGATGAGCCACAGCAGCACCACGAGCACGGCGAGCTGCGCGAGCGCCTCGCGGCGGCGCACGAATGCATAGAGCGCACGACGCCGCTCGGCGTCCGCGGCGACCAGCAGGAGCGGCGCCGTGACGAGGACGCCGACCGCATCTCCGGTCCAGAAGCTGAGCCAGTGCTCCAGGAACCCTCCGGCGAAGAGCGGCGCCGCGGCGGCGAGCACGCCGACGAAGACGGCGCCGCCGGCGGCCGTGCCGGCGAGCGTGACGACGACGAACTGCGTGAGGTCGCGCGTGGTGCGCAGCCCCGCGTCGAAGCGCGGCGCGAGTCGCAGCGCCCAGGCGATCGCCGCGTACGACGCCGACAGCGTGACCGCGGTGAGCAGCGTCACCGCGTAGCCGGCGGGCGCGCCGCGGATCACCACGTCGGCGAGGAAGATCATGGCGGTGACCACCGGCAGGTGGTGCAGGCCGCCGAGCAGCATCCACACGATGGCGAGCGCGGGCTGCGGGTTCCACGGCGTGATGTTGAACGGACCGAGCGGCGCGATGTAGCTCGTCCAGTCGAGCACGAGGTAGCAGGGCGCGAAGAGCGCCGCGTCGCGAAGGTACCGGGCCGGATTCATGTAAGTGAAAGCACTTAAGCGTGTTCGCGTCTAGGCGAAGCGCAGGGTCGAACCTATTGTGCACGACCATGCGCCCCCAAGCCAGCATCGCAGAGCTCTTCAGCCTCGAGTCGTGGTCGCGCTGGATCGCAGAGCTCGACCGCGGCTTCGTGTTCCTCCTCGTGCTGCCGCTCGTCGTCGCGGCGGTCGGCCTCTGGGCCCACTTCCGTGATCGCGACCACGACTAGCCTGGCGGTCGCGCTGTTCGCGTTCTGGCTGCTGCTGTCGGGGATGTTCACCGCGTTCCTGCTTGCGGCCGGCGCTGCCTCGGCCATCGCTATCGCGCTGCTCGCGCGACGAATGGAGATCGCCGACCGCGAAGGCGTGCCGCTGCACTTCGGTCTCGCGACGCTCACCTACTGGCCGTGGCTCGCGAAGGAGATCCTCAAGTCCGGCTGGCAGGTGATCCGCATCATCCTCGACCCGCGCCTGCCCATCAGCCCGACGCTCGCCCGCTTTCGCCCGTCGCAGAAAAGCACCGTGGGCCTGGTGACCCACGCGAACTCGATCACCCTCACTCCCGGAACCATCACCGTGGAGGCGTCGCACGAAGAGTTCCTCGTGCATGCGCTGACCGCGGAAAGCGCCGGCGGGCTGCTGGGAAGCGAGATGGATGCGCGCGTCGCGCGCCTGGAAGGCCGCTCCTGATGTTCGCCGCCGCCTCCATCGCGCTGCTCGTCGCGCTCGCGCTGGTGCTCGCGCGCGCGATTGCCGGGCCGACGGTGTTCGATCGGCTGCTCGCGGCGAACACCGTGGGAACGCTCGCGGTGCTGCTGCTCGCCGTCATCGGCTTCCTCACCGGTCGACCGGAGTTCCTCGACCTCGCGATCGTCTACGGCCTGCTCAACATCGTCGGCACCATCGCGGTGCTCAAGTTCTTCCGGCGCGGCAGCCTCGCGGAATGAGCCTGCTCGCCGACGCCCTGAGCTGGATCCTCCTCGTCGCCGGCGGCCTGTGCTGCGTGGTCTCCGGCATCGGCCTCCTGCGCATGCCCGACTTCTACACCCGCATCCATGCCGCCAGCGTCGCCGACGCCGTGGGCGCCGGGCTGATCCTCGCCGGCCTCGTGCTGCAGGCCGGCTTCACGCTGGTCGCGGCGAAGCTGGCGGTCATCGGCCTGCTCGTCTTCTTCACCAGTCCCGCCGCCGGGCATGCCCTGGCGCGCGCGGCGCTGCACCGCGGGCTCGAGCCATGGAAGCGCTGATCATCCATGTGCTGCTGACGGCCATGGCGGCCGTCATCGTCGCCCTCGCGCTCACGCGCAACCTCTTCAGCGTCGTGGTGCTCTCGGGCATCTACAGCTTCCTGATGGCGACGGTGCTCGTCGCGCTGGACGCGGTGGACGTCGCGATGACGGAGGCGGCGGTCGGCGCCGGCGTCTCGACCGTGCTCTTCCTCGGCGCGCTGCACCTCGTCGCCTCGCGCGAGGCGAAGCCGCTGCACCGGCCGCTCCTGCCGCTCGCCGTCGCCCTCGGCGTCGGCGGCCTGCTCGCCTACGGTTCGCTCGGCCTGCCCGCCTTCTCCGACCCGCAGGCGCCGATCCACGTCCACGTCGCGCCGCGCTACCTCGAGGGCGCGCCCCGCGAGACCGGCGTACCGAACGTCGTGACCGCCGTGCTCGCGAGCTACCGCGGCTACGACACGCTGGGCGAGACGGTGGTCGTCTTCACGGCCGGGGC
>Ga0196976_1001350_pt1 | contig 11368 bp, 11 predicted proteins | sample S3v_513CmetaG_FD_148644 | JGI IMG/M metagenome (GOLD analysis project Ga0196976, IMG submission 148644) | Soil microbial communities from Anza Borrego desert, Southern California, United States - S3+v_5-13C | ecosystem: Environmental > Terrestrial > Soil > Desert | place: USA: California...
CCTCTCCCCTCGCGGGAGAGGGGTTGGGGAGAGGGGGATAGCCGCCTCTCGCGCTGGCCTTCAGCCAGCGCTGACGGCGTCAGGCGGATGCCTCTGGCATCCGCTGAGAGCCGGCAGGCGGAACATGGCTCTCTTCCGCCCTGCCGGGCGTAACCACCCTCTCCCCAACCCCTCCCCCGTCAAGGGGGAGGGGCTATGAGGAGCGCCTGCCTCTTGTTTCTTTCCAGCCGCAGGCGAAAACCCAACGCGCCCGCCAGGGCGGGGACGTTGGGCTTCGCCTGCGGCTCAACCCAACCTACACGGCATGCACCAATGCAACACACCGGCGAATCCGTTGCATCGTGTTGCATCCGGTTGCATTTCCCGCCGAACGGGACGGCGTGGCCGGATGATACGCCCGCGCGAAAGCGTATCGCCGCGTAACATTGGGTAACATTTCCCATCGTTCGTTCCCCGCCCCACGCTCGGCAGCCACGCGGCGGGGTCATGGGAGCGGTCCATGGGAACGCGTCGAAACGGTAACGCTTGTTGCAAACCTGTCTCAAAAATGTCCTTGAATTTGCCCCAAAAAGGTTCGCATCCTTTCAAACGGGCGTGCGGTCGGGACAGGCGGGCATGGCGCTGGCGCGCAGCAGCAGCTATGAGGTCCAGCTCTACCAGGTGGACCACTGGGTTCTCGACGCGCGGTTCGAGGACGAGGCGGAGGCGCGCGGCTACGCCAAGCGGATCCTGTCGGGCGGCAAGGTCGAAGGCTACCGCATCGTCCGCGACTGGCAGCGCCCCGACGGCCGCCACGTCGAGACCGAGCTGTGCAGCGAGTTCCGCACCCAGTCGACCGCGCTCACCATCAGCCCCATCGACGAGCCGCCGCCGGTCTGCCGCGCGGTGGACCAGTGCTACGCGGTGGAAAGCCGCATGGTGATGAACCGCCTGCTGCGCACCTACGTGGAGCGGCTGGTCGTCACCCCCACCGAGATCATGCACAACTACCCGGAGCTGAAGCGGCTCCTGGACAAGGACAACCTCGTCCCCACCGCCGTCGGCCGGGTGTCGGCGCTGCAGGCCGAGAAGGCCGGCCTGGACGGGCGCGAGCGGCGGGACGAGATGTACCGGCTGGTCGACGCCGTGGCCGAGCGGGCGCGCAAGGCCGCCGCCCGCCAGGACCTGCCCGACCTCGCCCGCACCGGCTTCGGCCCGGCCTTCGACGCGCTGTCCAGGAAGGAGACGCCGGAGGACCGCACCTTCTACGCCAAGGTGCTGGTGTCGCGCGACCTCGTGCAGATGCGCAACTGGCTGGCCAAGCTCGACTATCTGGCCGGGCTGGTGCGCGAGGACGGCGGCCTCGCCGACGAGCCGCTGGAGCTGGTGGACGGCGTCATCGCCGACGTGCTGGGCGCCCCCTCGGTCGCGCAGGAGCTGCTGGGCATGCAGCGCAGCCTCGCCGAGGCGCTGTGCAGCCTGCTTGACCTGTCGCGCGGCCGGCTGGCGCCGGACGGCCGGGCCGAGGACGACCGCGCGGTGATGCTCAGCGAGCTGCTGGCCTTCAACGACCTGGACGAGACGCGCCTCGTCATCCTCGACCTCGTGCGCCGGCAGCTGAAGAGCGCGCAGCCGCTCTTCCGCAACGACCCGTCGGCCGAGCGCGACGCCTTCGACGCGGTGCTGAAGCGCGCCACCGGCCCGGACGGCGTGCTGGGCGGCGGCGGCATGGCCGAGGCGCTGGTCCAGCGCTACATGCGCTTCCTGGAGGCCGGCGGCGCCACCGGGCGCCGGCAGGCCATCAACGAGGCGGTCACCCGCCTGCCCGACGCCAGGGACCGCGTGCGCTTCCTGCTGGCGCTGGCCGACTCCGACATGGGCCGCCAGCACGCCGAGGACGTGGCCGGCGCGCTGCGCCAGCTGACCGGCGACGTCACCGCCGTCACCCGCTTCGTGGCGCGCGACGCGCCCATCAAGACCAACCTGGAGGAGCTGACCCGCCTCTACCGCCACGTCGCCGACTCCACGGCGCCGGAGCCGCTGCGCAGCACGGTGGCCGAGAACATCGACGACCTGCTGTGCGCCTACATCGTCAACAGCCGGGTGGTGGAGCGCCTGGACAACCCCGACGACATCCTGCGCCACCGCGCCAACCGGCTGATGCAGCTCTGCGCCCCCGGCACGCTGCAAAGCCGCAAGGCGCTGGACATCGTCCGCCAGCGCGTCGTGTCCCACCTGCGCCAGCCGAACTTCGAACGCCGCTACATCGAGGACATCGTCGACCCGGCCGTGCAGCAGAAGGCGCTGCGCGACTTCTTCAAACTGTTGGGCGACGCCGGGTTCCGCTGAGGCCCCCGGCGCCGGCCCCGGTTCACGCCTTGGCGAACCGCTCCGCCTTCACGGTGGCGAAGGCCCAGTCCAGCCAGGGCATCAGCGCCTCCATGTCCTCGTTCTCGATGGTGGCGCCGCCCCACAGGCGCAGGCCGGCCGGCGCGTCGCGGTAGGAGCCGACGTCCATCGCCACCCCCTCCTTCTCCAGGAGTGCGGCCACCTTCTTGGCGAAATCCGCCTGGCCGGCGGCGTCCAGCGCCGTCACGTCCGGGTCGGTGATGGTCAGGCAGATGGCCGTGCACGAGCGGATCGCGGGGTCCTCCGCCAGGAACGCGGCCCAGCCGGCCTTCGCCTGCCACTCGGCGACGATGCGCAGGTTGGTCTCCGACCGGCGGATCAGGTGCGGCAGGCCGCCGGCCGACAGCGCCCAGCGCAGCCCGTCGATGGCGTCCTCGACGCACAGCATGGAAGGCGTGTTGATGGTCTCGCCCTCGAAGATGCCCTCGATCAGCTTGCCGCCCTTGGTCAGGCGGAAGATCTTCGGCAGCGGCCGGTCGGGCTGGAAGCTCTCCAGCCGCGCCACCGCGCGCGGGCTCAGCACCAGCATGCCGTGCGCGCCCTCGCCGCCCAGCACCTTCTGCCAGGACCAGGTGACGACGTCCAGCTTGTCCCACGGCAGGTCCATGGCGAACGCGGCCGAGGTGGCGTCGCAGATGGTCAGCCCCTGGCGGTCCGCCGGGATCCAGTCACCGTCCGGCACGCGCACGCCCGACGTGGTGCCGTTCCAGGTGAAGACCACGTCGCGGGCGAAGTCGACCTGCGACAGGTCGGGGATCTTGCCGTACTCGGCCTGTAGCACCCGCACGTCCGGCAGCTTCAGCTGCTTGGTGACGTCGGTGACCCACTCCTTGCCGAAGCTCTCCCACGCCAGCATGTCGACGCCGCGCGCACCCAGCAGCGACCACAGCGCCATCTCCACCGCCCCGGTGTCGGAGGCCGGGACGATGCCGATGCGGTAATCGCCCGGCACGCCCAGCACGGCGCGGGACAGGTCGATCACCTCCTTCAGCTTGGCCTTGCCCGGCTTGGAGCGGTGCGAGCGGCCGAGCAGCGCGCCTTCCAGCGCGTCCAGCGACCAGCCCGGCCGCTTGGCGCAGGGGCCGGACGAGAAGTGGGGGTTGCGCGGCCGCGTCGTCGGCTTCATGGGAACCGTCCTCAAGGGGGTGTGGAACTGCGCCGGACGATAAGGAAGGACGCGGGCGGGCGTCAACCGGCCGCCGCAGGGGTGCGGCGCGCGATGATGTGGCGGAAGGTCGCCGTCATCACCGGCTCGCCCTTCTGGTTCAGCGTGGTGTAGGCCATGCGCACGTTGCCGCGGTCCTCGCGCTTGGACGGGCTCACCTCCAGCACCTCGACGCGCACGCGCAGCGTGTCGCCGGGGCGCACGGGGCGCAGCCAGCGCAGCTCGTCCCCGCCGCCGCTGCCCAGGCTGGTGCCGGTCAGCACGCCGGTGTCGCGGAACAGCCGGAAGGACAGCGACAGCGTGTGGAAGCCGCTGGCGATCAGCCCGCCGTAGGCACCCTGCGCCGCCGCCTCCACGTCCAGGTGGAAGGGCTGCGGGTCGAAGCGGAGCGCGAAGTCGATGATCTGGGATTCGGTGATCGTGGCGCCCTCCGTCTCGATCACGTCGCCCACGCGGAAATCCTCGAAATAGCGCCCGTTCATGCCCGCATCCCTTCCCTGATCATGGTTGCGGCCGGGTCAGACGTGGATGAAGCCCTCCAGGTACAGCACGGCCTTGCCGCCGATCTTGACCCGGTCGCCCCGCACTTCGCAAGTGAGAGCCCCGCCGCGCGCCGAAACCTGCCGCGCCGTCAGCTTCGTCCTGCCGAGCCGCGCCGCCCAGTAGGGGATCAGCGTGCAGTGGGCGGAGCCGGTGACCGGATCCTCCGGGATGCCCATAGTCGGCGCGAAGAAGCGCGACACGAAGTCGACGCCGTCCGCACCCGGCGCCGTGACGCAGACCGCACGGTCGTCCACGGTGCCGAGCCGCAGGAGGTCCGGCGTCAGGCTCCGCACGACGTCGGCATCGCGGTAGACGACGAGGACGTCGCGCGCCGCCAGCACCTCCTCCGGCTGCCCGCCGCCGAGTGCCGTGACGAGGTCGGGGTGCACGTCGGTGCGCGTGGCCGGCCGGCTGGGGAAGTCCAGCACCAGGAGGTCGCCCTGGCGCTCGACCGTGAGGCGGCCGGCCTGCCGGGTGCGGAAGTCGATCCGCTCGCGGCCGGGCTCCATGGCCGTGGTGATGACGTGGGCGGCGGCCAGCGTCGCGTGCCCGCACAAATCCACCTCGACCGTCGGCGTGAACCAGCGGATCGCGTAATCGCCGCCGGCCGGCACCAGGAAGGCCGTCTCGGCCAGGTTGTTCTCGGCGGCGATGGCCTGCAGGCGCTCGTCCGGCAGCCAGCTTTCCAGCGGGACGACGGCCGCCGGGTTGCCGCCGAAGACCGCGTCCGTGAAGGCGTCGACCTGATAGATGGGCAGGCGCATGTCTCGTCCCCTTACGGCATGTCGGTGAACAGGAAGGCGTTGGCGTGGCGCTGCAGGCCGGCCGCCTCGTAGAAGGTGACGGCCTTGGGCGCCGACAGCAGCAGGCAGGTGGTGCCCGGCCGCACCTCGGCGCGCGTGCGGCGCATCAGCTCCTTGCCGACGCCGCGCCCCTGCAGGGCGCGGTCGACGGCGAGGTCGGACAGGTAGCAGCAGTAGACGAAGTCGGTGACCGAGCGGGCGACGCCGACCAGCGCGCCGCCGGCGCGCGCCGTCACGATCAGGTCGGCCTTGCGCAGCATCGCCTCGACCCGCTCCGGCTCGTTCACGGGCCGGCGCTCGGCCAGCCCGGAACGGTGCAGCACGTCGATGAACTCCGCCGCCGACAGGCCGGGTTCGAGCGCGTAGACGATCTCCGCCATCGCGCTCACTCCCGCCAGAAGGGCTTGCCGGCCTCGCCCTCGGCCTGCGAGCGGCTGACGCCGATGTCCTTCAGCAGGTGATCGTCGAGCCTCAGCAGCGCCTGCCGCTGCCGCCAGCGCTCGTGCCCGGCCATGACGGCGTCGACCAGCATCCACACGGGGCGGGTGACGACGGCGGCAGCACCAAGGATGGCCGAGAGGGTCGACGGGGACGTGCCGGTCGGGCGGGCCGCTTCGTTGGTGCGCATGACAAACCTCCATCGTCAGAGCAAGCGCCCCAGGCAAGGGGGACAATCGGGAGTATCCGCGGCACAATGCGCACCGTCAATGTCGTTATTGTCACCATGACATTTCCGGATGCGGATGTATCTCCGTGGCCACACCCGCCCGGATAGCCCCACTCGGCGCGACTTTCGGCCGCTTTTGGGATGGGTCCGGCAATCGATACGCTTCGGGACAACGCACAAGCCCCTTGCACTGGTCATACCGGTTTGTCTATATTGTCACCGTGACAAATTGGACCCCCGACCTCTCCGACCGTCCCGGCCCCCGTTACCGCGCCATCGCCGACGCGCTGGCCGACGACGTCGCCTCCGGCCGACTGCCCGCCGGCACCCGCCTGCCGACCCACCGCGACCTCGCCTACCGCCTGGGCGTGACCGTCGGCACCATCACCCGTGCCTATGCGGAGGCCGAGCGGCGCGGCCTGATCGGCGGCGAGGTCGGCCGCGGCACCTTCGTCCAGGGCCCGCGCTTCAACCCGCAGCCCGACCCGCTGTCCTGGCAGCGCCGCACCGAGGCGGCCGCCGTCAACATGACGGTCATCAAGCCGGAGCAGCAGGCTTCCGAACGCGCGCTGGCGGCGACGCTGACGGCCATCGCCACGTCGGGCAACCTCGCCTCCCTCATCGACTACGCGCCGCACGCCGGCCTGCCGGCGCACCGCGCCGCCGCCGTGCAGTGGATGGCGCGCCGGCACCGGGTATCGGCCTCGCCCGACTCGGTGCTGATCACCACCGGCGCGCAGAACGGCATCGCCGTGGCGCTGGCCGCCGTGGCGCGGCCGGGCGACGTGGTCCTGACCGAGCGGCTGACCGCCTACGGCACGCGCACGCTGGGCGCCACGCTGGGCCTGCACCTGGAGGGCGTGGCGCTGGACGACCATGGGCTGATGCCCGACGCGCTGGACGCCGCCTGCCGCCGGCTGGCCCCCAAGGCGCTGTACATGGTGCCCAGCCTGCAGAACCCCACCGCCTCCGTCATGCCGGCGGAGCGGCGCGCGGAGACCGCCGCCATCTGCCGGCGCTATGGCGTCACCATCCTGGAGGACGACGTCTTCGGCTTCCTGCTGACCGACGCCAAGCCGATCCAGACCATCGCGCCGGACATCACGATCTACATCACCAGCCTGTCCAAGAGCGTCGCGGCCGGCCTGCGCGTCGGCTACGTCGTCGCCCCGCCGGCCCTGAGCGCGCAGCTGGAGGCGGCGGCGCGCGCCCTGCACTACGCCGCCCCCGCCCTGCCGGCCGAGGTCGCCACCCGCTGGATCCAGGACGGCCAGGCCGACCGCTTCGCCGAGGCCGAGCGGACCGAGAACGCCGCCCGCCAGGAACTGGCCCGCGGCATCCTGCCGGCCTCCGTCATCTGCGGCGACCCGGCCGCCCAGCACCTCTGGCTGGCGCTGCCCGAGCCCTGGCGCCGCGAGGACTTCGTGGCCGAGGCCAAGCGGCGTGGCGTGGTGATCACCGGCGCCGACATCTTTGCCGTCGGCCGCGCCAGCGCGCCGCACGCCGTGCGCGTCGGCCTGTGCATGCCGCGCACCCGCGAGGAGGTCGTGCGCGGCCTGACCGCGCTGGCCGACGCGCTGGCCAGCCCCGTGTCGGCCTCCATGTCCATCGTCTGATCACCCCGTCCGCCGATCGAACGATCCGCCACCTTGACGATTTTCGATCCATACGGCAGCGTATGGAAAGAGCATCAAGATGGGAGGAGCGCACCATGACGGACAACCCCACCTACCGCGGGACCGTCTACCCCTGGCACTGCGACCACGTCGGGCACATGAACGTGATGTGGTACGTGGGCAAGTTCGACGAGGCGACCTGGAACCTGTTCCGGCAGTTGGGCATCACCTCCGGCCACCTGCGCGGCGGCTTCGGCATGGCCGCCGTGCAGCAGAACATCACCTACAAGCGCGAGTTGCTGGCCGGCGACACGGTCGAGGTGCACAGCCGGCTGCTGGAGATCCGCGAGAAGGTCATCCGCTTCGTGCACGAGATGCGCAACGCCGAAACCGGCGAAGTCGCTGCGCTGTGCGAGCTGACCGGCGTCCACATGGACCGCTCCACCCGCCGGTCCTGCCCCTTCCCCGACGCGGTGCTGGCCGCCGCGCGGGAGGCGCTGGCCGCCTGACGGCGGGCGGGAGGGCCGCCCTCCCGCCATCTGCCCATTTGCATAGCATGCTGTTTTCCCCTTGATCGCGTCGCCGACTCGCCCCCCATTATAATAGCAAGCTATGTTATTGAGGAAGACCGCGATGCTCCACCCCCTGCTCACCTTCGTGCACATCGTCGGGCTGATGCTGATCGCCGCCGGGCTGATCGGCGTGTTCCTGGCGGACATCCGCACCCGGCAGGCAGGCACCCTGCCCGTCTTCGCCGAGGCGGTGCGGAACATCGCCCTGTTCTACGACGGGCTGGTCGTGCCGGGCGCCTTGCTGCTGGCCGGTTCCGGCGCGTGGCTGATCGCCGAGTTCCACGGCTGGGACGGCGTGCTGGAGCAGCCGTGGCTGGCCGGGATGCTGGCGCTGTTCCTCTTCGAGTTCGTGGAGGGCAACACCGTCACCCGCCTCTACTTCCTGCGCCTGCGCCGCGAGACGCGGGAAGCCGTGGCGCAGGGCCGCTTCACCAAGGCGCTGGACCGCCGCCGGGCGGCCCCGCTGCCGACCTTCACCCACTTCCTGGACCTGCCGCTGCTGATGGTGATCGTGTCGCTGGGCGTGCTGCGCCCCACCGACTGGACGCAGTTCATCGTCGGCACGGCCGCCGCCGTGGCGCTGGCCACCGTCTTCACGCTGGTCCTGCCGCGCCTCTACGCGGCGGATCCGCTCACGGGAACGGGCGCACCGTGTGCAGGTGGTTGAGCGGGCCGTGGCCGTGGCCGATGCCCGGCGCGGTGAGGATCGCCTGCATCAGGTAGGCGCGCGCCCGCGCCACCGCGTCGCGCCCGCCCAGGCCCTGGGCGAGGCCGGTGGCGATGGCGGAGGCCAGCGTGCAGCCGGTGCCGTGGGTGTGCGGCGTGTGCACGCGCGGGCTCTCGAACACCTCCTCGCCGTCCTCGGTGACCAGCAGGTCCTGGACCAGCTCGCCCTCCATGTGCCCGCCCTTCAGCAGCACGGCCTTCGGCCCGAAGGTGCGGATCAGCTGCGCCGCCCGGCGCATGTCGGCCAGGTCGCGGATCTCGATGTCGGCCAGCGCCTCGGCCTCCGGCACGTTGGGCGTCACCAGGTCGGCCAGGGGAAGCAGGCGCTTCTTCAGCGTCAGCTCCGCCTCGCTCTCCAAAAGCGCGTGGCCGCCCTTGGCGATCATCACCGGGTCGACCACCAGCGGGATGTTGATGGCCCGCTCCTCGTACTCGCCCGCCACCGCCTCGATCACCGCGGCAGAGGCCAGCATGCCGACCTTGATGGCGTCGGCCCCGATGTCCTCCAGCACCACGCGCATCTGCTGGGCGACGAAGGCGGGGTCGACGGGGTAGATGCCGTAGACGCCGGTGGTGTTCTGCGCGGTCAGCGCCGTGATCGCCGTGGCGGCATAGCCGTTCAGCGCGCTGACCGCCTTGATGTCCGCCTGGATCCCGGCGCCGCCGCCCGAGTCCGACCCGGCGACGATCAGCACACGTCCCTTCATTCCGCTGCCCCAACAGTTTGTTCAAGGGCGGGTTGTTCGCTGGCCACGCGGCGGATGGTGTCGGCGATGTCGCCCACCACCTGGTTGACCAGGGATTCGTCGTCGCCCTCGGCCATCACGCGGATGACCGGCTCGGTGCCCGACTTGCGGATCAGGATGCGGCCGGAGCCGTTGAGGCGCCCCTCGCCGTCGCGGATCGCCTCCTGCACCTCGGCCATGTCCAGCGGCTTGGAACCGGCGGCGAAGCGCACATTGGTCAGCTTCTGCGGCACCGGGTCGAACACGCGGCAGACCTCGCTGACCGGCTTGCCGGCGGCCTGGATCACCGCCAGCGCCTGCAGCGCGGCGATCAGCCCGTCGCCGGTGGTGGAATAATCGGACAGCACGATGTGGCCGGACTGCTCGCCGCCCACGTTGTAGCCGTGCTCGCGCATATGCTCGACCACGTAGCGGTCGCCCACCGGCGTGCGCACCAGTTTGAGGCCGATGCCGCCCAGGTGCCGCTCCAGCCCCAGGTTGGACATGACGGTGGCCACCAGCCCGCCGCCCTTCAGCTTGCCGTCCGCGGCCCAGGAGGAGGCGACGAGGCCCATCAGCTGGTCGCCGTCGATGCGGCGCCCGGCCTCGTCCACCATGATCAGGCGGTCGGCGTCGCCGTCCAGCGCGATGCCCAGGTGCGCGCCCTCCGCCACCACCGTGTCCTGGAGGAGCTTGGTGGCGGTGGCGCCGCAGTCCTTGTTGATGTTGATGCCGTCCGGGTGGTCGCCGATCGGCACCACGTCGGCGCCCAGCTCGTACAGCACCTTGGGCGCCACCTTGTAGGCCGCGCCGTTGGCGCAGTCGACGACGATCTTCAGCCCGTCCAGGCGCTGGTGGCGCGGGAAGGTGTTCTTGACGAACTCGATGTAGCGGCCGGTCGCGTCCTCCATGCGGCTGGCGCGGCCGAGGTCGGCGGCGTGGGCGAGGTCCGGCGCGAAGGGCCGCTCCAGGCGCGCCTCGATCGCCATCTCCACCTCGTCCGACAGCTTGTAGCCGTCCGGGCCGAACAGCTTGATGCCGTTGTCCTGGAACGGGTTGTGCGAGGCGGAGATCATCACGCCCATGTCGGCCCGCAGGCTCCGCGTCAGCATCGCCACCGCCGGGGTCGGCAGCGGGCCCACCAGCACCACGTCCATGCCCATGGAGATGAAGCCGGCGGTCAGCGCCGGTTCCAGCATGTAGCCCGACAGGCGCGTGTCCTTGCCGATGACGACGCGGTGGCGGTGGTCGCCGCGGCGGAACTGCAGGGCCGTCGCCATCGCCACGCGCAGCGCCGTCTCGGCGGTCATCGGCTCGGTGTTGGCGGTGCCGCGGATGCCGTCGGTGCCGAACAGGTGTCGGGTCATGGGATAACCTCGGGGCTGGACTGTCACTTTAGCGCGATTTCATGTGGCGTGAAGCCTTCATCGCCGCAACACCACCCTCCGGTCAAGCACCCTTCCGCGCGGACGCCAAAGGGTTACACCCCCGTATTACGCCGCCGGATGGAACGCCTCCCACACCGCGCGCGCCTGCGCCGTTTCGGCCACGTCGTGCACGCGCAGGATCTGCGCGCCCTGCGACGCCGTCTCCAGCCCCGCCGCGATGGAGCCGGGCACGCGCTCCTTCGGCGCCGTCTCGCCCGACAGGCCGGCCACGAAGCGCTTGCGCGACACCCCGATCAGCACCGCGCAGCCCAGCGCGTGGTACAGCGACGCGTGGCGCAGGATCTGCACGTTGTGCTCCAGCGTCTTGCCGAAGCCGATGCCGGGGTCCACCGCGATCTTGTCGAGCGGCAGGCCGGCCGCCACGCACGCCTCCACCCGCCCCTCCAGCCAGTCGAAGACGTCCAGCGCGGCGTCCTCGTAGGTGGGGTTCTGCTGCATGGTGCCGGGCTCGCCCTGCATGTGCATCAGCACCACCGGCGCGCCGGCCCCGGCGACGATGGTGAGGCTGGCCGGGTCGCCGGTGAGGCCGCTGATGTCGTTGACGATCCGCGCCCCGGCGCCCAGCGCCGACAGCATCACCGAGGAATGCCGCGTGTCCACGGACACCACCGCCCCCTTGCCCACGAAGTGGCGGATCACCGGCAGCACCCGCGCCGCCTCCTCCGGCGGGGACACCGGCGTGGAGCCGGGCCGCGTCGACTCGCCCCCCACGTCC
>Ga0196976_1001351_pt1 | contig 11366 bp, 12 predicted proteins | sample S3v_513CmetaG_FD_148644 | JGI IMG/M metagenome (GOLD analysis project Ga0196976, IMG submission 148644) | Soil microbial communities from Anza Borrego desert, Southern California, United States - S3+v_5-13C | ecosystem: Environmental > Terrestrial > Soil > Desert | place: USA: California...
GTCCAGCAGGCCGCTGTTCCAGTCGAAGGTCGGCACGTTGAACGGGCAGGCGTTCATGCAGTACCGGCAGCCCAGGCACCGTTCATCCTTGTAAATGACCGGTCCTTCGGCGGTCTTGTACATGGCCGCCACCGGGCAGGCCGCAACGCAGGCGGGGTCGATGCAGTGCATGCACTGCTGGCGGCGAATGGCCCAGGCGCCCTTGGGGGCGTCGGTCTCTTCGCCCTTGCGGAACGAGAGGAGCGCCTTTTCGGGGGGGAGTCCCTTGTTGACCTGGCAGGCGATTTCGCACAGGTGGCATCCGGCACACTGAGTCAGGTCGTAGAGTACGGCGGGGGGGTCAGTCGCTGTTGGAGCAGACGCTCGGGCGACTCGCAGGGGACCCGCCAGGGGGCCCAGGGCCAGTCCGGCTCCCAGAGCGACTGCACCGTTCACGAACTTGCGGCGTGTGATGCGCATGGCAGCACCTCCGGTGCTCAATAGTGTGGATTCCGGGGCCAATTGCGGCGCCAAGTCAACAGAAAAAGGCATGCACAAATACATGCACATGCCTCCGGACTTACACGCCTCAGGGCTGACTAAATGTCTTTTACCTCGGGGTCTCGCTATGCTGTTTGCTTACGGCTGGGCCACGAGCAGCTGGCCCCCTTGCTGCAGGTGATCAATGTCAGATGTGGTGTAGACAGCAGACAGAGCCGGGAAACGCAGAACCACGTACCTCTTGCAATGGCGACACAGGATGACTGCAGCAGGACCGTTCATGGAGCCGGGACCTTCCTCGACCCGTGGAGGCTCAGGCATGTTCTCCACCTGACAGACAATCTTGCCGCACCGGCAGCGGATACTGTGCATTCTCTCCCCCCCTGGGTCCATGTTGGTCTAACCTACCGCCGCGGGCGAAAAACAAAAGGCATGCACAAATAACGTGCATGCCTCTGGACTTGAATGCCTCTGGGCTGACTAAATGTCTTTCACCTCTGGGGTAAATCTATGAACTTGTTCAGGCCAGCTCCCGAACATCTGCAACGCAGGCGACGGAAGCGATGGTCGGAAACCGCAATACCACGTACCGCTTACAGTGGCGGCACAGGATGATGGCAGCCGGCCCGGGGGCGGGCTGCGGACTGGTTTCGACCCTGGGCGTGGCGGCGATGTTCTCTACTTGGCAAACGATCTTGCCGCATTGGCAGCGTATGTCTTTCATAGGCGCCCTTCCTTCGGTTTGGGAGGACCCCCGCACCGATTTCAGTATAGCTGACGCGGGCTGAAGAGTTCTTACGACAGTCGGACCAATTTCTTACGTTTCTAATTCAATTTTCAGGATCTGCTCAGGTTCGATCTTTTGCGACAGAACGATATCCAGAATGGCGGGTGGAAATCTGCCCCGATTGGGGGTGGAGCCTTTGCTTCGCGTGAGGAAGACTATAAGGCTGCATCCACCTGTGCGACCGGATTCTCGCCCGGGACCACAGGCCGATGGCCGGCACCCAGCAACTCTACGAGCGCATCAGCCGCAGCGTCGAACTGTAACTCCGTCGTGACTGGATCTTTCTACTATATAGGTACATTCCGTGCGAGGGGGAATCGGAGCGATGCCTGCGATCAAGCTTGCGAACGGGCTGCAAATCTTCTACCGGGAGTCCGGCAGCGGCGACCGGGTGGTGCTGTTCATTCACGGCAACACGGCCTCGTCTCTGTGGTGGGAGCGGGTCATGGCCGGTCTGCCTGCGGGCGTGCGGGCCGTGGCGCCCGACCTGCGGGGTTGCGGCGACTCTGCGATGCCCGCCCCGGGCTGGTCGATGACCGACCTGGCGGCGGACGTCTATCAGTTCGCACAGGCCCTGGGCATTGCGAAGGCGGTGGTCGTCGGCCACTCCCTGGGCGGCGGCGTGGCGCTGTACCTGGCAGCCTACCACCCTGACCTGGTGGAGAAGCTGTTCGTCGTCAACTCCGCCCCGGCCGAAGGGCTGAAGACTCCGGCAGACCGGTATTCCCAGCTTGAAGTGGCCGTGAAGCGGCCTGAGATTCTGAAAACTGCCCTGGCCGCCATGATGCCGACGGCGCCCAGGGATGAGTACTACAACCGCCTGCTGGAAGAGTCGGTTTCCAAGTCGGCCGATGCCCTGATTCCCAACGGCCGGGCGCTGGACGAAATGGACCTGACGAAAGAGGCCCGGGGCATCAAGGTGCCAACGCTGATTCTGTACGGCACGAAGGATGGCCTGGTAACCCGGGCGATGATGGAGCGGACCCGGGATACCATAGCCGGCGCAGTCCTGGAAGTCTGGGACGAGGTGGGCCACTCCGCCCCGGTGGAGGACCCTGACCGGTTTACCAGGCGCCTGATTGCGTTCATGTAAACCATACAATCCCCCGCCAGCCTGCTGGTGGGGGATTTTTCGTTCTAGTTGCTGTTTTACTTCTTTGGCAGCGAGAGAGGATTTCCGTCAGAAGTGTCCAATTACCGCTGGTACAGATGTATATACCACCTGGTGCGGATTGAACCCTGGGGTAGGGAGATCGTTCATCACACCACATCTGCTTACCGAGTGGTATAGACATATATACAACAGATTCTGCGGGTAAACTCGTTCCAGTAGACGCACTCTTACATTGAGGAGGAATCCCCATGACCCGCGAAGAGTTGATTGCTCAGAAGCTGCTGCAGATTTTGGGCGGTCGGGCAAACGTGAAGGAGATCGAGTGCTGCATGACCCGGCTGCGTGTCGACCCCCGCAACCTTGACCAGATCAACGTCGCTGCGCTCAAGAAGGTTGACGGCGTCAAGGGTGTCGTGGAGACCGGCGGACAACTGCAGGTCATTCTCGGCCCCGGCCTCGCCCAGAAGGTGGCCGATGCCTGCGCCACGGTCCCTGAGCTGGATGCAGTCTCCGGCGGCACACCTGTCGCCACCGCGAAGGCCCCCGCCAAGCGCGGCGGCTTCCAGGAGATCCTGCGCAAGATTGCCAGCGTCTTCGTGCCCCTGCTGCCCGCCATCATCGGTGCCGGCATGATCATCGCCCTCAACAACACGCTGCAGAAGCTGGGCGTAATCACCCCTGACACGAAGATCATGGGCTACCCGGTCGTCGTCGTACTCACGGTGCTGGGCAACACGATCATGGGCTATCTCTCGATCCTCGTCGGCATGAACGCCTCCAAGGAATGGGGCGGCCCGGCCTCCATCGGTGCTGTCGCCGGTGCGATTCTGATCGCGGCCGACCTCTCCAAGCTGAGCATGACCCCCGGTCGCGGCGGCCTCATCGGCGCCCTCATCGCCGGCGCCTTCATGGGCTGGCTGTACAAGCGGCTCACCAAGTACATGCATGATGCCATCAACATTATCGTCACGCCCACGCTGACCATGCTCGTTGGCGGCCTGATCGTCCTCTTTGTCCTGCAGCCTGTCGGCTTCTATCTTTCCACCTGGATTACCGATGGCGCCCGGGGCCTGCTGAACGTGGGCGGCCCGGTTGCCGGCTTCGTGCTGGCCGGTCTCTTCCTGCCGCTGGTCATGCTGGGCATCCACCAGGGCCTCACGCCCATCCACATGGAGCTGATCAAGCAGACCGGCGTCACCGCCCTGCTGCCCGTGCTCGCCATGGCGGGCGCCGGTCAGGTTGGCGCTGCGCTGGCCGTCTACGCCAAGACCAAGAACAAGGACCTCCGCTCGGTCATCGCCGCTGCGCTGCCGGTGGGCATCCTCGGCATTGGTGAGCCCCTCATTTACGGTGTCACGCTGCCCCTGTTCCGGCCCTTCATCGGCGCCTGTATCGGCGCTGCGTTCGGCGGCGCTGTGATCGCCATGAGCAAGGTCGGTGCGTCGGCCATCGGCGTCTCCGGCGTGCTGCTGACACTGCTCGTCAACAAGGTCGCTCCGTACCTGCTCGGCCTGCTGGCCTCCTACGTGGTCGGCTTCGCCGCCACCTGGTTCCTCGGGTTCGATGAGAGCACCATGTCTGAATCGAAGGCCTTCGAGTTCGGCGACTAGTCGATGCAGAGGCGGGGGCCGGGTCAGTTCTCTGCATCTGACCCGGCCCCTGGCTTTTGACCTGACAGGAGGGAATGGGTATGGCACGGTGGGGCGTCTCCGTCTTCCTGGGCGGGCCGGATGTGGCCGGGCGCCTTGACCCGTATCTGGACGCCGTGGCTGCCGGTGGTGGGTCTGAGGTTTTTACATCGCTGCACATTCCGGAAGTACCCCTGGCGTCCGCCCTGGAGCACCTGGCTGCCCTGACCGGCGCCGCCGGCAGCCGCGGGCTGGCCGTCGTGGCTGACATTGCCCCGGGCGCCCTGCAGAAGATGGGCGCCTCGCCGGACGATCTGTCACCCCTGGCGGCCATGGGTCTGGCGGGCATTCGGCTGGATTACGGCTTCGCCCCGGACCAGGTGGCCCGCTTCGCGCGCAATCGGCAGGGGCTGCGTGTGGTTCTGAACACGTCCACCGTTGATCCGGACTACCTCAGGCAGGTGATGGTCGCCGGGGCCGATCCTGTCCTGCTGGAGAGCTGTCACAACTATTATCCCCGGCCTGAGACCGGCCTCTCCCTTGAGGGCCTGCGCCGGTCATCCCTGTACTTTAAGGAATACGGGCTGCGGGTGGCGGCCTTCGTGCCGGGCGCCGGCGCCCGCCGGGGCCCCCTGTTCGAAGGGCTTCCGACCTTGGAGCGGCACCGGCGAATGGATGCCGGGCAGGCCGCGGTTGAACTGTTGGCGACCGGGCTGATCGACACAGTCCTGTTTGGTGATCCGTGGGCTGCCCCGCAGGACCTCGAGCGGGTCGCGGCCATGTGCGCCGCTTCGCTGCGGGTGCGCCTGACGCCGGGCCTCTCACCGATAGAGCGCCGCATCGTGACCGATGCCGGCCATGCGAACCGGCCCGATGCCGCCGAATTCGTTGTGCGTTCCACGGCATCCCGCGCCTATGCCGCCGGCGGACCAGCCATCGCGCCGCATCACACGGTGGAGCGCCCGCTGGGCAGCATCACCATCGACAACGAAAAATACCTGCGTTATTCCGGTGAGCTGCAGGTGACTCTGGCAGACCTGCCGGCTGATGCGCGAGTGAACGTAGTAGGCCACGTGATCCCGGAAGACTTGCCCCTGCTCTCATTAATTGGCCCGGGAACGGCATTCCGGCTCGTTCCGGTTGAGTGAAAGGAGTCAACTACATGCAATTGGATCAACTCGTTACGGAAGCGATCAACGAGCGGACTCGCAATCTGGACGAGCTCTCTACGCTGGAACTGGTCAGCACCATTAACGCCGAAGATAAGCAGGTTGCGCTGGCCGTGGAAAAGGCGCTCCCGCAGATCGCCGCTGCAACGGACCTGATCGCCGGGGCGCTCCGGCGGGGCAACCGTGTCTTCTACGTCGGCGCCGGCACCAGCGGGCGGCTGGGCGTACTGGACGCTTCGGAGTTGCCGCCCACATTCGGTGTTTCGCCGGACCTCTTCGTGGGGATCATAGCCGGTGGTCATGGTGCACTGGTCAAATCCAGCGAGGGGCTGGAAGATGTCAAGGAAGAGGCCCGCAAGGACCTGGCGGTAGCCGGCCTCCGTTCCGGTGATGTGGTCGTTGCGCTGGCCGCCAGCGGCCGTACACCTTACGCGATTGCGGCGCTTGAAATGGCGCTGGAGATTGGCGCCCACGCTGTGGCCGTGACCTGCAATCCGGATTCCGAAATGGCCCGGGTGGCCGAAGTGACCATTGCGGCGGTCGTGGGGCCCGAGCCTGTCTCCGGTTCGACCCGCATGAAGGCCGGCACCGCCCAGAAAATGATTCTGAACATGCTCTCGACCGGTGCCATGGTCAAGTCGGGTAAGGTTTACGGCAACCTCATGGTCGATGTACGGCCCACCAACCTGAAGTTGGAGGAGCGGGCCAGGCGCATTATCATGCGGGCGACGGGGGTCGAGTACCCGGTTGCCAGCCGCGCACTGCTTGATTCCGGCAACGATGTGAAGACCAGCGTAGTGATGTGCCTGTGCCGGGTGGATGCAGCGGCCGCACAGCGTGCGCTGCAGCAGACGGGTGGTTTCGTACGGAAGGCAGTTGCCCTCCTTCAAAGGTAGCGAGAAAGGGGACCAAACCATGAGTAGCGTTGTGACGCTGCTGGCCCCCCTGAGTGGCGAGTTAATCTCCATGGGGGATGTGCCTGATCCGGTCTTTGCGGAAGGGATGATGGGCGAAGGTGTCGCCATTGTGCCCACGGCGGGCGAAGTCCGGGCGCCCCTGTCCGGGCGGGTGGAGGTGCTCTTCCCCACCGGCCACGCCGTGGCCATCCGTACGCCAGAAGGCGTCGATGTGCTGGTCCATGTGGGCATTGAGTCCGTCAAGGTGGCCGGGCTCTTTACGCCTGCTGTGGCGGAGGGGGATCAGGTCAAGGCGGGGGACCTGCTGATCACTTTTGACGTGGCGAAGCTGCGTCTGCAGGCCGCGTCGCCCATCACGCCGGTGGTGGTGACGGGCATGCCCGAAGGCGCCCGGCTGCAGGTTGGGGGCCTGAAGCGGACCGTGAAGGCAGGCACCGATTCTGTGGCTTCGATCACGCTGTAGCGGAGGGCTGGACATGGCAGAGATTCAGGTAGCGTTACCAGTGATGCTTCACGCACGGCCAGCGGCGCTGGTTGCCGCCTTTGCGGCCAAGTCCCCCGTCCCGTTGCAGATCGGCGTGGGCGGGCGCGTGGTGCCGGCCAAGTCGCTGATCAGCCTGCTCAGCCTGGGCGCCAAGCAGGGCACGGTCGTGACCGCCCGGGCGGAAGGCGAGAATGCGGATGAGGCGGTACGCGGGTTTGCCGAGTTCCTCGGCGCCCTCACAGAGTAAATGGACCGACGGGCTCTCCCAGGCGCAGGGAGAGCCCGTCTTGCAGCTTTCCGGCGGGTTCGAACGTCGGAGTACCGGAAGGTGAACGTTCGTGCTTCTCCATGTCGCTCTCCACCTGCTGCGAGCGCTGGGTGCTGGAATCCGCGGATCTCGTCTTGGCGAACAAAAGGATCTGCACACCTCACGGCGTGCAGATCCTTTGTGCTACTTCCCTTCGAGCCGGTCGCAGTAGGCCGCCATCGCATCCCGCAGGAAAACAGACAGCCCCGGCGCGTACTTGTCGATATTCTCCGTGAACCGGGTGTCCTCTACATACATGATACCCAGGTTCCGGTAAACTTCCAGCGAGCACTGGTAGAACCACTTGTTGATCTGCTCATGGTGCCGGCGGATCCACTCCTGGACCTCCGGATCGGCCGGGCTACGGCCCATCACGCTCACGAGGCCCTGGTAGACCTCGCCGCTCTCCTTCTGAATCTGCGCCCAGTCAGCCTTGGTGTACTTCTTGGTCCGCCGGGCGGATTCCTTATACTCGTTGCTGTGGCCCCAGCGCTCCTCGGCTTCCTTCTCGTACTTGGAATGGTCGAAGCCGCCGAACATATCCTTCTCGTCCATTTGAATACCCCTTTCAATCGAGTCCAGTGTTTGATTGACTGATGCGATCAGCTTGCTGATCCGTTCCTGCTTTTGCAGCAGTAGCTCCTTGTGCTGCAGCAGCGCTTGCTTCCGGTCAAAATCCGGGCTGTCGACGATCTCCCTGATCTCCGTAAGGCCGAAATCAAGCTCCTTGAAGAAGAGCACCTGCTGCAGCCGCTCCAGGTCTGCATCCGTATACAGCCGGTAGCCGGAGGCGCTCGTCTGGGCGGGCTTCAGCAGCCCGATCTCGTCGTAATGGTGCAGTGTGCGGACGCTGATGCCGGCGAGTTCAGCCACCGCCTTCACCGTGTACGCCATCGGATCACCTCCATGTCTCTACCCTAAACTATCACGTAACGTGAGGGTCAACACCCATTGCAAAAAAAGTTTCGAGCCCCCGGGAAGACCGGGGGCTCGGTGCGTTCATCAGCCTTTGAGATGCTTGAGCAGGAAGTCGCCCATCAGCCTGTAGCCCTTGAGCTGGTTGGTCCGCTTCGTAAAGCCGTGGCCTTCATCTTCAAAGACCAGGTACTCCACCTCACGGCCCAGTGAGCGGAGCCGCTCCACCATCTGGTCTGACTCAGCCTTCACCACACGGGGGTCGGTGGCGCCCTGCACGACCATCAGTGGGCACTTGATATGGTCTACGTAGGTAATGGGCGACCGTTCAATCAGCATCTCCCGGTCTTCCACGGCGTCGCCGACCCAGGACTTCAGCACGGGCTTCCAGTGCGGCGGCACGCTGTCCACGAACGTAATCAGGTTGGAAGGCCCGCAGAAGTCGCAGGCGCAGGCCCAGTAATCAGGCAGCCGCGACGCACAGCTCAGCGTAGCATACCCGCCGTAGCTGCCGCCCCAGACCGCCACCCGGCTAGCGTCGACCCACGCCAGCGACTGCAGGTATTGCGCGCAGGACTCCATATCCTTCAGGTCATTGCCGCCCCAGTCCCGGTGTACTTGCTTTTGCCAGCTGATGCCGAAGCCCGTGCTGCCCCGGATATTCGGGGCCAGCACCGCCACGCCCTGGCTCAGCAGATACTGGTAGAAGCCGTTGTAGCGGTACTCCGTCCGCTCCTGCGTCTCCGGCCCGCCATGAATGGAGAGGACCGCCGGTACCTTCTCGCCGCCCTTGATCCCATGCGGGCGGTAGAGCCACGCCGGAATCTTCTGGCCGTCGAAGGCCGTAACCTCGACCAACTCGGGCGAGACAAAGACCTCGTCCGGAATGTTGCCCAGCATGGAAGGCACCAGGAGGCGCAGATTCGCCTGGTCGAGGTCGACCACGTAAACGGCGTTGATCTGGTTGTAGCCATTAATGGAGACAAACAGCCGCCGGCGCTCGTCCTGTCCGGCGAACCGCAAACCGGTAATGACGCCCTTGGGTAAATGGGGCAGCGGCAGTTCCGTTCCGCCGGTCATATCAAGTACCTTCAGGAGACTGTTGCCGGCCTCGTTGACGCAGTAGGCCATCAGATTATGCTTCGCAGAGACCGCGAATTGCTCCACGTCCCAGTCGGCCGTGATCACGTACTCCTTGCTGCCGGTCTCCAGGTTATAGAAGCCGATGGCATCAAACTCGCGGCCATCATTGCTGAAGAACCAGAAGCCCTTGCCGTCCTTCTGCCAGGGACCCGGCAGGTGCTTTGCCTGTCGCCCGGGGTGCTCCGTCAGGTTCCGGCGCTCGCCTGTCGCCACGTCGAACAGCCACAGGTCGTCGTCGGTATTGCTAAAGGCCTCCACCGCCAGGAACTGCCTGCCGTCGGGCGAGAAGCTGGCCGGGAACATCAGTTGGCCGCCCGGGGAGAGCTGCCGGGTCTCGCCGGTCTCGAGGTCGTGGAGATACGTGTCTACATCGCGGGGGACGGTGGCGTTGCCGCCATAGGCCAGGTACCGCCCATCGTGGGAGAAGCCGCCCAGTTCATGCTGCACGTCGGGCCGGTTTGTGACCCTCTCCGGCCATCCGCCCAGTACGGGCATGATGTAGACCTGGTACATCTCGTCGCCGTTAGCATCAGCCAGAAAGGCAATGCGGCTGTGGTCCCTGGAAACGGTGACTTCCCGTACACTTTCGGCAGCGAAGAGCGTCAGCTGCTCGGGCCAGCCGCCCTCGGTGGCCACCCGCCACAAGTTAAACTGCCCGCTGATATCAGCCACAAAGTAGACCGAGTTGCCGTCCGGCGCCGGTACGAAGCCGGAGATACGCCGGGTTGCTGCAAACTGTTCGAACTTGAACTGACCCACCTGATTCGCTCCCTTCGTGTGCGTAACAAATCTCCACTTCGTTCTCTTACGGTCAATACCCTTGCGAATATGCTGAGGATTTAATGCAATCCGCCCATGGCTGCCTGGCAGGTCGATCCCTTTCCAAATCTGCGCATTGGCTGAATTGGGGTTGACTGCGGAGGGCGGGAGGAGTATCATCAAGACATCCTCATCGCGGGGTAGAGCAGTCCGGTAGCTCGTCGGGCTCATAACCCGGAGGTCGAAGGTTCAAATCCTTCCCCCGCAACCAAACAGCCAGGCCGGAGAACCCACGTGGTTCTCCGGCCTGTTGCCTGCAGGAGGCTGCCCGGCAGAGACAGCCCCTTCCGCACTTGTAATATTGACAGGGTTTTGCGCGCGTGGTAACTTATATGAGCGTGGTTTCGAGGGAGTCTAATCCCTCTCAATGGGAGGTGTCGCTAAATGGCTAAAGCAGGCGCTCGTGTCGTCATCACCATGGCTTGCACCGATTGCAAGATGCGTAACTACACGACCTACAAGAACAAGAAGAACGACTCTGGCCGTATCGAACTGAAGAAGCACTGCCCGACTTGCGGGCACCATACCGCCCATCGGGAGACCCGCTAACGCGGTCTGGACCTAATGCCGTTGCCCGGGCCAACCAGCTGGCGACGGCTGTTACAGGGGTATAGCTCAATTGGTAGAGCAACGGTCTCCAAAACCGTAGGTTGTGGGTTCAAGTCCTACTGCCCCTGCCAAAGAACGCGCAACCTTGAGTTGTGCGTTCTTATTTTTTCGCCGCCGTGACTACGCCTCCCTGAAAACGGGAAGCGTACTGCCAGGACGCGTCGGCCGGCAATGCCAGGTGACTGGAAGGCTTTACATCCCCATGGGCGTGTGCTACAATCGCAATACTGGCTACGTGTGCCAGGCTTTATTTGTGTTAAGCATCATGTAGAGATTGCGAGGTCATGGGACATGGACAAGGTCAAGGAACAACTCGCAAAGTTGGGCACGTACTTTCGGGAAGTCATTGGCGAACTGAGCAAGGTGGTTTGGCCCACTCCGGCCCGTACGGCGAAGCTGACTGGCGTGGTCGTCGGGATCGTGGTCCTGATCATGGGGTACTTGTTCCTCCTCGACCTGCCTCTCGGCATGGGCTTGGAGAAGGTCGTCGTACGCTAGCAAAGGCAGGTGGCGCGGGGACGTGACCCCTGAGTCCCCCGACTTCAAAATGGAAAGCAAGAACTGGTATGTCGTCCATACCTACTCCGGGTATGAAAACAAGGTAAAGACCAACCTGGAGAAGCGTGTTGAATCCATGGAGATGCAGGAGAAGATTTTCCGCGTCCTCGTCCCCATGGAAGACGAGATTGAGATCAAGGACGGGAAACAAAAGAAGGTCAAGCGCAAGGTCTTCCCCGGATACGTCCTCGTTGAAATGCTAATGAGTGACGACTCCTGGTATGTCGTGCGCAACACCCCTGGCGTCACCGGCTTTGTCGGTTCCGGCAACAAGCCGATTCCGCTCACGGAAGAAGAAGCCCAGGTGATTCTCGGCTCTCAGGAGGAGCAGAAAGCTGCTCAGACGGTCGTGGTCGGCTACGAAATCGACCAGCCCGTCCGGGTGGTGGCAGGCCCCTTCAAGGACCATCCGGCCGTCATCAAGGAGATCTACCCC
>Ga0196976_1001352_pt1 | contig 11361 bp, 6 predicted proteins | sample S3v_513CmetaG_FD_148644 | JGI IMG/M metagenome (GOLD analysis project Ga0196976, IMG submission 148644) | Soil microbial communities from Anza Borrego desert, Southern California, United States - S3+v_5-13C | ecosystem: Environmental > Terrestrial > Soil > Desert | place: USA: California...
ACCTTGATGCGTGGGAATGACGTGCTCGTAGCTGAAGATGTCCTGCACGGACTGGCGGAACCTCTCATAGCTTCGACTGCCCGCGTAGCTCTCGTCACCTTCCATCAACGCGGCCCATTGCCGCGCCGACATTGCATTCGTTCCGGAGTCAGTCAGCAAATCGATGATCACATCGTCCGCTGCAACGGCGAACATGTTGTAGTGAGCGGCGGCGAGGATCTTTTCGCGCTGCTCTCGTGTGGTCCATCGGATCGGCTCGACAGCCTTAATTTTGAACGGTTCGATAGGAAGTGACACCGCTCTCCTCCTGCACTTCACAATCTCTCTTGAAAGTTTGTGACGTGATTCTAGGAAGAACGGCAGTCATCGTACATGCCGGTTTGCTGGTCGAAGGCGGTTTACACCTTACTTGCTAAGCTGAAGCATGTCGCCTTGCAAATGATGTAAGGCATCTCACTGTATCGGCTTACCTGCTTACTTCCTGTGGCCTAAGTCTCGCCTCCGTCGTACGGAACCCCACGTCACGGCCGATGACAGCACCATTGAGGTCGTTGTCGCCACATACGGCATCAGTGAATCGATGACGACCTCGAGATGCTGAATGTCCGACACCGCGACCTTGATGATGAATGACTCGGAACCGGTCACGCGGTGGCACTCCAGCACCTCCGGACATCGCTGCGCAAGAGTCGCAAACTTCGTCAGTTTGTCGCCGGCCACGCTCACGCGGATGAAAGCCTGAACCGGAAAGCCTACGGCCGATGGGTTCACCTGCGCGCGGTACCCGACAATAACTCCCGCATCTTCCAGTCGGTGTACGCGTTCCGCAGTGGCGGGAGTTGACAGGCCAACCCGCCTGCCGAGTTCAGCAAACGTGATGCGAGCGTTCTCCTGCAATTCCTGCAGTATTGTCCAGTCGATATCATCCAGCAGATGCATGCCCTCATGCCTCGCGTTGGGTGCAGTGGAAGTTGGCCGTGATGCTGCGTACAGCATAGCTGCGCCTCCACGCTTCGCCGACCAAAATCTTAGTGCCGGCCGCGGCCGGGCTAAAACAAAAGGCCGCCGGACATCGGCGGCCTGACACTTCACTCGCTTCGATTACACCACGGCCCCGTGCACCTGTTGTTTCAGGACTTCTTCGACCGTCTCGATATCCACCAGTCCGAAGCAGCCGTAGATTGCAGGCAGCACACGCTCGGCAGGATAGCGGCGTCTCAACTCTGCCACCTTTTCCGTTCCAGCACGGTACGCCGGGAGGTACATGCGGCCAAGCAACGGGTGCTGCGCCCATGCGCCCGAGAGCTTGTCTGCGCGTTCTTCACTTACCAGGAAGTCGCGGCGGAGAGCTACCGCCACCTTTTCCTTCGGCATGCCATCGGCATACGTCAGGTACGAGGCCTGGTTCTTCGCATCGTCTTGCAGCAATGCGAGCAGCACGCCGATTTGCATGTCCTCGTCGGGAAGTTGATCGACCTCCGTCACCCCGTGCGCGATCAGGATCGCGTTGTTCGCGATGCCTTCGAACAGGCTGGCTGCGCGCGTGTTCATCGTGAGCACAGTCGCTTCAAAGCCTGCCAGTCCTCGCACGTACAGGTTCTGCAGGTACGCAAATGTAGTGACGTGTCCCGGCACTACCTCATGGCTCACAAGCTGCTGGAACTCAGGAAAAGAGATCTGCAGCGAAGCGTTGATTTCATATGTCGCTTCGTACTGGGGAGATCCGTCAGCGTTCCGCGCCCGCCCCACATAGTTCATCGACCCGGAAAACCAGGCATCCTTGATCGGCAGGAATTCGATATTCGCGCGTGGCACCTTCGCCAGTTCAGGCGGAAGCACTGGCGTGAGGTGTGTTTGGCTGAGGTGGTCGAAATAGCTGGTGACACAGGCGCCGAGGCCACGGACAGACGCCATAGGAACGCCTCGTTCCTTGCGCCACGTGTCAATTGCTGAGAGCAAGGCATCGGAAGACGACAGATAGCCGGCACGTCCGAGCAGGACTGACAGCCTCTCTCGTTTCTCCCCGGGGTCCGACCGTTCAGGGCTCCTGCCGGTTGAGGCCGCGACGCACCGGGCATACGGAACCGGCTCGCCCATACCCAGAGACTCCATGGCAAGGTCCCACATCGTCTCCAGACAAGTTGCCAGTCCTGTCAGATATCGCCCTCGAAGGCCATCGATGGTTTCCCCTTCGCTGCGAACGCCGGCAATCGCGGCTGGCAAATCGACCTGACGAAGGTACTCTTCAAGAGCCTTTCGATCGAGGTTCTTGGAAGCAACACCGCCACCCTCACGCACTCTTGCGGCCGCCGGGTGCGTGTACGCCTCCGGAAGCGGCTCATCGGAGAACCATGAGTCCGCGATGAAACGTCCGGTGCCTGAAGGGCACATAACGTCTCCGCCCCAAAGCGTGTCAATTCCGAGGATGGCATCTGCGACGAAACGCCCTACTTGGTCCATTCGATCTCCTTCCGCTTCTTCAGCGAGCCAAACCACACATACATGCACAGCGCGACGAACAGCAACGCGGAAACGGTCTGCGAAATCGGCTCATGCGAGTAGAACGGAGTTTTGATGAGGTCTTCGCGGAATCCGGGAACAAGCCTCAGCGCTGCGCCGAATACGCCGCCCAGGGCACCGCCCGCCATCAGTCCCGAAGCGATGATCACGCCGCGCTCACGAATCGTTCTGCCGCGCTCGCCTCCGGTCTTCTGTGCGCGCTTGTTGAGGAAGTGCGACAGGAAGCCGCCCACCAGCGCCGGCGTATTGAGTTCGAGTGGCAAATACATTCCGAGCGCGAAGATAAGCGACGGCTGACCGAGCATCTCGAGTGCCAGTGTAATCATTGCGCCCACACCGAAGAGCACATAGGCGACGGGTTGATGGCTCATGAATCCTTCCACCAGCGCTTTCATGATGGAGGCCTGTGGCGACGCGAGCACGGGCCGCAGGTCGCCCGGAATAGCTTCACCAAACTGGAACGTCCGGGCGAGCATCACGATGGTCAAGCCTGCGGCAATCGCGGCGGCAATCACGCCGAGGAACTTGACCTTCTCCTGCGCGGAAGGTGTGGAGCCGAGCCAATAACCTGTCTTCAGGTCCGTAATGGCCTGCCCCGAAACGGAGAGCGCCGTACACACCATCCCGGCAATCGCCATCACGAAGAACATCCCTGTGGTGCCGGACACTCCGAACCGAAGTAGAACGACCGAGGAGATGATGATTGTCAGCATGGTCATTCCGGACACCGGATTTCGCGCCGTCGTGGCAATCGCATTGGCCGCCACCGAAGTGAAGAAGAATGCGAACACCAGCGTTAATGCGAGACCGAGGCCAACGACGCCCCACGTCACTGGCAATTGGCCAAGGAATGCCGCCACGCCAAGAGCACCGAGCACCACGCCAGCAAGAATGGCGATCATAGGCACGTCACGGTCTGTGCGCTCAGTGGCCTGAGGCTCGCCATGCCGGAATACCCGGAGCGCGATGCCGAACGATCCAGCCACAACCCTCAGCGACTTGATAATGCCGAAAATGCCGGCAGTCGCGATAGCGCCCACGCCCACGAACCGAACATAGCTGCGGTAGATCTGAACGGCCGACATGTCCGAGATAGGGATTGTGCCTGGATAGACGGCAGAATCGAAGTTGCCGCCGATGAACCAGATCAGCGGTACGAGCACGAAGTTCGATAGCACGCCTCCGGCGCACAGGATCATGGAACTGCGAAGACCCATGACATAGCCGAGTCCCAGAATGAACCCGATTGCGTCGAAGCTGACGGCGACTCGCGCTTTGTCCGAAAGCGTGCGGACGACCGGAACAAACTGAAAGTCGATGAACTCTTTCCAGACGTGAAAGGTGGTGGCCAGGAAGTCGTAGACGCCTGCGATGGCCGTTGCCTGGAGCAGCAGCTTCGCCTGCGATCCACCCTTCTCGCCCGTAACGAGAACCTCGGTGATCGCCGTAGCCTCGGGATACGGGAGCATGCCATGCATGTCGCGGACGAAGTAACGCCGCAGTGGGATCAGGAACAGGACACCAAGGCACCCGCCCGCAACGCAGATAAAGATGGTCTGCACCGGGTGTGGACTGAGCTGAAGGATGTAGAGGGCCGGCAACGTAAAGATCGCACCGGCGACTACCGAACCGGCGACACCGCCGATGCTGGTGATGATGACGTTCTCAAGCACCGTCGAACGCCGCCGATAAACGCGCGCAAAGCCAATAGCAAGAATAGATATCGGTATGGCCGATTCCATCACCTGGCCTACCTTGAGCCCCGAGTATGCCGACGCGACGGTAAAGATGATGCACAGCATCAAGCCCCATAAGACAGACCGCAGGGTCATTTCGGGCATTTCCGCCGTTGCTGGCACGAGCGGCTCGTATGTCTCGCTCGGCTTCAGAGGTTCGTACGCATTTGTCGGAAGCGATTTCGTTTCCACTTCGCTCATGAAGAACTGTTCTCCTGATCCGGATGGCGGGATTATATGCAGCGCTGTCGCAAGTGCCCGGTGACGCTTCGAACGTATCGATGTGACAAGGAGGGCACGTATGGCGAGGTTCCGGACAGAAGAAAGCCCGCACCGTGAGGGCGCGGGCTGGCGATAGGGCTAGCGCAGCTTAGTCGCGGTCCGTCAGGACTACCAGCCCGAACGGTCCGGCCGCTCCCTGTGGCGGGTTTACGGCGACAGCCGTTCGCACCTGCCGGGAGTCCAGTTGCACAGGACCGCTATCGATCACGATGTCCTTGAAGCCGGTGGACGTTACACGTATCTGGTAGGTACCTTCCTGTACCTGCAGATATTGCGAGAAGTTCGTGTAGCTCAGGGCCACAATCTGCGGAGTCGCCGTATTCAGATCGGCGCCTGGTTGCGTGACGTACACATCAACCGGGCCGGCATTCGGTGCACTGTGCACGGCACGGATACGAGCCTGCCCGCTTGGCGGTTCGCTAGTGTCATCCGTCAGCAAAATGACATCAGGGTCGCCGCGGAATCCGGTCACGATTGCAGTAAGGTCTGTGTCGTCTGGGAAGTTGACGTCGAACTCCTCCAGTGTGTCGCCGCCACTCTCTCGCACGCGAACCCGTTGTTGACCAGTTTCGACGTCCTCGTAGTCTGACGAATCTCGGAAGTTCAGATCGGAGATGATTTCGTCATCTTCGACGAAGATGTCAATGCCTCCGGTATCCGGCGAAGCATGGAGTGCGCGCAGCCGGGGTTCCTCATCATTGCCGCAACCCGACATAAAGAGGAGCAGGCCGACCAGCAGCACGGAGAGCAGATGTTTCATCACGGTCCCCTCGAAGAAAACGTGGATTCTAGCTTCGATGCGGCAGGGGATGCGCGTGAGGTTAGCTCCTCATCGGAAGCCGCTTGTTTTCACGCCGAGCAAGCATCTTCCCGACGTTTTCACGTCAGGAAATCTGCGCGGGGATGTTCAGAAAGGCAGCCGCTCAGGACATGGTGTCCGAGGGGAGAAAGATGGAGAAACAGGTTCCACTTCGGCCCTCGCGCGTGGAAGAACGCACCCGAATCGAGCCGTTATGCTTGTGAATGATGCCCTGCGTGACCCAGAGCCCCAGCCCCGTACCGTGCTGCTCCTTCGTGGTAAAGAACGGCTCCCAGATTTGGGAAAGGTGATCGGGACCGATGCCGCTGCCGTTGTCGATGAAGGTGATCCGAACGCCTTCTCTATGTCCGTTCGCCTGGGTCTTGCGGGAGATGTGGATCTTGATGCAGCCGTTCTCGTCGACGGCATCCAGTGCGTTCAGGAGCAGGTTCGAGAAGACCTGCCGCATCTCACCTGGATAGCCGAACACACCGGGTGAATCGTCGTAGCGACGCATGATCTTCACCTTCTTGCGCTGAATCTGGCGTTGGTAGAGGTCGATCGTTCCATCCACCAGTTCGGGCAGGTTCAGTGGCGAAGGTGAACTCGTGTCGCGGTAAAACCCCAGCATCTGGCGCGTGATGTGCGCCACACGGGACATTTCGTCCTGAGCAAGCTTCGTGTACTGTTTCGCGGTCTCGTCAAGGGTCGGATGGTTGGCCAGCAGATACAGAACATTCGTCACCGCGGCCATTGGATTATTGATCTCGTGGGCTATGGCGGCAGCCAGCCGTCCCGTGGCTGCCATTTTTTCACTCGAGCGCAGGGCTCGCTCGGTCATGCGGCGAGCGGTGGTATCGATCATCAGCCCGCGAAATTGCTGGGGCTTGCCGTTCGCGTCGTTCACAATGCGCACGATGATTCGCATCCAGAGCACACTGCCATCCGCGGCCATTGCACGAAACTCAAGTTCCTGCCCCCCACCGCGTCGCAGCGCCCGAATAAACTCGAAGACGCGAGCACGGTCGTCTGGATGAGCGTGTTCGAGCAGGAACCGCGGGTTCGCGTACCAGTCGTTGAGTTTGTATCCGAGAACCTCTTCAGCGCGCCGATTGACGAAAGTGAAGCGGTTCTGGTGAAGGTCGAATTCCCAGACAATGGCTTCCAGGTCCTGAACCAGGTCATGGAATCGGCGAGTTGCAGCTTCCGCCTGTAAACGTGCGGCCTGCTCCAGCATCAGTTCCACCCGCTGCTGTTCGGCCCGGCGACGCTCGGTGACGTCGCGGATGATGGTTGTCACCAGCAGACCGCGGTCAGTCTGCATTGGGCTAAGGCTGATTTCAGCCGGGAATTCGGTCCCGTCCTTGCGCCTCGCCCACAAGTCCATGCCGGGAGCGCCCATCGGTCGGGTTCTCGGCTGGGCGGTGTAGGTGGCGCGTTCCGCTACGTGCGCGTTCCGGTATCGCTCAGGTATGAGCGTCTCGATGGGCTTGCCCAGGAGTTCTTCAACCGCGTAGCCGAAGACCTTTTCGGCTTGCGAGTTTGCCAGAACAATCGATCCGCTCTCGTCCACGCCGATGATGGCATCCGGCGCGGACTCCAACAACGCCCGGAAGTTCTCAGCGGATGCAGCGAACCATGCTTGTGTAAACCGTTCTGGGCTCATGATCGCTACTGCCGGTCCCCACTTGCCGCCAGCAGATCAGTAATCACAAACTATCACACTTGAATGGGATTCGGACGACCGCTCACTAGCTCCACGGCTCACCATTGTCGGTTGCCGCAAACGCGCTTTCCCGCTCACTTGCATGCAACAGCGAACCACTCGGCAGGAATACCGAGAATACGGTTCCCGAGTGGCCTGGGATAGTGCAACTGCGCACGCGGATATAACCGTGGTGTTTGGAAACAATGCCCTGGCTCACCCACAGGCCCAACCCGGTTCCCTTTTCACCCTTAGTTGTGAAGAATGGCTCGAACAGTCGCGACCGGTTCTCGCGAGAGATGCCGCTGCCGTTATCAGCAACAGTCACGCGCACACCGCAACGGTCTCCGCTCTGGTAATCGCGAGTCGCACGCACCCGAACTATGACTTTGCCACCGCGACTGAGAGCGTCCAGTGCGTTGCCTATGAGGTTTGAGAACACCTGGCGCATCTCCCCTGGGAATCCCGGCACAACACCTGCCAGTTCGTAGCGCTTTTCAAGGCTCACGCCGGCCCGCTCCATCTTGTGGCGATGCAGATCTATCACACTATCCACCAGTGTCTTCATATCGATTGGCACGGGTGCAGGCGATTCGCGATGGAAACCAAGCGTCTGCTTCACGATATGCGCGATACGATTCATCTCCTGTTGCGCGATATCAAGGTAGTGATGTGCCTCTTCTTTCATCCCGGGAGTGTTCTGTAGCAGGTAGAGGACGTTCGACACCGCTTCCAGTGGATTATTGATTTCGTGTGCGATAGTTGCCGTGAGCCGGCCGATAGTTGCGAGTTTCTCGGCAGCCCGCAACGCGGTCTCGGCCCGCTTCATTTCCGTTATGTCGCGAGCGATGGTGGAGGCACCGGTGATGTTGCCGGCAGAATCTCGAATCGGAGATACAGTAAGTGAAACATCGATTAGCCGCCCGTCTTTTCTTACTCTTCGCGTCTGAAAGTGCCGTACTTTTTCGCCTTTCATGATTCGTGCGATCAGGTCGGCCCACTCCGTTGCTCCACCGGCTGCCAGCAGCGTTATTGGCCTGCCGAGCATTTCATCCGGGCGGTAGCCGTACACACTTTCGGCGCCGTTATTCCATGCCGCAATCTTCAAGTCGGGTCTTACGGCAATGATTGCGTCTTCTGAGTTTTCGACGATGGCTGCCAGTTCCTGGCTGGCCTGCTCGGCTCTCTTCTGATCGTCAATATCCGTACAGGTTCCAAACCACTGAACGACTCGTCCCTGCGCATCGACAACCGGAAACGCACGAACAAGAAACCACCGATAAACCCCGTCATGCCTGCGCAAGCGGTACTCAACAACATAGCTTCGCGAGTCGTGCGTTAGCCGGCTCCATGCGTCCACGCAGGTTTTGTAATCGTCCTGATGCAAAGCACGCTGCCACCCACGCCCTAACGACTCCTCGGCAGTCAGACCCGTGTATTCCTGCCAACGCTGGTTGACGAAGTCATACACTCCGTCTGCGCCGGAACTCCAGACAAGTTGAGGGATGCCTTCCACCAGCGCGCGGAAACGCTGTTCGCCCTCGCGCAATGCGGCTTCCATCCGCTTTCGTTCCGTGAGGTCGATCACGATCACCAGCGCTGTATCCGTACTGCCATCGACCATCGCGCACCCCAGGAGCACGGGGACACGCGACCCATCTTTCCTGATGTACTCCTTTTCCCATGGCGCAGCCACGCCGGTTTCCCGAAGCTGCTTCACTGCGCGCTGATCTGTTGCCCTGTACTCTACGGGCGTAATCGCCGACCACAGCACCCGGCCAGTCGTAAAGTCGGCCCGTGCGTAGCCGAGCATGTTCAGGAAGGCATCGTTCGTATCGAGCACTCGGCCGTCGAAGTTCGCAACCAGCACCCCAACAATGTTCGACTCAACAAGCCGGCGGTAGCGCGCTTCGCTCTTGCGGAGCGCTTCAAAGGTGGACTGCAGTTGCCGTTTCCTGAAAGCGACTTCGTTTGCAAGTTCCTGAACGTCGTGACTCTGGGTTTCGAGTTCCTGCTGAAGGATGTGGCGTGCCCGGCTCATAGAGATCAGGTTCCGCACGCGAATCCTTAGCTCCTCCGCCGAGAACGGCTTCATGATGTAGTCTTGAGCGCCTAGTCGGAGCGCCTCCACGCGTGCATTCAAGTCAACGCGGGCGGTGACCAGAATGATGGGGGTCGCGTCCAACTCCGGCTGCTTGCGCATCGCCTCGACAAGCTGAACACCGCTCATGGTTGGCATCATGACGTCCGACACAATCACGTCGGGGCGCAGTTCGATGGCCTTCTGAAGCCCTGCTGCACCATCGGATGCGGAAGCGAAGCGGTAGCTGCCGGCGAGACTCTCGACGATGAACCTGTTCATGTCGTCGTTGTCCTCGACAACCAGCACAAGGGGAGCGTTGGCCATCGCGTCTTCCACGCTCTGGACCTCCGCTACGACCTCCGCCGACGGCTGCCGTTGCTTTAACTCGTCCAGAGTGGCTTCCGTGACTACCTTTGAGGGCTCCTTGGGGTGCTCCTGTTCTGTAGCAATCGTCAGAGCCGGTGCACGAAACGGAATTTCGACTTTGAATCTCGCCCCACCCTCTGCGGCTTCATCGACTCGAACGTTGCCGCCGTGGAGTTGCGCAAGGTCCTTCACGATAGCGAGTCCCAGCCCGGTTCCGCCGAATTTCCGTGTCGCTCCTTCGTCCGCTTGTCTGAATCGTTCGAATACAACCTCACGCATCTCGGCGGGAACGCCAGGGCCGCTATCGGAAACCACGAAGCTCAGATTTCCGAATGCATTTGCGAGTTCAAACCGGACTTTGCCCCCATTCGGAGTGAACTTGAAGGCGTTGGAGAGCAGATTGAGTAGGATGCGTTCTACCTTCTCTTCGTCCACCTCGGCCATCAACGACTCCGGTTGGGTGCGCGTGAACTCAATCTGCCGCTGCTGTGCCACGGTCTCGAAGTTTGTGGCAACACGTTTGGCCACCTCAGCCACGTCCACCGCTGATAAAGAGAGTTGCATCTTGCCGGCGTCGAGCTTTGAAAGATCCAGCAGATCGTTTACGTGCTTGAGCAAGGCCCGCGAGTGGCGGTGGATGACTTCGAGGTCCCGTCGCTGCCCCTCCGGCAGGTCTCCGGATGCAAGCAACTTCTCCGTGTGCCCCAGCGTAAGCGTCAGCGGCGTTCGCAGTTCGTGGCTGATGTTCGCGAAAAACTGGGTTTTCAGTTGATCGACTTCACGCAGGCGCGATGTGGCTGCTTCAAGCTCTCGATTCGCCTGCTCGATTCGAAGCCGGCGGTTCTCGCTCTCCTTCGCCGCATCGATCATCCTCAGGGTCTTGGGAACGAGCGGGGGCAACACGATGGCGGTCGCAACGGAGGCGATTGCGGTTATCAGTTTGAAGTCGCCGGCGAGCCAGTAGAGCGGTCTCCAAAGCGTGACGACTTCCATCAAGTGCGTGGCGCCACAGGCAATGATGAAGAGACCGAAGGCCAGGAATATCCACTGGAACGGAATGTCCCTGCGCGCGCGTTTTACCAGCCATGCGAGGGTAAGCGAAATCGAGACATAGGAAATCCCGATCAGGGTGTCCGAGCCCACGTGCAGCCACACGAGCGCCGGCTCCCAGGACAGGCAGAATCCGTGTGGCAAGTACGCTTCAGCGAATAGATTCTTGAGCAGGCCAGGCCATGCCAGAAGCGTCCCGCCGAAAAGGACGAGAAGCATGAGGCTGTAACGGGCGATCCGCCACCGAGGATGACGCAGTATCCCGGGCCCAAGTCCCGGCCCTATCGTGTTCGTCGCCATCGATACCCCTAACGACCAGCAAAACAGGTTTGATGCGTTCCGGGAGAACGAGTTCCATTCGTATTGGACCCGAGTTTACCATTCAATCAACACTCGAGTGGACATGCGACGCTCGCCCTGCGGCGCGCTGCTGCGAATGAAAAAGGACGGGCATGTGCCCGTCCTTTTTCTGCATAGTTGTGTTCTTCTACACCTTGGCGGCGAGATCCACCCGGAGATCGTGTCCCGTCATGTCCTTCGGTTGCGGTATCCCAAGCACGCCCAGCACCGTGGGTGTGATGTCCTGCAGCGAACCATCAGGACGCAGCGAGAACCGATTCGCATGCTCCTGCGCGATGATGAACGGCACCGGGTTGAGTGTATGGGCCGTGTGGGGCCCGCCGGTGACGGGATCCAGCATCTGTTCGGCATTGCCGTGATCTGCCGTAACAATCATGGATCCGCCGCGCTGCCGGAGAGAGCCATAGATTTGCCCGAGGCAGGCATCCACGGTCTCAATCGCCTTGATCGTGGGTTCCAG
>Ga0196976_1001353_pt1 | contig 11357 bp, 11 predicted proteins | sample S3v_513CmetaG_FD_148644 | JGI IMG/M metagenome (GOLD analysis project Ga0196976, IMG submission 148644) | Soil microbial communities from Anza Borrego desert, Southern California, United States - S3+v_5-13C | ecosystem: Environmental > Terrestrial > Soil > Desert | place: USA: California...
CATGACCATCGCCCTCGGAGACGGCGTGGCATTGCTGCGCGAGCTGGTCCGAACGGACTCCCGGAACCCATCGCTGGTCACCGGCGCCCCGGGCGAAGCGGCGATTGCACGTCGTCTTGCCGACGTACTCGACGGTTGGGGGTTCAAGACACGCCTCGAGGAAGCTGCGCCGGGCCGTCCCAACGTCATCGCCGTGCTGCGCGGTAGGTCCGGCAGTAGATCGCTGATGTTCAATGGCCATCTCGACGTTGTCGGTGTCGAAGGGATGGTCCATGCACCGTTCGAGGCAGTGGAACGAGACGGGCGCATTTACGGCCGTGGCGCCAGCGACATGAAGGGAGGCGTCGCGGCAATGTGTGCGGCAGCCGCTCGAATGAAGGGGGCCGTGCGCGGCGACATCGTCATCGCCGGCGTCGTGGACGAAGAGTGGGAAAGTATCGGCACATCGGCATTGATCGCCTCCGGCCTTCGGACCTCGGCAGCGATCGTCACTGAGCCGACGAAGCTCGCAATGATGCCAGCGCACAAGGGCTTCGCGTGGATCGAGATCGTCGTCCATGGGCGTGCCGCACACGGGAGTCGGTGGGACATCGGCGTCGACGCGATCCGACAGGCGGGATTGCTCCTGGCAGAGCTCGACCGGATCGACGCCGAGGAACTGCCGCGGAATGTGCATCAACTTCTCGGTCGCGCGTCGCTGCATGCATCGACAATCGAGGGAGGGCTTGGCCTCAGCACCTATCCCGACCGCTGCGTGCTTCGCATCGAGCGCCGCACGATTCCGGGCGAATCGGCTCAACAGGTCGCGCGGGAGACGCACGAGGCATGTGAACGAGTTCGCCAACAGCGTCCTGAGTTCCAAGCCGAACATCGCGTCCTGTTTGCGCAGCCCCCCAGCGACGTCCCGCGAGATGCGCCGATCTGTGCGGCCTTGACCGATGCGCTCACGTCGCATCGTCTGCCGGTCGAACCCATCGGAATGAGCGCGTGGACCGATGCTGCATTGTTGAACGACGCCGGAATTCCTGCCGTCTGCTTCGGACCAGGCGACATGGGGTTGGCGCACGCCGCTGAGGAGTACATTGCGATCGCGGAAGTCGAGCGTGCGACGGAAGTGCTCAGGACGCTCGCGAGCAACTGGTGACATGGCTCAACTGACGTATAGCCAATACGACCGGATCGAACGCGCCGTGGTACGCGGCGACCGCATTGCGGTCTATCGCCGCGGAACGGAATACATCGTGGTGCCACTGGCGCTTCGCGTCCGCAACGGACGCGAAGTCATCGAAGCGCGGAATCCAACCACGGGCGATGATCTCAACCTGTATATCGACGAGATCGAATCGATCGAGGTGGTTGGGTGACGGAAACGCTGCCGTTCGTCGCGATATTCGCCGACGAGTCCTGTCTTGGAAATGGCCGGGACGGTTCGAACCCCGGCGGCGCAGGTGGCCTGATTGAGTACGTGGGACCGGGCGGGAAGGCGATCCTGCTCGATTATTGGATATCGGAGCCGTCGACGACGAACAACCGAATGGCGCTTCGGAGCGGAATCGAGGCGATGAACATCCTTTCCCGAAAAGGCCGCCGCCTGAGCGTACGGTTCACCAGCGATTCCCAGTATCTCGTAAAGGGGATGAATGAGTGGGTTCGCGGCTGGAAGGCCCGCGGGTGGAAGCGGCGGGATGGTGAAATCGAGAACCTCCTTCTATGGAAGGAGCTGGACGCCGTCGCACAGGCGCACGTCGTTGATTGGCAATGGGTTAGGGGCCATAACAAGCACCCCCAAAATGAATACGCCGATCACCTGGCAACCCGGGCGGCACGGGAGCAGACGCAATCCGACGGCCCAGTACCTTCCTTATATGTGGACTGGCTCGCGGCGCAGCGCGCCAAGGGCCGTCTCCCCCAGGATTCCGCCACGGGATGAATGACATGGACGCATTAGACCGGATGTTTCACGTGCTGGTGCGCACCCTGCGCGCCAAGAATCCAGCGTTGCTTCACGCGCCATTCACAGTCGGTGAACTGCACTCACAAATCCTGCCGTATCGGCATTTCCGTCGGGAACTTGGCCTCGAAAGCAATCAGGAGTACGAGTTGATCCTGATGGAATTACTGACGGGCGCGCGCGGGTATCTCGATGTCGACGAACGGCTTCGCGATGAGCTCGGGAAGGAACTCGTCTCGCCAACACCGGAACCGTCGCGGGTGCGTGAATTTGTGGACGCCCACGTTTCCGTGAGCAACACGGCGCAGGCGCAGGTGCCGGAGGCTCCGCGTCCCTCGACGCCAACACAGGCGGTGCGCTCCACCGATCCCGCCGTCCTGGTGCCACCTATCGAACGGATTTCGGGGAGCAATGCTGAAGTCGCGCCAAACCTTGCCGATACGCGGTGCCGATACTGCGGAGGGGATCTTCCATCCGGGCGCGACGCAAGGTTCTGCCCGCATTGTGGACAGAACTTGCAAGTGCTGAATTGCCCCGCCTGCGGCGCCGAGGTTGAGGCCGGATGGCGGTACTGTATCACCTGTGGCAAATCGGTCGCGTAGCACGTACACGGAGAAAACGAATGACGATGCATCGGTGGATCGCAGGCGCAGCGCTGGCATTTGCGGCAGCGTGCGCCTCGACGCAGGCGGGAAGCCCCTCAACAGACAACGCGTCGGCGCAGCCCACGCGTATCTGGCCCGTGATCACACGCAATCACGTAGACCTCTGGTTGCACGGTTACGCGATGTTGCTGCGTGATACGGCGACGGTGCCTGTCTTCCGCCGAGGGTATCGCGACCGGGTGCAGTCCGTGAAGTCGCAGCGTGGCATCTCCACGCTGCTCGATGCGAATCGCGAGCGGCTGCAGAGCAGGCTCGCCATCAGTCCCGCCCTGGTCAATGGACAGTTCGCGCCGCTGTACTTCGCCTCGTTCGAGCAGATGCGGCAGGTGATCGACTTGTTCCTCCGCGCGGACGGCAATCCGAACGCGACGAACGACGCGGTGTTGCGGCAGTTCTTTGCGGTGCTGGCGTCGTCGTACGGCTCTGCGGCTGACCGCGACTGGTTGCGACTGTTCGTTGAATCGGTCGAGGACGAGCGCCGGAAGTTCTACCAGGAGTACTGGGCGACGGAGAACGGCGGCCGGATGGGATATGTTCGGGCGGCCGACTCGATATGGCAGAATACTTACCTCCCCAAGCTCCGGCGATTCCTGAACAACACGCAGCAGGAGAATGGCGAAATCGTCCTCGCGCTGACGATTGGTGGTGAGGGACGCACAGTGAACTTCACCGCGAGGCAGAATGCGGTGGCGTCCACAATGCCCGATAGTGATCCAGCCGAGGCCATCTACGTGTTCGCGCACGAGATCGTGAATGCCATCGTGAGCACCGCGGTGAATGACAACACGACGCCCAACGACCAGCGGGCAGGCGTGGCTGGCCGATACATCACCACCGGCACCGTGCGGGCAGGGGCAATGTTGCTGGCGCGTGCGGCACCGGAACTCCTGGCGGGTTATACGCGTTATTACCTCAGCCAGGCTGGGCAGAGCACAACAGGTGATATCAACGCGCGATTGGCGTCCACATTTCCGCTACCGACGAACATCGTTCAGGCTATCGAACGCCAGCTCGAGGTGGTCCTCGGCGGTATCTGACCACGTCGCCTGCGTCGCGACCTGAAATCCAAACATGCCCGATCGCTCCAAAGCACTCGTCTCGCGAAACCAGCTGGAACGCGTCCTGGCACGCGCCGCCGAGCTCCAGGGATCCGCCGCGGACGACGGAGGGGTCGGAGACTCACTGACTGAGGAGCAGGTCGAGCAGCTCGGCAAGGAAGTAGGATTGTCGCCGGCCAACATCCGGCAGGCGCTCGCGGAAGAGCGCGCGCGGATCGTTACCAGCGATACCGGGAGTGGCCTCGCCTATCAACTGTTCGGAGGCAATCGCGTCGGGTCCCAGCGGAAGATCCGGGGAACCCCCGCGCGGATCCTGGAAACGCTCGATCGCTGGATGCAGCGTGATGAGTTGCTGCGTGTCGTGCGGCAGCGTCACGACCTGCGCGTCTGGGAGCCGGGGCGTGGGCTGATCGATTCGCTGCGACGCGCATTCGGCAGCCGCGACTATGCGCTGTTTCGCGCCAGCGAGATCATGGCGACGGTCGTTGCGGTGGACGAGCAGACGTCGCTGGTCCGCGTGGAGGCAGACTTCAGCGGCCTGAGAAGTTCCGCGGCCAAGTCGTCCATCTTCGGCGCCGGCCTTGGCACCGCCGCCACGGGTGCAGCGATCGTGATGAACGTGATGCTCCCGGTTGCCATCATTCCGGCGATCGGTGTCACCGCGTTGGCGTATGTGGGATCGCGACGCCGGCAGCAGCACGCGCTTCAGCGAGGCCTCCTCGCCATCGAGTATCTGCTGGACCGCCTGGAGCGAGGTGACCAGGAGCCGCCATCGTTCATCCGTATGATCGAGTCGGCGCTCCCGCCGCGCTGACCAGTGATCCCGAAACCACCGGCCGGCTTCCGCGGGACGTTTCGTTCCGATGATGAAGCCCGCGCCGTGTATTCGGAAGCGGCGGGGATCGGTCGCATCATCCCGCGGGCAGTCGCAGTTCCCGCGGACGCAGATGACCTGTCCACCCTCGTGCAATGGGCGTCGTCGGAGGGTGTGCCGCTGATTCCTCGCGGATCCGGCAGCAGCATGGGGGGCGGAGCCATCGGCGACGGACTCGTCGTCGACGTCAGCCGCCTGAAGCAACTCGAGGACCCCGACGTGCCCGGCCGAGCAATTCGCGCGGAGACCGGGGTCGTTCGCGCAGAGATCGAGCGTGCCGCGCGTGCTGGGGGGCTGCGATTCGCGGTGGATCCGTCGAGTGGCGCATTTTGCACGATCGGCGGGATGGCCGCGACGAATGCCGCCGGTCCTCACTCGCTCAGGTATGGATCGATCCGGCCCTGGGTGCTGGCGCTCGACTGTGTGTTTGCCGACGGTAGCCGCGGGACCGTGCGACGCGGTGCGCCACCGTCGCAGGAGATCGCCGCCCTTCGGCGATTCTCACAACGCGTCCAGCCGGAATTGCTCGCGCCATTGCCTGCGTCGCATCCTGCGGTGCTGAAGGACTCCTCCGGATATGCCGTCGGCGCTTACCGCAGAAGCCACGAGCTGGTAGACCTGCTCATAGGCAGCGAAGGCACGCTTGCCGTCTTCACAGCGGTCGAGGTCGCGCTTATCCCGCGCGCGGGAGCGACGGCGAGTGTGCTCGTGGCGTTTGCTGATCTGGAACGCGCCGTTGAGGCAGCAGTAGGCTCTCGTCAGGCGGGCGCCGCCGCCTGCGAGCTGCTCGACCGCACGTTCATCACGATCGCGGCACGCGCGGGGAAGCCGTTTCCCGTTTCCGCAGACACTGAAGCCGTATTGCTGGTAGAAGTGGAAGGTGATACGACTGCCGGAGCGCTGGACGCTGCCAACAAGCTGCGGGTCCTGTTTGCTGGAATGCGGGCGTCGCAGGTCAATGTCGCCATCGGCGAAACCGAAGAGTCGGTTCTATGGATGCTGCGCCATGCCGCCAGCCCGGCAATCGCGCGGTTTGACGCGAGTTTCCGGTCCATGCAGTTCATCGAGGACTGCGCGGTGCCCCCGGCTGGTCTGGCGCGCTACGTCCGGGGAGTTCGCGAGATTCTTGAGCGACACGACACCCCGGGAGTCATCTTCGGCCACGCGGGGGACGCGCACGTTCACGTAAATCCACTCGTCGACACGAGACGTGCGGGTTGGAGAGACCGCGTGGAGGCAATACTCGTGGAAGTCACCGACCTCGTCGCCAGCCTCGATGGCACCATCACCGGCGAGCATGGCGACGGCAGGTTGCGTACGCCATTGCTCGATCGGGTGTGGTCCGACGCAGAGCGACGGGCCTTCGTGGCGATCAAGGACGCCTTCGACCCGAAGCGGATTCTCAATCCCGGGGTGAAGGTGCCACTCGACGGCCAGCGGGCCATCGAGATGGTAAAGTACGACCCGTCGCTGGCGTCCCTGCCACCGCGAGCAGCCGATGCGCTGGCTGCCGTGGAGCAAGAGCGAGCCTACGCGCGGCACAGATTGGATTTTCTGCGCTAACTTTCCCGCCCATGGAACTCTTCTACGAACCGCGGCTCACGCTTCTTTCCCGTCCTGATTTCGCCGAACCGGCACATCTGCCGGTCACCTGGCTGGGCGAAGGCACCGGCGGCGAGCGACTCGCCGAGTTCGCGGGGCGGCTCTGCTACATGAGTCAGGCGAATCCGGCGAAGCGTCCGACTCGTGAATACCTGGACAACATCAAGAAGCAGGGACACGGGAGCGTGCTGGAGCACGCCAACTATTCCGTGCTGGTGGAAGGCGTGAGCCGCTCGCTCACCCATGAGCTGGTGCGCCATCGCGCCGGATTCGCCTACTCGCAGCTCTCCCAGCGTTATGTCGATGAGTCCAACGCCTGCTTCGTCGTCCCCCCGGCGGTCATTGGCGACGAGAAGCTGGAGTCTACCTGGCGGGCGCAGGTCGAGAGTGCGCAGCAGACGTACGTCGCCATGGTCGAGCAGCTGATGGAACGCTATGGCTGGGTCGCGGATCGCGTCCATCGCCGGAAGATGGCGCGGGAAGCCGGCCGCGCCGTTCTCCCGAATGCGACGGAGACCAAGGTGGTGGTCACCGGGAACGTCCGCGCCTGGCGCACGATGCTCGAGCTGCGTTCGAGTGAAGCCGCGGAGCTGGAGATCCGTCGATTTGCGGTCGCGACGCTTCGCCTCCTGCAGCGGGAAGCGCCAGGATTCTTCTCGGACTTCGTGATCTACGTCGCCGAGGATCGCCGCGAGGCGGCGAGAGTGGAGTACCACAAGGTCTGACGCTCGGTCGCGGCGAAAAAAATCCGCGACGCCGATCGTGATCGTGACACGCGCGACAAAAAAAAAATCGAAAAAATTGTGTTGCGCTTGAAAAAACAAAATCCTATCTTGACCGCGTCGTAAGCGCATGGCATTGCTCTTGCCCGCCTGACGAGGCGAGCGACGAGCCCACCGGTGACCGGGACCGGATGACGCGCATCGGATTCTGCTACAACCAAAAACCAGACGCCGCGAGCACGAACGAAGGACAGCGTAATCCTTCAGCGGCAACTTCAGGGTTCGACGTTGAACCGTTGAGTTTCTCGCGTTCGAATGGAACGCGCGGCGGATCGGCAGTCGCTCTGAACACGACCCCCGTCGTCTCTCCGACCGACGACATCTACGCCGAGTGGGACTCCCCTGAGACGATTGCCGCCGTCGAGCGCGCGCTGAGTGCCCTGGGTGACGTCATTCGCCTCGAGGCGACCGCAGACTTTCCACAACGGCTGCGTGATGCCCGACCGGATATCGTCTTCAACATGGCCGAAGGACTGGTGGGGCAGAATCGTGAAGCCCACGTTCCGGCCATCTGCGAGTTCTACGGCATTCCGTACTCTGGAAGCGACCCGTTCACGCTCTCGCTCGCGCTTCACAAAGCGCGGACGAAGCAGATGCTCCAGTTCTATGGCATCCCTACCGCTCCATTCGCGCTCGTGGATTCGATCGCGGAGACCAAGGCAGTGCGCCGGGCGAACCTGCTGAGATACCCGCTGTTCGCCAAGCCGGTGCAGGAAGGTTCGTCCAAGGGGATCACCGAACGGAACTACATCCGGGATGGCGAAGAGTTGATCGCCGTCGTCACTGAGCTGCTGGCCACCTACCAGCAGCCCGTTCTCCTCGAAGAATTCCTTCCCGGCGCCGAATTCACCTGCGGGGTGATCGGCAACGGCAAGGACGCGCACGTCCTCCCGCTCGTGGGCATCCGCTTCGATGTCCTCCCCGAGGGCGCCCTTCCTATATATGGCTACGAAGCCAAGTGGATCTGGGACCGGCCGGACCAGCCCCTTCGGATGTTCGACTGCCCGGCGCGGGTGACGGAGCCGCTTCGCCAGGCGATTGAGGAAGTGACCCTTCGCGCCTATCGCGCGATCGGCTGCCGCGACTGGTCGCGTGTCGACGTGCGTCTCGACAGCCGCGGGATCCCGAACATCGTGGAGATCAATCCCCTCCCCGGCATTCTACCCAACCCGGAAGACAACTCCTGTCTCCCCAAGGCCGCCCGTGCGGCAGGGATGAGCTACGACGAATTGATCCAGAGCTGCCTTCTCGCCGCGGCCAAGCGCCACGGCATTCGTATCGGACGCCCACGCCGGGGGAAGAAATGAGGATTGCCCTGCTCTTCGACGGAGCGTCAGCGCTGGCGCCTTCCCCTGACTTGCTCATCCTCGAAACCGTCGAGGCCATCGAAAAGGCGCTCGAGATCGAGGGAAACAGCGTCGTCCGCATTCCCGTTTTGATGGACGGCAAGTGGATCGACCGCATCCGGCGCGGAAAGTTCGACGTTGCCTTCAACATGTGTGAAGGCATTGACGGAATCGCGGAGCTGGAGCCGCCTGTCATCGGTGTCCTCGAGCTGTTCGGTGTTCCGTATTCCGGCGGATCGAGTTACACCACATCGCTCTGCCTCCGAAAGCACGTCGTCAACGCCTTGCTGTCGCACGCCGGGCTGCCAGTACCCTCATGGATCACGCTCCGCCGAGGCAGCCGCATCCGCAGCGTGGGCTATCCCGCCATCGTAAAGCCGGCTGCCGAGGATGCGTCCATCGGCGTCGAGCAACGATCCGTGGTCCGCAGCGCCCGTGCGCTCAAGTCCCGGGTCGAGGCCATGCTCGTCAGCTTCGACGAGGTGATCGTCCAGCGCTACGTGGAAGGACGCGAGCTCAATGTCGGGATCGTCGGCGATACGGTCCTTCCGATCGCCGAGATCGACTTCACCACGATGCCGAAAGGGCTGTGGCCGATCGTGACCTACCGCTCCAAATGGGATACGGGGAGTGCAGAGGACCTCGGATCGGTACCGAAGTGCCCCGCAGAATTGTCGGCGCGCTCGGCGGGCGAGGTTCGACGCGTGGCATTGGAAGCCTGGCGACTCGTCGGAGGCCATGGATATGGTCGCGTCGACATGCGACTCGATCCGCATGGGCATCCGTGGATCCTGGAAGTCAACGCGAATCCCGACATCGCGCCCGATGCCGGCCTGGCCCGGATGGCTCGCGCGGCGGGGATCGAGTATTCCACCCTGGTGCGGACAATCTGCGAACTCGGGATCGCCCGTCGCCGCGAACAGCAACTACAGCCGGATGGTTGGGCACTGGCCCAGCAGCTGTCGGGGATGCCTGCCGGACCGGAGCTGCAGCTTTTTGCCAGCGGGGATCGGTGAACGCGATCCGCGTCGACCGACTTCTTCCAGAACATCGCCCCCGTATCGAGGCTATCGTCCGCGCCACCGGCGTCTTCTCGGACGACGAGGTTGGCGTGGCACTCGAGGTATTCGACGCCGAGGATGACTACGAGTTTCTCGGAGCCTTCCATGACGGCGATCTCGTTGGATACGTCTGCTTTGGGCCGACTCCATCCACGGACCGAACATTCGACGTCTACTGGATTGCGGTGCATCCCGACGCACAGCGTACCGGGGCGGGCGCCGCATTGATGGCAGCCGTGGAGCAGGAGCTGGAGTCGCGTCGCGCGCGGATGGTGGTGATCGAGACATCCTCGCGCGACGACTATGCACCGACGCGGCGTTTCTACCAGAAGCACGGTTACCAGGAATCAGCACGACTCCGTGATTTCTTCGCGCCCGGCGACGATCGCGTCGTCTTTACCCGCCGTATCGCAGTTTTCGAAGTTCTCCCACACCCCGCCTGACCTTTATGAGTGACTGGCAGAAGACCCTGCATCAAAGCGTCGACAGCCTCGACAAGCTGAAAGCATACGTGACCGAGCGGTTCGGCCCGGAGGTGGCCGAACGCGAGATCGACGTGAACGCGCTGCAGCCCGCCTTCGACAATTTCCAGATGCGGATTACGCCGGCGGCGCTCGACCTCATCAAGGAGCCGGGCGACTCGATGTGGAACCAATACGTCCCCACGATGCAGGAGCTGGACATCGTGGACGGCGTCATTGACTCACTCGACGAGGACGGCGATTCACCGGTCCCGAACATCACGCATCGGTATCCCGATCGCGTGCTGTTCCTGGTCAGCCCGGTCTGCGCGTCCTATTGCCGGTTCTGTACGCGCCGGAGAAAGGTGGGCGATCCGGAGAAAATTCCGCTCAACCAGTACGACTCGGCGTTCGAGTACATCGCCGCTCATCCTGAGATCCGGGACGTGATTCTCTCGGGCGGGGACCCGATGATGCTGTCCGACCGGCGGCTGGAGTACATCTTCCAGAAACTGCGGGCGATCCCGCACGTCGAGATCATTCGCCTCGGGAGCCGCATTACCTCCCATCTCCCTGAGCGGATCACGCCAGAGTTCTGCGAGATGGTGAAGAAGTATCATCCCGTGTACATGAATACCCATTTCGATCATCCGAGCGAGCTGACCCCGAGCTCGGTCGCGGCGCTTGGGCGTCTTGCCGATGCCGGCGTGCCGCTCGGATGCCAGACGGTCCTTCTACGCGGGGTGAATGATGACCCCGGCATCATGAAGGAGCTGATGCAGAAGCTCATGAAGGCGCGCGTTCGCCCTTACTACATCTACATGGCCGACCAGGTGGCGGGAGGCGAGCACTTCCGGACGACGGTCGAGAAGGGCCTCGAGATTGTGAAGGCGCTTCGCGGTTGGACCTCCGGACTGGCTGTGCCGCACTTCGTGATCGACGCTCCGGGAGGTGGCGGGAAGGTGCCGCTCCTTCCCGAGTACGTGGAGGAGATCACTGAGGATGAAGTGGTCTTCCGCAACTACGAGGGGAAGCGCTTCACTTACAAGCAGCCCCGTCAGCCCGCCGCTGCTGGCTGTGACACGGGTGACGTCGTACCGATCCGCGTCGCGTCACGGGCGGGCACGAAGAAGAAGGCCGTCGGCCAGAAGCGCAGGAAGACCGGCTCCTGAATCAGCCCGTCGGATGCGTCAGAAAGGAAAGGCCCCGTCTGTGACGGGGCCTTTTTTCGCGCGGTGTCGATCGCTCAGCGGGTGACGATCTCGATCACACCGCCGGAGTGATCGGTGCCCCACTTCTGCGTCGCTTCCGTGGCGCCGAGGTATCGGATTTCCTTGATGTGCATCGTCGCAAACTGCCTGAGCACCTCGCGCGTCCCGACGCGCGCGCCATCCAGATAGACGACCACCTCGGGAACACCCGCATCGAACGACGTGGCTCCGCGTCCGCGGAGCCAGTCGGGCCGCAGGGTCTGTATTGCCCCAAGCGCGTCGCGGGCAGTGCTCTGCTGCAACTCGTCCCGCGTGATGAGAGTGTTTGAACGACGAACGGGACGCG
>Ga0196976_1001354_pt1 | contig 11354 bp, 11 predicted proteins | sample S3v_513CmetaG_FD_148644 | JGI IMG/M metagenome (GOLD analysis project Ga0196976, IMG submission 148644) | Soil microbial communities from Anza Borrego desert, Southern California, United States - S3+v_5-13C | ecosystem: Environmental > Terrestrial > Soil > Desert | place: USA: California...
ACGCGTGAAGAAGACCGTCCTCACCGTCGACGACTCCCGCACCATGCGTGAGATGGTGGCCTTCACCCTGAAAGGTGCGGGCTATGACGTCGTTGAAGCCAACGATGGGCAACACGCGCTGACCGTGCTGTCCGGGACCAGGGTCGACCTGGTGATCGCCGACCTGAACATGCCCAACATGGACGGCCTGACGCTGATCCGGAAACTGCGCGCCACCCCCACCTACCGCACCACGCCCATCCTCATGCTGACCACCGAGTCGGACGAGAAGAAGAAGCAGGAGGGCCGCTCGGCGGGGGCCACGGGGTGGATCGTCAAGCCGTTCAGCCCCGACAAGCTGATCCAGGTGGTGCAGAAGGTCTGCGGCTGATCGGCCGCCCATAAACCAACGACGACGCCCTGGGGTTGGGGAGACAGTCCGTGGACGAGCTTAGCCGGTTCAAAGAAACCTATTTCGACGAGAGCGCCGAGTTGATCGGCGTGGCGGAGGCGGGCCTGCTGCGCCTGTCGCCGGGCAACGTCGACATGGACGAGGTCAACGCCATCTTCCGCGCCGTCCACTCCATCAAGGGCGGCGGCGGCGCCTTCGGCTTCACCGATCTGGTCCACTTCGCCCACGAGTTCGAAGCGGTGATGGACGGCGTTCGCGCGTCGCGCGTGGCGATCACCACCGAGCTGGTGGATGTGATGATCAAGGCCAACGATCTGTTGGCCCGCCTTCTGGCCTGCGCGCGCGACGCCTCCCCCGCCCCCACCGACCAGTCGGAGGCCCTGATCGGCCAGCTGCGCCGCGCCGCCGGGTTCGAGGTAACCGACGCCGGCCCCGCCGCCGCGCCCCTCCAGCCGGCCGGCGCCGCATCACAGGGTGCCCCGGAGGCCGGCGATGACGGGCGCCAGACCTTCCAGATCCGCTTCGTGCCCAAGGACGACCTCCTGACCTCGGGCAACGAGCCGATTTTCATGTTGCGGGCGTTGCGCCACATGGGCGACGCCGCCATCAACGTCGATCTCAACCATCTGCCGCCTCTGTCGGCGATCGAGCCGGAGACGATCTACCTGTCGTGGACGGTGCTGCTCACCACCGACGAGGGTGGGGAAGGCATCAATGACGTCTTCGAGTTCGTCTCCGACGACTCGGTGGTGGAAATCACCGAAATCAAGCACGCAACCGGCTCCGTCGATCCCGACGGCGCCTGGGGCCTGTTCGACGACGAGCCGGAGGCCGAGGCCGCCCCGGTGCCGGCCGCCGCCGCGCCGACCTCCGCCCCCTTGGTGCCCGCCACCACTCCGGCCATGGCCGTCGCGAAGGCGGAACCGGTCCGCGAGCCCCCGCCGCGCCCGACTGGCCCGACCGGTGGCGGTGGCGGTGGCGGCCCGTCGGCGGTCAACCTCGGCGGCCATACCATCCGCGTCGACCTCGACAAGATCGACCGGCTGGTCAACATGGTCGGCGAAATGGTGATCACCCAGGCGATGATCGCCGAGCATGTGCGCGACCTGCCGCCGGGCGCCTTCCAGGAGCTTCTGGAAGGGCTGGAGCAATTGGCCCAGCACACCCGCGAGCTGCGCGAGAGCGTCATGTCCATCCGCGCCCAGCCGGTGAACTCGGTATTCGCCCGCATGCCGCGTCTGGCGCGTGAGCTGGCGCAGGAAACCGGCAAGGACGTGGTGCTGGTGATGTCCGGCGAGAACACCGAGGTCGACAAGACCGTAGTGGAAAATCTCGTCGATCCGCTGACCCACATGATCCGCAACTCCATCGACCACGGCCTGGAGACGCCGAACGACCGTGAGGCGGCGGGCAAACCGCGCACCGGCACGGTCCATCTGTCGGCGCAGCACCGCTCCGGCCGCATCGTCATCGAGGTGTCGGACGACGGACGCGGCATCAACCGGCCGCGCGTCCTGCAAAAGGCCCAGGAAAAGGGGCTGATCCCGGCGGGTGCCAGCCTGTCGGACGAGGAGATCGACAACCTGATCTTCCTGCCCGGCTTCTCCACCGCCGACAAGGTGTCCAACATCTCCGGCCGCGGCGTCGGCATGGACGTGGTCCGCCGCAACATCACCAACCTGGGCGGTCGCATCACCGTCTATTCCGTGCCGGGCGAAGGCTCGCGCTTCGTGCTGTCGCTGCCGCTGACACTGGCGGTGCTCGACGGCATGGTGATCTCAGTCGGCGAGGAGCGGTTCGTGCTGCCGCTGACCAACATCGTCGAAAGCCTGCGGCCCAAGCCCGCCGACCTGCATGGCCTTGTCAACCAGTGCGACGTCATCATGGCGCGCGGCGAATACGTGCGGCTGGTGTACCTCAACCATCTCTTCGGCATTCCCAAGGCCATCGGCGACGCCACCAAGGGCTTGGTGGTGCTGGTGGAAACCGAGGACGGCGGCCGGCTCGGCCTCGTCGTGGACGAGGTGCTGGGCCAGCAGCAGGTGGTCATCAAGAGCCTGGAAGCCAACTACCGGCGGCTCGACGGCGTGGCCGCCGCCACCATCCTGGGCGATGGCCGTGTCGCCCTTATCCTCGACGTGGCCGGTTTGCAGGAAATGAGCCGGCAGTCCTCCTCGGCCAGCATCCGCCAGCCGGCGCCGGACGCGGTCCCCCTACTCGAAGCGGTCTGAAGGAGACAAGGACGATGAGCCCCGCCACTTCCCTGGCCCCGCTGTCCGGACACCGCACCGATGCCGTGGTCGCCACCCGCATCAAGGAAGAGCAGTACGTCACCTTCACGGTCGGCGAGGAGGAGTACGGCGTCAACATCCTGTCGGTGCGCGAGATTCGCGGCTGGACGCTGGAATCCAAGCTGCCGAACCTGCCGGAATACGTGCGCGGGGTGATCAACCTGCGCGGCGTCATCATCCCCATCTTCGACCTGCGCGCCCGCTTCGGCGGCGGCGCCACCGAGGTGACCAAGCGCCATGTGGTGGTGGTAATCCAGGTGGGGGAGCGCACGCGCGGCATCCTGGTGGACGCCATCTCCGACATCGTCGCCATGGCGCATGACCAGATCAAGCCGCCGCCGAGCATGGATACCGGCATGGTCGATGCCCACTATCTCGCCGGCCTGTTCACCGCCGAGGACCGGATGGTGACGCTGCTGAACGTCGAGCGTCTGTTCGCCTCCGACATGGTGGCCGACGAGCCGTTGACGGCGCGCGCCCAGATCACCGCCGAGCCCCACTGAGCGTCGATGTCCCGCCCCCCCCACCATACCGGTACCATAGACACCGATGGCGCGCCGTCGCCGGGGGGGCGCCGGGAATTCCCGTTCGAGCGCCGCCACTTCGACATGATCGCCCGGCTGCTCTATCAACTGGCCGGCATCAGCCTCGCGCCGCACAAGATCGAGATGGTCTACTCCCGGCTGGCGCGGCGCCTGCGCGAGTTGCACCTGCCCGACTTCGACACCTACTGCACGATGCTGGAGAGCGAGGAGGGAGCGGGCGAGATCGGGTATCTGGTCAACGCGCTGACCACCAACCTCACCCACTTCTTCCGCGAGCCCCACCATTTCGAGCATGTCGGCAAGGTGCTGCTGCCGACGGTGCGTCAGGCCCAGGCCGGCGCTGGCCGCTCCAAACCGCGGCTGCGCATCTGGTCGGCCGGCTGTTCGTCGGGGCAGGAGCCCTATACCCTGGCCATGATGGTGGCCTCGCAACTTCCGGACCTGCGGTCGTGGGACGCCCGGATTCTCGCCACCGACATCGACACCCATATGGTCGACACCGCCCGGCGCGGCGTCTACGCCCCGGATCAGGCCGATGGCATTCCCGGAAACCTGCGCGAGCGATTCACCCACCGGGTGCGCGAGGGCGGCGACACCAGCCTGTCCATGTCGGACGACCTGCGCCGGCTCATCACCTTCAAGGCGCTGAACCTGATGGAGTCGTGGCCGATGAAGGGCCCGTTCGACGCCATCTTCTGCCGCAACGTTCTGATTTACTTCGACCGTTCCGGCCGCACCCAGGTGATCGAGAAATTCCATCATCTGCTGGCGCCGCACGGCTTCCTCTACCTCGGCCACTCGGAAAGCCTGTACGGCGTGTCCGATGCGTTCCATCAGGCCGGTCCCACCATCTACCGGAAGGCGTGACCATGGTTTCATCGCCCTTCCGGCGACCCGGCGACAAAAAGGCAAGCGGCGGCTACTACCACCCCCACTATGGGGCCGACGTCATCAAGGTGATGCTGGGGGAGCACAAGGTTTCCACCCACCCCGAGGTGATGCTGGTCACCACGCTGGGAAGCTGCGTGGCCGCCTGTGTCCGCGATCCCGTGGCGTTGGTTGGGGGCATGAACCACTTCCTCCTGCCCGACGTGCCGGAAAATTCGCCGGGCGGGGTGAACGATGCCGCCCGCTACGGCTCGGTCGCCATGGAGTTCCTGATCAACAACGTGCTGTCCCAGGGTGCCAGGCGCAACCGCCTACAGATCAAGGTGTTCGGCGGCGCCAAGGTGATCGACTCCTCCTACGACGTCGGTGCCCAGAATGCCGCCTTCGTGCTCGACTACATCGAACGCGAGGGATTGGAACTGGTGGGCCAGGACCTGGGCGGCACCCAGGCCCGACGCGTTCACTTCTACCCCGTCACCGGCCGCGCCATGCGCAAGCTGCTGCGCCCGGAGGCGATGAACGAAACCATCCACCACGAGCTGTCGTTCCGCTCCAAGCTGCGCGCCCAGCGCATCGAGGGCGACGTCGAGCTTTTCGGGGACTGACGAGCCATGCCGAAGCACATCCGCGTCGTGATCGTCGACGACAGCGCGCTCATGCGCCAGATACTGGCCGAAGCGCTCGGCGGCGACGGCGCCATCACGGTGGTGGGCACGGCGCGCGATCCCTATGAGGCGCGCGAGGTGATCAAGACCACCAATCCCGACGTGGTGACGTTGGACGTCGAGATGCCGCGCATGGACGGCCTGTCGTTCCTGGAAAAGATCATGACGCTGCGGCCCATGCCGGTGGTGATGGTCTCCACCTTGACCAAGGAAGGCTCGGACGCCACCATCAAGGCGCTGGAACTGGGGGCGGTGGACTACGTGGCCAAGCCGTCGGCCCATCCCCAGGGCGATGCCTTCGCCGAATTGCGCGATCAGCTGGTCGAAAAGGTCAAGCTGGCCGCCCTGGCGCGGGTGGGCATCCGCCGCCCGGTGCCGGCCCACCCCAACATCCTGCCGCCGCCGCGCCTGCGCACGTCGAGCCGGTTCATCGCCATCGGCGCCTCCACCGGCGGGGTGGAGCGCATCCGCGACATCTTGTCGGTGCTGCCGGCGGAATGCCCGCCCATCGTCATCGCCCAGCACATGGGGCCGAGCTATGTCGCCAGCTTCGCCCAGCGACTCGACAAGATGAGCCTGCCCAGGGTGGAGTTGGCGACCGAAGGCGCCAAGCTGCTGCCCGGCCATATTTTCATTGCCCCTGGAGATCGTCATCTGGCCGTGGTACGGGATGGTGGGGGATACCACTGCCATTTGGAGGACTCCCCTCCGGTCAGCGGCCACCGCCCGTCGGTGGACGTGCTGTTCCACTCGGTCGCCAAGGCGGCGGCCGGCAACGCCGTCGGCGTCATCCTCAGCGGCATGGGCCGCGACGGGGCAAGCGGCATGGCGGCGATGCGTCAGGCCGGCGCCCACACCATCGGCGAGACGGAGTCGAGTTGCGTGGTGTACGGGATGCCCAAGTGCGCCAAGGAAGCCGGAGGCGTTGTGGTGGAGTTGCCGCTGGCCCAGATTCCGGCGGAGATGTTGCGCGCGATCGACGCCATCGGCGAGCGGCCGCGAACGAATTGAGGAGCGGGAGAATGGTGTTTGCCTGGCGTGGCCGCCATGGCCAAGACGAGCTTGCGGGAGGACAGTCCGGTCCCCATCCGCACGCGTCCGCCGCCCATGCGTCGGCCCACATGCCGGAGCCGGCCCCCTCCGACCTCAGCTCCTGCGAGAACAAGCTGGCCAAGGAACACGAGCTTCTGGGGGTGTGGATGGGCTTCGCCCATACCCAGCGCCAGACGCTGGCCGTGGTGCGCGGCGAATTGGAGCGCACGTCGCTCCTGGTGGAGAACTCCACCCTCGACCTGTCGTCGCGTTTTCGCGAGTTGGCCCAGTCGGCCCTGGAGCAGGCCACGCGGGTGGAAGAGATCATCGCCGTAGCCAACTCGGTGCCCATCGACGGCGAGCGGGTGCCGCTGGACGAAGTCGTATCGTCCATGCAGCAAATTCTGACGGAGATGATCGGCAACATCGTCAATCTCTCCATGAGGGCCATGAACATGGTCTATCTGCTCGACGACGTGCAGCGCGACGTCACCGAGCTGGAAAAGAGCATCGGCGACATCGACTCCATCAACCGCCAAACCAATTTCCTGGCGCTGAACGCCACCATCGAGGCGTCGCGCGCCGGGGAGGCCGGCAAGACCTTCGCCGTGGTCGCCAACGAGGTGCGGCACCTGTCGCGCACCACGTCGGACCTGGCGGAGCGCATGCGCTCCAAGGTGATGGCGGTGGTCAAGGGCGTGCGCGAGGGTCACGAAATCCTGCGCCACATCGCCAACACCGACATGTCGCCACAGATGCTGGCCAAGGAGCGCATCGACAAGACCATGGAAAGTCTGGTCACCCAGACCGCCCACTTCCAGGAAGTGCTGGAGCATACCGCCCACTCCTCGGGCGTCATGTCGCAAAACATCGGCCGCATGGTCACCGGCATGCAGTTCCAGGATCTGGCCAAACAGCGAATCGAGAACGTCTGCGACAGCATGATGATCATGAACGCCGGCCTGGAGGACCTGACCGGCCGCACCCAGGCCATTATCCCGGATTCGGTCGAGGTTCCCATTCCCAACGAATGGTTGGACCAGCTTCTGGGCCGGTTCACCTTGTCGGAAATGCGCCAGCGGTTCGTGCGCCGGCTGCTGTTGGAAGGCACCGCGCTGGATGAACACGGAGCACTTGACGCCGACTTGCCCTCGGAAGAAAGTCAGGAAGGCGATATCGAACTCTTTTAGAGGCGTATTACGCTTTTGTTTCGAACCACTTGAGCCGGGTGTTCCGCAAGGACGCCGTGATTGCAGACTGGGGCCATTGCGGGCGATCCCGCGGCGGCCATCCCACCAGGGGACAGAGAAGTCGATGGACTATGGAGTCGAATATCGCGATCAGGAAGCCGTGGCTCGCTTGCGGGGGCGGTTAACGTTCAACGATCACGCCAAGCTGCGCGCCCTGATCCAGGAGTTGCTCCAGAGCAAGGGCAAGCGGCAGGTGGTCGATCTCGCCAATCTGGAGTTCGTCGATTCGGCCGGCATCGGTATGCTGCTGATCGCGCGGGAGGAGTTGGCGAACGCCGATAAGCAGTTTGTCTTGAGGAGCGCCCAAGGGCAGGTCAAGCGTGTCCTGTCGGTCGCCCAGCTCGGCAAGATCATCACGATCGAAGAATAAGGCGGCGGATCGTGGCGCCTCCCCAGGACGCAGCACTCGCGGGTCTCGGGCTTCCGCCGGATCGGCTCGACCGGCTGTCGCAAACCGTCGGCATGCCGGTGTGGAGTGGCGGCGCCCCCGGCCAGACCGCCCCCGACCGGGTGTTCCTGCTGATGGGTCCGGCGCCCGAGGACGCCATAGACGACCGGTTCGCCCAATCCTATGCCGCCTGGATCGAGGTGGCCGATTATGCCGACGACGAGGTGATTCATCTCATCGACGAGGCGATGTCGGCCGACATCTTTGCGTCGCTCACCACCCATACCGCCGGGGGGCTCGACCTTGCCGGCCGCATGGTGGGCGCCATCGCCCGCCACCGCGCCCTACCCCAGGTCAAGCGGGAGGACATGGAGCTGGCGCTGCACGAGGCCATCACCAACGCCGTCGTCCACGGCAACCTGCAGGTGGACGGCATGAAGGGCCTGTCGGTGTCGGCGCTGGACCGCTTCGCCGCCGACCTGACGGCGCGCATGGCCGATCCCGCCTTCGCCAGCCGCCGGGTGGAGGTGCTGATTTCCTTCCAGGACCAAGGGGCGGTCGTCGAAATCACCGACCAGGGGATCGGTTTTCGAGGCCGGCGCAAGAGCAAACCCGCCACCACCACGACCACCACCACGGCCAAGGCCAGCGGACGGGGGCTGCACCTGATCGCCGCCATCGCCCAGTCCTACGAACTGCTGGACAACGGGCGGCGTATCCGCATGAGGTTCGCGCTGTGAGCGCCCCGCCCACCCTCACGTTCGCTTCCGCCTCGACGGCGCCTCATGCCCCTATTCACGACTGCCGCATCCTGGTGGTCGACGATACCGATTTCAACCGCACCCTGATCGGCGCGCTGTTGAACGAAGCCGGTTTCCACCGCCTGTGCTACGCCGTCAACGGCGTCGAGGCCCTGGCGATGATTGCCGACGACAAGCCGGACCTTGTCATCCTCGATATCATGATGCCACAGATGGACGGCTTCGAGGTGTTGAGGCGCCTGCGCGCCGACAAGACGACGGCCGACCTGCCGGTCCTGGTCCAGACGGCGCTGTCGGGGACGGAGGACCGCAACAGGGCGTTCGCCGCCGGCACCACCGACCTCGTCTCCAAACCGCTCGACCGTGCCGAGCTTCTGGCGCGCGTCAAGATCCACCTGGAAAACCGTGTCCTCATCCGCGACCTCCAGACCTTCCGCCATCGGGTGGAGAGTGAACTGGACATGGCGCGGTCGATGTACGACCACCTTCTGCCTGGCGCCTCGGCCCTGGCGCGGTTGAAGAAGGCATCGGGTCTCGCCATCCTCTCCCACACGCTGCTGTCGTCGGAGCTGGGCGGGGACATCTGGGGGGTACACGCGCTGCCCGGCGGGCGTATCGGCGTCTATCTCCTCGACATGGCCGGGCGTGGCGTGCTGGCGGCGCTGAACGCGTTCCGCATGCATACCCTGATCCACGAGATGATCGAAACGGCCGGTGACGACCCCGCCGGTTTCCTGTCGCTGCTCAACAGCCGCGCCGTCGAGCTTCTGGCGCGGGGCGACCACGCGGCAATGGTCTACGGCGTGGTGGACTGCACCGCGAACACCTTCTGCTACGCCGTTGGCGCCGCCGCCAACCCCATGATGCTGAAAGGCGACGGCACGGTGGAGCAGGCGGGAGATCTGGTGGGCCTGCCGCTCGGCGTGTCGGCCGACGCCACCTACGAGCGGGCCTGCATGCCCTTCGTCCGGGGGGATGCCCTGATGCTGTATTCGAACGCGGTGCTCGACGCGCTGGATATCCGCTCCAATCCTCCGGGCAGCGCCGGTCTGGTGGCGCTGGTGGGCGAAGCCTGCGGCGGCGCCGACCCCGAGTGCGCCTTCCGCCACGTCACCACCACCCTGGCCGAGAAGGTCGGCGAAACCCCGCTGGACGACCACTCGCTGGTCTGGCTGTTCCATGCCCCGGAGGGGACCGATGGCTGAACCGACGCCGTCCCCAGCCACCGATCCCCCGGCCGGCGGCCTGACGCTGAGCGCCATCGAGAGCGGGCGCATCCTCATCGTCGACGACAACCGGGTCAACCGGCACCTCCTGATGGCTTTGCTGGAGCGCGGCGGCTTCCGTAACGTGGCCATGGCCGAGGACGGACGGGAAGCGCTGGAGCGGCTGCCGCAATTCAACCCGGACCTGATCCTGCTCGACCTCATGATGCCGAACCTGGACGGCTTCGAGGCTTGCAAGCAATTGCGCGCCGACCCGCGCTACAAGGATTTGCCGGTTCTGGTGCAATCGAGCCTCAGCCGCGCCGAGGACCGCGCCCGCGCCTTCGAGGCTGGCGCCACCGATTACGTCACTAAGCCGATCAACGCCGTCGAACTGCTGTCGCGCGTCAAGATTCACCTGGAAAATCGCGCGCTGGTATCGAATCTCCAGCTCTACCGCCAGCGAGCGGAAACCGAGCTGACGCTGGCCCGCCAGATGCAGGAACGTCTGCTGCCCACCACCGCCCAGGCGATGCAGGTGGAAGCGGACCTGGGCATCCGCGTATGCTCGCATTTTGCCCCATCGTCGGAACTGGGGGGCGACTATTGGGAGATGCGCCCCGACGGCAAGGGGCGTCTGGTGGTGTGGCTGGTGGACTTTTCCGGCCATGGTGTGGGAGCGGCGCTCAACACCTTCCGGCTGCACGCCATTCTCAAGCCGTACGAGGTCGAGGACTTCGACCCGGCCCAGTTCCTCAATGGCGTCAATCAGCGCCTGTGCCCGTTGCTGCCCATCGGGCAGTACGCCACCATCCTGGCCGGGGTGATCGACCCGGCCGCCGGCTGCTTTTTCTACGCCTCGGCGGGATCGACCAAGCCGATGCTGTGGGCGCCTGGCGACACGACGCCGAACCTGGGGGATTCCAGCGGGCTGCCCTGCGGCATCATGGCCCAGGCCACCTACGAGAACCGCGAGATGGCGATGCCGGCCGGCAGCCGGCTGTTCCTCTATTCCGACGCCGCCATCGAACTGCCGATCAGCGAGACGGCGGTGCTGGACGAGGAAGGGTTGACCGCCCTGGTCAGCGAGTACATGGCGGAGGCCGACGACGGCAGCTTCCTCGGGCGCCTGCTGACGAGCCTGGAAGCCAGGGGACAATTCGACGACGACCTCACGGCCGTCCTGATCTCCCGCCAGCGGTGAGGCGCATCAGGCCGGGCGGTCGCCACGCTCGGCCGGCGGGGCGGCGGCGACCGCCGGAGCGGTATCCTTGCTCCCGTCACCGCGCATTTCGTCCTTGAAGGTGCGTAAGGCGCGGCCGACATCACCCATGACCGTGGGCAGCTTGCCCACGCCGAACACCAGAACGATGATCCCGACGATCAACAGTGTCTCGAAGAAACCAAGGCTCATGACTCTTCTCCCGATGGCGGCGCACGGCGCATCCTAGCCTTGTCGGCGCCAACCTTCCATCTCGACAGGCGGCACGGTTTGAGTAGAATAAACCGTGAACACAAGCAGAAAACGCCTGCCCACCGCCGGCGGCCTTCGGAGGTGATGGCCCATGTCCCCGTCTGAGACATCTCCGGCTTCAACCGAGGAAGCCCAGCCCTGCTTGTTCGACAGCCTGCCCGAAATGGAAACGTCACGCCGGCCCCGCCGCCGCCGCCGAACTGCCCCTCCACCCGCCGCCGTCGGCAAGCCGGAACCGGCCCACGCGCCGCCCCCTGCGCCAGCGGCCGAGCCGGGACGGGAGGAATCGTCCGCCCCGCCCCCCCAGCCCGCCGCGGTATTCGACCCGGCAAAAGTGAGCAACCCCGAACTGGCCGATCTCGTCGCCGCCCTGCCCGATGTGCGGCTAAGCTATCTGGTGGTGGAGGCGGCCCGCGAACTCAAGCGCCGCATCAGCCCGTCCCCCTGGGAAGACGAAGGGGAGC
>Ga0196976_1001355_pt1 | contig 11352 bp, 9 predicted proteins | sample S3v_513CmetaG_FD_148644 | JGI IMG/M metagenome (GOLD analysis project Ga0196976, IMG submission 148644) | Soil microbial communities from Anza Borrego desert, Southern California, United States - S3+v_5-13C | ecosystem: Environmental > Terrestrial > Soil > Desert | place: USA: California...
GCGGATGCATTCCGCACGATATGTTCGATACCGCAGTGGACTACGAAAGCCTGACGCAGCTTGGGTCGATCATGGGCTCCGGCGGCATGGTGGTGATGGATGAAGACAACTGCATGGTTGACGTTGCGCGGTACTTCATCGAGTTCACGCACTCGGAGTCGTGCGGGAAGTGCATTCCCTGCCGTGTAGGACTGAACAAGTCCTTACGGATACTGAACCGCATCACAGAGGGTGCCGGAACGGGGCACCACCTGGATCTGCTGGACGAACTGAGCCGGTACATTCGCGAATGCTCGCTGTGCGGGCTAGGGCAGACGGCGCCGAACCCGGTGCTAACCACACTTCGACACTTCAGAAATGAGTTCGACGACCACATCGTCGCAAGGCGATGCGTTGCGGGAGTGTGCGAAGAACTGGAGCTATCACCCTGCGAGAACAGCTGTCCGCTGCACATGAACATTCCGCGATTCCTACAGCTCTTCAAGGAAAACCGGCTGGAAGAGGCATTTGTGGCGGTGATGATGGCGAACCCGCTGCCGTCATCGACAGGACGCGTCTGCCAACATCCGTGCGACAGCCGATGCCGGCGGCAGACGATGGACGAGCCGGTAAACATGCGCGAGGTGCACCGGTTCATCGCAGACTCCATCCTGATGTCAGACAAGTACGACGAGATGGTGAACCGCATCATCGCGCGACGGCTTCCGGCAACGGGGAGGAAGATCGCGATTGCCGGCGCGGGACCAGCGGGACTGACGGCGGCGTTCTATCTGGCACTGTTCGGACACGATGTCACGGTGTTCGACAGCATGCCGGAAGCGGGTGGGATGTTGCGCTTCGCGCTGCCGGAGTACCGGTTGCCGAAGGAAGTGCTCGGCCGCGAGATCCAAGTGATCGAGCGGTTGGGCGTGAAGTTCGTATTCAACACCCGGGTGGGATTCGATATCCCGCTGAACGACCTCGATGACAGGTTTGACGCGGTGTTCATCTCTATCGGCACGTGGAAAGAGTCATGGGTGTACCAGCCGGGTACGGAATTGAAGGGAGTGTATCCGGCGCTCAACTTCCTAGAGGCCGTGGCGAAGGGCGAAGAAGTCGTGCTGGGGCGGAAGGTCGCGGTGATCGGCGGCGGAAACGCTGCGATCGACTCGGCACGCACGGCGATACGGAAAGGCGCGGATGTGACGGTGTTCTACCGTCGCGAGCTCAAGGACATGCCCGCCATCGAGGAAGAGACGAACGCCGCGCGCGAAGAGGGCGTGAAGTTCGTATTCCTCGCTGCACCACACCGGATCATCGGCGACCAGAAAGGGAACATCAAGGCAATCGAGATCATGAAGACGCGGCTGGGCGAGTATGACTCGTCGGGCCGCCGGAAACCCGTGCCGACTGACGAGGTGCGGCGCTACGAGTGCGATTCGGTGGTGTACGCAGTGGGCGAGACGGTCGATCTCGACTTTGCGCGCGCAAGTGGCCTCAGCCTAAAGGAGAACGGGACGATCGAGGTGAACCGGTTCACGCTGGAGACGAGCCGGCCGAAGTTCTACGCAGGTGGCGACGTGGTGACGGGGGCGTCGAACGTTTCGAACGCGATGGCGTTCGGGAAGCTGGCGTCCCGGAAGATAGACCTGCAGCTTATGGAGACAGACAGGTTCGCGAAGCTGTTCCCAGAGTATGAGTACGGCATGACACCGCCAGAGGAGCCGAGTCCGAACCGGCGCCACAGGGGACATACGCTTTCGCCGGCAGCGCGCGCGGGTACCGAACGCGAGGTCGTCATGGCACTGACACACGATGAGGCGTTGGACGAAGCGTGCCGCTGTCTACGTTGCGACATAAAAGAATCGAGCTAGCGACAGCGCGGAGAGGAACTGGCGCCAGAGTTGCGGCGCTCACGACAAGTGGAGTTCCAGAGAGAGGAGTTGGCCTTGCCGAAGAAGAAATTATCAATCCGAATCGATGGCGAACTGGTCAGCGCCGTTGAGGGCCAGACAATCTTGCAGGCGGCGAAGGCAGCGGGGAAATACATTCCGACGCTCTGCGACCTGGACGGAATTACGTCGGTGGGTGCGTGCAGGCTGTGCATCGTGGAGGTGTCTGGGATTGACCGGTTGCTGCCGGCGTGCACGACACCGATCCAGGACGGCATGTCGGTGACGACAACGTCAGCGAAGCTGAGCCGGTACAGACGGATAGCACTGGAGTTGCTACTGGTGGAACGCAACCACGTGTGCTCGGTTTGCGTTTCGAACGGCCACTGCGAACTGCAGGCGATGTGCACTGCGATGGGCGTGAGTACAGTGCGGTTCTCGTACAACTACCCGAAGCTGTCGCTGGACATGTCGCACCCACGATTCGTGCTCGACCACAACCGCTGCATCCTGTGCACGCGGTGCGTGCGGGTTTGCGGGGAACTGGAAGGCGCGCACGTATGGGAGATGATCTCGCGCGGGATCCATGCACGCATTGTGGGCGAACTGAACAGCCGCTGGGGGGAGGCGCGGACATGCACCAACTGCGGCAAGTGCGTGCAGGCGTGTCCGACAGGCGCGCTGGTGGAGAAGGGGCGTGGGGTGGAAGAGATGGTGAAGCGCACGGATGACCTGAGTGTGCTGGTGCGCAAGAGAGGGGCGCACGCATGAAAAAGGTAAAGGTGGCGACGGTGTGGCTGGACGGATGCTCGGGATGCCACATGTCGATCCTCGACATGGATGCGGCGATCATCTCCCTGTCTCGACGGATCGACCTGGTGTACGGGCCACTCGTGGACGCACAGGAGTTTCCGGAAGACGTCGATGTGACGCTGGTGGAGGGGGCGGTGAGCTCGGCAGACGACCTGGCGAAGATCCAGAAGATACGCCAGCGCACGCACACGCTGATCTCACTGGGAGACTGCGCGGTGACGGGCAATGTGCCGGCGATGCGCAATTCGGTACCGGTGAACAAACTGCTGCACGCTGTCTACATCGACGGGGCTGAGGAGGGCCGGGTGATCCCGACGGAGCGAGTGCCCGCGCTGCTGAAGCAGGCGCGTCCGGTGCGGGAGTTCGTAAAGGTGGATCTGACATTGCCGGGGTGTCCGCCGCCGACAAAGACAATTGCAACGGTACTGGTGGACCTGCTGGAAGGCCGCAAGCCTGAAGCCAATCTCGCGGTGAAGTTCGGATAAGGAGCGCACGATGAAGCGCATTACGATCGAGCCCGTGACCCGCATCGAGGGGCACGCGAAAGTGACGATCCATCTGGACGATGCGGGGAAAGTCTCGCGGACCGAGTTCAGCGTGACTCAGGTGCGGGGATTTGAGAAGTTCACGGAAGGGCGACCGTTTTATGAGATGCCAGGGATTACTGCGCGTATCTGCGGCATATGCCCGATCAGCCACGCACTGGCGTCGTCGAAGGCATGCGACGCAATCATGGCGGTGCGAATCCCGCCGGCCGCGCGAAAGCTGAGAGAACTAGTGCACTGTGCGCAATACGTGCAGTCGCACGCGCTGAGCTTCTTCTACCTTTCGTCTCCGGACTTCTTATTGGGGATGGATTCGGACCCGGCGGCGCGGAACGTGCTGGGCGTGGTGGCGCGGCATCCTGAACTGGCGCGGCAGGGAATTGAGTTGCGGAAGTTTGGGCTGCAAATCATCGAGGGGCTAGCGCAGGAGCGGGTGCATCCGTCGTGGATCGTGCCCGGCGGAGTTGCAGCCGCCATGTCGCAGCCGTTGCGCGACCGGATCTGCGCTGAGTTGCCGAGCGCGAAGGCGATCGCGGAGAGGACGATCAAGTTCTTCCAGGCGGTGCTCGAGGACTACAAGGAAGAAGTGGAGTTCTTTGGGTCCGAGCCGACGATGTATATGGGGACAGTGGACCCGAAAGGGGACCTGCAACTGTACGACGGTGCGTTGCGCTTCCGGAGTGCGAAGGGCGATGTGGTGCGGGACCAGGTGCCGGCGGACGAGTACGCGTCGTATATCGGCGAGGCGAGCCTGCGGGATTCGTACCTGAAAGCACCGTACTACAAGCCGCTAGGGTATCCGAAGGGGATGTACAGGGTGGGTCCGCTGGCGCGGTTGAATGTGGCGGAGCGCTGCGGCACGCCGAAGGCGGATGTGGAGCTGGCGGAGTTCCGGAAGAAGTTTGGAGCTCCGGCACACAGCGCGTTCCTGTACCACTATGCCCGGGTGATCGAGATTGTTTATGCGCTGGAGAGGATTGAAGCGCTGATGAACGATCCCGGAATCATGGACACGCATACGCGGGCGAACGCGGCGGTGAACTCGCTCGAGGGCGTGGGAGCTATTGAAGCGCCAAGGGGGACGCTGATCCACCATTACAAGGTCAATGAGGAAGGCGCTATCACGTGGGCAAACCTGATCGTGGCAACAGGCCACAATAACCTGGCGATCGGGAAGAGCATTCAGCAGGTGAGCGACCACTTCATCAAAGGCGACAAGATAGAAGAGGGAATGCTGAACCGCGTGTCGGCAGTGGTGAGGGCGTATGACCCTTGCCTGAGTTGCTCAACGCACGCGCTGGGAACGATTGCGATGGAGGTTAACCTGGTCGGGCCGCGCGGTCAGGTGCTGGACGTAGCGAGGACAGGTTAGGTCCGGCAGCGGGTGGTTTAGTTGTTGCGGGAACCTGACAGTCGGCACGTGCGCGGCGGCAAACAGCGACACTTTGCTAGTCACATCGAGGCGAGGCGTGGGGCACTCGCCACGCTGGCGGGGCTCGCTGTAGGATGGTGGGACCATCATAAGGAGCGCCTGAATGACATCTGCACCTGCACCAGCACTAGAAGGACTGGAACCAAAAGCTGTCTGGAAGCATTTTGCTGCTCTTTCCGCGATCCCGCGCGCCTCGAAGAAGGAAGCTGCGGTTCGTGAATACGTCCTGAGCCAGGCGAAGAAGCTGGGCCTGGAATCGACCGTGGACAAGGTTGGAAACGTAATCATCCGCAAGCCTGCGCGGCCAGGGCGCGAGAAGGCACTGACGACGGCGCTGCAAGGCCATCTGGATATGGTGTGCGAGAAGAATGAAGGCACGCCGCACAACTTCGACACGGATCCGATCAAGATCGTACGTAAGGGCGAGTGGTTGTATGCGGACGGGACGACCCTTGGCTCAGATAACGGTGTGGGCGTTGCTGCCGGATTGGCGGTGATGGAGAGCGAAGACATCAACCACGGGCCCCTTGAGTTCGTGTTCACCATTGACGAGGAGACGGGCCTGACGGGCGCGGCGGAATTCGGGACGAATGTACTTAAGTCGAAGTACTTCCTGAACCTCGATAACGAAGAGAAGGGCACGATCTGCATCGGATGCGCGGGCGGAATCAATACGAAGGGCCGCCGGAAGGTGGCGATGGTAGCGCCGAAGTTTGGCTCAGCGGCGCGGATCAAGGTATCCGGGCTGAAGGGCGGGCACTCGGGCGTCGATATCCACCAAGGCCGCGGAAACGCAAACCGAGTCCTTGGGCGCGTGCTGCAAACGTTGCTGGCGGACAATTCGATCGAAGTCGCGGAACTGAAGGGCGGCAGCGCGCATAACGCAATTCCGCGCGAAGCGTCGGCGATCGTGACGTTCGATGCGGCCCGTGAAGGCGCGATCAAGTCGGGGATCTCGACGATGGAAGCGGACATCCGCGCCGAGTTGGGTGATTTCGATCCGGGACTCAACATAACAGTGGAGAAGGCTGACAAGCCGTCGCAGGTGATCGATACGGCAGACGCGACGCGGGTGGCCGATCTGCTGTGCACGCTGCATCACGGTGTGCTGGCGATGAGCCCGGACATCCCAGGACTTGTGCAGACGTCCACCAACGTGGCGACGGTCACGATGAGCGGCGACGCGATCGAGGTCGGCACGAGCCAGCGTAGCGCAATCGAGAGCAGCAAGAATTTTACGGCAAAGGTGATCAAGACGATGTTCCGGACGTTCGGCTTCGAGGTGCAGCAGGGGTCGGGCTATCCGGGTTGGAAGCCGGAGCCGAACAGCGACCTTGTGAAGACCGCGCGGGCGGTCCACGAGAAAGTGCTCGGGACCGATCCGAAGCTGATCGCCATGCACGCAGGACTGGAGTGCGGAGTTATCGGCGAGAAAAACCCGGGAATGCAGATGATCTCTTTTGGGCCGCAGATCGAGAATCCGCACAGCCCGAATGAGCGCGTAGAGATTCCGTCCGTGGAGAGCTTCTGGAAATATTTGAAGGCGGTTCTGGAAGCGGTGTAGGGATTTGTAACTGGGTACTTAGAAGTTCAAAGGCGCACGGCAAGAGCTGTGCGCCTTAGCTTTTTGGACTGAATACTTAAACGAACACTTCGCCGGGAAGTGCCATCAGGTTACGCGGCGAGCGACTGCTGCGCGCCTGAGTAACGCCAGCGGAAGCCGGAGGCGATGTCCGCTTAATCTGTAGCTTGAGCGTGCGCTCAAAGCGACGCAGTTCGCCGATCTCTGCTCCGGAGACCAGAGTCGAGGCTTTGCCGGTTGCACCGGCGCGGCCGGTGCGGCCTACGCGATGGATGAAGTCCTCGGCAATCGAGGGCAGATCGAAGTTCACCACGTGGGCAACGTCATCAACGTGAATGCCGCGAGCGGCTACGTCGGTGGCAACAAGGACCTTGAAACGTCCCTCTTCGAATCCGCTCAAAGCGGCGTTGCGTTGCGACTGCGAACGGTCGCCATGAATCATGGCGGCGGAGAATCCGTCACGCATGAGTTCCTTTGCGAGGCGCTCGGTTCCGCGCTTGGTGCGCGCGAAGACCAGCGTCTTGCCCTTCTCGTTGTAGAGAAGGTCGCGAAGTACATTCGACTTCTGCATCGCAGTGGTCTCAATCGCCTGCAACTCAACACTTGCGGCGGGCTTCAGGATGTTCCCGAGCGCTACGCGGACGGGGTTCTTAACGCACTGTGCGACCAGTCCGGCAACCGACTGCTCGAGTGTTGCGGAGAAGCAGACGGTCTGGCGCTTCTGCGGCAGCACGGCGAGGATGCGCCGGATGGCGGGCAAGAAGCCCATGTCGAGCATGCGGTCAGCCTCATCGAGGACGAGCATCTGCACGTGGCGGAGGTCGACGAGGCGGCGGCGGAGGTAATCCTCCAGCCGGCCGGGGGTCGCGACGACCAGGCGCGCGTTGGAACGCAACGCACGGATCTGCTGCTTCTCGGAGACGCCACCGATGACGAGTGCCGCGGGCGGCATCTTCTTCTGTCGGAGCGCTTCGAACTGCTCGTGGACCTGCATCGCGAGTTCGCGAGTGGGCACGAGCACGAGCACGTTGATGTTGCGGGAGTCAGTCTTCTCCAGCATTTCGATGGCGGGGATCAGGAACGCCAGCGTCTTGCCAGTGCCTGTCTGCGCCGTAGCTACGATATCTTTGCCCTCCAACGCGGGAGGGATCGCCTGTGTCTGCACGGGCGTAGGTGTTACAAATTGAGCTGCTGTGAGCCGCTGATGCAGCGCAGCAGAAATGTTCATTTCCGAAAAAGTCTTCATTGAGTCTGTGTTCTTCTATTCGTCGCGCCGCGTTGAATTTGTGTGTACGTGTACACGGCTGCGGCGCCGTTCTAGCGAAATCGGACTGGACTATGAGAGGAAAACGCAGAGTGATCGGCGGGTCGACTCAGAATCGCGAGACAAGCTTCGCGAGATACTGATTGGATGCTAACACAGCGGCTCAGGATTCCGGGTTATTTCGCTGGTGCTGTGTACCTTAGTGCCAACAGGACGGCGCCGAAGAATCGCAGGGTTTGGACATCAGAGTACCTGAATCAATGCTAAATTACTGCACACCAGTTCGGCTTACCCCTACCAGGACCCATGACGACAGCTCCACAACGTAAGGCAATCGCACCCGTACCGGTGCTCGACGAGGAGACCGCCGCGTTCCTTGGCCGGGGACTGGGAATGGTGATTTCATCGCGGGACGCGAACCGGTGTCCGAACGTCTGCCGCGCGTTCGGGTGCCGGGTCTCAAAAGACCGGCGGCAGGTGACGTTCTTCGTTTCGGCACGGCAGGCGCTCGGACTGCTTGCGGACTATCGAGCGAACGGCGCACTGGCGGCGACGTGCAGCGATCCTCCCACGACGCGCACGCTTCAGTTAAAGGGCACTGTAACGAAGATTGCCGCGGCTACGAAAGGCGACGCGGCACTGGTGGAGCGATACCGGGAGGAATTTGTGAAGTGCCTGGTTCTGCTTGGATACCCCGAGCAAACCATTCGCGCACTGGTCGCGGCGGCGGACTCTGACCTGGTGGCGGTCACGTTCAGGCCGACGTCAGTGTTTGCACAGACCCCCGGGCCGGGTGCGGGCGCACCGCTGAAGCCGGGAGAGAAGATATGAATAACGGGGTGCGCTTACACATGATCCGCGAGTGTCTTGAGGGCGCGGTGCCGGGCAACATGGCTACGTGCGCGGCGGACGGTACGCCGAACGTGACTTATCTGTCGCAAGTGGAGTACGTGGACGACGATCACGTGGCGTGCTCGTATCAATTCTTCAATAAGACGAGACAGAACATCCTGGAGAATTCATCGGCGCGGCTGCTGCTGATTCACCCGCGGACGGGAGGCATGTATCGGCTCGCACTGGAATATCTGAGGACTGAGACCGAGGGGCCGCTATTCGAACGCATGAAGGCGAAGCTGGCAGGCATTGCGAGTCACTCCGGGATGACCGGAATCTTTCGCCTGCTGGGGTCGGACGTGTACCGAGTGAAAGAGATCGAAGCGCTGCCGGGAGACCCGATTCCCTTGGCGGCGCCGCGGAGGAGTGCGCTCACGGGACTACGAAGGAGTTCGGAGCGACTGAGCGCGTGTACGGATCTGGACGGACTGCTGGATACCACCATCGCAGTGCTGCGTGAGCATTTCGACGTTCAGCACGCGATGGTGCTGATGCTGGATGCGGCTGAAGGCAGGTTGTACACGGTTGCGAGCGGAGGGTACGCCGAGTCGGGTGTGGGATCGGAAATCCGGGTCGGACAGGGAATCATCGGGGTGGCAGCGCGCGAGCGTTCGGTAATTCGAATCGGACACATGGCGAACGAATACCTGTACACGCGCGCTATAAGGCAAGCGGCAGAGGCGGGCGGGATGTCGTCGTTGCTGGAAAAGGAGATTCCGCTGCCGGGGTTGCCGGAGTCGCGCAGTCAACTCGCGGTTCCGATCGTCGCGTGCGAGCGCCTGATCGGCGTGCTGTACGTGGAAAGTCCGGAAGATCTGCGATTCGGATATGACGACGAAGACGCGCTGGTGACACTGGGGGGACAGCTGGGGATGGCGATCCATGCGATACAGACCGCGACTGAGGCGCAGGCAGAGACCGCGTCTGCGGTGCAAGATGCGTCGGAGCCTTCGGGAACGCCGGTCACGGTGCGTCACTATCGCGAGGACAACAGCATCTTTCTTGGGCAGGATTATCTGATCAAAGGCATAGCGGGCAGCATCCTGTGGACACTGGTGCGCGACTTCACCGAGACGAACCGGACGGAATTCACGAACCGCGAATTGCGACTGGATCCGAGAATCGGACTGCCGGATGTGAGTGACAACCTTGAAGCGCGTCTTGTGCTGCTGGAGAAGCGTCTGGCGGAACGCGAGGCGTGCATACGAATCGAGAAGACCGGCCGTGGCCGGTTCCGGTTGCGTGTCATGAGGCCGCTGGAATTGTCGGAGGTCCCGGAGGCCGCAGCGGCAAGATAGGTTCGGATGGCACTACGCGGGCGATCGCTCCAGAGTTGAGTTAAACGCTTGAGGCAAGGCGTCGAGCAAGATTGCGGCAGCGAACTTCTTAAGAGCTTCTTAAACGAGAAGCGCTCTTCTTAAAACATCCTTAACGCAAACGTAAATGATTCTTAAGCGGCGCGACCAGTGCGCCGCTGACGCGTCTTTGTGCGTAGAATCCGAAGCATCCCGAACGGGGAAAAACAGTGGAGTGAATTAAATGTCGCTTTTGATAAACGAAACGCCGGCTGTAGCAAGCTCGCTATCAGCCAAAGAACTGGGCACCATGCTGGAGCGCATGATGTTGATCCGCGCTTACGAATTCAAACTGAAAGAGCTTGGCATCCTGATGGTGTGCACGTCCGTGGGACAAGAGGCATCCGCGGTTGGAGTGGTCTCGGCACTGACGAGCGATGACCTGATCCTGACGAACCATCGCAGTGCCGGACACCTGATCGCGCGTGGGGCCGATCCTGGTCGAATCCTGGCGGAGGTGATGGGCAAGAGCACGGGGTACTGCAAAGGGAAGAGCGGCACGTTGCACATTTCCGTGAAGGAACTCGGCATCGTCCTGACGTCGACAATCGTGGGCGGCGAACTGTCGCTGACGCCGGGAGTGGCGCTGTCGCAATCGATGCTGGAACTTCCGGGGATCGTCACGACCTTCTTCGGTGACGGTGCGGCGACCGAGGGCATCTTCCACGAATCGGTGAACCTGTCGGCGGTGTGGGACCTGCCGGTGTTGTACGTCTGCGAGAACAACCAGTTCCAGGCTTTCGTTCACCGGAAGGAAACGATGCTTGGCGACCACATCAGCGAGTGGGCGAAGTCATACGGGATCAAGGGCGCAACGGTGGACGGCAACGATGTGGAGGCGGTCTACGAGGCGACGCTGGGAGCGATTGCACACATCAAGGCCACGAACAAGCCGTTCCTACTGGAGACGTACACGTACCGGCAGCAGGGACACATGCTTGCCGATGAACAGGCGTACGTGGACAAGCAGGAACTCGCAGCGTGGATGACGAAAGACCCGATCGATCGCGTGAAGCACAAGCTGCTTGCGATGAATGCCCTGACGCAGCCGGAGATCGACGCTATGCAGGAGCGTGTGAACAACATCATCAACGAGGCCGTAGTGTTCGCGACAGCGTCGCCGTATCCGGACGCGAGCGAACTGACCACGGACGTATACGCCTAAGGAGATCAGAGATGCAGATGACAGTGGAACAAGCTATCGGACAGGCGCTGGCGGAAGAAATGCGGCGCGACGCAACCGTGATCACCTTTGGTGAAGGTACGGCGACGAAGCGGTACGAACTGGTAAAGGAGTTCGGCGGAAAGCGCGTTCGCAATACGCCGCTGGCTGAAGGAATCATCGCCGGAACGGCAGCGGGAGCGGCGGCGACCGGACTCAGGCCGGTAATCGACCTGCTCTTTGCACCATTCCTGCCGTTTGCGATGGAAGAAATTGTGAACAGCGCAGGGAAGCTGCGGTTCATCTCGGGAGGACAGTTCTCGTTCCCGATGGTGGTGATGACCATGACGGGAGCGGGCTGGGGTGTCGGCGCGCAGCACAACCACAACGTCGAATCGTGGTTCGTGCACACACCGGGAGTGAAGGTCGTGATG
>Ga0196976_1001356_pt1 | contig 11350 bp, 8 predicted proteins | sample S3v_513CmetaG_FD_148644 | JGI IMG/M metagenome (GOLD analysis project Ga0196976, IMG submission 148644) | Soil microbial communities from Anza Borrego desert, Southern California, United States - S3+v_5-13C | ecosystem: Environmental > Terrestrial > Soil > Desert | place: USA: California...
CGCCCGCCGGCTGGCCGGAAAGCGGCCGGGCCGTCGTCGCCACCGGCCGGTTCGAGCCGTGGGGCTGGACCATCGGCGCCGCCTTCGGCACCGCCGACCTGGACCGCGAGTTCACCCGCAACGTGCTGGCCTTCGGCGGCTTCCTGGCGCTGCTGCTGGTGCTGTCCTGGCCGCTGTCGGCCTTTTTGTCGGAACACGTGCTGGGGCCGCTGGAGGCGCTGTCGTCGCGCATGGCGCGCCTCACCCAGGGGCGCACGGACATCGACATCCCCGGCCAGGACCGCACCGACGAGTTCGGCGCCATGGCCCGCGCGCTGGAATACTTCCGCCGCGCCGCCGGCGCCATCATCGAGCGTGACGAGCGGCTGTCCGGCATCATGCGCAACGTCGGCGAGGCGATCGTCCTGGTCGGCGAGGACGGCGCCATCGCCGAACACAACCCGGCCGCCGAGTCGCTGTTCGGCCTCGCCGGCCCGGAGCTGGTCGGCCACGGCTTCGCCGCGCTGTTCGCCGAGGAGGACCGCGGCAGGGTCGAGGCCATGTTCGAGACGCGCCGGGCCAACGCGTCGGGCGGCAAGGCGGTGCGCGTCGAAGGGTTGGGCATCGAGCGGCCCGGCCAGCCGCGGGCGGAGGTGTCGCTGTCGCTGTCGGGCCTGCCGCTGGGCGGCCGGCATCACTACATCGCCGTGCTGGCCGACATCACCGAACGGCTGGAGCACGAGCGCGAGCTGCTGCGCCTCGCCACCCGCGACCGGCTGACCGGCCTGCCCAACCGCGCGCTCATCGAGTCGCTGGTGGAGAGCGCCGTCGAACGGGCGCGCCGCCACAACCGGCGCTTCGCCGTGCTGTGCATGGACCTGTCGCGCTTCAAGCTGATCACCGACACGCTGGGCCACCACGCCGGCGACGCCCTGCTGCTGGAGGTCGCCAAGCGCGTGCAGGCCACCGTGCGCACCGCCGACACGGTGGGCCGCATCGGCTCCGACGACTTCGCCATCCTGCTGGAGGAGGTGGCGGATGGCGAGGAGTCCGCCGCCGTGGCCCAGCGTATCCTCACCGCCTTCGACACCCCGGTGGAGCTGCTGGGGACCGAGCACTACGTGCGCCCCTCCATCGGCATCGCGCTGTTCCCCGATCATGCCGACGACGTGCACGAGCTGATCCGCGCCGCCGACACCGCGCTGTACGCCGCCAAGCGCATGGGCGGCCGGCGCCACGCCTTCTTCCAGAAGGAGATGGCCGACCAGGCGCGCCGCCACCTGGCGCTGGACCGCGACCTGCGCGCCGCGCTGGCGGCCGGCGAGTACCGGCTGCACTACCAGCCCAAGGTGTCGCTGGTCGACTTCGCGCTGGAGGGGTTCGAGGCGCTGCTGCGCTGGGAACGCCCCGGCCACGGCATGGTCCCGCCCGGCGAGTTCATCCCGGTGGCCGAGGAGACCGGCTTCATCGTCCCGCTGGGCGACTGGGTGCTGGAGGAAGCCTGCCGGCAGATGCGCGAGTGGATCGACCAGGGCATGGAGCCGGTGCCGGTGGCCGTCAACATCTCGCCCCGGCAGCTGCGCCAGCGCTCCAGCGAAGACTTCCTCCGTGTCATGGCCAAGTATGCGCTCACCCCCGACCTGATCGAGCTGGAGATCACCGAGGGTGCGGTGATGCAGGACCTGGAGCATGCGCTGACCGTGCTGGAGGAGCTGAAGGCGGCCGGCGTGCGCGTGGCGGTGGACGATTTCGGCACCGGCCATTCGTCCTTGAGCTACCTGAAGCGGCTGCCGATCACGACGCTGAAGATCGACCGCTCCTTCGTCGGCGGCGTTCCGCGCGAACGCGAGGACGCCGGCATCGTTTCCACCATCATCTCCATGGCCGACCTCCTAGGCCTGACCGTGGTGGCCGAGGGGGTGGAGCGGCCGGAGCAGGCGCATTTCCTGCGCCACCACAACTGCCTCGTCGTCCAGGGCTGGCTGACCGGCCGCCCCGTTCCCGCCGCCGAGGCCGCCGGCCTGCTGGAACAGCGCCTGAAGCAGCGCGCGTAGCGCGCCCCTGTCCCGCACGCGCGCATACGTTTGAATGTAGGATTTTTTTCTTGACGCAGACCGCGTCCGGTCCTACAACTCTCCTTGTCAACGCCCCCCGTGTATCCTCCCCTCCACGGTGGGCGGCGACGCTTCCACTCCTGCATGCCTAGCCTGGAAAGGGCTGGCCGGACAACCGAAAGGCCCGGCCAGCCCTTTCCTTTTGTGCGCTCGCCCACGGCCGGACGCGCCGGATCCATCGCGCCCGACAACCGGATGGCGGATCGCGCTCCCCGATCCCTTTTCGGCTTTTCAAAAGGAACGCAATCCTATGTCCACCACCGTGGCCAACGCCTTCGTCAAGCAGTTCGAGCGCGAGGTGCACGAGGCCTTCCAGCGCATGGGCTCCAAGCTGCGCAACACGGTCCGTGCCAAGAACAACGTCCGGGGCGCCTCCACCGTCTTCCAGAAGGTCGGCAAGGGCACCGCCTCCACCAAGGCGCGGCACGGCCAGGTGCCGGTGATGAACGTCGAGCACGAGCCGGTGGAGTGCCTGCTGGCCGACTACTACGCCGGCGACTGGGTCGACAAGATGGACGAATTGAAGACCAACATCGACGAGCGGCAGGTGATCGCCAACGCCGGCGCCTACGCCCTGGGCCGCAAGACGGACGAGCTGATCATCCTCGAACTCGACAAGTCCGCCAACCACGCCGGGGCCGCCACCGACGGCCTGACCAAGGCCAAGGTCCTGGAGGCGTTCGAGAAGATGGGCAACGCCGACGTGCCCGACGACGGCCAGCGCTACGCCGTGGTCGGCTGGAAGCAGTGGAGCCAGCTGCTGGGCATCGACGAGTTCGCCAATTCCGACTACGTCGGCGCGGACGAGCTGCCCTGGCGCGGCACCCAGGCCAAGCGCTGGCTGGGCACGCTGTGGGTCCCGCACTCCGGCCTGACGCTGAAGGACGGCGCGCGCCTGTGCCACTGGTACCACAAGACGGCGGTCGGCCACGCCTCCGGTGCCGACGTGAAGACCGACGTGACGTGGCACGGCGACCGCGCCTCGCACTTCGTCAACAACATGATGAGCCAGGGCGCCTGCCTCATCGACCCCACGGGCGTCGTCACGCTGCGCTGCCTCGAATAGGCGCGCCTCCGGCCCCCGTTTCCCATTCCCTGATGGAGTTTCCCATGGCCTTCGCCCCGAAGGACCTGAGCGTGCTGGCCTACGCCAACGGCTTCACGCTCTGGCACTACACCACCGCCGACGCCCACGGCGACGTCGACACCACCGGCTACTTCAACGGCGCCGCCGACCTGCTGCGCACTGGCGACATGATCCTCGCCAACACCGGCGCCAGCGGCACGGCTGTGGGCGGCATCTTCCTGGTCGCCGGCAACGCCTCCGGCACCGTCGACGTCGCCAACCTGACCCAGGTCGGCGCGACCGACAGCGATTGACGATCACCCCCTCCCCCTGCTCCGCAGGGGGAGGGAAGGGGCCCGCCGAAGGCGGGAAGGGTGGGGGCAACGCCTTGTCCAAGGATCAGTGTTCGTAGGTTGGGTTGAGCGTCAGCGAAAACCCAACAGTCCCAGCGACGCGAGGGGTGTTGGGTCTCGACCCAACCTACGCCGGGCGGGCCGCTGATCCTCGCCGACAACTTGCCCCCACCCTCCCACGCTGCGCGTGGGTCCCTCCCTCCCCCAGCGGGGCTGGGGGAGGGTTCAAAAAGGAATTCCCCATGGCACTCACCGCGATCGGATTGTGCAGCCGGGCGCTGCTGAAGATCGGCGCGGCGCCGATCGCCGCCTTCGACGAGGGCACGGCGGAAGCCGAAGTGGCGGACGCGCTGTACGCCCCCACGCGCGACGCGCTGCTCTCGGCCCGCGCCTGGAGCTTCGCCACCGCGCAGGCCGCGCTGCCGCGCCTCGCCACCGCACCGCTGGCCGACTACGCGCACGCCTTCCAGCTGCCGGCGGATTTCCTGCGGGCACTCTCGGCCGGCGCCGGGCGGGGGCGCGGCCTCGACTACCGGATATCCGGCAAGGCGCTGCACGCCGCGGCCGACGCCGTCGTGCTGACCTACGTCTGCCGTCCGGAGCCGGAGGACTTCCCGGCCTTCTTCGATCAGGCGCTCATCGCCCGCCTCGCGGCCGAGTTCTGCCTGCCGCTGACCGAGAACTCCAGCCGCGCCGAGGTGCTCCAGCGCCTGGCCGAGCAGGAGTTCCGCCGCGCCCGGCTGATCGACGCGCAGCAGGACGTGCAGCCGGGCTTCGAGGATTTCTCGCTGATCGAGGCGCGCGGCTGATGCCCCGGATCCGGCAGGTCAAGACCAACTTCACGGCGGGCGAGATCTCGCGCCGCCTGCTCGGGCGCGGCGACCTGCGCGCCTACGACAACGGGGCGCTGTCCCTGCGCAACCTCTTCATCCACCCCACCGGCGGCGTCACCCGCCGCTCCGGCCTCGCCTTCGTCGACGCGGCGCGCGGCCCCGGCCGGCTGGTGGCGTTCGAGTTCAACACGGAGCAGGTCTACCTGCTGGCCTTCTCGGCCGGCATGATCGACGTCTACCAGGACGACGCGCGCATCGCCTCGGTCGACGCCCCGTGGACCGCCGCGCAGCTGGACCAGATCACCTGGACGCAGAGCGCCGACACCCTGCTGGTCTGCCACCCCGACGTGGCCCCGCGCAAACTGACGCGCAGCGGCGCCACCACCTGGACGCTGGCCGAGTGGGCCTATGTGGAGGAGGACGGCGCGCTGCGCACGCCCTTCTACCGCTTCGCCGACGCCGCCGTGACGCTCACCCCGTCCGGCACCACCGGCGCCATCACGGTGACGGCGTCCGCCCCCGTGTTCGACCCGCTGCACGAGGACACGCGCCTGCGCATCCAGGGCAAACAGGTGCTGGTCACCGGCGTCGTCTCCGCCACCCAGGTCAACGCCACGGTGCAACAGACGCTGCCCAACACCAACGCCACGGTGAACTGGGACGAGCAGGCCTTCAGCCCGCGCCGCGGCTGGCCGGTGGCGGCGGCATTCCACCAGGACCGGCTGGTCGTCGGCGGCTCGCGCGACCTGCCCAACCGGCTGTGGCTGTCGCGCTCGGCCGACATCTGGAACTTCGACCTGGGCACCGGCCAGGACGACGAGGCGATCGAGTTCGGCATCCTGTCCGATCAGGTGAACGCCATCCGCGCCGTCTTCTCCGGCCGCCACCTGCAGCTCTTCACGTCCGGGGCCGAGTACATGGTGTCGGGCGATCCGCTGACGCCGCAGAACATCCAGCTGAACCGGCAGACGCGCATCGGCTCCCCCGTCGACCGCACGCTGGCGCCGCGTGACGTGGACGGCGCTACTCTGTTCGTGTCGCGCAACGGCAAGGAGGTGCGGGAGTTCCTGTACACCGACACCGAGGCCGCCTACCAGGCCAACGACTTGGCATTGCTGGCCCGCCACATCGTCGGCAAGCCGCGCGACCAGGACTTCGACAAGAGCCGCCGCCTGCTGTTCGTGGTGATGGAGGACGGCGCCATCGGCGCGCTCACCGTCTACCGCGCCGAACAGGTGACGGCCTGGACGCGCCTGACCACCGACGGGCAGGCGCGCTCCGTCGCCGTGGTCGGCGACGACGTCTATCTGCTGGTCCGGCGCGGCAGCGCCTGGACCATCGAGCGGTTCGACGACACCCTCAACCTCGACTCAGCCCTGGTGGGGGAGAGCGAGACGCCCATCGCCGTCTGGTCCGGGCTCGACCACCTGGAGGGCCGTAGCGTCGCCGTCGTGGCCGACGGCGTGCAGCGCGCCCCCGTTCCCGTCACCGCCGGGCGCATCACGCTCGACCCGCCGGCCACGCGGGTGGAGGCCGGGTTGCCCTACGCCCACGTCATCGAACCGCTGCCCGCCAACCTGATCGGGCAGGTCGCCGACGGTGCGCTGGTGCGCCTCGTCGCCGTCACCTTCCGGCTGGAGGACACGGCGGCGCTGCGCGTCGACGTCGGGCGCGGGCTGTACGACCTGCCGCTGCACCGCTTCGGGCCCCAGAAAACGGCCGATGGTTCCGCCGACGGCGCGCCGCCGCGCGTGTCGGGCGACCGGCGGCTGCGCGCCCTGGGCTGGCGGCGCGACATCGACGTGCCGCTGTGGCGCATCGAACAGGACGCGCCGCTGCCCTTCACGCTCCTCTCCGTCACCATGGAATTGAAGGTGAGCGACTGATGGCCGGAATCACCCCTTTCGTCACCGCCGTGGCGCCCGTCGTTTCCACGGTGTCCAGCGCCTTCCCGCGCGGCGGCTCGACCACGTCGGACAGTTCCGCCAGCGCCCAGCAGCGGTACGACTACGAGCGCCAGATCCTGGAGCTGAAGGCCCAGCAGGAGCAGCGCCAGCGCGAGGAGGACGCCCGCCGCGCGGCCGAGCAGCAGCGCCTGGAATGGCAGCGCCAGGACGAGCTGCGCCGCCAGGACTGGGAGCGCCAGCAGCAGCAGCGCGCCTGGGAACAGGCGCAGCAGACCGCCCAGCGCTCGCAGGAGCTGGGCTGGCTCGCCCGCTCCCAGGACCAGGAGGCGGCGCAGACCCTTGCCCGCCAGCAGGCCGAGACCGCCACCCAGGACGCCGACGCCCAGGGCCGCCTCGCGGCCCTCACCGCCCAGGCCGAGGCCGAGGAGCGCCGTCGCCGCGACGCGTTGCGCCGCGCCATGGCCCGCAGCCGCGCCAGCCTGGGCGGGCAGGGCGTCAGCGCCGCCGACGGCTCGGGCGAGGCGATCCTGCTCGGCCTCGTCAACGAGACCGACACGGAGGGCAAAAAGGCGGCGCGGGTCGACCAGCTGAAACGCCAGGCGATCCAGCAGGAGATCGACAACCGCCGCCGCCGCAACCTGCTCGAACAGGCCCAGCTGGCCGAACGCCAGCGCCTGGCCTTCTTGAGCAAGTATTTTTGATTTACACCCTCCCCCTGCTCCGCAGGGGGCGCGGAGCCGGTGCCGAAGGCAACGAGCACCGAAGGTGATCGTAGGCGAAGCGCGGTCGCCCGACTTGCGGGCGACCGTGGAGGGACCCACGCGAAGCGTGGGAGGGTGGGGCAACGCCTTCTTCCCCAAGGATCAGCAGGCAGTAGGTTGGGTTGAGCGCTAGCGAAAACCCAACATTCCCCGCCGTGAAGGACGATAGGTCCAGACCCAACCTACTTCTTTCGGTTTTGGCGAGGAGGTGCGCCACATAATTTGTGACGCACCTCCTGTATTTTAATGCTCTTCTTTGATCAGAGCGGTCGACGACGACTGAACCAGGGAGATGCCGTGCAGGCAATCTTCCTTGTTCTTATATCCTTCGCCAGAGTCGGCAATGATATTGCCGTTGCTGTGCTTCAGGCGCCAACGCCATTCTCCTTTGGCGTCTTTCTTGTAGTAGAAGGTAAGGCCAGACTTAGTGAGTGCTGAAAACATGATTTACTCCAGCATGAGAGATTTCGCTGATGTCGCTGCCAACAAAGTTGTGCTCTTTGCGCAGCGTGGTGGAGTTGGGTTTGAGTGATTCAACTTTCAACGGGGCGCTAAATAAAAATATTTGCATTCAAATGTATTCAGAGAATGCAACGACTCGATGATGCGATGAAATACGAAAAACGTGCGCAGGACGTTGATCCTCGCAAGGAGCCCCCCATGACAGCGACCATCCAGATCCCGCGCGGCACGCCGCGCGCGCAGTACGTCGCCGACGGCGCGCAGGCCGCCTTCACCTTCCCGTTCCCGATCTTCGCGTCGGAGGATGTGCAGGTCTTCCTGGGCGCCGCCCTCCAGTCCACCGGCTACACCGTGTCCGGCGCCGGGGACAGCGCCGGCGGCACCGTCGCCTTCGCGTCCGCCCCCGCCGCCGGCACCACGGTGACGTTGCGCCGCCGCGTGCCGGTGGAGCGCATGACCGACTTCCTGGAAAGCGGCCCGCTGACGGCCTCCGCCCTCAACCGCGAGCTGGACGCGCTCACCGCCTGCCTCCAGCAGGTGGCCGGCGACCAGGAGCTGATGCTGCGCTACGCCGACACCGACCTGCCGGCCTCCCCCGTGCTGCCCGGCCGCGCAGCGCGCGCGGGCGCGCTGCTGGCCTTCGACGGTGCCGGCAACCCCACCGTCCGCCTCCCGGTGAACGAGGAGGCGCTGTCCACCTACCTGCCGTCCGGCCCCGGCGCCGTCGCCCGGCCGATCCGCGACAAGCTGGCCGACGCCGTGTCGGTGAAGGACTTCGGCGCCGCCGGAGACGGCATCGTCGACGACACGCTGGCCGTCCAGGCGGCGCTGACCGCCGCCACCGCCGTGCACCTGCCGCCCGGCACCTACCGCGTGTCCAACACCATCACCGTGGGCTACGGCCAGACGCTGTCCGGCGCCGGGCAGTCGTCGATCCTGCGCGCCAGCGGCTTCGGCTTCGACCTGCTGCACCTGCCCGACGGCTACGCCACCGTGCGCGACCTGCGGCTGGAGAAGGGGCGGGCCGGCGTGCGCCTGTTCGGCCGCGACGGCCCGTGCGTGCAGAACACGCTGACCGACCTCACGATCTGGGAATCCTCGTACGGCCTCGTCCTCGACGGCTACGTGGACCCCGGCCGGCCGTGCTACTGGAACCAGATCGCCCGCGTGCTGGTCGCCAAGCCGGCGGTGCACGGCGTCTGGCTGACGAAGAGCGGGGCGGGCGACACGCCGAATGCCAACCGCTTCCACATGGTGCGCGTCTACTCGCTCTCGGCCGCCATCTCCGGCGACGGCTTCCGCGTCGAGCACGGCCGCTTCAACAACGCCTTCGTGGATTGCGAGGCCAACCTGTTCACCGGGGCCGGCGCCTGCTTCCGCGTCGGCGCCGACACCGACAAGACCCTCATCCTCAACCTCTACTGCGAGACGCTGGGCGGCGTGCCCAACGTGGTGCTGGAGGCCGGATCGGTGGAGACCTGCATCGTCAACCTGCTGTCGGCCAGCGCCGGCCCGGCGATCCTCGACCGTTCGGGCGGGCGGTATGCGGCCTACAACGCGGGCTTCCCGGATAAGAACCGCCTGGGCGCCACCCGCGTCAGCGAACTGGTGGTGGAGGCGCTGCGCTACGACACCGAATACGTCGAGCCCGCGGGCGGCGGCGTGGTGGCGCTGGACCTGTCCAGCTCCATGGTGCTGCTCAGCGCCTACGGCGGTGCGGTGGAGGTGCTTTTGCCCGCGGCCTCGGCCGCCAACGGCCACACGCTGACCGTCAAGAAGACCGACGCCTCGGCCAACGCCATTACGATCACCGAATCCGGCGGGCCGGGGCCGGACGGGCGCAGCGTCAGCCTGGGCAACCGCTTCGACTACGTGACCGTGGTGTCCAACGGGGCGAACTGGTGGATCGTCGGCGGCAACGCCCACCCGCTCAACGCCGCCTACCGCGACCAACCCGGCCTGTTCGAGCCGACGCTCGACCAGTCGCTCTATCTGGTCAGCGCCTTCGCGGGTGCGGTGGAGGTGCGGCTGCCCGCCCCCGGCGCCGCGCACGCGGTGGGCCGCCCGGTCACCATCAAGAAGGCCGACACCTCGGGCTCTGCCGTGACCGTCACCAAGCCCGGCGGCGGCGGGCCGGACAACGAGGCGATCGTTTTGGCCGCATACGGACACGCCGTCACCGTCCTGTCGAACGGCGCCAACTGGTTCATCCTGGGACGCAACCCGTGACGCCTGAGGACAACGCCGACGTCTCGTTCCGCGACTTCGTGGACGCCTGGAACCGGCAGCAGCAGCAGACGACGCCGTTCCATCACCACGGCATCGGCGCGTGGCTGAACTGCTTCCTCGACCGCGGGCAGCGGCACCTGCTGCTGATGGCCTTCCGCGGGGCCGGCAAGTCGACGCTGGTCGGGCTGTTCGCCGCGTGGCTGCTGTGCCGCGACCCCAACCGGCGCCTGCTGGTGCTGGCCGCCGACCTGCGGCTGGCCAAGAAGATGGTGCGCAACGTCAAGCGCATCATCGAGCGCCACCCCATGACCCGGGGCCTGAAACCGAAGGAGCGCGACCAGTGGGCGGCCGACCAGTTCACCGTGGTGCGCCGGCTGGAGCTGCGCGACCCCTCCATGCTGGCCGCCGGGGTGGACGGCAACGTCACCGGCAACCGCGCCGACGTGGTGATCTGCGACGACGTGGAGGTGCCGCGCACGGCCGACACGGCGCTGAAGCGCGAAACCCTGCGCGAGGTGCTGCGCGAGGTCGACTTCCTGCTGGTGCCGGGGGGCGTGCAGCTCTACGTCGGCACGCCGCACAGCCACTACACCATCTACGCCGACGACGCGCACGCCGACGCGGGCGAGAGCCGGCCGTTCCTGGACGGCTTCCGCCGCCTCGTCCTTCCGGTCGTCGACAAGGACCGCAGCGCCTGGCCGGAGCGCTTCCCGCTGGAGCATGTGGAGCGCATCCGCCGCCGCTCCGGCCCCAACAAGTTCGCCAGCCAGATGCTGCTCCAGCCGGTGCCGGCGAGCGCCAGCCGCCTCGACCCCGACGACCTGCGCCCCTACCGGCACGAGCTGGTCTACCACGAGGGGCAGGGGCAGGCGATGCTGACGCTGAACGGCGTGCGCCTGATGTCGGCCACCGCGTGGTGGGACCCGTCCTGCGCGGCGCCGGACGAGGACGGCCGGCCGCCGGGCGACGACAGCGTGGTGGCCGCCGTGTTCACCGACGCGGCCGGGAACCACCATCTGCACCGCGTGCTGTACCTGCGCATCGACCGGAACGACCCGACGCAGCGCGCGGTGCAGCAGTGCCGCGCCGTCACCGCCTTCGTCCGCGACCTGAACCTGCCGGGCATCTATGTGGAGCAGAACGGGCTTGGCCGCTTCCTGCCCGAACAGCTGCGCGCGGAGATGCGGCGCGCCGGGGTGGCGGCGTCGGTGATCGGCGTGACCTCCACCAAGCCGAAGGCCAAGCGGATCCTGGAGGGGTTCGACGCGCGTCTCGCGGCGGGGCGCCTCCACGCGCACGTCTCGCTGTGGGACACGCCCTTCATCCGCGAGATGCGCGAATGGCGCCCGCAGGGCCGCAGCGGCGTGCGCGACGACGCGCTGGACGCCGTGGCCGGCTGCCTGCTGGCCGAGCCCATCCGCTTCGAACACCCGCCGCCCCCCGCCCGGCCCACGGACTGGCGCCCAGGCGCGGTGGTGGGCGCGGTGGTAGCCGGGGCGGAGTGGGACGTATGAGCGCCCGCCGCCGGGGGCGGATACCCCCGGCGGCGGGAATGCCGGCCGCTTACTTCTTCTTCCAGACCTCGGTGCCCTTGTTGCCCGGGTCGGTGCGGCGCCACCACGGGCCCGACAGGGAGCCGTCGGGGT
>Ga0196976_1001357_pt1 | contig 11335 bp, 11 predicted proteins | sample S3v_513CmetaG_FD_148644 | JGI IMG/M metagenome (GOLD analysis project Ga0196976, IMG submission 148644) | Soil microbial communities from Anza Borrego desert, Southern California, United States - S3+v_5-13C | ecosystem: Environmental > Terrestrial > Soil > Desert | place: USA: California...
GTCAGAGCTGCCGATACACGGCGGAGCTGACGCACCCCGATTTGCACTGGTACTTCCCGAGGCCACGCTTGAAGGACAGCGATCCTGACCTGGCCACGGTTCGCGAAGACTACGCCGAGGCGATCGCCGAGCGCGCTGATGCAAACGGACTGTATGAGCCCCCGTCTGGTTCGGAAGGCATCTACGTCGCCACCGTACGCGCGCTGGTGCAGCAATCCGTCATTTCGCCGGCGATTGGGAACCGTAAGGTATTCATCATCGGCGATGCGGAGCGGATGGTGCCGCAGGAAGGTTCGGAACAGGCCGCCAATGCGTTCCTGAAGCTGCTCGAAGAGCCGCCGTCGGATACCACGATCGTCATCACGTCGAGTGAATCTGGCTCCCTGCTACCGACCATTCGCTCGCGAGTGGCAAGCGTCCGGGTCAAACCCCTGCGCCAAGCCGAGGTGGAGGCGTTTCTCTCGAACGAAGCGGTTCGAAAACGGCTCAAGGGCGAGGCAACCTTGCCAGTGGATATCGCGGACGCGGCACGCCTGGCCGGAGGGGCGCCGGGACGCCTGTTGAGCGGTGCCGCCTGGGCTCAGGCGCTCGAGACCGCGTACCGGTTGATCGACGCCGCCACTGGAAAGGCCGCCGCGCGCTATGACGCAGCGTGGCAGATGGCGCCGTCGAAGGCCCGCGGCAGTTTCGCGGACACTCTCGATGCCCTCACCGTCGCGCTGCATGCCCGAGCGCGCTCCGCCGTGCACCAGCGATCCAACGCCGCAGCCGCCGGCGCGGCCCGGGCCATGGAAGCGGTCGAAATCGCGAAAGAGCGTATCACCACAAACGTGAGCCCGCAGCTGATTACGGTGAACCTGCTCCGTGACCTGCAGGAGGCACTGACATGAACGAGAAGAATGGCGAGGGGCTCACCCATCTCGGGCCAGACGGGTCCGCCAGGATGGTAGACGTGTCCGGCAAAGCCACAACAGTCCGGACTGCCAGAGCCCGTGGCTCGATCCGCATGAAAACGGACACGCTGGCGGCGATTCGGTCCCAGAGTCTGTCAAAAGGTGATGTACTGTCTGTGGCGAAGCTGGCCGGCATCATGGCAGCGAAGCGGACGGCGGACCTGATCCCGTTGTGCCACCCTCTCCTGCTCGACGACATCCAGGTCGACCTTACGCTGGACGACAGCCTGCCCGGCGTCGCGGTAGAGACACTTGTCCGCACCGCGGGCCGTACGGGAGTAGAGATGGAAGCCATTGTGGCTGCAACCGTCGCGCTCGTTACGGTGTATGACATGGCGAAGAGTTTGGATCGAACTATGACAATCGGCGATATATCGTTGATCCAAAAAACGGGAGGCCGGAGCGATCCCTATTTTGCCGGTTGATGGCATGGCCGTTGCCGCTTATAGTCCATGGTGTAGTGCGCAGTCCGCTGTACATAACCTGTTACACCACAACAACTTATGAAAAAGCCGCGCAGCACGTACGTGCACCGCGGCGATGCCGTCAGACGCAAAGCCAGGATCAGGAACCTGATTGCTCTGTTAGGTATCGCAGGCGCTGCTTTACTCGTGATTGCGAACAGGAAGCCCACTCCCGCAACGGCGGAAGCTGCCGTCGTTTCGGAGGAGTCCACGGGTTTTTCGCTGAATGTCTTCGGGTCGCGGAAGCTCCGACAGGAACTCGAGAACGCCATGGGTGACGCTGCCCTGCTCCGAGCTCAGCTCGACCGGGCCAATAAGGTCATTGAGTACTCCGCCAGATACGCGATCAGTGCTGATCTCGCCGCGCTCATCTTTGACGTCGCGTTGGCTGAGCGGGTAGACCCGGAACTGGCATTCCGGCTGGTAAAGCTGGAATCCAACTTCAACCCGCGGGCGACCAGTCGCGTGGGGGCGGTCGGACTCGTCCAGGTCATGCCGTCGACCGCGAAACTGTACGATCGCACCGTTGATCGGGAGGAGCTCTACGATCCGAAGACCAACCTCCGGATCGGCTTCCAATATCTGCGCCGCCTGATCGGTTTGTATGGTGGCGATGTCCGGCTGGCGCTACTCGCCTACAATCTCGGCGAGGAAGCAGTGGACAACGCGCGAAAGGCCGGGAAGAACCCGCTGGACGGGTACAACCGCATCCTCATCAAGGCATATCAGGGCACGGGCATTTCAGACTGACTGCCCTGTGCCCGAACTGCAAGGCGATCACCGCTTCGGCGTGGTCGCCTTCTTTTTTGGTGCTGGTTTCGCCGGCGCCGGATTGCCATTGACGAGCAGTTCCTGGCCCGGAAAGATCATCGGCTTCTTGAGCCGGTTCAGGCGCATGATGGAGGCCGGCGTCGTCCGGTAGCGCTTCGCAATCACGCTCAGGTTCTCGCCCTGACGCACAACATGGGTACGAGTGCCCGTGCCATAGCGCTCAATCGACGGATCCGGCACCGACAGCGCGGCGGCGTACACCTCGGCGGAGGGCACCATCACCGCCGTTCCTGCCGAAATGCGCCCGCTGGATTTCGCTGGCTTGACCTTCGGATTGTACTGCAGGAGCGCCTTCGCGGGGATCTTGTGGGTGCGCGCGATCGTCGCCCAGGTCGAATTCTTCTCGGCCCGAACGATTCGGGCGCCATCGACCGCGGCAGAGTCCAGCGTTGCAAAGACGGAATCGAATGACGCGGCAGCGCCGACCGGGACCCGCACCTTGATCGAGTCCCGTGCCCGCATTGGCGGAGTCATCCCCCGCAGGATGAAGGAGTTCAACTCCTGAATGACGTCGAGTGACGCACCGCTGGCTTTCGCGATGGCAGCGAGGGGTACCTCACCACCCACCCAGACGGAGTCATATGCGAAGGGCTCGCGCTGCTCGATGACAAGGCCGTGCTTGCGGGCCTCCTTCGCAACGAGGGCAGCCGCGATCAACTGGGGCACATAGTTACTCGTCTCCCCTCGCAGGTACTTCTTCTCGGCGAGGGTGAAGAACATCTCGTCCGGGTTCGTTCCTTCCAGATCATCCGCGTATCGGTTCAGCCCCCGGGCGATCCGACCGGGGCCGCCGTTGTACGCCGCCGCGGCGAGGTACATCGAACCGAACTGCTCGTTCAGCCCGCGGAGGAAGCGAACCGCCGCATCCGTCGAGCGAATGGGGTCGCGGCGTTCATCGATCCACCAGTCCACTCGCAAGCCCATGCCACGGGCGGTCGTCGCCATGAACTGCCACATCCCCACGGCCGCCGCGCGCGAGTACGCGTGCGGATTGTATCCACTTTCGACGAGCGCTAGATAGTACATGTCTTCGGGCAGGCTCCCCGCGCGAAGCTTCGAACGAATCATCGCTTCGTAGCGCGTGCCGTCGGACAGCCGATCGGCGATCCTGCTCTTCGCGGGACCCGTGAAGGCGGCCACATAGTGCCGGACACGGTCGTACGTCTCGAACGAACGGACATCGAGGTCGAACACCGGAGAGTCATCTCCGCCGGCGATCTCCACGGAATCCAGCGTCACCGGCAGTGCTGCGTCCAGCCGCAGCGCGTCGCCGAACAGCTCCGCGGTACGCTGGTCGAGGTCATTCGCGGTGACAGTAACGGGACCTTGCTCCGCGAATGCTCCCGCCTGGACCGGTGCGGCGTTTGGAACGGTGTAGAGCTCGGGTTCGGCGCCACGGCCACAGGCCAGCGCAAACAGAACGAAGGTGAGAGGCAGACGGCGCACAGTCACTGTTTTCAAAGGTGGGAGGACGCGTGAAACTGCACGCGCCCGGACTACTTAGCGAGTGGCGAGATAGTTCCCGAGCACACGGTTGGTGGCGTTCAGGACTGCGAGCGCCGAACCGCGCACGGCGTCGCGGTCAGCGAGATAGCAGCCGACGAGCCGTGTACCTCTCGCACTGCGTTGCGTGCAGGACACGATGACGACATTGGCGTCGAATGCCCGCACGAGCTTCACGCCCATGAGCTCGAGGCCAAGGGCACCCTGCGCGAACGACTCCACGGCCTGCATGGCCGCTTCGGCGCCGAGGCGCAGGTCTCCGATAGGACTCGACTGGCCTTCTGCCTTTCCTACGAACCGCTGGCCCGCGTAATCCAATTCGACCTGTACAAGGCACCGACCCGCTGGTGAACGCGTGAAGGTGAATGAACCGAAGCGCAAGCGCTCGGATCGATTGGGAACGACGTCCCCAGGCTGATTGGGTGGGACCTGCTGCTCCACGGCGTTGGACATGCGGCAATCCTCAAATGGGCGGGCTTGGAGCGCCGGCGCTCCATTCCTTATACGATGCGAATCCCTATTCGCAACGTCATGTCCCGATTGAAGGTAGGGGCGAGTCCGGCCAGCGATGTGTGTACGGTCACAGTCATCGCCGCATTAGTTTTCGACGCAGACCTGGTAGCTCAGCTGGTAGAGCAACGGACTTTTAATCCGTAGGTCGCGGGTTCGAGCCCCGCCCGGGTCATTCTTGCCACCCTTGTTCGTCGTCCCGCGCGCAAGGCAAGTAACGCGGTGACGGTCGGTGTGACGCGAGGCATGTACAGGGTACGGCCACGGTGCGATCAGGAGCACGATCGTGAAGCAGGATTCAAGCGGGTATGCCTATTGCTCGCCCTGTCCTCACACCGGAGGCACTGATCCGTCGCTTCGTTCCACTGCTCGCGCTCTTCGCCGCAACTGGCAGCAGCGCATCATCTTCCGAGGCGAGAACGCTGCGTGTGTGTGCGGACCCGAACAACCTGCCCTTCTCGAACAGTCGGGAGGAGGGCTTCGAGAACCATATCGCGCGCCTGCTGGCCAGCGAGATGGAGCGGCCGCTGCAGTACGCATGGTATGCACAGCGGCGCGGCTTCATCCGCAATACCCTGCGCGCGGAACTCTGTGATGTAATCGTGGGCATTCCGGCCAGCGTCGAGCTCGTGCTGCCCACGCGCCCGTATTATCGGTCGACGTACGTGTTCGTGCACCGGGCTGACGCACCCTTTACCATCCGATCGCTCAACGACAGCATCCTGCGCCGCGTGAAGGTCGGCGTACAATTCGTGGGCGACGATGGCGCAAACACACCGGCCGTGCACGCCCTCAATAAGCGCGGCATCGTGCGCAACATTGTGGGCTTCAGCATCTACGGCGATTATCGCGAGCCGAACCCACCAGCCCGCATCGTCGAAGCAGTGGCAAAGGGCACCGTCGACGTCGCCATCGTCTGGGGCCCGCTCGCGGGATACTTCGCGGCGAAGCAAGCCGTTCCACTCACCATCGTGCCAGTCAGCCCCCAGGTGGATCTGCCATTCCTCCCCTTCGTCTTCGACATCGCGATGGGCGTCCGTCGCGCGGACACGGCGTTCCGCCAGCAGCTCGATGACGTGCTCGTGCGCCGCCGCGACAGCATGGACTCCATCCTCGCTGCCTTCCACGTTCCCCGAACAGACCGAAGACAACCATGACATCGGAGCATGAGAAGCAGCAGCGCAAGGCCGAGGAAAAGCACGACGAGCATGAAGGCGAGCCGACCACCCTCGACGCGCACGAACGGAAGAAGGTCCACGAGGAGGAAAAGCTCGACGCCGCGGTGACCCACGAAGTCATTCGCCGCGAAGCAGTGAAAGAGCTCAATCGTGCACCGATCTCCCTCGGCTGGTCAGGGATCGCCGGAGGCCTCGCCATGGGCCTCTCCGTCATGACCATCGCGGCGCTGCATCACGGACTGCCGGAAACACCCTGGCGCCATCTCGTCGCAGCGCTCGGCTACCCCATTGGCTTTCTAGCGGTGACACTGGGCAGTCAGCAGCTCTACACCGAGAACACCCTGCGCCCCATCGTGCCCTACATGGCGTCGCCCAGCCGACGCATGTTGCGCAAGATATTCGTGCTCTGGGGCATGGTGCTCGCCGCAAACCTGGTCGGCGCGTTGCTCTTCGCGTGGGCCGCCGCGCGCACTGCCATCCTCTCTCCCGAGGTGCGACATGCCATGCGCACCGTCGCGCTCGAGAACATGAGCCACGATTGGGCAACGGTGTTCGCCACGGCCATCGTCGCTGGATGGATCATCGCCCTCATGGTGTGGATGCTTCCCGCGGCGAGCCAATCCCAGGTCATTGTCGTGATCGTCATGACGTGGCTCATCGGCGCTGCCGGGCTGTCGCACGTGATCGTCGGCGCCGTCGAAGCGTTCTACCTCACCGCGCTCGGCGACATAAGCATCGTCGCGGCGCTCGGCGGCTACATCCTCCCGGCGCTGCTGGGCAACACGCTCGGGGGTGTCGCGCTCGTCGCGGCGCTGAACCACGCCCAGGTGGAACCGGGCTAACTCACGTGCGTCTAGCGGCGCCCGGTCCACGCTGGGCCGAGGTCCCACACCTGGACGTGGCCAATCACCGCGAGCGGGATCAGCACGCGCCCGCGACGCGTGTCCACGCCGATGTCCGCGGGCTCGTGCACCTGGCGGATGATCGGGGTGTCCCGCGTCCCTTCGAGAACATGAATCGCCGAATCGGCCCAGCTGGAGAAGAGCAACTTGCCGTTGGGTAGCGCTTCCACGCCATCCAGCTGACCCTTGCCACGACGCAGCACCGTGCGGGATGTGTCGCCGGCGCTCGGCAGCACCCACACCTCACCGGCATGGCGATCGAATGCCACGACGATCCAGCGCTTCGTGGCATCGTCCCAGGTGATGCCGTTAGGCAGGTGCAGGCTGGAATCCTGAATGACCACGCGCACTCGGCGGCCGGCGTCGATCGCGAAGACCTTGTCCGGCCCGGTGTGCACGTTCCCTTCATAGACCATATGGATGCCAGTGTCGGTTACCCGCATCCCATCTGGACCCGTCGCGATGTCGTTCAGCTGCACCGGCGAGAAGGCCGAGAAGTCGATCGTGCCCACCGGTTGCCCAGTGAAGCGGTTGAAGCCGCGCACCACATCGATGTCCGTCACCCAGAGCGTGTCGCCCTGGAGCGCCAGCCCTTTCGGCGCGTGCAGCGTGACGCCATTCGCTCCGCTGCGGACGAACACGTCCGCCGAGTCCATGCGCGCGGCGGAGATGCGCACGATGTACCCGTTGGCGTCGCGCGCCGATCCCAGTCCCGCCGTGTTGGACACGAAGAAGACATCCTGCTGCGGATCGTAGCGCACGGATTCGGGATCGTTGAACCCGATGATGGTACGCACATGCGTGGCGCCAGCGTCCGACATCCCGGCGCGATACTGGTCGGCTTGCGGCGCACGATTCACGAGGTCGCGGGCCTCCGCCGCGTCCCGGCACGCCGTCGCGGCGCACAGGAGCAGGAGAAGGCGTCTCATCGCAAGGTGTAGAGATAGGCGGCGATGTCGCGTGCCTGTTCTTCACTCACCCCGACCACGGGCATCGCCGTCTTCGCGTCGATGGCCTTCGGGTTGACGATCCACCGGATCAGGTTCGCCGGTGTGTTGGTCACCACCCCGCCGACGTACATGCGGCTCGCGAGGCCCGCGAGCGGCGGGCCGATCGTGCCATCGCTTCCCTGGACTCCGGGAATTGTGTGACAGGTGGCGCAGCCATACGGTCGCAGGAGTGCGCGTCCGGCCGTGGCATCACCGCCCGTCATGTGCTGCGCGTCGCTCAGGATCTTCCCGCGCTGCTGCCAGCGCTCGTGCACGAGCGCGCCGCCGAAGTACAGGATCACCGCGCCGAGCAGCGTCGCCAGCCACCGAGCGGTGTACCGTGCGTCGTGCGACTCGTCATGCGGCACGAACAGGTCCCCCATTTCCGGATCATGATCCACCGGCGGTGTGCGGTCGTCGCGTGACTCCTTCATCCGCAGGTCACTCCCACGAATGCAGCGATCACCTGCGCCACGAGCACGAGGAACGTGATGCCACTGACGCCAAGTCCCACCACGCCAAGCATCCGGGTGCGCGGCAGCGCCCCGCTGTCGTTGCCAGGCGGGCCCTGACCGGCGCGCGTCCATGTGAGCCACGCCGCCAGACAACCCACCGCCGACAGCAACAACGCGATGAATCCCGCGGCGTATACGGGACCGCGCCCGATCGTCGTACCACAGATGTACAGCACCAGCAGGTAGTTGACCTGCAGGTGCAGCAGCAGCGCCGCGGGCGACAGGAACATTCCTGCCCATTGCAGCACCGGCGCGGGCCCCGCGAGCTCCGGCTGGTGCGGGTTGTCCGAGATGTCGTCGGGAAGCGGCTGCGTCATGTTCAGATCCATCGCGGCAGCCAGAACGCCAGCAGGTACAACGGCAGCCACGACAAGACGATGAAGTACCAGTAGAAGGCGATGTCCGACGCATCGGAGAAATGCTTTTTCTCCACCGGGCCGCGCCAGAAGATCAGCGCCATGCCGATCGTCTCCACGCTCTGTACTGCCAGCAGCAGCGCATGACTTCCCACCACCAGCCACTGCGCCGAACCGTACGCGTTGGCGTCCCAGCGCACGTTGAGCGACTGCGTCAGCTCCCAGGCGCGCAACGCCACGAAAGTAATGGTGAACAGCGCGGCGATGGTCAGCAGCCTCCGCACCGGATGCACTTCGAAGTCCATCGAGCGCTGCGACAGCCGGCGGATCACCGGGAGACTGACGAGCATCAGGACCATCTGGATCGTCGGCGCCACAACCGACGGCAGGAGAATGTCCTCCGGTGGCCAGGTCGCGAAGTTCTTGCGCAGGTACAACGACACCGCGACCGTGAGCACGAGCGAGAAGCCTTCGACGATCACGAACGCCAGTGTGCCCCACCACATCATGTCGCGCACGCCAAACACGGTGCGCGGCAGCAGCGAAACATCCAACACCACTCGGCGCGGGAGGGTCATCGCTCCAGCTCCTCGATCCCGCCCGTGGGAAGCACCGCTTCGTCCGTGTGTTCTGTCTTCCGCGGCCATGCCCAGCCAGCAAACGCGATCGTCGCCAGGCCGAAGCCCACGACGTAAAACCACGGTGAGAAGATCGCGCCGATGAAGGTCACCCCCAGCGCCACCGCCATCCCCAAAGGCCAGATGCTCTCGGCGGGATGCTTGTGGCAGCAGTCGGGCACGGCGTCGAGCGCTGTTGTCACGAGCAACTCGCGCCGATCGGTCTTCAGCCCGGTCACCACAGGCAATTCGTTTACCAGCACTCCTTCCGAGCTCCACAGCGGCGTGCGACTCTCGCAGACGGGGATGTTGGCGAAGTTCCAGGGCTCTGGCGGCGACGACGTCGCCCATTCGAGCGTCGGCGCATCCCACGGATTGTCGGGTGCTGGCTGCCCTCGCAGCAGGGTGCGCACGACATTGACCACAAACAGCACGACGCTGATCGCGATGATTGCCGCGCCCACCGACACCAGCAGGTTCAGGTTCCCCCAGCCGGTCTCCGGGAGATACGTGTAGATGCGCCGCGGCATTCCCATCAGCCCCAGGAGGTGCATCGGGAAGAACGCGACATTCACGCCGATGAAGAACAGCCAGAATTGCCACTTGCCCATGCGCTCGCTCAGCATCCTGCCGGTCATCTTCGGAAACCAGTAGTAGCACGCGCCAAAGAGCGGGAACACCACCCCGCCCAGGATCACGTAGTGGAAGTGCGCGACGATGAAGAAGCTGTCGTGCACCTGCAGGTCGAAGGGCACCGACGCGATCATCACTCCCGACAGTCCGCCGATTGTAAAGACTATGATGAAGCCGAGCGCGAACAGCATTGATGCGGTGAATCGCGGACGTCCCGACCAGATGGTGGCGATCCAGCAGAAGATCTGCGTACCAGTGGGAATGGCGATCACGATGCTCGCCGCCGTGAAGAAGCTGCGTCCAAGTTGCGGGATGGGCGTCGCGAACATGTGGTGCACCCATAGCCCGAAGGCGACGAAGCCGGTGGCGATCATGCTCAGCACCATCACCGGATACCCGAAGACGCGTCGTCCCGAGAACGTCTCGACGATCGATGACACGAAGCCGAGCCCCGGAAGGAACATGATGTAGACCTCTGGGTGACCGAAGAACCAGAACAGGTGCTGCCAGAGCAGGGGATCGCCCCCTTCGGCCTGATTGAAGAAGTGCGTCGCCACCAGGCGATCCATCGCCAGCATCATCGTGCTGGCCACGGCGATGGTCGGGAGCGCGAAGAGCATCATCACGCAGGTCACGAGAATCGCCCACACGAACAGCGGGATGCGGTTGAGCGACATCCCCGGCGCGCGCGTCTTGATGATCGTCGCCAGCAGCTCGACGGCGGCGACCAGCCCCGCGATCTCGCTGAATGTCACCACCTGAGCCCACACATCCACGCGTTTTCCCGGCGCGTACTGCGGACCCGAGAGCGGCACGTACGCGAACCAGCCGGTGTCCGGTCCGGTGTTGAGGAACCAGGACGAGAACAGAAGGCACCCGGCGATGAGGAACATCCAGTAGCCGAAGGCGTTGAGCCGCGGGTAGGAGATGTTCTTCGTGCCCAGCATCAACGGCACGACATAGATCGCGATCGCCAGCATCACCGGCACCGCGAACAGGAACATCATTGCCGTGCCATGCACCGTGAACGCCTGGTTGTACTGGTCCGGGCCCAGCACCTTCATCTCGGGACGGGAGAGCTGCATGCGCATCAACGCCGCGGCCACTCCGGCCAGCGCAAACCAGACGAACGCGGTGATGACGTAGCGCTTCGCGATGTCCTTGTGGTCCACGCTCGTCAGCCATCCCCAGAAGCCGGGAGGCGACGCATACGTCTCCGCCAGCTCGCCGTACTTCGCGTCCGGCACTCCCGTGCGGGTCACGGTCTGCACCGACGCGCTCACCTCGCCCTCACTTCAGTGTTTCCAGGTATGCGAGCAGCGCCTCGAGATCCGACGGCGAGAGCGGGTTCGAGGGCATGTTCGCGCCCGGCTTGATGGACTGCGGATCCAGGATCCACGCCGCCAGGTTGCCTCGACTGTTCGGCAGCGTTCCCGCCGCGATACGACGACGGCTTGCCAGGTGCGTGAGATCCGGGCCCGCATGCGATGTCGCGCGCGTGCCCGTGATAGCGTGGCAGAGGACGCACGAGCCCGCGAGGAATACTTCCTGGCCCCGTTGCGTGACCGTATCCGTGGGATGCGGCGCAGGCAGTCGATTGCGCGCCAGCCATTGCTGGAACTCCGCCGGCGGATGCGCGATCACCTCCACGCCCATCTTCGCATGCTGGTGGCCGCAGAATTCAGCGCACTGCCCGCGATACACTCCGGGCGTGTCCGCCTGGAACCAGAGGGTGTCCTTGTAGCGGGGAATGAGGTCTTTCTTGCCGCCGAGGCTGGGCACCCACAGGCTGTGGATCACGTCGTTCGACGCGAGTTCGATCAGCACCGGCTGGCCCGTTGGGACGTGGATCTCGTTCGCGTCGGTCACCCACAGCGCGGCGAC
>Ga0196976_1001358_pt1 | contig 11312 bp, 7 predicted proteins | sample S3v_513CmetaG_FD_148644 | JGI IMG/M metagenome (GOLD analysis project Ga0196976, IMG submission 148644) | Soil microbial communities from Anza Borrego desert, Southern California, United States - S3+v_5-13C | ecosystem: Environmental > Terrestrial > Soil > Desert | place: USA: California...
GGGCAGCTTGGCGAATGACCACGTCTTTATTTACGCCGTGATCTTCCGCGTCGCCGTTGCGATCAATGATGCCAATCTTCGCTCCTGGTTTGAGCGACAACCGAAGATTGCTGAGTAGCGCAATCGGGTGGGCAATCTCGTGGTAGGTCTTGAGGAGCAACACGGCATCAACGCTGTCGGCAGGAAGCTGTGGATCGTCCGGTTCGCTGAGGATGGCCTTTATATTTTGGAGTTGCTCTATTTTCGCGCGCTGTTCAATGTGTCTGATTGCTTCAGGATTGATGTCCACAGCATAAACCGTGCCGGAGTTGGTGATCCGGCGAGCGGCAAGCACGGTGAACCATCCCGATCCGGCGCCGATGTCGGCTACGTTCCTGCCGCGCTCGATACCAAGTAAATCCATGACCCGGTTGACCTGCAGCCGCTCGTCGCGTCCTGGGGTTTCAAAAATCGAGAGGTCGCCGGCATAGGGCGTGCTGGCTTGGCGCTCTGTCCTCGGTGCAGCGGACTGAGCCGTAACCGGTGACGGCACCCACAGCCCCGCCAATAGCACCGCCATCGCCACATGGCAGCGAAGCGCTCTGCCAAAAAACTTACCCATAGAGTCCAACCACATCGTGCTACCACTCGCGCCTGTAATCAGATGCGCAGACTGCCATCAGCAGCATAAACCCCGCAGAACTGGTCGGCGTTGGCTTGGAGAGTCGAAGGGGTTCTGCAACAGCACTTCAAGCGCTTGTTCTGAATCTGGAACAAACTCACAATTCATCCAGAGTTCATTCTGCTTGTGCTACTCTCCCTGCACTTCTTGTGGGGTGAAAGAGAACTGGACTTCGGCAGTCTGCTTTCTGCTTGTTTTTCGCTTGTCTCTTAGGGCTCATCACAGCCATCGGCCAACAGCCCACGGTGTCCGAAGCACCAAAGCCATCCCTCAGGAAGCCTATGCCGGTTACTGGACCGACGAACCAGGGTGGCATACCGAACTTGAGATTAGAAACAATCTTCGCGCAGCACCTATCGAGGTCACACCCGTATTGCGACTCTCCGATGGGACCGAAATCTCGCTCTCGCCTCAGAACATCGAAGCCAATTCAGCCGTCATGGTCGACGTTTCCGCCGAGTTGGAAGCCAGGAGCCCAGCTTCAGCTGGAAGATCGGGAACGTTCGGGTCGGTCGTATTTCGCTACACAGCCTCTAACAGCACCAGCGTATTCGCCGCTGCGATGGTCGAGCGAACCGGCGCGCCCATCAAGTACCACTTCGATGCCTTCCCCTACACCTCGGAGTTCACGTCAACAAGCGTCGAGAGCATCTGGTGGCTACCCAAGCCATCAAGCACGAACGTCCTTGTCGTCGCGAACATGACCGATAAGCCGATCGCAGCCAAAGTCTCGATCACCAATTCCAAAGGTAAACCGGTTGCTCTCTCTGACGGTCTAGCACCGCGCCAAACTAAGCGCTTCATCGTCCGCGAACTCGTACAGTCCGGAAAACTCGATGGGACAGAAGGCGGTGTGTCGGTCACGTTCGACAAGCCGGTCGGGATCAATGACGTGCAGGTGTCGCACTTCGTTTACGATGAGACGAATGGCTCCACTACGGCGCTAACGAATCCTACGAACTGCGCCAGAAACTCGCTCCCGACGAACAAATGTGGCTCAACTTATCCGCTCCCAGATACCGGACATCAACGGCAGGACCATCCCTCCTGACACGCACACGCCCATAGACCGGGCCAACAGCGTCGGAGAACCACGCAATTTTTCCGTCGACTTCCTCAACTCCCAAATGAAAGTGTTAAGGTCGCAAGTTGCGGATGTGACGTTTGGTTCCTCAACTCTTCCTGAATGCATTGTGTCCTTCGCACCCGGTGAGACCCTCCTGGTGCTCTTCCGAGCCACGCTGCCTGTAGGGACGCTCACCCCGTCCACTGGCTATGCTCACTTCATGAGGGCTTCTGTAACGGAATTCGAACTTGAGGACGCTAGATACTCGATTGCGAAAAGCCTACCACCCACTCAGAGCCATGTGATCTCATTGAAATGAGGACGAGTCTCGGCGTTCGGGCAGCGGCATAATACGTAAGTTCTTGCAACCCGCGCAGTCGCTGACGTCGACATGCTCTCGACGGCAGGTTCCCATGAACGTTTTCACCGACTCCACTCCCGACCACCCGCCCGTCCGCGGGTTCCTCCACCGCCCCGATGCGCCTCCCGCCGACGCACTCATCCTCACCCATGGCGCCGGTGCCAACTGCAGCGCACCTCTGCTCGTCGCCCTCGCCGACGCCTTCTCCGCCGCCGGACTTCTCGTACTCCGCTGCGATCTCCCCTTCCGCCAATTTCGCCCCCACGGACCGCCCCCGCGCGGCAGCGCCGAACGCGACCAGCACGGACTACGCCGCGCCGTCGAACTCATCCGTCCACCCGTCCCCGGCCGCGTCTTCCTCGGCGGACATTCCTACGGCGGCCGTCAGGCCTCCATGCTCGCCGCCTCCGAACCCGGCATCTGCGACGGCCTGCTCCTGCTCAGCTACCCCCTCCATCCCCCCAAGCGTCCCGACCAGCTTCGCACCGCCCACTTTCCGCAACTCCGAACGCCCGCACTCTTCGTCTCCGGCACCCGCGACGGCTTCGGCACCACGGAGGAACTGACAGAGGCACTCAAGCTGATTCCAGCCAGGACCCGGCTGCTGCCGGTCGAACGAACCGGTCATGAACTCTGGACCAAGCGTAACGCCAAGGAACTGGAGCGCATGGTCGTGGACGCGTTTGCCACCCACTTCAACGTGCCGCATCCCGAGCCCAAGTAAGCCCTATCACGCCGAATGCTGTAATCCACCGACTGCAAAGGCTGCAAATCGGACTCAGGCCCCGGTCTCCGAGTGTGGTGCATCGACTTCTTTTGACTCCGGCGAGTTCTTCTCCCTCAACCAGATCGACAACACAACCATCGCCAGAACCGCCAGAAACTCGCTCTGCCAGTTCTGAAATGACTCGAACCAGAATCGCGAAGTCGCGAAATATCCCAGTGCCGAAACTTGTGCCCCGCCATGCTCGGCCTGCTCCTGGTTGAACTCCGCGGCACCTCCGATCCCGTGTGCCACGAACGCGACAAGGAACAGCAATAGGAACGCAAGGCTGAGCGAGTGTTCGTAGAGTTTGAGTTGCCACCCGGAACGCCGTGCCGGACCAGGCTGCTGATGCTCAGGGGTCGGCTTACGCCTGGCCTTCTTTTCGGCTTCTTTTTCCGGCGACTTGGACTCCGCCGAACCTCTCTGATACAGGAAAGCCGTCAACAGAACATACGCGAACATCTGAAGGAACTCGCTCTCCCAGTTCTCCGCCGTGGCTTCCAGAAACGCACCTGTCCTCAGATAAGACGAATACCCGACTGGGGCACCGTCATGCTGCTGCTGGTCCTCGTTGTATTCACACCAACCGGCAAAGCTCTGCGCGGCCCAGAAAATTAGAAATAGCACCGCGAGCACTACTGAAAGCCCGTTGTTATGGAAGAACCGCTTCATAGCTGAGAGTTGGAAGCAACCTGCTGCTCTCTTGTTGCACCGCCAACGGAGCAGGTACCGCGTCAACCACCACTCCCACACGATCAAACCTTGTCAACCGACAGCCGTGGCGAATACTCCCGCAAACCCCTGATTTGTTGCGGCATGTACCGCCGACCCGAACGGGACAGTTCCCGCCCCCGATTTGCTATTCTGAAGAAGAGAGAGCGCACCCCACGGTGCGCTCTTCGCTCTTTGAGACCAAGCCGCGGCGGGTGAATACTTTAGGACTTAAGTCCTTTGAATCCAAAGACTCAGAAGCCAAATCTCTGCAACACAATGATTTTAAAGACTCGCACATTTGGGGGTCTACTAAAGACCGAACAGCGCACCCATGCAGCGGCGCCGAACAGGCACAAGACTTTAGGACTTAACTCCTTCTGATTGAAAGACTCAGGAGCAAAAAGCCCGCAAGTCGCTGATTCCAGAGACTCGCGCGATGAGGGGAGTCGAACCACAAAGCAAAAGGCGCGCCGCAGCGCGCCTTCGCCTCAATCCTTGTATTTACGCGAGCAGCTTCGCCGCATCCTTCGCAAAGTAAGTCAGTATGATCGTCGCGCCCGCTCTATAGATTCCGAGCAGCGATTCCATCATCACTCGGTCGTGATCGATCCAGCCGTTCTGTGCAGCCGCCTTGATCATCGCGTACTCGCCGCTCACTTGGTACGCCGCGATCGGCACGTCGAACCGCCGCCGTGCCTCGGCAATCACGTCAAGGTAAGCGATCGCGGGCTTCACCATGATCATGTCCGCGCCTTCCTGCAAGTCGAGTTCGATCTCCCGCATCGCCTCCCGCAGGTTGCCCGAATCCATCTGGTAGCTGCGACGGTCGCCGAACGCCGGCGCCGAATCCGCCGCCTCGCGGAACGGTCCGTAGAAGCCGCTTGCGAACTTCGCCGCGTAGCTCAGCACCGGGATGTTCTCGAAGCCGTTCATATCAAGCGCCGTGCGGATCGCCGCCACGCGGCCGTCCATCATGTCCGACGGCGCAATTATGTCCATGCCGGCCCGCGCCTGTGAAACCGCGGTCTTGGCCAGTATCTCGAGGCTCGCGTCATTGACGATCTCGAACTCGGTGGTCGGCGTCACGGTCGCCGCCGCGCCCACGGATTGAGGAACCGGAGTAGTCTTCGACTTCAGGGCATCGCTGCCCGATCCAGGTTGGCTGCCTTCGCCAGAAGCGCCCCTTGGTCGAACAATCCCGCAGTGTCCATGTGACATGTATTCGCACAGGCAAACGTCGCCCATTACGAGCAGCCCCGGAACTTCACGCTTGATCGCTCGGGCCGCGCGTTGCACGATGCCGTCCTCTGCCCAGGCGCCGGTCGCGGTCTCGTCCTTCTTCTCCGGCAAGCCGAAGAGAATGACCGACGGAATGCCCAGCGCTTTCGCCTCGGCGGCTTCCTTTACCGCCTCATCGACGGAGAGGTTGTAAACGCCCGGCATGGAGCGCACTTCCTTCCGGACGCCCTCTCCCGGGCAGACGAACAGCGGGTAAACGAAGCCATCCGCCGACAGGTGGGTTTCGCGCACGAACCTGCGCATGGCTTCGGTGCTACGGAGGCGACGGAGACGATTGGTGGGGAATGGCATAACCCGAAAATTATAGTCCTCTGTGACGCACTGAACGCTGTGATTTCGCTCACAGGACGAGCTAAACCCCTGCGTTCACGAAGGTTTAGCTATAACCATCGTAACTTTGAGAGCCCCCTTGAATATGCTCCAATGTCGCAGCAATGGGGATTAACTCTGAGCAGAAACGATGGCTTGCGATCGGCGCGTGTGTGTTCGTCGCGCATGCACTCGTTTCCGTATTTGTCCCCGCAGGCTTCGGCCTGACCTGCTTCGCCGACGTCACGCAGACCACGCTGCTGTTCGTACTCACTGCTGTCGCATTCGGAAATGTCCTGCGCACCCGCGGCAACGTGCGCGCCTTCTGGGTGCTGATGACCGCCGGCTTTGCCGCGTGGTTCGTCGCGCAGTTCATGTGGTCGTATTACGAGATCGTTCTCGAGCGCCCCGTTCCCGAGCCGTTCTCCGGCGACATAATCCTGTTCCTGCACGTGGTGCCCATGATGGCCGCGCTCATCTTACGGCCACACCGCTCAGGCGAGATAAGAAAGTTGTCGCTGCCAAGCATCGACTTCGTGCTGCTGCTGTTCTGGTGGCTGTTCTTATACGTATTCAGCGTCATCCCTTGGCAGCTCTTTTACGATCGCGGGCAATACTCGGTCAGCTTCAACCTGCTCTACATCGCGGAGAACGTCGCGCTAATGGCTGGCCTCGGCATACTCTCGCAGCACTGCAACAACGAATGCCGCCGGCTCTATCGCAACCTCTTTGTTGGGTGCGCTCTGTACCTGCTCTCGTCACAGCTCATTAACGCCGCAATCCTCACCGGCAAATACCACACCGGCGGCCTTTACGACCTTCCGCTCGTGATGTCGATGCTGTGGTTCATTGCCGCAACAGTCGCGGCCCCGAGCACGCGAACGGCATCACAGCCAGGCAACAAGGAGGCGACGCCGCATGTCGACGCGCTCGTCTCGAGGATGGCGATGGTGGCAATCATTTCCATCCCGGCGATCGCGGCCTGGTCGTACTTCTACAGCGGCGCGCCATCACAAATCTGCCGCTTTCGCCTCGCAACCAGCCTCGCAGCGATGGTGCTGATGTCGCTTGTGCTCTTCGCAAAACAGATTGTGCTTGATCGTGAACGTATGCGGCTGCTCGCCGAATCGCACGAAAGCTACGCAAGGCTTAAGCGCCTGCAGACTCAATTGGTGCAGTCTGAGAAGCTTGCGGCACTTGGCCAGCTAGTCTCCGGAGCAGCGCACGAGATCAATAATCCGCTGACTGCGATTCTCGGATATGCCGACCTGATTGCCAGCGACGAACGGAACGATCCGGCGGTCCTCGCCCGTGCGACCAAGATCAAGCAGCAGGCGCACCGGACCAAGGACCTCGTTGTCAACCTGCTGAGGTTCGCGCGTCAGTCGGATTCCGAAAAGAAGCTGGTGGACGTCAACGTAGTGGTGAATGACACCGTGCAGCTCCGCGAACTGGAATTCAAGGACACTCGCGTCGCTATTCGTCGGGAACTCGCAAAGTCGATTCCACCTGTCTGGGCTGACCAGACGCAACTCCTCGAGGTCTGCTTCCAGTTGATCGGGAATGCGCTTGATGCCGTTCGTGACCGCGACCACTGCTCGGTAGACATACGCACCAGCCACAACGACGGGTGCGCCGTAATCGAAGTGTCGGACAACGGCCCCGGAGTCGCCGATCCTGACCGTGTCTTCGATCCCTTCTACACCACGAAGCGCGTTGGAAAAGGCCCCGGCCTCGGACTGAGCGCGTGCTACGGCATCGTAAAAGAGCACCAGGGAGAGATACTGTGCGAGAACCTGCCGCAGGGCGGTGCTCGATTTAGTGTCCGCCTGCCACTCGCTGCAACGGTTGTCACTCCCGCAACACCCAAATCTGCAAGCGAGCCGAAGCCCATAACTGCCTGACCTGACTCCGCGCGCCACGCCTCGGCCGTTTTTACGGTGTAACATGAAGTAGCCGTTCTGCGGCCGACCATGCAGCCAAAGCCCCTGCTTCACAACAGTTCGCGAGTCCTCGAGTTTGACTCCCTGCGCGACATCGTGCGCGGATACGCCACGTCCCAACTCGGTCGCGCTCGGGTTGCGGAACTCGCGCCGTCTTCAGATCGTGACTGGATCGAGCGCCAGCAGAAACTCACAGCGGAAATTCGCGAATACCTCCGCATTGGCGCGCGTTTCGACTTCACTGAGCTCACCGACCCAAGGCCGCTTCTCGACAAGTCGCGCATCCAGGGTGCCGCCCTTGAAACCGCGGAAATTCGCGAGATTCTGCGCGTCGCCGATCGCGCCGATGAGTGGCGTGGAATTGTGCAGCATCCACCGGCTGACATGCGGGCTGAGTGGCAGAGCGTGGCGGAACTCTCGACGCAAATCGCCGACTTCTCTGAATTGCTGCGCTTCTTTCGAAACAAGCTGCTGCCAGACGGCACGCTCGACGATCGCGCCTCTCCGGAACTGGCTCGCATTCGCCGCGAGATTGAAAAGCAACGCCGCCAGATACAGGATTCACTGCGCGGCTACCTGCGCCGTCTGGCGGAAGGCGGAGCAGTACAGGACGAACTGATCACCATTCGCGGCGAGCGCTTCGTCATCCCTGTAAAAACCGAGCAGAAACGGCGCGTGCAGGGCGTCGTTCATGGCGCGAGTTCCAGCGGCCAGACTGTCTTTGTCGAACCGCTGGAGACCATCGAGCAGAATAACGAACTCGTGCGCTTGTTTGACGAGGAACTCACAGAAATTCACCGCATTTTGCTCGAGATGACGCGTCGCATCAGCGAACAGAGTGACGCGATCGCCATCGCCGTAGACGTACTCGCGGAGATTGAGCTGCAGTTTGCCAAGGCCCGGTTTTCCGAGGACTACGGCTGTGTGGCGGTCACTCTCCTGGACGACTCTGCGCAATGCGCCATGGCCGTCCGCAATGCGCGTCATCCGGTGCTCGCGCGCAATCTTCGCGCGCGCGGACATGAAGTAGTGCCGATGACGCTTGAACTGGACTCTGCGCACCGACAGCTCATCATTAGCGGCCCGAACACCGGCGGGAAAACAGTGGCTCTCAAGACCGTCGGACTTCTTGCGCTCGCCGCACAGGCCGGCATCCCGGTTCCCGCAGAACGCGCAGAGATGCCAATCTTCGATACCGTGCTCGCTGACATCGGCGACTACCAGTCCATAGAACAGAACCTCTCAACGTTTTCGGCGCATGTCACGAACATCGACTTCATCTCGCACACTGCGACCAACCACTCCCTCGTGCTTCTGGACGAACTCGGCTCCGCCACAGATCCGGAGGAGGGTGCGGCTCTGGCCGTCGCAATCGCCGACCACTTCCTTCGCACCGCCTGCGTCAGCATCATCTCCACCCACCACACGTCCTTAAAGGTTTATGCAGCCAATTCCGAAGGGGTCTTGAACGCTGCGGTCGGGTTCGACGAAAAGACCCTTGCGCCGACATACGAACTTCGGGTGGGTGTTCCCGGCGCATCGGCCGGTATCAACATCGCCCAACAACTCGGACTCAACCGCGACATTATCGCAGCGGCACGCGAGCGCCTTAGCACCCAAACTCAGGACGTCGCGCGGTTCCTGGACAAACTCCATAGCGAACTTCGCGAGATCAGCGCAGAACGCGCACGTCTGCAGGCCCGCGACTCCGAGATCAGCCGCGAGCGCCAGCGCCTTGAATACGAAGGCTTAAAGGAGCAGCGCGACAAGGTACGCGACCTGGAGAAAAAGTTGGAGTCGCTGCTGCATGACTTCGAGTATCACGCACGCGAGGCCGTCAGCGCAGTGCAGGACCGCGCTGAATCGCTGAAGCTGTCAAGGGAAGCCGAGCGTCGGATTGCGCGGGCTCGCCGCGAATTCCGGGACCAGTTCAACTCAGCCGTGGTCGCGCACACCACCGGAGCAGATCGCGACGATCAGCACGCACGGCCGCACGTAGTTAAGCGCGTAAGCGAGGGAGACACGGTCAAGCTGAAGTCGGTCGGACGCACTGGTGTAGTTCGTCGCAAACTGGACGATGAAGCCGTGGAAGTCGAGATTGGGATGATGAAGATGCGCGTGCCGCTGGACGACATTGCTGAGGTGATTGGCAGCCGTGCGAACAGCCCAGTTCAGGCTGCACGCGCACGCGGCATCAATGTGCGGCTTCGCGATGAAGAGATATCTGTGCCTTCCGAGATCAACGTCATCGGGCAAACCGCCGAGGACGCAACGCGTTCGGTGGAGCAGTTCATCGACCGCGCGTTCCTCGCCGGGCTCTCGCGAGTGCGAATCGTTCACGGCAGCGGGATGGGCATCCTGCGCAAAGCGATTCGCCAGTACCTGAAGTCGCACCCGCAGGTTTCCGAAGTCACCGAACCTCCGCAAAAAGAGGGCGGCGCGGGAGCCACTATGGTGGAACTGAAAGCTTAGTAACTGCTGTCCTACTGGTTGCTCGCGCTCGCAAGGCTCTCGCGCGCGTACTTGCCAATCTTCACGGCAGCATCGGCGCCCGTACGAATGCAATCCGGCACTCCGATGCCGCGAAACGCATTCCCGGCGATGGCAAAGCCCGGCAACTCCTCTGCGTACCTTTCAATGCGCGTCACGCGGTCGAGATGACCTCGAGTGTACTGGGCCATCGCGCCGCGCCATTTGTAAATGCGCGTAAATCGCGGCACGGCTTCGAGACCTAGTATCTCCTTCAGGTCCTTCCGTACCATCCGCGTAATATCTTCATCACTGAGGCCGAGCACTGCTTCATCGTTAGCGCCTCCAAGGAAGCAGCGGATCAATCCTCTGTCTGCCGGTGCGCGGTGCGGGAACTTGCAGTGCACGAACGTGCAGGCGAGCATCCTGCGTCCGGCACTTCGCGGCACAAGGAAACCGAAACCGGGCGGCAGCTTCTTCAGATCGCTCATGTTGTAGCCGATCGTCATCGTCACCGAGGAGCTGTACGGAATGTCCTGCAGGTCCTTTGCAAACTCCGGCCTTACATTTTCGAGCAACTTGCCCGCGACCTTTGCAGGTGTGCAAAGGATTACGGCGTCAAACTTCTCGGTGCCCGAGTCCAGTGCCAGATGCCAAATGCCATCGCGCAGCGCAATGCCTCGCACGCTGGTATTCAGCCGCAGCGACGAAGGAGTCAGTCGCGCAAGGATGGCGTCCACCATTTGCTGCATGCCATCCTTCATCGAGGTGAACAGCGGGCGCGGCGCAGCGTTCTTTGACATCTGCTTCATCTTTTTCCGCGCCGCAAGCATTGCACGGCTAAGGCTGCCGTACTTCTCTTCCATCTCGACGAAGCGCTGCAACACAGCCCGCGCGCTCAACTGCGAAGCGTCGCCGCCGTAAACACCGGAAAGCAACGGATCCGCCAATCTGTCCACGACCTCCGGTCCGAAATGCCGCTCCACCAACTCCGCAACGGTCTCGTCCGTGTGCATCGGACGTGGAGGATGCAGCAGTTCCATTCCCATTCGGATCTTCGTTCTCCACGAAAACAGCGGGGACAGCGCGGTCGGGATGATCTTGGTGGGGACCATGAACATAAGCCCGTCGGGCATCTCGACGAGCCTGTTCTTGACCAGGATGTATGTCTTGCGTTGTGCGTCGTTGGATCCGATCAGTTGATCCGCGATGCCCAGTTCTTTCGCGAGCACGCTAGCGGCCGGTTTTTCGCTGAGAAACGAATCCGGCCCGGCCTCCACGATGCAGCCGTCGATGTGTTCGGAGTACATCGAGCCGCCAAGCCGACCTTCGCATTCGAATAGCGCGTACTCCACTGGCGCGCCATTCGCGCGCTCCTTCTCCAAATGAAAAGCGGCGCTTAATCCGGAGATTCCGCCGCCAACAATCGCTACTCTTTTCACGTTGTCCTCCCAACCCCGACCGCACAACGGCGGCACCTCGTTGGGTTTCGTACCGCGCTCCCACCATCCCGACGCCCAACTTGCAGACGCGGGTACTCACCTACTCGCTACTCGATACTGTTTTTCTCAATCTTTGCCTTGCCACGTCGGCAACGGCCCTTGCGAAGGTGGCAGATCCGTTCAGCGACTCCGCTCTCCACAGTTTCATACCGTGCTCAGCCGCAAACTGCTTGAAGGCGATGTCGATGTCATACAGGATCTCAACGTGGTCACAGACGAAGC
>Ga0196976_1001360_pt1 | contig 11308 bp, 12 predicted proteins | sample S3v_513CmetaG_FD_148644 | JGI IMG/M metagenome (GOLD analysis project Ga0196976, IMG submission 148644) | Soil microbial communities from Anza Borrego desert, Southern California, United States - S3+v_5-13C | ecosystem: Environmental > Terrestrial > Soil > Desert | place: USA: California...
CCGGCAAATTCGCCTTGGGCCGAGTGGGTAAGCGCTTGAGTGCGAAACCCCCAGGCTTCCCGCCAGGCGTTGTTTCGAATCGTAAGAGCGTCGATCTGGCCGAGCTGCGCACTCTCTTCTTGAATGTCGAGGGCGGATCCTGAATCAAGCTCCACGCCTTGAGCGGCGAGTGATGTGCGCTGCGCTCCGATCAATTTCTTTACTTGTTTTTTATGTTGAACGACGGCTTTCTCGCCGCGCTTCAGGGCATCATCGGCCTGAGCTTCGGAGAGCTTGGCATTCAGCTCGCCCATACGGCGCTGGTAGTCGCCCTGCATTTCATAGGCTTTCGCTTGTGCATATCCCGAGCCGACACTCGCCACCGACTGCGTCAGCATTGCGCTCGCCATAATACCTTCTGATCCTGACATGCTTTATCCCCCCTGCCCTCGAAATGGAAACAACCCGGAAGGCGCTACTGCCAACACGGCGAGCGGTAACGGATCGGTCTGGCGAATAAAGATGCGGCCATTCGAATTCCACTCCGGTCGAATATTAATGGTAATCTTGTCGGTCTTCAGCGCTGTCGGCTCGTCGTAAGTTTCACTATTGCGGCCCTTATACTCGGTCAATCCTTCTAGGAAATCGGTCGCTTCATTGGGGGGCGGTGCCGCCCCGACCCAGAGGCCGCGCGACGAGTCCACATGCGCGGTGACCTGGGCGATATTCTTTTGCTTATCCGTCAGGGTTTCCCCTTGAGCGGTATCAATATCCAATGTTTCCATATCCGCCGTGATCGGCAGGCCCACATGAATAACGCTGTAACATTTATCGAGCGTGAGCGTTCCGTTTGTGACTTCGACGACTTCGTACGCCGTGTTGTTTGGATTCGCGACCACGAATCCGTCGGCGAACACGCTGACCTCCTCGCCTTCGAGATGCCAAAGACCGCTTACGCTATCGACCGCTCGCGACCAATTTGAAATGGCCGCGCTTCGCATGGCAGCAGGGACGGTCTTATGCGCGCGGCCCGTGACCTCTGTCGCACTGTTATACGTCTCAATGCTGAATCGAATGATCGTTCCCGCGGATCCCGTGAGGTGAATCTGATTTCCCACTTCGGCGGAGGAAAAATAAGAGGTACTGGACGTAAGGGTCAGGGTCTCGTCATAGGCCCATGTAGTACCGCCTGAAAGGGTCATCGTATGCGCGTTATCGGTATTGCGCCCATCATAGGTAAGGGCGGCGTCGAGAAAAATGCTGTCGACGATGTCGTTCACTTGGCGGGACGCCATGCGCTCGATATAGCGCTTCGTACTGCCGTTCACCGTACGTTTAACCACGAGGTAAAGCGCATCTTCATTCCCCTCAGGAACCGCGCAGACATTCTCCACGGTACCGTCGAAGTCATGGCGATGCCATCCGAGGACTTGATGCTCTTTAACATAGGTTAAACCGAGGAGCGTGCCGTCACTACGAACGGCCCACACAATCGAGTGCGGAATCTGTTGATACGTCCAATCGGTGATCGTGTACTTATCGAACATATGAGCCGAGAAGACCGTCAGGTCATTCCCGCGGTACCCATCAATTTGGTAATCAAACCCGAGATCGCGAACGATAGAGCCGCGCGCTTGCACATAAAGCGCATTGCCGCCAATAATTAACGGCGGCAGCGTACCCGAGCCATTATAGGAGTGCTGCTTAGGATTGATATCGCCGGGCTTCAGGATTCCCGCCTCATCGCCCTCAATCGACCACTCGCCTCCACTCGTCAGCGTGATCAGTTTTCCAAGCTCAACAAGATGGCGCACTTCGTTGACCTGCCGTCCGGCCAGGGTAAACGTGACGGCATCGTCATCTTGAAGCGGCGAGCTTCTCGTAAAATTCTTGAAGTGCCCGGATCGAGACGTCCAGACTTTCTCAGGATCATTGTCCGTATTCGCAAACGTCAGACGTTGCTGAGTGTACGTCACTGCCGACGGATAGTTCCCCGTCCCCGAAAATGGATTGCGCGTCAACGGCGGGGTTTCCGTGGTATCGGGCTCGATCCCATTATCGATAAATTCGTCGCTCGCTGCGACGCCGATGAATCCCCAAACGCCGTTCTTACGTCGATAGACATTGTATTCCTGTGCACCTGAGACCGTATCCCAGCTGATCGTAATGGGTGATCCCGACGTCGGAGCAACGTTCGTCTGCGCGATGCCCGACATGAGACTTTCTTCGTACGTTTCTTCTGCGACGGCCGTAACCACCCATTGAGCGACGGTGCCGTCCGGCTCGGAAGCAGCTATGTTAGCCGGTGCGGCAATACTCGGGGCAAAGGTGATCGTCGACAGGGCCCAGCTCGCGTGCCCCGTACGTGCGAGCTCTCGTGGTGCATAGTTCGGATGCGCAAGCGTAATGACATCGGCGGATTGTACCAACTGGAGCTCCGCAAGATCGGCTTCCACATAGGGGGTCGCAATCGTATAGACCTCGGCGATGGTCCCCCCGGATGTATACGATCCAAAGGAGGTAGAATCCACTGCCGATCCATCCATGTATTGAAGGGAAAACGTATTGGAGGCCGCGTTGATGTTCGCGACTTTAAAATTTCGATTATTTAAATAGGTCCCGATCGCCCCGGTAATCCCAGAGATATAAACCTCATCGCCGTTCGCATAATTGTCCGCGCCGGAATAGGTCACCACGCAGGGGTTCGCATTCGTAATCGCGGTAATGTTCTGTGCGGTCTCGGTAACCTGGGCACCAGCCCGATGGACGCGCATATACAGATTGCCGAATTCCAAAACATAGGTCTGGTCGGCGTTGAATATAAAAGGAATGAGGCGGACGGTTTTTGTAGAATCTTTCACTTCGCCGACAAACGTCGTGCCGGGCCGGTTGGCGACACCCCCGTGACGCATGACCAGAAAATTGCGACAGGTCCGTAAACCGGTCGCGTACTTCACCGTATCGACTCGGGCATAGAGGGCCTCTGCAATTTCACCCGCCGCAAACGATCGTTGTATGGTCGTTGTCACGCGTTCTATCCCCTTATGCGATCAAATTCGCTATCTGGTTCTTGATCGGGCTGTTCTTCATTCGCGGCATTGGTCTGCGCTCTTCGGATCTCGAGCATATAGAGTTGAAGCAGCCCCTTGCCGATAGTGAACTGATCCCCCGTTGTAATTTGCGGAATGATGTAGGTCGCCAGACGATAGGAAAAGGCGAGGATAAAATCCGGAGGATATTGAAGCGGATCTGATGCGAGGATCGTGTACTCCGCTTCGGCATTCTCTTGATCCGTGAGAATCAATTTGCCCGACGCATCGTGAATGATACGAAAGGGCACGCGCGATTGATGGGTGTCCGTTCGCGTACCACTGAGAATCCGGCGCATCTCGACACAATTCGTCGGATACCGATAGGAGTAGGACCATTCCGAATTCGGATCCTCTTCCACCAGGCCGAGCTCTTCGATCCGTGTGGCAAACGGCCACGCGAAATCACGAAGCGTTGCGGCGAGCGCGATATCATAGAACTGGCGACACGCGGTTGCCTCTTGGCTTCGTTCTGTTTCCGTATCGATATTGGCAATCTTCTTGCCCACACCAATATGGCCGAGGGCCATATTGGCAATCTCTGTTCGGGAAGCCATGGCTCCTCCTAGTATTTCTTTTTCGGTTTTGAGGTCTTAGGCTTCTTCGTGGATGTCTTCTTCATGAGGTCTTCCTTTCGCAATTCAAGTTCCGTGGCGAAGAGCGAGAAGCTCTCGCTCTCTCCCGAACTTCAGTCCGGGTTCTTCCGGAGCCAAAGGGTTACGTTGTAGGTGTCTCCGGATGTGTGGCCGCTCGTGGTGAAAAGAATATCGCCTGAGCCTCCGGCGCTTCGCGGATCGAGGATCGCACCTCGGGCACGCCCCGTTCCGGCCATGTCTTTAAAATCAAGAGAACCGCTGCCGGAAAGCGCGAGCGCTAAATCATCGGTCGTATGATCCCAAAGGATCCGTACTTGCATGCCATCACACGCCCACACCACTTTCTCGATATCGAGACTCGCCGCTTCGGCTCCATCGGTAGCGACCGCGATTGCGGACTTATCCACCTTGGCGACCGCGGATTCACCGGTGCCGTCCGAGATATTCGTGCAATGCACGACATAGTGACTGGGGGTATCGGCGATTACGCGTACTGCGACTGCGTCTGCCATAAGAAAACTCCTTCACAAAAAAAGGGGGCCGAGCGTTTCCACCCGGCCCCACGTGTTAGATCACCTCGGCATCACCGGTGACGGGCACCGATACATCGAGTTCCGGCTTCACGTCGGCTTTCGCCTTAGCTTTGCCTTTGACGACGGCGGGCTCTTCGACCTTCTCCATCCAGAGCTTTGAGAATTGCTTCTCGCTCGGAATGTCGAACACCTCACCTTCACGGCGACGTGTTGCTCCAAAGAACCCGAGTCGTTTCGCGCGCACTTTCATACCCACTCCTTCTTAAGAAATGGTGATGTTGTCGGCGTACGACTTGTACTTCTGGATCATCGAGACGGGTTGTAAGAACGCGGTGACGGTGACCGACGGTGTGGTCCCGCCGACATCGTACCGAACGCGCAAGTACCGCTCGACGGCTGCGCCCATCGGAATCGGGATGATGTGCTGGGATCCAGCGCTGAGCGCCGCTCCAGCAATCGTCTTTGCCACGAGCTCGGTGGCGGACGAGAACGAGGCGTTATCATCCGTCTGGATTTCGACCTCGTAGGTCTCGTCCGTGTCGGCCATATCAGCAGCCACATCCACCGTCAGGACGACGGCCATAGGCTCGCCGTCGAAGAGGTTGCTGGCAACGCCGAGGTCGACGATGTTGGTGGACGCCGCATCGGCGGTAACCGCCTGGGCATCCGAGAAAAGAAGCTGTTTATCAATCAACATAGTAGTGGTCTCCTTACTTTCTAAAGATCGTTCGCTTAGCTAATCGCCGTTTCGGTTTCGAGCAGAGCATCGCACTTGCGGATCGGGATCTGACGGAATGTCGGAACGATCTGTCCGTCGACATTCTGATAGGTCAAGCCGCCGCCGCTGATCACATCCGCACGTCGTAGAAGGTCGAGACGCTGGAACAGGGTGCGATTCATGTAGAAGGCGCACTTGCCCATTCCCATCGTGGGGATGCGATGAATGGCCTTGATCATGAGATCGACGAGGTCGGCGTTATCGGCCGAGATGTCGACGTTCGCAATCCGGACCACATATCTCCAATCGCGAAGCGCAATGCCGCAGTTCCAAATCCACTGATCTTGGTAGGCGCGCATACGGGTTCCGGCGATTCCGGCCGAGGTTTCGACAGTGACTTCGCCGTGATCCTTGTGTTCGAGACCCGCTTTCGATCCCTTCGGGAAAATCCCGTGGACCGTTTGCCCGCCCCAGCAGACGAGGTAGATCGAGCTGCAATCCGTTTGACCACCGGCGGCGCCGCCGAGGATCACGTTTTGGCCGTTAGCAGCGGAGGTGCTCACGTAGCGATTCGCAAATCCGGTGAATTCTTCCGGCGCGGTGCCCGAATTCCCGTAGAACAACGTGCTTGCCATTTCTTGGTTCATCGATTCGATGAACGCATGAGCTTCCGAGAGACGGAACGCGGCCGTGTTGCCGTTCAGTTTCGCGAGCACAACGTCGACTTCGGACCATGCCTCGAGAATCCCGCAGGCTTCATCGACTTGAGCGGTCGTGCTCTTCGAGGGCTGGACGCCGTTGTTGAGCAAACGCCAGGCCACCGACGGTAGCGACGTACGCACGGTCGTGCGGTGTCCGGTAGGCAGGTTGCCTTCCATGAACAACATGTCCGCAAGGACTTCGTTCGTCTGGCTGAGGAGCTCGACGATTTGCGGGGTTTTGCCGTCGGGGTCCAATCGCTTGGCCCAATCGGCGAGTGTGAGAACATTGGTTCCTAGTGTTGCCATAAATTAATTACTCCTTTGGGTTGGTGTCGCTGCCGTAGAAAATTTCTTCCGCGGATTTACGCCCCCCCGACTGTGCGCCGGGAAGAACGAGTTGATCGTCCGCCATGGATTTTCCAATACGGAGACAGAAGCGCACGAGTTCCGGATGGTTTCCCAATCCGGTTTCATTCAGCGCCTGTTGCAAAGATGGGCTGCCGTACTTTTGAACGACACGTTTCGCGAGTTCGACGTTTTGATTAAAAGCGTCCCCCCCGATTTCCTTGTCGGACTTGGTATCAGCCATCCAGGCATCGACTTGTTTTTTGACGATTTCTTTTTGGGATTCGACAAATCCAGAGACCGCGGCACTTTCGCGTTCGACGAGCTTCTGCGCCTGCTCTTCCGAGAGTCCTTGCTCCTTAGCGTAGGAGGCAATCTTCTCGAGCTGCGCCGCTTCAAGAGGCGAGCCTTCCGGAAGTTTTAGGGCGTACGCTTGAGGTACAGCCGGCTTACTCTCGGAAGGTTGAGTTGTGGGTTCTGGGTTCGCGACCTCGGTCTTCGCTTCTGATGCCGCGGCGGATGTCGCCTCGGGAGCAGCGCTCGAAGATAAGATCGATGGATTATTGGCTGCGCCCGCGTGGGGTGTATCCTGTGCGGCTGCAACGCTTTCTGTGGCCATGGTGCACTCCTTGTGTGATGTCCAAGGAAGCAATCTGGCGAGAGTTGAGCGAAGCGCGTCTCGGCCGCGAGCCTGGAAAAATTAACGGAAACGTTTAAGGGGTCGACTTATGCGACTTGAGCCATTCCTCCCATGCGGAAATCACGCCTTTAAAGAGGCGTATCAGTGACTCATGAAGTTTCATCGTCACAGGCGATAGCTCACTCACTCTTCGACTCCTTCATCATTTTTAAATAACTTTCGGGATCCGCTTCATTCACATCCGCGAGGAGCTTCAATCCAATATTGCGCTCCCCCTCATTGAAGAAGGTGTGACTGTTCCCGGTAAAACTGGTGCGAAATACGCCGCAGAGGGCGAGATAGCGCCATATCAGGCGTCGCCCCTGGAGAGTCTGAAGAATAAAGCGAACGTCTTCGAGCTCGCGCTCGCGTCCAAAGCGTTCTTTGCGTTCGGCTTCTTTGACTTGCGCCGGATCCGCCGCGTTTCGCACTAGTACTTTGTCGTTCATACCCCTCGACTACCCCTCACTGTGGAACCAACTGTCCCGCTTGCCCTTGCTGGAGTAAGCGGGTGAGCGCATTATCCCCACTCATATCCGCTTGGCTCAGGTCCCGTGCCGCGCCGGCACTCTTCTGGACCATCTCGCTCATCGCTTGAGCCTGCTGCGCTTTCGCACGCGAGGCTCGAAGCGCCTCCACATCCTCATCGGTACGGACAATCCCTGGAGGGATGCTCGTTAAATCCGCATACACATCGATGAGTTGATCGGTGTCGATCTTATCCAGAATCTCCGGATTCGAGGAAGCAACATTCGCCGCAAAGCCCGCAAAACGCTCGATCCCCGCGATGCCGACAAGTTTCTGCGCTTGCGCCATGACGGAAATATATTCGACCTTCAACTTCATCCCGGCCAATTCCTGTGGGGGCTCGGGCACGAGTCCTTGCCGGACCATAATCTCAAACGTGTTATCGATCAGCGGGTCTAAAAGATCTTGATTCAATTGCTCGAGCACCGGTCCAAGCGCGAGAAGCTTCTCTTCATGACGCTCTTCAATCTCCCGCGCGGTAATTTGACGGCGATCCGAGTTCGCAAGCATGAGGAAAAGATTTACGAAGAAGGCTTCATTGATGCGGTTCCGCACCTGGGCCTGCTTACTCTCAAGCGCTTCCAATCGGAAGTTCACCTCATGCGCGGGTCGGAATCCTTGCTGGCCTTCCCGTGTATCCACGTACGTAATATCGGACGGCAGGATCGATGCTTTCGAATTCCGAAGAGATGTCGGAGCGGTCATCGGCGGATTGATCATCTTCTCAAGCGCCTGAAGCGCTCGCTTCTCACCAAGCTGAAGCTGCATATTATCGCCTAAGGACTCCATGCCGGGGCAGTTGGTCCCGTAAATATCTTCGCCGACGACTTCCCATCGAGGGCAGAGAACGGGAAAGTAATCGTATCCGCTCTCACTGAGGTAGCGGTCCTCGTTGTCCGGATTCATGTACGAGGTCTGGGAGCCCGCCGCGGTGCCGCTCTCGTAGTACACCGATCGAAATTTCTTAAACTTGGCCGCGTGTTTCTTCGGGTCGTAATCCGGATTCGGTTCAATGACATGACAGACATCGATCCACTGCTGCGTTTGACCCGAGTCCCAGAGCGACTTCACCTGCGTACTAAACTTTGACCAATCGGGAGCGCCAGTTTCAGTCGTCCTCCCAAATTTTTCCACGAGCTGACTGACGCTCATGCGAAACTCCCGAAAGAAGGTATTCACCTTCAGACGGCTGTCATTACCGATCATGTAGCTGCCGATCGGGAACTGGTATGTGTGAATGAGATTATTAAAGTCTTCCTCGATGAGGAGAGCGCTCGTACCAAACACGCCAATATCGCCGTACGTCGTCGGCAGCATGTTGTAGAGGTTCGAGCGAAGAAACCCGTTACTCATCCGTTGGCCGACAATATTCAGCCATTCTTTCACCGATCCAAATTCCGCGAGCTCCGGATCGGGAGTCGTCAGTCGAAACCAGGGACGTGCCGGCGAGGTAATCCCGCTCATCATTCCGGATCGAAGCGTTCGAGCGGCCAGCGTCGGGGTAATGTCCTTAATGTTGCGGCTCCGACGATCGCCTCGATTCACATCCGCCGTAAAGAAGCGTGAACGACGCGGGAAGATATAGTCGGAGAGTTCGCGCCAATGCGGACGAAACGAGGCGACTTCGTTCTCGAGTTGACCGCGTAAGAGATTAAAATGTTTCCGTTTGCTTTCAGACACCGATTAATGTCCCAGCAACGTTTTGCCGGCCGTCGCGATCGGGCCGGTGGCTCCGAGCGGCGAGGTCAGGATCGTATCCGAGCGTCCTTGTGCTCCGGCCGCGAGGGCGCGCTGACGATGGCGCGCAGTATTGCGATTGGCGACGTTCTCTTCTTCCGCCATCTTAGCCTCGAGTGTCTCTTGCTGCTTTTTCTGTTCCTCGAGCGCTTTCGATTGATGTGCTTCCTGTTTGCGCGCCTGCGCATCCGCTTTATTGGAAGCTTCTTCCGACGCATGGATTTGATACGCAGTTCCTCCGGCCGCGACAGCGGCGGAGATTCCTAAGATGATCGGTACAGCGGCTTGGCCCAATGGTTCGCTCCTTGCTCAATATCCAAGGTAGCGTGGTGGCGAGAGAGGACAGGGTCGTATCTCAGCCGCGGGCCTGGGGAAAAATTAAATTAGACACCTAGGGAGAGATCGCTCTCCCGGTGTGTCTGGTATAAATGAATTCCGAAAGCTGATAGCCCATACGCCGTAGCATCGGACTAAAGTCACACCGAGTTGTTACGGTGTGATGGATCACCTCGACGCCCTCGCCTGCCAACTGCTCATCACAGTAGCGCAGAAAAGACAGGCCAAAGCCCCGATGATCGGGATCAATAAAAAGTAAATCTTGAGCCGCTTGAAGCGACGCATGGAAGTGCGGATGCGGTCGGAGAAAAAAGAGGGCATACCCACGAAGGTGCTTGTCCGCGTCGCGTGCGGTATAGATGCGAAGCGCTCCGATCGCTTCCACTTGGCGATAGTGACCGACGTCAGGCTGTAGTGGGATTTCTTTATAGGGAGCGATTTCTTGATAGTGGGTACCGATGAGGGGGAGCATGTCCGCCACCACGGTTTCGATTGTCTCACGTGCGAATTCCACCCATCCCCCAAATTCACCTTCAAATTGAAACACAACTCGCCGAAAAGCTAAAGGCGCGATTCGTCAAGCGGATCATATTCCGCCCTCAGTTCCCCCCGATGTCCCGAGGTATGCTCCCCGAATTCTCGCGGCATATCGGGTAAAGCGAAGGTTAGACACAGCGCGTCCCCAAGGTCCGGTGAAAATCCGAGACGCTTCTTAATCTGATCCTTCTCCTCTAACCGAAATTTTCCATTCTGGAAGTAGTACATCGGGGCGGTAAGCTCTTTTGCAAGCTCGGGACTCCGTGGCAAAGAGCCGCCTCGCTTGATCCACTCCGCCATCTCGAACCACATCTCCGAGCGCTTGTTAAAGTAGCGGGGATCAATTGCGTGACCCGAGAAGTGGACCTCCAGTGGACTGTGTCCTGCTTGGAGAAGCGCATCAATGACGCCGGCCCCGTAACCTCCCGTGCCGTCAACAGCCTCCAATTCCGCACCCCATTTGCCTTTCGCCTTCGCAACCCGAGCCGCGATATCGTGGGTACGAGCCCCTCGGATTTCGACAAACTTAAAAGCCGCGAGGCCCTGGCGCGGGAATATCACCGTGCGATCATCGCCGAATCGAGCGACGTCGACCCCGAGACGCTTCTGCGCGAAGGAATATTGATCTTCCCTGAGGTGCCGGCCCATGGCGGCCTCGACGAGATCGGGCCCGAGGAGTGCATTCATGCTCGAGGGCGGGAAGAGCCCGAGAATATAGGCCATGACCCAGTGATCGTCGCGACCATGCTGCTTGATCTGCGCGCGCGCCCACTCCAAGCCAATCCGCGGCGAGCGCTTCGGATCGTCAGGGTCACCGGTAATTCGAATGACGTGCCATTGATCGCGAAGCCGCGTGGCGGCCGCATAGAGAATTCCGCTATGCGACGTCGGATTGCCGGCCTGTAAGATTTTGCCAAACGTTGGATTGGTCGCGAGACCCTGCTCTGCCGCTTTCAGGATCGCGGGATTAATATCGCCGGACTCATCAATGAGATAGAGGACAAACCGGGAGTGAAGTCCCGAGAGCGTTCGACCCTGCTCGTCCGCATTGGCGGTCTTTGGGAAAGAGCGCGCCGAGATAAACCAGGTCGCCGCATGGTCTTTGGCGAAGATCCGCTCCTTGGTCCACTGAAACGCGGCCTTTAAGAACTCGGAACGTTCCTGCCATTTTGCTAGCTCCGACCATAAATTGTCTTTGAGGTTATCCGCCGTAATGGAAACCGCAGCCCCCTTGGGATGCTCGCCTCGATCGCCAAAGCACGTCAGAAACCACCAGCCCACCCAGGCTAGGACCGTCGACTTGCCGGGACCAGCGCATGCTTGGAGTGAGACGCGGATGATGAGTGGATTAACCAGGGCCATCAGGGCATCGGCCTGCCAGGCATCAGGCTCCACACCAAAGTTATCGATGACGAATTGAACTGGATTCTCACGCCATCGCTTAATGCGTTTCTGAGCGGCGGAGAGGGTCACGAATTTAATCTCGTGCAATCCGGTGTTTGTTTTTCGAATAGAACTTACGACGCTCGT
>Ga0196976_1001361_pt1 | contig 11306 bp, 12 predicted proteins | sample S3v_513CmetaG_FD_148644 | JGI IMG/M metagenome (GOLD analysis project Ga0196976, IMG submission 148644) | Soil microbial communities from Anza Borrego desert, Southern California, United States - S3+v_5-13C | ecosystem: Environmental > Terrestrial > Soil > Desert | place: USA: California...
GGCCTTCCGACGAGAGTGCAGTTCTGCAAGCGCTGCGTCATTTCGAATCAGCGGCCTAGTTCGGTGATCGAATTCAAGAACCAACCGTCGCACCGCAAGCCGACGATCGAGTTTGATGACGAAGGCGTGTGCAGCGCCTGCCGTTACGCCGAGCGCAAGGATCACGGGATCGACTGGGAGGCTCGACGCCGCCAACTCGAGGAACTGTGCGACAAATATCGCAGCCGGACCGGCGCCTACGACTGCATCGTGCCGGGTAGCGGCGGAAAGGACAGCGCCTACACGTCGCACATTCTTAAGACGCGCTTTGGCATGAACCCACTGACTGTAACCTGGGCACCGCATTGGTACACGGATATCGGCTGGAGGAACTTTCAGAGCTGGATCCACTCAGGCTTCGACAACGTGCTCGTGACGCCGAACGGTGCGGTGCACCGCCTTCTAACCAAGCTCGCATTTCTTAACCTTTGCCATCCATTCCAACCCTTTATTATTGGACAGCGGCTGGTCGGGCCACGCATGGCCGGACTGATGAAGGTCCCGCTTATCTTCTACGGCGAAAACCAAGCTGAATATGGCAATAACGTTGACGACAATGACCGTCCAACCATGGATCTTTCGTTTTTCATGCAGGAGCCGAATCTGGACGAACTCTTTATTGGCGGTGCGGCCGCTCGCGACATTATTAAGAACGACGGGCTCCACGCATCAGACTTCAATCTCTATCTACCAGTTGAACCCAAACTCTTAAAGGATATTGATGCCCAGGTGCACTATCTAGGATACTACCTAAAATGGGATCCTCAAGAAAACTATTACTACGCAATTGAGAATACTGGATTTGAGTCCAATCCAGAGCGCACGGAAGGCTCCTATTCCAAGTACAGCTCGATCGATGATCGCATCGATCCCTTACACTATTATACAACTTTCATAAAGTTTGGAATCGGTCGCGCCACTTATGACGCCGCACAGGAAATTCGCAATCACAAGATCACACGCGAGGAAGGAGTAGCTCTGGTACGCCGATATGACGCAGAATTCCCAAGAAAATATTACTATGATTTTCTTAAATACATTGATATAGATGAAAGCACCTTCCAGAAGGTCATTGACGATGCGCGCTCACCGCACCTTTGGATGAGGAAGGAGAGTGAGTGGCTCCTCCGGCATGTGGTGTCCTGACATGACGATGCCCCGCGAGCGTCCGGTTGTACATATCGGTGACACAACTATTGGGACTGACCACCCACCGGTTTTCCTAGCCGAGATTGGAACCTATTTCAATCAGGACATAACTCTGGCCGACCGCATGATCCGCAATATCACGGAAGCGGCACAGCAGGTCCCGGAGGTTCCCGTCCTGCTAAAGGGCGAAATTTTGCACACGGCCGATATATGCCTTGATGATGACACTATTGAGGTATACACGTCGAAGTCAGGGCACATTGCGCAAGAACGTTACCGATCATTGATCGAGCGCAAGGTCGTCTCGCTCGATGACTACCGGCGCCTGCTCACCCTTTCGGCGTTGCCGGTTGTCACGTCGGTCTATGACCTTGCGGGTGTGGACTTTGCCGTGGAGATCGGCGTCGCCGCGCTCAAGATCGCGTCCGCGAACATCACCCATGTGCCGCTGATCCGGCACGCCGCCGGCAAGGGGCTTCCCATCATCATCGATACCGGGCGGGCATCGCTCGAGGAAGTCGCCGGCGCCGTCGCGGTCGCACGCAAGGCAGGCTGCCCCGGCATCATCGTCGAACACAGCCCGGACGGTCACCCGGCCATGCCCGAAGCACACAACCTGCGCCTGCTTCAGACCTACGCCAGCGCTTTGGAGGTCCCCGTCGGTCTATCAGATCACCATGTCGGCGATGAGATGCTCTACGTGGCGGTCGCCCTCGGAGCCTCTATTATCGAGAAGGGCGTGTGTCACGATAGCACACTGCTCGAACAGGACGCAGCCCACGCAATGGACCTGCGCGATCTTCCTTCCGTCCTACGCCGAGTCCACAACGCCTGGGCCGCGCTCGGGCGGACGCGGCGCGATCCAACAGCCCCAATCTGTGGCGTCATCGCCACCACGCAACGCCAGGGGCTCATTGCCAAGCGTGATCTCGTGCCCGGAGATCGGGTGTCGCTTGACACGATTGCCTTTGCTTGGCCGGCTAAGGGCATTCCCGTCCATCATTGGGACACGGTTGCCGGTTGGGAAGTCGTAGCCCCGGTTGGAAAGGGAAAGGTCATCGACTGGCCGCACCTGCGTCCACGACAGGGCGAGTAGGGAGACACGATCCATGCAGCCGTTCAGCATCGCCGACCGGGTGGTCGGTCTACATCAGCCGCCGCTCGTCCTTGTCGAGGTCGGTATCAATCACGATGGTGACGTGAACAAGGCGCTTCAACTCGTCGACGCCGCTGTTGCGGCCGGCGCCGAAGCGGTGAAGTTCCAGTGCCATATAACCGAAAAGGAGATGGTACCCAGCGATATGACACCTGGGGCTATTTCCCGGGAGCGGCTTTGGGACATCATCAAGCGCTGCGAATTGACCGAAGACGAAGAGCGGCGAGTCCAAAACTACTGCGCAAAGAAGGGGGTGATATATCTGTCCACGCCCTTTTCGCGCGAGGCGGCGGACCGTCTCGACGCCATGGGCGTCCCGGCGTTCAAGATCGGATCCGGGGAATGCAACAACATTCCATTGCTTGAGCATGTAGCCGCTAAGGGCAAGCCCATAATCCTGTCAACCGGGATGAATGACTTGGCATCGGTCGAGCACTCGGTGGCGGCGATCAGCCGATACGGTGTCCCGCTGGCGCTGATGCACTGCACAAGCCTGTATCCCACCTCCTACGACAAAGTCCGGCTGGGTGCCATCAGTGAACTGCAGACGCGCTTCCCCGATCTTCCAGTGGGCCTTTCCGACCACTCGCTGGGCATCTGGACGTGCCTCGGGGCGGTAGCCCTTGGCGCCTGTCTACTTGAGAAGCACTTCACCATACTGCGCTCATGGCCTGGCCCCGATACCGGCATTTCGATTGAGCCGCATGAATTGAAGGATCTCATCAATGGATCGCGGGCTGTATGGCAAGCCCGCGGCGGCACGAAGACCGTATTGCAGGAAGAGCAGCCAGTGATCGACTTCGCCTTTGCAACGGTGGTTTCGATTGCTCCGATTCGGGCCGGCGAGGTTTTCACGCGCGACAACACGTGGGTTAAGCGCCCCGGGACCGGCCCCATACCCGCAGCCCGCCTCACGGACGTGTTCGGACGGCGCGCGACGCGGGATATCGCGCCTGACCGGCACATCACCGACAGTGATGTTGATGGCTTCGCATGACCCTTGTCATCACAGGTGCATCCGGATTCATCGGCTCTGCTCTTTCCGCCGCTTTGGGAGCACGGGCGTTGGGTCTCACCCGCCGCGCCAACGTCTACGGTTTGTTAACCGTGTCCGACTATGCGGCCGCCCCTGCCCCTTCCGGAGCCGTGTTGGTGCATTTGGCCGAGCCGTCCAATGTCGGAGCGGCAGAAGCTGCCGGCGACGCGCACGCGGCGGCGACATTAGACCTGTGCGAACGGCTACTGTCCCGACCCTGGGCGCATGTGGTGTACGCCTCGTCCGCTATCGTGTACGGCGATGATCTCCCGACACCACGTCGTCCCGACGAGGCGGTCGCCCCTTCCGGGGTGTACGCGCGTGCCAAGCTGGCGTGCGAGGCGGCGGTTCTGGCCGCCGGGGGCACGGTCCTGCGCTTCAGCAACGTCTATGGCCTGGGCATGGCGCCGACGACGGTCCAATCCGACATCCTCGCCGGACTTGGCTTGCCGGGTCCTCTGGTGTTGCGCGACACCGAGACCGTGCGGGATTTCTTGCATGTGGACGATGCGGTTGCCGCGATAGCCGCAGCGGCCGAGTTGCGCCCTGGCGGCGTGCTCAACGTGGGCACTGGAATCGGAACCTCGGCCGGGGCTCTTGCCAAGCAGATGCTCGGCCTCGTCGGCGAGAGCGGTCGCCCCGTCACCGCCGCCTGTGCCAACGCACGCCCATCCCATCTGGTGCTGGATATCTCCGACACTCACAAGCGCGTCGGCTGGGTTCCACACATTTCGCTTGCCACCGGCTTGAGGATGCTCTTGAAGGTTAAGGCATGAATAAGAGAATTATCGCCGTCTTCACCGGCAACCGCGCGGAGTATGGCCTCCAATATCCCATTCTGGCGGCAATTCGCGCCCATCCGGCGCTGGAATACCGTCTAATCGTTTCCGGAGCCCATCTGGACCCCGATTTCGGACGTACTGTTGAAGAGATTTGCCGCGATGGCTTCACCGTCCATGCAGAGGTTGCCATCGACATGCCGACCGACGCACCGGACGCGACGGCGACGGCCATCGGTTCTGGCGTCCTGTCAATGAGCCGGGCTCTACGAGAACTCGCCCCCGACTTCCTGGTCGTTTACGCTGACCGCTTCGAAGGATTTGCGGCGCTCATCGCCGGAACCCAGATGAACATTCCCACGGCTCACATCGAAGGCGGCGACCTCACAGAGGGCGGCGCCCTCGACGACTCCGTGCGGCATGCGATGACGAAGCTGGCACACCTCCATTTCACGACCAATCAGCAAGCCTCAAATCGCATCTTGGCCATGGGTGAGGAGCCGTGGCGGGTAACCACGGTAGGTTTTCCAGCGATCGACTTGATCGCGGCAGGCGCCTTCGCATCCGCAACCGAGGTTGACCGGCGTTTGGCGCTTGATCCCGAACGCCCCATTGTTCTGTTCACCCAGCACTCGGTGACCACCGAATTCGAAGAGGCCGCGGCTCAGGTATTGCCGTCACTTGACGCCATGCACCGGCTCGCCGCCGGTGGAGCACAGGTTGTTTTGACCTATCCCAACAACGATGCCGGTGGACGCCGGATCATGGCCTTGCTGCGGGAGATCGCTGACAATCCGCCGGACAACATCCAGGTTCACCGCTCCCTAGGCCGCTATCTATATCATGGCGTTCTGGCGCTGGCGCGTGATCCTGCACGCCGGGTTGTCTGCGCAGGAAATTCGTCCTCGGGCATCAAGGAAACACCGGCCTTCGGCTGTCCGACCGTCGACGTTGGCTCACGCCAGAAGGGACGCCTGCGCGCCGAAAACGTCGTCAACGTCGGCTACGATGCCGACGCCATCGAAGCCGCCGTCTTACGCTGCATTAATGACGACGCCTTCCGCAGCCTCTGCCGCGCGGTCACGAATCCGTACGGCATGGGGGATGCCGGCGTCAAGGTCGCCGACCGCCTCGCCACAGTGCCCCTTGACCGCCACAGGCTGCTGCGCAAAGGTATGACGCTGCGTGGAGAGCACCAAAACGGCTGGTTCCGCTGAACACGAGCATCGAACAGGAGCGAAATGGTCGACAAGCTGGGCAACAGCCGGATACTCGTGACTGGAGCCGACGGCTTCATTGGCAGCCACTTGGTCGAGCGCTTGGTGGAGATGGGCGCTCAGGTGCGTGCATTGGTCTACTACAACTCTTGGTCCAGCCTAGGCTGGATGACAACCATCGCGCCGCACATTCAAGACTCCCTGGAAATGTTCCCCGGCGACGTCCGGGATGCTGAGCGCGTGGCCCAAGCCGTGCACGGGTGCGACTACGTCTTCCACCTTGCCAGCCTGATCGGCATTCCCTACAGCTATGCGGCCCCGCGGTCCTATATCGACACTAATGTCACCGGAACGCTCAACGTGCTGGAGGCGTGCCGGCGTTCGGAACGCCTTGTCCGCCTAATCCACACATCAACCTCAGAGGTGTACGGCACGGCCCGGACAGTGCCGATTGCCGAGAGCCACCCACTGACTGGTCAGTCGCCCTACGCGGCCACCAAAATCGCGGCAGACAAACTCGCCGAGAGCTTCCACCTTTCCTTCGCACTGCCTGTCGTCACGGCCCGGCCGTTCAACACATTTGGACCACGCCAGACCGCTCGCGCCGTCATCCCCACCATTGCCTCCCAGCTCCTCGCAGGCTGTGATACATTGAATTTGGGGGCACTGGCCCCAACCCGTGATTTCAACTTCGTCACTGACACTGCGGCTGGCTTCGTGGCGCTTGCACAATGTGCCGAGGCCGAGGGCAAAGTGGTCAATATCGGCACCGGGCAGGAATGGTCGATCGGTGAAACCGTACGGCTGCTGATGGAACTTACGGGACGTGAGGTACCGATCCGATGCGACGAGCAGCGGGTACGTCCGGAACACAGCGAGGTCAACCGTTTGGTCGCTGACAACAGCCTGATGACCCGCCTCACCGGCTGGCGGCCCGAAGTCACCTTCCGCAACGGACTTGCGCACACAGTTGAGTGGATCCGCGAGAACCTCAACCTGTTCAACATGACCGGCTACGGAGTGTAAGAGCATGGCGGGCGTTCGATTCCTGGCCATTGTGCCAGCGCGTGGCGGTTCGAAAGGACTGCCCGGCAAGAACATACGCCCGTTTGCCGGTCAACCTTTGATTGTCCATTCGATCTCTGCCGCCCAGGGTTGCCCGCTGATCGAACGTTGCGTCGTCAGCACTGATGATCCCAATATCGCGACTGTCGCGCGTTCTCACGGCGCGGAGGTGATCGCCCGCCCCCCTGAACTAGCGACTGACACAGCACGCACACATGATGCCGTCCGCCACGTCTTGCAGATGCTCGACACCGTCGGCGAACTGCCCGAATATGTAGTGCTGCTCCAGCCGACCTCTCCTTTGCGCACGGCCGATCATCTCACCGCGTGCCTTGAGGCATTCCTCGCATCCGGCGCTGCATCGGCGATCAGCGTCACCATGGCCGATTCCCATCCGTTCAAGGATTTTCTCGTCCGAGACGGGTACCTTGTTCCGCTCTTCGGTGAAGAAGGATTGGAGCAGCCCCGTCAATTGCTTCCCACAGTGCTTAAGCAGAATGGCGCAATCTACGTCGTCGGAGCACGCCGCTTTCTCGACACAAATACTTTTTATATACCACCTGCCCTGCCCTTCGTCATGACAGCACGGACTAGCGTGGACATCGATACAGCGCTTGACTTCGCATTCGCCGAAGCGATTGCAACGGGAGCAGCATGATGGCGAATCTTCGCCTTGTGGCGCGCCTTGATATTAAAGGGCCAAAGCTGATCAAAGGCGTGCAGTTGGAGGGGGTGCGGGTCATGGGCAACCCGCACGACTTCTCGACCCGGTACTACCAGGAAGGAATCGACGAACTCATCTACCTGGACGTCGTGGCTAGCCTTTATGGCCGCAACAACCTTGCTGACATCGTCCGTCATACGGCACGGCAAATATTCGTGCCCTTGACCGTTGGCGGCGGCGTGCGTTCGGTGGAGGATGCCGAAACCCTGCTGCGCGCGGGAGCCGACAAGATCGCGATCAATACCGCGGCAACCCGCCGTCCAGCACTGATCAAGGAGATCAGCCGCCGGTTCGGTGCGCAGTGCACCGTTCTTTCCATCGAAGCCAAGCAGATGGGCTCCCGGCGTTGGCAGGCCTACACTGACAACGGGCGGGAGCCGACAGGGCTCGACGTAGTGGAATGGGCGGTTCGGGGTGCGGAACTTGGCGCGGGGGAGATTCTGTTGACGTCTGTCGACCGTGAAGGCACCCGCAAGGGCTTCGACGTCGAATTGGTAGCTGCCGTGACGCGCGCAGTTTCACTGCCCGTGATTGCCAGCGGCGGAATGGGCAGAGTTGATCACCTCGTCGAAGTGGTGCAGGGAGGCGCACCTTCCGCCGTCGCCATCGCCGACGCCCTGCACTACGAACGGCTGAGCGTTGGCAGCATCCGCGCGGCGGCCCTAGCCGCTGGCCTGCCGGTGAGGCGCGTATGAAGAGAGTCGTTGTCGTCGACTATGGTGTGGGCAACCTCCTCAGCGTCACACAAGCATTTGCCGCGCTGAAGGTTGTACCAGAGGTGTCCCGAGACCCCGACGTCGTCCGCCAAGCGGATCGCTTGGTTCTGCCGGGCGACGGCGCCTTCGGCTACGGCATGGCGGAACTGAAGGCCCGCAGCCTTGACGAAGCCATCCATGAGCATGCGCTGAGTGGTCGCCCCTTCCTTGGCATTTGTCTGGGCATGCAGCTTATGATGGACGAAAGCGATGAATTTGGTCACCACAATGGCCTCGGCCTCGTCCCGGGGCGTGTGACGCTCATGCCTAGCCGGACCGCGGACGGAACCACGCGCCGCATCCCACAGGTCGGCTGGAACGCGCTGCAGCCCGGCGGCGCCAAGTCGTGGAAGGGCACCATACTCGACGGGCTGACGCCTGGCAAAACATCCGTCTACTTCGTCCATTCTTATATGGTCGAGCCCATGGACCCTACCCATCGGCTGGCCGACTGCGATTATGATGGGCTGACCGTCTGTGCAGCGATCAAACGTGATTCTCTCGTCGGCTGCCAATTCCATCCTGAAAAAAGCGGGCCGCTGGGGTTGCAGATCCTGTCAAATTTTACTGAGATGTGATGCCCTTGCCAGCAATGTCAGGCCAACTCATACCCCTGCGCTTCGCCACCCCGTCCCATAATGACGCTTCCGTTCCTGCCTGCTAAACCCGCCCTCGGGTCCCTCCGACCGATGGTTCCGGGTTTCATGCCCGCACCATCGGGCGTGGCCAGCGAACTGGCCGCCGTTACAGGCCTCGACGGCAGTGTCTTGAACATGGTCACGGCGGATCATCACGCCGATTCTGACGGCTGTGGATTCTATCGCATCGACTCCGATGAGTGCCGCTGGTTCGCCAAGGTCGTTGCTGCCACTCGCCATCCCCAGCAAGTCGCTGCGGAACGGCTGGCAGAGTGGCTTGCCAGACGAGGCATGCGGGTCAGCGCCACCTTGCCGGGCTTCCCCCGCGACTGGCGGCGTCCCTCCGGTGCCCTCCTTCATGTTTTCGCCTATCACTATATCGATGCCCGCTTTGCCAAGCCGAGCATTGAGGACGTGTCAGCGCTCGGCGCGCTGCTGGCGGCCTTACACCTCGCGCTCGCCGTATGGCCCGGAGCAGTGGCGGCCAAAAGGGCCTGGGATGAACGATGCGGGGCGCTGAACAGGGCACGCGGCAAGGTGCTTTCCGGTGAGTTGTCCGCCGGACCAGACCCAGAACGACTACGTGCACTTCTCGCTGAGGTTCCATTCGACGTTGGCGGCAGGCGCCAAGTCGTCCATAATGATTTCCATCGGGCCAACGTGCTCTTTCCAAACGATGGAACGCCACCTGTCCTGCTCGATCTCGAAGATGCGTGTCATAGTTTTCAACCACCAGTTATCGACATTGCCAAGGCTCTGGAGCGTTTCATTCTTGCTGATGCCGCTGACGACAGACAGGCTTTCACCCTGGGACGGCACTTTTTACTTACCTATGCCGCGGCTGGCGGCCCAGCACGGCTTGAGCGCGAGCAAAGCCTCTTTAACGTGATGCGTGCTCAGTCGGTGCGGGCTCTGTGCGAACTCACAGTGCTCACCGCGATGGGGCAACCAACCGGCGTAGAGGAATGGCACAAGTTTCTCTACCTCCTAGATCGTGCCGAGCACTGGAGGGAAGTACTTCGCGATCTGGATCGCTTTTGGATGGAGAAATGATCCGTCTTCTGATCACCGCCCGGGATCCAGCAGCGGCTTGGAACATGGCGGAAGTCGCGCGCGAAGCCATGGCTGACGGCCGCTTCGAGGTTCACCTCCATGCCGCCGGACCGGCCTTCGGCATCCTGTCGCGTTGCGGACTACCCGTACGCCAAGTCCACGCGACAGCTGTTGTCGGCGAATCGGGTGTCCACCCTGCCGCGGTGCTGGAAGAAGCGGCCGCCCTCCTCGCACATGTGTCCCCGGATGCTGTTCTAGTCGGGCTATCTCAGACCGGTGGCGGCGGGATTGACGAGGCATTGCTGGCCTTGGCCGAGAATGTTCCTCGATTTGCACTTCAGGATTTCTGGGGCGATGTCAATACATTCTTCGGTAGGCCCGCAGACCTCTACTTTGTCATGGACGACGAGGCCGCCCGGCTGACTACCGCCTTGCATGGAGTCGCAGCCCAAGCCGTAGGTTGCCCGCGCTACGCGTCCTATGCGGCCCTGGATGTCGGCGAATTGCGGCGTGGAACGCGGCAACGGCTTGGTGTGGGCCAAGACACGCCCCTCATCGGCCTGTTCAGCCAGCCTCTGTGGCATGTCCCAGGCTACTGGCGTACGCTCGAGACCTTCGCCGCCGCCGCCGCCACACATTCGGCATTGGCACTGTTGCGACCGCACCCGCGCGAACGGGACGAAGATGTTGCAGCCATGCGGCAGCTGCTGGAGAATGCGGGACTGCGTATCGTTCCGGCTATCGATGGCGCATCCGAACCGTTGCTAGCCGCGTGCGACGCGATATGCTCGGCATTTTCGCTGTCCGGGTTGGACGCACTGTATCTAGCGCGCCAATCTACGGAGTTGCCCGCCGGCGTGCTGTATATGCTGTTCGATGCCGAACTGCAAGCCTGCTACCGCGCGACATCGCGTCTTGACACCGTTCCACTTGTTCAACTCGGCCTCGCTCTTGCTCCCGATGAGATCGATGCCCTGCCTTACGCCCTAGGCACCGCATTGTCTAGGAAATGGCGCAGCCAAGTGGCCCGCTCCATTGGAGACCTACTCCCGCAGGCGGCCGGCGCGGCGCGAGCCATCTTGAACCGCATTAGCACAATGGCTGTAAGCTGATCCTCCCTCGAAGCAGTGGACACCTCTGCTAAGCTCCCGCTGGGAGCGGAGAGGTGGAAGATGACGACACGGCGCTTCTTCACGGACGAGTTCAAGCAGGGTAAGGGGCTGGGGAACGCCCTTCAGGCCGCGGCAGGCTCCGGCGCCATGCTCCAGGGCAGGAGCGCCTTGTAGTCGGTGAGGTCGCGGTCGCGCCCGATGGCCTCCAGGACGCGGGTCAGCCAGAGGCGGTAAGCAGCCGCCGAACGCCGCCTTGCCGGTGATGAGGTGATCGGCGAAGAGCGAGTCAGCGGAGGCTCCAAGGGAGCCCCATTGGAGGCTCGCTTGATGTCGAGAGTGGAGATCATCACCGGCCGCGGTGAGCGGCGCCGGTGGAGCGCCGAAGAGAAAGCCCGGTTGGTGGCCGAGACGTACGAGCCCGGGGCGATCATCACCCACGTGGCGCGTCGGCACGGCGTGGCCGAGAGCTATGCAGGAGATTGGGTGACGGGCCGGTCAGGCGGCGTTCTGTGACGCGGGTTCGGTGACCTGTACGCATCCGGTGAGTGACGCGGATGCGGATCGAAGCGGTCAGCGTCGCGTT
>Ga0196976_1001362_pt1 | contig 11297 bp, 7 predicted proteins | sample S3v_513CmetaG_FD_148644 | JGI IMG/M metagenome (GOLD analysis project Ga0196976, IMG submission 148644) | Soil microbial communities from Anza Borrego desert, Southern California, United States - S3+v_5-13C | ecosystem: Environmental > Terrestrial > Soil > Desert | place: USA: California...
GTACCTGACGAACTTCCCCAATTACAACGCAGCAGGGCGAAGCCTCTTCCCAACCCTCGGCGAAATGGCTGTCACCAGCAGTCGCGCTCACTCCGACTACAAGGGGCTGACTATCGGCGCCCGTAAGAGGATGAGCAACCGGTTCCAGTTCGAGGCCAACTACGTCTACGCCAAGGACTACGACAACGATTCCAACGAGCGTGATCCTTTCAACGACTTCAGTGGCCCCGCGCTCCCTGGTTGCAGCCAGTCAAACCTCGAATCCTGCTTCCCGTTCTACCTCGACTGGGCACGCTCCAATCGAGACATCCGCCACAAATTCAACATGTACACCACTGCGTACATGCCATGGGGATTCGAGGGCAACCTGCGTTTCCAGGCTCGCTCCGCTCAACCCAAGGCGGAGCCGCGCACCGCGACAACTCCACGCAACAGCAAGGAGAAGGACAACCAATACTCCTCGGTGGATTGGCGCCTGACACGTCCCTTCAAATTCGGCGAACGCTATGAACTGAGCCCAACGATAGAAATGTTCAACACATTCAATAGCGCAAACAACGTCGATACGTTGTCTGCTCCGCCCCTCTTCGACTTCAACGGCTTCCTGCGCGTGGGCGTAGGTGACCCGCGGCAGGTACAGTTCTCGGTGAAGTTTAAGTTCTAGGCTACACGGCAGTTGATCGGCCGCCGGCGACCCCCGGCGGCCTCTTTAACTGAACGGCCATACTTGCTCTATGGAACCGCTCCCCAAGGTCGAACTGCACGTCCATCTCGACTGCTGCTTGAGCTACGACGTCGTCTCGCTCCTGCGTCCTTCTATCTCGTATTCTGAATTCCGCGAGCGCTTCGTGGCCCCTCCCCGGTGTACTAATCTCGCCGACTTCCTCACACGCGCGCCGAGCGGCATCGCACTCATGCAAACCGAGCACGAACTCCGCGCAGTGACGCTTGACCTCTTTCGCCAGTTCCAGCTCGACAACATCCTCTATGCCGAGATCCGCTTCGCGCCGCTGCTCCATCTCGAGCGCGGACTGTTACCTGCACGCGTGGTGCGCACCGTGAACGACGCAGTCGAAGAAGGCATTCGGAGCACCGGCATCGAGGCTCGAATCATCCTCTGCACGCTCCGGCACTTCACGGCCGCACAAAGCCTTGAAACCGTCGCCCTCGCCGAACGCTTCCGTGGGACGCGGGTGGTCGCTCTCGACCTCGCCGCTGACGAGGCGGGCTTCCCTATTGACCCTCACGTCGAAGCCTTCGAGTTCGCAATCACGCAGGAGATTCACCGGACCGCTCACGCCGGAGAAGCCCGCGGTGCCGATAGCGTCCGCGAGACGTTGCGCAATTTCCAACCGACTCGAATCGGCCATGGAGTTCGCAGCGTTGAAGATCCCACGCTGCTCAATCAGCTACGCGACCAGCGTATCCATCTGGAGGTCTGCCCCTCTAGCAACATCCAGACGAACGTGTACAGCTCCATCAGCGATCACCCGGTTCACAGGCTCTACAAAGCTGGAGTTTCCCTCAGCATCAACACCGATGCGCGGACGATTACCGACACAACGTTGGAAAAGGAATATTCGGTGATGCGGGAGCATTTCGGATGGTCTGACGAGGAGTTTCGGAGCTCCAACACTGACGCGATCCACGCCGCTTTCATACCGGAGGCGCTGAAGCAATCCCTCTTGAAGCGCCTCAACGGGCATTATCCCACCGCCCGGCCTTGATCCTGGAGCCTACAGCACAAAAGCGCGCAGGATTTCTCCCGCGCGCCTGACACTTTCCCTTGTCGCGCTAACGTCCGAAGTACTTCGCGTTCCGCTCGGCGAACGACTGCCACTTCTCCGGCAGGTCATCCAGTGCGAAGATCGCCGAGACCGGACATACCGGCACGCACGCCCCGCAATCGATGCATTCCACCGGATCGATGTACAGCATCTCCTCCGTCGCGTGCGCCGCATCGTCCTTCTTCGGATGGATGCAATCCACCGGACACGCGTCCACGCACGCCGTGTCCTTTGTCCCAATGCAGGGTTCCGCAATCACGTATGCCATAGCTCTCTCTCTTGTCTCCGGGATCTCTTTGAATGCCGCTAGGAAAACAGAAGATTCTAACAAAAGGCCCAAGTACCCGCGAACCGAAAAAGCAAGGAACTAGCGTCACATATCGCTGTGATGTGAATTTCGGCACCTGAACGGCGCTATCCAAAGTTGCTGACGAACGTCTTCTCTAGGGATTACCATCTCCCGTTCCCGTCATTGTCCTGGAGGATCCTTGAAGCTCCGCGCGTTTCTCTTATCGCTCGCACTCATCTCGTCCGCCGCCGCCCAGAACTCCGATGTAAAGTCAGCACTTTACCGGATAAATCCAGCGACGGTCCGCTCTCACGTCGTCTTCCTCGCCGATGACCTTCTTGAGGGTCGCGCTCCCGGCACTCGCGGGGGTGAGCTTGCCGCCAGGTACATCGCGGCTCGTCTTGAAGCCCTGGGGCTCGAACCTGCGGGGGCCAACGGCTCATACTTCCAGCAGGTGCGTTTCCGCGAGTTCACTGTCGTTCCCGAGAAGACCTCCGCCACCCTCACCATCGACGGCAAACCTCAGTCGCTAAAGTGGGGCACCGATTTTGTCGCCAGCGGCAATGCATTCGTAACCCAAAGTAAGATTGATGCAGCTATCGTCTTCGTCGGCTACGGCGCCGTGGTCCCGCGGCACAATATTGACGACTACGCCGGTGTTGACGTCCGAAACAAGATCGTCGCTGTGCTTCGCGGAGGCTCACCTGCGCTCTCCTCCGAGGAACGCGCGCATTACTCGACATCGCAAGTCATAGCCGAGACTGCCGCCCAACGCGGCGCCATCGGCATACTACTTTTGCCGACGCACGAGTCTGAGAAGGAAACGCCCTTTGCCCGCATCGTCTCATATGCCGACCAGTCTGCTCTACGCTGGATCGGCCCTGACGGCCATCCAACCGGCTCGCCCCAGATCTTGGGCAGCGGCGTTCTTGCTCCCGCAATTGTCGAAAAGCTCTTCGCTGGTCGCCCCGTCACTCTCGCGCAAACACTGGAACACTTGAAAGCCGGCAAGAACCAGAGCTTCGAAACGTCCGCGCGGCTGGCGCTTCACGTGGCCACGACTCACCGCGACATCACCAGCCCCAACGTCATCGCAATGCGGCGCGGCTCTGACCCGGCACTCAAGTCCGAGCACGTTGTTTATTCCGCCCATTACGACCACGTCGGAATCGGTAAGCCGGTCAACGGCGACTCCATCTACAACGGTGCATGGGACAACGCCACCGGCATCACTTCCGTCCTCAACATCGCCGACGCCATGGCCTCGCTTCGCAAAGCTCCAGCGCGCAGCATCGTCTTCGCGTTCGTCACGGCCGAAGAGAAGGGCCTCCTCGGGTCCGACTACTTCGCGCAGTACCCGACCATCCCTCGCGAATCGGTCGTCGCCAATATCAATATCGATATGATCGGCTACTTCGCCGAATACAAGGAGGTCGTCCTCAACCCCGATCGCACCGGGATCGGAGCCATCGTCGAGCGAGTTGCCAAGGCGATCGGATTACCGGCAGTCGTCCCGTCGAAAGACGCACCTCAACGGGGCGGCGGTGGCGCATTCATGACTCGCAGCGACGGCTACTCGTTTATCCGCCGCGGCATTCCGGTCGTAGGCATTTCGCTTCGCACCGACCCCAAACAGACGGAAGGCATGCGCAGCATCTACGGGACCCGCTATCACCAACCGAACGACGACCTCACCATGCCGTTCAACTGGAACGCCGGCGCAACCTTCGCCCGCGCCAACTTCCTGCTCGGCTATGAGATCGCCAACTCGAAGACGCGTCCCGGATGGAAGTCAGACGATTGGCTCGCCCTGACGTTCCGCCCAACCGCCCAGACAACTGCAGTCGGCGGCAAGTAGAGCGTCACTACAGCGCAATCAAGAAGCCACGGTATTTTGGCCGGGGCTTCTTTTTGTTTCCGTCCGCCATCTCTGGTCAGACATCACTCGCAATTTCTATGTGCTAAACGAGCTATGCGCTAATCGACGAAAACATTGCCCAGGCTCCGCGTACTTGCCGCCGCCCCGATCTTCGCAAGCCCGAAGGCATACTCCACTGTCCTCAACAGCGACTGGTGCTGGTAGTAGTTGTGTTGATCCTGGTACGCACGCTTAACTTTTGGACCCGCGATCACGGTTAGAATCCGCCCGCCGCCGCGCGCCTGGTCCGAATGCTTGCTCTCGTCGAAGGTGATGATCAGGATGCCATCCTGCAGGAATTCGCGGTTCGAAAGCACTGGCGCGATGTGCCTCCGCAGCCAGTCGTCGGCGTCCTTCAATTTCGTTGCCGTCGAGCAATTCGAACCGCCCCACGGACAATCGTGCGCGTTGTTCACGTTGTTGGGCACCACGAAGCTCAGGTGCGGCAAATTCCCGTTCGCGAGGTCTGTTGCGAACCTTGTGAACGGAACCAGATTGTACTTCTCGCTGCTGTTCCGCACGTCGGTCAAGTACGCCATTGGGACGTGCCGCTTTACATACGGGTGCTTGTTGCCGCCGATATATCCCGTGTACGGCAGACTCTCCGCATAAGCCTTCCATGTCTTGCCCGAGCCGATCAATTGCCGCACGATGTTGTTCGCCGCCACCGTCCCCGTGTAACCGTCATTGTTCGTGATGATTCTTCCGGTTGTCATCATGAAGTAGTTCCCGATCGACGGATGAGTGTTCGCATAGTAGAAGCGCGTGTAGCTGTACTTCAGCGCCACCGATTTCAGCCAGGGCATGTACGCAAGCGCTTCGGAGTAGGACTGGTTCTCCAGCACGACCACAATGACATGGTTGGAACGAGGCACGCTTCCCGCCGGCGCGGGCAAGCTCAGGGTGACCACAAGTGCGATCACCACGAACAGAGTCGTGGTCGGCTTTCTCATTCACACACCTTTGACTCTCCAGGGAACTCCCTGCCAGGAAACAGGCACAGACGGGCCAGGACTGCCGGGACAAACAGCCCTGAAAACCTTCACTTCACATTCCTACTGGCTTACTATGGCTTCCCCCACCGGCTCGTATTCAACAATGTACCCAGCCACCGCGCTCGCAGCCACCGTCAGCGGCGAAGCCAGATACATCTGTCCAGGTCCACTGCGTCCCGGGAAATTGCGGTTCTGCGCGCTGATCACCACCTGGTCCGGTCGCGTGGATACGCCCGGGCCCGCATTGATGCACGCTCCGCACGAGGGCTCGATGACCTTCGCCCCCGCTATCTCGAAGACATCTAGATACCCGCGGCTCATCGCGTAATTTCTCGTCTCCTGCGACCCGAACTGGATAAAGAACTGGCACGACTCAGCCACTCGCTTGCCCTGCGCCAGCGCATCCTTCAGCACTCGCGCGTACATATCCATATCCTCGTTCTTGCCCGCCGTGCACGTCCCGCCGTACGCGATCTCCACCGGCACCGGCGTATTCAGTTCGCGCACATACTTCCCATTTCCCGGATCACCCGGCGTCGCAACCATGGGATGGATTTCATCGGCGTTCAGCTCGATCACGTGCGCATACTGCGCATCCGCATCCGACGTCAGTCCCTCGATCAGCCGCTCCGCCTCGCTGCGCTCCATTCCGCGCCGCTCCACGAGAAACTCCACCACCTTCGCATCCGGCGCGACAATCCCCGTGAATCCGCCGATCTCGGCCGCCATGTTCGTCATGGTCGCGCGTTCATCGACGCTCAACTCCTCAATGGCCTCTCCCGCATACTCGATCACCTTGGCCAGTGCCTTGCCGCTCCGGATGTAATCCATCGCCAGCAGCTTCAGGATGAAATCCTTCGCGGTGACGTTTTCATGCCGCTTCCCGCGGATCACAACTTTCACGGACTCCGGCACCCTTACCCGCACGTCTTTCGTGAACCAGGCGTTGAACACGTCCGTCGTTCCGATTCCGAACGCCACGCAGCCCATCGCACCCACGTGCGGCGTATGCGAGTCCGATCCAATGTTCAGCTGTCCAGGAAGCGCGTATCTTTCCGTGATCACGGAGTGGCAAATGCCCTCGCTGCCCTTTCGGTCCGTCAACTCACCGTGCAGCCTGATGCCGTGCTTCTGCGCGAACTCCTGCTGCTTCAGCTTCAGCTGCCCGGCCAGGTCCAGCAGGCCCATCTTCTTCTTTTCGTCCGAAATCACCTCGTCCAGGAACGTCAGGTGATCGCGAAAGAACACTATCGTGTCCTTGTCCGTTACGGGCACGTCCTTGCCCACAAAGTGTTCGTAGAAGATTGACGCCATAGGCGTCACGTACTCGTGCGAGAACCTCAGGTCAGCCGCTGCAAATCCCGTGTCTCCCGGCTTTACCGCCGGCACGCCGACTCTGCCGCTGGCTTCCTTCAGGTGCCTTGCAAAAATCTTTTCCGACACTGTCATTGGCAGCGGCCTGCTTCCGATCCCAGGCACCTGCACTTTGCCCTGCAACCGCGCCACATTGAACGGGAACAACCCGCCGTACTCAATGACTTCCCGCGTGATCTCGTCCTCACCCTCTGTGAAGACTGACAGCGGCATCTCCTCTCCCCTGCGCACGCAGTCGATCAGCGAGAAGTCCGTCGAAGTCAGCAGTCCAAGGTTTTGGCAGTTCTGCTTGTAAATGCGCTCGATGTTCTCCGCGATCACCAGCTTGATGCCAGCACATAGTTCCGCATACGGAGAGTGCTCACGGCTCGACCCTTTGCCGCGCCGCTTACCGCTGACGCATGCCACGAAGCCGCCTTTTTTCACGTCCGCGCGCCCGATCGGCAGCACATCCCCGCACTTCAGCCCGACGTACGGAAACTCGCCAAGCGTCTCGTCGAAGAAGAAGCAGATGTGCGCCGGCGTGATCTCGTCGGTAGAGATGTCGTCACGCAGCTTGGGATTGTTCTCCGGATTCTTCCTGTCCCACGGCAGGTCTTCCCCGGCGAGTTGTCGCCGGATGAGTTCGGGATCTTCAGTGAGGAAAAGGATGCGTCCGTGCAGATGCACACGGTCGGGACGCTTCTCGATTTGGCGGTCAAGCAGCGAGTTCTTCACTCGTAAATCCTACCAAACCCGCGTCAAGGACGTGCGACACACACCAGAGTTCATGCTATATTGCTGCCGGCTGCTCACGGTTTTCCCGCTTCGCCGTCCTAATTCACAGCAGTTCAAGGAGACACTCGTGCGCAACACGCGAAATCTGCTCATCGTCGCTATCGCAGTCCTACTCTCTTCCCTTGCGTTCGCGCAGCAGGCCGCGCCCCCCGCACCCAAGCCCGCGGATGACGACACCGCCATCCGTCAGGCCGCCCTCGACTACATCGAAGGTTTTTACGAAGGCAGCCCCGAACGCATGGAGCGTGCGCTTCATCCCGACCTGGAAAAGAGAATCGTCCGCACGGGCCCGCAGGGGCAGAACGCCCTGGGGCAGATGAGCGCCATGACTCTCGTAGCGATGACCCGGACCAGCGGCGGTCGCACCCCGAAAGAGAAACAGCAGAAAGACATCACAATTCTGGACAAGACGCTCGACATGGCGACCGTGAAGATCATTGCGGGCGACTGGGTCGACTACCTGCACCTCGCCAAGTGGAACGGCCAGTGGAAAATCATCAATGTCCTCTGGCAGATGAAACCGAAATCGTAGCCTCATGGAAACTGCCTAGTTACTGTGCGCAGAGGAGATTCCCTGCGCACAGGCCCAGTGGCAACTCGCGTTCTGCGGGCGCAATTTCTCTTCCGCTACTCCTCTTCGCGCACTTTTTTCCTCGCCCTTGAACTTCCTACAAACGGGGTCCAGCAACCCAGATCTTTAACTCCTGTATTTTCAACCCACACGATCTGGCACGTCTCGTGCATTAGGAAGGTCAGACGAAGTGGCGCGTGAAGGGGTTCTTCCTTGTGGAGAGCCCCTTCGCATTTTCTGCTGCCGACTCAACCAAGCTCCCGAGCGCCGAAACTTGCATCTCATCTCGCAGACAACCACAGCTTCCGCTGCGGTGGGGCAAGTGCGCCCAGGAGAACGCCATGAAACTCAGACACTCACTCTCGGCAGTAGCCGTATTGCTGCTTCTCGCCTCTGCATCGCTCGCGCAAACTGTGCGGACACTGCCCGAAGGCACCGAGATCAAGGTTCGCACCGACACAGCCATTCCCGCCAAGCCGGCCGCCGGCGCGACTTACTCCGCCACAGTCAGTCAGGACGTTACCGACAGCTCCGGTGCAATCGCAATCCCACGGAACTCCCGTGCGAACCTCGTCGCTACGAAGGCGCCCGAGGGCGACGACACCGTTCTTGACCTCCGCTCCGTTACCATCGAAGGTCGGCGTTATTCAATCGTCAGTGCCGGACAGCAGGCTGCCGGAGGCAGCGGCATCGGCATGAACAAGCGCACCGGAAAGTATGTAGGTGGTGGCGCAGCCATCGGTGCCGTTCTCGGCGCGTTGCTCGGTGGCGGCAAGGGTGCAGCCATCGGTGGTCTGCTTGGGGGCGCTGGAGGCGCTGGAGCGCAGGTTTTGACCGGCAAGAAGAAAGGTCTCCCGGCGGAGACCGAACTGTCCTACAAGACTGCGCAGCAGCTTCAGCTTCGCCCTGCACGCGCCCGTACGAACACCGGGGAACTCCAGAAGCGCCCGACGCAACAATAGCTACAGCATGGCTGTTTCCCACACCCTTATCAGGGCAGCGATAAGGTCTGCGAAGCTAACTCTCCGATTGGGTGCCCCACCCTGAGCGCAGCGATGGGTGGGACCTCCCATCAGAACGACACCACGTATTGCAGCGTCAGGTTCTTGCCCGGAGCATCCACGCCCCAGCTCACCCCGCGATAGTTCTTGTCTCCGATGTTTGAGAAGTCCGCCAGGACCCTCTGCCTCTCACCCATGCGGAATCCGCCGCGCACGTTGAACGTTGCGTATCCTGCCACAGCCGTATACAGCGGAGCAGAACTGACGCCAATGCCCAGCACGCGGTCTTGTATCTGCGCCAGCGTCTCGCCGGTCGCGAGCAACACGTCGTCCGCTGTCCCCAGCGCGGCGTCTGCACCCGCTCCCACGAATCCTCTCACCGTCGCACCGTTCAAGAAGAAATTCTGGATGTTGCTCCGCGACCGCGTCGCTCCCGTCCGTCTGTCCTCCAGGTCGAGCGTCGACAATCTCTCCTGCCGTCCCGCCAGGAACATATACGGCTCAACCCACCAGCGACCATTTCCACCGAGGTACCGGAGCTTCAAGTAGCCGTTGGCCGGCGGAGTCCCGCCTTCAATATTCGGTGCCAGTCCGGTGCGCTTGTCCTCCGCGTGTACATAAGAAAAGATTGTGCCCACGCTCCACTGGCTCGTCAGCCTTATTTCGCCCCGATGCTCGATTCCCCATAGCCGCGCGTCGTCATAGTTCGCGCGCACCAGCACCGGACTGGTCGAGGCAGCCACGAACACCGTTCCGTTCGGATTCTGCGCCGTGATCGGTGTTCCGCCCAGCAGTGTACCCACTGCGCCCTGCGGCAGGATCAGCGCTTGCTTCACGATGTTGTCGCTGATGTCGTTGATGAAGAACGCGAGTGTCGCGTCCACAACCTTTGTGCGCACCCGCGCCGACCAGTCGTATTCAAGGCTCGTCTCTGGCTTGACCTGCACCACGGGCAGGCCGGTGCTCACCGCGTTCGTCCCCGCCGTGCTTCCAATCATGCCGCCAAGCCCGGCAACGTCCGGAGCCGCCACTTCAAACCCCGACCCAGTGATTCCAAGCGATCCCAGGTCGGTGATGTGTGGTGCCCTGAATCCGCGCGCGACATTGAATGAGAAGGTCAGTTGCTGAATGGGCGAACCGACCAGGCCTGCCCGGAAGCTCACGTCATCTACTCGAAGCGAATCGTCCGGCCACAATGGCGCGCCATTCACCAGCGGACTCTCTGCGGCGCGTGCCTTGTAGGAGGCCGCGCTGTACCTCAGGCTCCCCACCAGTCGCAACCGCTGGGCTACAACGTCGTAAGAGTCTTGCAGGAAGACTCCCCCGGTGCGGTACAGGGATTCATCCGGCACACGTCCTCGCCGGATCGTGCTCACGCCGGAAACAGGATTGAATCCGTACGAGGGTGCGTCTACGCGCTCGTGGTAATATTCCGCTCCCAGCAGAAGGTCGTGTCCACCCACGATCTTGTCGAAGTGCCCGCGCATTCCATGCACGTTGGTGCGCTCCGGTTCGTGGGTTATGGTCGCTCTTGGGTTCCCGTTCCCTCCCTGGTTCACCCGCTCCTCGCGTTGCGAGTTGAACGAGTATGAGATGCTGGCCGTGTCCAGCCACCCAAGCTTCTGCCGGTCCAACCGCACGTAGAACAGATCGAGCATCAGGTTCCGGAGGTCGGCGATCAGGTTACCGTCGCCGCCGAGCAGTTGGTCGTACCGGCGCCCGCCGTCCTGCTGTCCACGCATGTAGTTCGTCACGATCTGCGTTGTGGGTGTCAGCGCAAAATTCATTCGCAGCATGCCACCGTATTGCGTAAAGGCTGTGTCCGGCATCCGTTCGTCAATGAACCGGTCCGAGCGAAGTCCGAAGAACCGGGTCAACGCCGAGTGTGAATCCAACCCCTGGCCGGTACGCAGCGTATTGATGCGTCTCCCATTCAGGCTGCCCAAGACTCCGAACCGGCTACTCCCGTATGCAAGGGTCCCGCTGGAGCCAAAGCTCGCGTCCGCCGTGCTCCCGAGCGTCCTCCAGGACCCATGCAGTACCGACGGAGACGACAGTACTGGCGCGGCCGTCAGCAGTTGCACGCTCCCGCCCAGCGCATCGCTGCCGTATTGCGCGCTGTTTGGCCCCCGCAATACCTCCACCGCCTCCAGGGTCCCAGGGTCAACCATGTTGAAGAACGTGTTGATTCCGCCACGCTGCGAACCCGTCGAGTACCGAACTCCGTCAACGAATAGGTTTACCTTGTTTCCCGTCAGGCCTCTTACATAGATGGCGCCGATCGTCGGACTCGTCCTTTGCAGGAATAGCCCCGGCTCCTCCGCTGCCACCTGCGCCGTCACCGACTTCGCGCGCATTTCTATTTCCTCGCGCGAAACCACGTTGACCTGCTGGATGGTCGAGTTCACCTCTTCTGCCCTGCCTGGATCCGCGGTGACGGTTACCTGTTCGCGAATCGGCGCCAGGCTCAACTCGACATCAACGGTTTTCATTTCCGGATCGACAACAACGCGACGCGGCGCGAATCCCGGTGCCTGCACACGTAGCCAGTAATTCCCTCGCGGCACCCTGAGCTCAAATTGACC
>Ga0196976_1001363_pt1 | contig 11292 bp, 8 predicted proteins | sample S3v_513CmetaG_FD_148644 | JGI IMG/M metagenome (GOLD analysis project Ga0196976, IMG submission 148644) | Soil microbial communities from Anza Borrego desert, Southern California, United States - S3+v_5-13C | ecosystem: Environmental > Terrestrial > Soil > Desert | place: USA: California...
CCCCGAGCGCGTCCTCCTCTCGCGCCTCGCGCTCCTCCAGCTCGGCTGGTTCTCGCGGGTCGAGACCCGCGTCGAGCGCGGGTCGGAGCGCGGCAAGGTGCGCGTCGTGTTCGAGGTGGTCGAGCGAAACACCCTCATCATCACCGACCTCGTCATCGGCTCGACCAAGCCGCAGCCGCTCTACGGCGGGCTCGGCCTCTCGCAGCAGAACTTCCTCGGGCAGGGCCTCGGCTTGTCCGGCGGCGCGGTGTACGGCGGCGAGGGGCAGCGCGGCGCCCCGGATCGCTTCGCGCTGCGCGCCGGCTTCTTCGCGCCGGATCTCGCGCTGCCGCGCGTCCGCCTCGTGGCCGGGCTCTCGGGCATCTACGTGCGTGGCGAGGAGCTCTCCTGCCCCGACGTCGAGTGCGACGACTTCCGCGCCAACTACGCCGCGGCGCCCCGGACGCGCTACGAGCGCGCCGGCGGCGAGGTGCTGCTCGGGATCCGGCCCGGGCCGTTCGAGCGGCTCTCGGCCGCGTACCGGCTCGAGGTGCTCCAGGCGCGGCGCGTCGGCGTCCCCGCGGACGAGGGGCCGTACATCCGCGAGGGCCGCTCCGTGGTCGCCTCGGTCACCGGCGGCTACGAGGTGGACACCCGCGACGACTTCTTCTACCCGACCGACGGCTTCCGCGCGCTCGGGCAGGTCACGCTCGGCTCGCGCCTCGTCGGCGGCGACTACGAGTTCAGCCGCTACCTCGTGCAGCTCGAGACCGCCTACACCCTGTTCCGCCTGCCGCTCCGCTTCCAGGGCGCGGTCGGCGCGGTGCAGGGCGAGGCGCCGTTCTTCGATCGGTTCTACCCCGCCGACTTCTCGTACTTCGCCATCGGCCCGGCCCTGGGGCGCGCGATGGAGCTGAACTTCTCCACCGACTCGCGGTACGACGCGTTCCTCGCGATGGGGGGCTTCGAGTACGGGTTCCCGCTCTGGACCAGGGACGCGAGCCCGTTCCACCGCGCCTACCTCTCGGTCGGGGTGCGCGCGGTCTGGTCTTCGGCGACCCTCGGCGGCGCGCGCACCGACTTCTCGCGCCTGCCCATCTCGGCCGACGTGGCCCTGCGGCTCGACACGTCGATCGGCACGTTCAACGTCTCGCTCGGCTACGCCCTGGACAACGCGCTGTGAGCCTCCCCGCCCCGAGACCGCGCGTCGCTGGCCTGGGCCGACTGCGGCATGGGGGGAGCCTCCCCGCCCCGAGACCCGCCGGCACGGGCCCACCGCGGCGTGGGGGGAGCCGCGTGCGCGCGCTGCTCCGGGCCGCGATCCTCGCCGCCGCCGTCGCGGCCCCGCCGGGGCGCGCCGCCGCGCCCGAACGTTCGGTAGCCGTGCGCATCGCGCCGGTGAAGGCCCGAGCGGTCGTGAGCCTCGGCCTCGGCAGCCTCTTCGACGGCAGCCGCGAGCGCGTCTTCGGCAACGGCCTCACCAACATCGTCGTCGTGTACACCTCGGTCGTGCCGGCCCGCGGCGGCGCGCCGCTCTCGGCGCACGGGCGGATCATCGAGATCCTCTACGACGTGTGGGAGGAGACGTACGCGGTCGAGGTCACCGATCCCGACCACCCCACCCGCCGGCTCGTCGTGCCGCACTTCGCCGCCCTGCGCGCGTTCCTCGCCGACCAGCGCAACGTCGACGTCGGGTCGTTCGAGGCGCTCCCCGACGCCTTCCGGCTGGAGGTCCGCGTCGAAGTGAACCCCGTGTCCAAGGAGCAGCTCCAGAAGACGCGCGAGTACATCGCCGCGACCGCCGCCGGGACGCGGGCGAGCGGCTCGCGGAGCGTGCTCGGCGCGGTGGCGAGCTTCCTGCTCCGCGAGCCGGACGCGGGGACGGACGTGCACGTCTTCCGCTCCGACGTCTTCACGAAGAGCGAGCTGGTCCCGCGATGACCTGGCGCACGATCGCCCTCCGCCTCGCCCTCGCCGCGAGCTCCGTCCGGCGCGCGCTCCGCGTATCCAAGTTCGAGCTCCGCATCGCCACGGCGCTGGTGGTCGCGGCCACGCTCCCGTTCGTCGGGGCGCTCTTGCTCGCCAACCGCGTCGCCGCGGAGAGCCAGGCGCTCGGCGTGAACCCGCGCGTCGTCGAGCGCCTCGAGGGCGTTCCCGGGCTGTACGGCGAGCTCTTCCAGGCGCGGAAGCAGCTCTACGCCGAGCAGGCGCGGGACCTCGTCCGCAGGCTCCCGCGCCGGCCGGCCGCCGCCCGCGCCTTCCTGGAGGCGGAGCTGGCCCGGAACTCCCGCCTCCGGCGCGTCACCTGGACCGACGCCGCGGGCGAGGTCGTCCTCGAGGTCGAGTCGCGGACCCCGGCGCCCGAGGGCGGCTGGCGCGACTCCCCGCGGCAGGAGGTCCTGCCCGGCGGCGGCCAGCTCCTGTGCGTGTTCGCGATCGAGGCCCACTACCTCGTCGAGCTGTCGGAGGCGAAGGACCTCGCCGAGACGTTGAAGGGCGTCGCCGCGCTCCGGCCGGAGATCGGCCGCGCCTACGTCCTCTCCTTCGGCGCGCTGCTCGTCGTGTGGGCGCTCGCGGCGGCGGTGATCGGCATCGCCGTCGCCCGCCGGACCACCCGCCGCGTCTCGGACCTCGTCGCCGGCGTGCGGCGGCTCGCGGCCGGCGACCTGCTCGTGCAGGTGGACCCCGGCGGCTTCTCCGACGAGGTCGCGGGCCTCGCGCGCGCGTTCAACCAGATGGTGCGCGAGGTGCGCGAGAGCCGCGACCGGATCGTGTACCTCGAGAAGATCTCCGGCTGGCAGGACGTCGCGCGGCGCCTGGCGCACGAGATCAAGAACCCGCTCACCCCGATGAAGCTCGCCTTCCAGCAGCTCCAGGCCCGGTGGCAGCAGCTCGGCGACCGCGAGCCCGCGTTCGGGAAGCTGCTCGGCGAGGTGGGCGAGATCATGCGGGACGAGATCGGCACGCTCCAGCGGCTCGTGGACGAGTTCTCCGGGTTCGCGAAGCTCCCCGACGTCCGCCCCGAGCCGGCCGATCTCGGCGACTTCGTCGAGGAGTTCGTGAACGGCAACCCGCAGCTCCGCGCCGAGGGGGAGATCGAGGTCGTCCGCGCCGCCGGCGCCTGCCCCGTCTCGCTCGACCGCGCCCTCATGCGCCGCGTGCTCGCGAACCTCTGCTCCAACTCCGTCGAGGCCTCCCGCCCCGCCCGCCCGCGGCTGCACCTCGGCGTGGCGCGCACGAAGGACCGGGCCGTGCTCACCGTCGCCGACGAGGGGCCCGGCGTCGACCCGGCCCTGCGGGAGCGGATCTTCGACCCCTACTTCACGACCAAGGCCGGCACCGGCACGGGGCTCGGGCTCGCCATCGTGAAGAAGATCGTCCTGCAGCACGGCGGGGAGATCCAGGTCGGCGCCAGGCCCGGTGGCGGCGCGAAGTTCACGCTGGCGTTTCCGCTGCGGGGTGATGCTAAGACAGCGGCATGATCCCACTGCTCTCCAACCGCCTCGCCCTCGTCACCGGCGCCACCTCCGGCATCGGCCTCGCCTGCGCCCGTCGCCTCGTCGCGGCGGGGGCGCGCGTCGTGGCCGCAGGCCGGCGGGCCGAGCGGCTCGCCGCGCTCGCGGCCGAGCTCGGTCCGGCGGTCCACCCGCTGCCGCTCGACGTGCGCGACCTCCCGGCGATCCCGGCGGCGCTCGCGCGCCTGCCCGGGGGGTGGACCGACCTCGACGTCCTCGTGAACTCGGCCGGCCTGGCGCTGGGGCTCGAGCCCGCGCCGCGGGCCTCGCTCGAGGAATGGGAGACGATGATCTCCACGAACTGCGCCGGGCTCGTGGCCCTGACGCGCCACGTGCTCCCCGGCATGGTCGCGCGCGGCCGCGGCCACGTCGTGAACCTCGGCTCGGTCGCCGGCACGTTCCCGTACCCCGGCGGCAACGTCTACGGCGCGACCAAGGCGTTCGTCCGGCAGTTCACGATGAACCTGAAGGCCGATCTCGTCGGCACCCCGCTGCGGGTCACCTGCATCGAGCCGGGGATGGTCGAGACCGAGTTCTCGGTCGTCCGGTTCTCGGGCGACGAGGAGAAGGCGGCCCAGGTCTACCGCGGGATGCAGCCGCTCGGCGCCGACGACGTCGCGGACGCGATCCTCTACTGCGTCACGCGCCCCCCGCACGTGGACGTGACCGTGATGGAGCTGTTCCCGGTGGCGCAGGGGCCTGGTGCCTTTTCCGTGCACCGAGCCCCGTGAACGAGCCCGCGCCCGTCCCCGCACCCGGCTTCTGCCTCTCCTCACTCCGCGATGGCGTTCCCATCCGCCCCCAGCGGCCACCCCACCTCGTTCGCGAGCGGCTCGAGCTCGCGGCGGAGCTTGTCGAGCGCCCGGATCTCGAGCTGGCGGGCGCGCTCGCGGGAGAACCCGAAGTGGTGGCCGAGATCGCGGAGGGTCTCCTTGCCGTCGCCCATGATCCGGGCCTCGACAATGTGGCGCTCGCGCGGATCGAGCCGCGCCAGGGCCTCGGCGACCTTCCGGTTGATGAGCGCCTCCTCCTGGGCCTGCGCCAGCTCGGCGTCCTGCCCCTCGCCGCCGGCGGCGGTGAACTCGAGGTGCGTGCTGGTGCCGTCGGCCACGGGGGCGTCGAGGGAGAGGTCGCGCCCCTCCATGCGCTGGGTCATCTCGACGACGTCGCTCGGCCGCACGCGCAGCTTCTTCGCGACCGCCGCGGGATCGACGCCCTCGTCGAGGCTCGCGCCGGGGGTGAGCCGCTCGATCTCGTGCCGCGTGCGGGCGAGCGAGAAGAACAGCTTCCGCTGCGCCTGCGTGGTCCCGATCTTCACGAGCGACCAGGACTTCAGGATGTGGTTCTGGATGTACGCCCGGATCCACCAGACCGCGTACGAGATGAGCCGGATCTCCTTGTCCGGGTCGAACTTCTGCACGGCCTTCATGAGGCCGATGTTCCCCTCCTGGATGAGGTCCGCCATCCGCAGCCCGTACGAGCGGTACTCGAACGCGACCTTCACCACGAAGCGGAGGTTGGCCTCGACCAGGCGGTGGCCCGCCCGCTTGTCGCCCTCCTGACGGAACTGGCGGGCGAGGCGCCGCTCCTCTTCGACCGTGAGCAGCGGGACCTGGTTGATCTCGCGAAGGTACTGGTCGAGGGTGCTGCTGGCGGTCGGAACTCGGTTCATCGCTCCTCCTGGTTGGGCGTGTGGGCGTGTGCGCCTTCCCCCGCTCGCAATGAGCGTGCCCATCTCGTCCACGCAGGATCTGGCCGGATTCGAGGGGTCCCGGGCCCGCGCGCTGTAAGTCCGCCGTGGCGTGGACCGTAAAGGCGACAGGGGCGCCTGCGCCCGCGCGCGGAGAGGAGGCGGGAGAGCGAGCGGATGGTGAAGAGGCCCAGGGCCCCCGCTCCACGCCGCGCGGCTCTCGAGCAGAATCTAGTGATCGGCCACCGCCTCGCCCCCGGCGGCGGGGGCTCAGGCCGCGAGCGGGAAGAACCCCTTCGTCTGCCGGGCGACCAGGCCGGCGTAGGTCCCGCCGGCCGCCACGAGCTCGCGGTGGCTCCCCTGCTCGACGATCCGTCCGCGCTCGAGCACGACGATCCGGTCGGCCCCGACGACGGTGGAGAGCCGGTGCGCGATGACGAGCGTGGTCCGCCCGTGCGCCACGCGCTCCAGCGCCTCGCTCACGAGCGCCTCCGACTCCGCGTCGAGGGCCGAGGTGGGCTCGTCGAGGATCAGCACCGCGGGGTCCTTGAGCAGCGTCCGCGCGATCGAGATGCGCTGGCGCTCGCCGACCGAGAGGCGGCAGCCGCGCTCGCCGACGACGGTCTCGTAGGCCTGCGGGAGCCGCATGATGAAGTCATGGGCGTTGGCGGCCCGCGCCGCCGCCTCGATCTCCGCCCGCGTGGCGGTCGGGCGGCCGTAGGCGATGTTGGCCCGGACGGTCTCGTTGAAGAGCATCGAGTCCTGGAAGACGACGCCCACGTGGCGCCGGAGCGAGAGCTGCTTGAGCCGGCGCACGTCGATCCCGTCCACGCGGACGGCACCCTCCGACGGATCGTGGAACCGCTGAAGGAGCGAGACGAGGGTGGACTTGCCGGAGCCGGACGGGCCCACGACCGCGACGCGTTCCCCCGCGCGGACCTGCAGGTCCACGCCGTCGAGCACCGGCGGGCCGTCGCCGTACCCGAACCGGACGCCCTCCCACGCGAGGTCGCCGCGCATTCCCACCACGTCCACCGCGTCGGGCGCGTCCCCGAGGAGATCCTGCGCGTCCAGGATGCCGTACACCTCCTCGAGCGAGACGCGCGCGGTGCGGATCGACTTGTAGGTCCCGGCGAGGCCGAGCACCGGCCCGAACAGCCCGCCCACGTAGCCGAGGAAGGCCACGAGGGTGCCGACGGTCATGTTCCCGGCCAGCACGAGGCCCCCGCCGACGACGAGCGCCGCCACCCGGGCGGCGATCTGGGCGAGGTTCTGGGCGGCGCCCACCCCGGAGTCCACCCCCACGCCCCGGATCACCACCTCGTTGGCCCCGTTCACCTCCGAGAGGAACCGCCGCTTCTCGGCCTCCTCCATGGTGAAGCTCTTGACCGTGACGATCCCGGCGAGGACCTCGTTGAACCGCGAGTAGATGTGCACCCAGCGGTCCAGCAGGCTCCGCTCGCGCCGCGTCTGCATCGGCGCGGCGAGGCGCGCCACCAGGGCGGGCACGGGCGCGAAGACGAGGACGAGGAGCGCGAGCCGCCACTCGAGCCGCAGCATCACCGCCACCGAGAGCACGAGGTAGACGAGCGCGGGGAGCGCGTTGAACGCGAGATCGGCGAGCGCGCCCACGAGCCCCTGGATGGACCGGTCGAGCCGGGTCATGAGCGCGCCGACCCCCTCGGCCTTGTGGAAGCTGACGGGGAGCTGGTGGAGCCGGCCCACGGTGGCCTCGGTGAGCCCGTACTGGATGCCGATGCGCGTGCGCCAGGTGAGCCAGTTGGAGCAGGCGGCGAGCGCCTCGCGGCCGAGCCCCAGCGCCACCAGCGCGAGGAGCGCCCGGGCGAGCGGGCCCTTCCCCTCCCGCCCCGCCAGCGCGTCGAAGGCCGCGCGCAGGGCCAGGGGCTCGGCGGCGTTCACGGCCGCGAGCGCCACGGCGAGCACGAGGAGGAGGATCACGCTCCCGCGGTACGGGCGGAGGAACTCCATCGCCCTGCGGAGCGAAGGCTTGCGTGGGGATCGCGCGTGCACGGTGGCGGAACAGGGCACCCGCGGAGGGGCATTCCGCGCACAGTGAAGGCGGGACGGGACTGGTGTGGGGGAGGCGGGCTTCAGGCGTCGGGCCTCGGGCCTGGCGCAGAGCGCCCCGGCGCCGCGCCAGCCCGCCGCCGATACGCGGCGCTTCTCCCTGAGGCCTGACGCCTGACGCCTGAAGCCTTTCCCTTCACTCCGCCAGGAACTCCGCCACCGGCCGGAACCGCAGCGTGTGCTTGCAGACGACGCGCAGGGTAGAGAGCAGCGGGACCGCGAGGAACAGGCCGATGGGCCCCCACAGCAGGAACCACACGAGCGATCCGAGGAACACCACGAGCGCGCTCAGCCGGAGCTGCTTCCCGAGGAAGATCGGATCGACGATGTTGCCCTGGATCGACACGAGCACGAGGTAGATCGCGGCGACGCCGAGCACCCGCGCCGGCGAGCCCCACTGGAGGAGCGCCATCCCGGTGGGCAGGACGAGGCCGACCGCGGGGCCGATGTACGGGATGAGGTGCAGGAGCCCGGTGGTGAGCCCCCAGACCGCGGCGTGCTCGAGCCCGTAGAAGGCGAAGACGACGGCGGTGATGACGCCGAGGATCGCGTTCAGGACGACGCGGTTCAGCATGTACTGGGCGACGTCCCGCCGGAGCTCGGCGAGGGCCTCGGTGACCTGGTCGCGCTTCGCGCCGGCCACGATCATCGCCTTCTCGACCCAGCGCGGCCCCTCGGCGAGCCCGAAGTAGACCAGGAACACGACCACGGTGGCCTCGCCGAGCAGCGTCGCCACGCCGGCGGCGGTGCCGAGAACGAGGCTGGCCCAGGGGACGCTCTCCTGGATCTGGACCTGGCCCGGCCGGCGCGGGGTGGTGACGAGCTTCTCCGACTGGGCCTGGAGCCGCAGGAAGTGGCGGCGTGCGTCGCTCCAGAGCTCGTCGAGCCGCGCCTGGTACGACGGCAGCTGCTCCCAGAGCTCGGAGACGGACTGGTAGAGCACGACCCCGAGGACGGCGACCGCGCCGGTCGCCACGAGCGTGCCGATCGTCGCCGCGAGCCAGCGCGGCACCTTGCGGTCCTCGAGCCAGCCGACGAGCGGGTAGACGGTCGCGGCGAGCACGAGCCCGAGCGCGGTCGGGACGAGCAGCGTCCGCCCCGCCCAGAGCAGCGCCACCGCCGCGGCGATCGCGAGGGAGATGAGGGCGCGCTCGGCCCCCTCGCCGGGGACCTTTGTCGACGATCCAGGGACCAATGTGGCTCCTACGCGGGCACCGCCTCGGCGGCAGGGCGGCGCGGGATCCCGGGCCCGCCGAGCGACGCGTGGATCGCGAGCAGCTCGTCGACGCGGTGCGCGACCGTGTGGCGCGCGCGCACCGTCTCGAGGCCGCTCCGCGCGACCGCCCGCGCGAGCTCCGGCTCCTCGCGCAGCGCCCGCAGGTGGCGCGCCATCTCCGCCCCGCTCCGCGCGACGACGTAGTCGCGGCCGGGCCGGAAGAGCCCCTCGGCGTCCTCCCAGGGCGCGGTCACGAGCGGCACGCCGCACGCGAGCGTCTCGAACACCCGGATCGTGGGGATGCCGGGGAGCGCGGCGGCGTACGGCCGGCGCGGGACGTGGATGCCGGCGCGGTGGCGCGCGAGGGCGGCGGGGACGCGGTGGTTCGGGAGCCAGCCCCCGAAGGCGATGCCCGCCGCGGCCAGGGCGGCGAGGCCGTGCTCCGGCCAGCGGACGCCATGCACCGTGGCGGCGAGGCCGAGCGCCCGGACCGGTTCGAGGAGGAACTCGCGCAGCTCCGCGGTCCGCTCGTCGTCCCCGAAGTTCCCGACGAAGACGAGGTCGCCGGCGTGCGCCGCCTCGAGCGGCACGAACACCCGCACGTCCGCCGCCTCGTGCCACACCTCGACGCGCGCCGCGGCGCCGCGCCGGAGGTACACGTCGCGGAGCACCGCGCCGAACGCGAGCGCGACGTCGTACTCCGAGAGGTCGAACCGGAAGAGCTCCTCGGGGCTCGTCACCGCGCGGTGGTGGGTGTCGTGGAAGTAGAGCCGCAGGCCGGGGCGCCGCCGCCGCTCGGCGCCGATCCGCGCGACGAGCTCCGGCCGGTTCCACTCGTGCACGATCGCGAGCGAGACGCCGTCGAGCGCCGCGCCGAGATCCGGGCCGCCCGGCGGATACGGCCGCACCTCGAGCGCGGGGTACGCCTCGCGCCAGAGCTCGAGCGCGCCCGGGCCGTGATCTCGGACCAGGTTCTCCGCGCTCCACGCGCCCTCCTCCTCCCACGCGATCACCTCGTGGCCGCGCGCCGCCAGCTCGGCGGCGACGCCGCGCAGGAAGTGGGCGTTCCCGTGGTTCCAGCACGACCGCAGGGAGTGCACGAACAGCGCGATCTTCACTTTCTGTCACCTCTCTGGATGGGAGGGCCCGGGCTCCGCCCGGGCCGCCGCGACCGGCGGGCGCGCCGCCGCCGACGGCTCCCGCGGGGCCGGTGCGGGGTGCTCGTGCAGCCGCGCGCCGAGCGCGCCGTAGAGGGCGAGGTAGCCGGCGGCCATCCGATCGGGGCCGAGCCGGAGCGCCCGCGCCCGCGCCGCGGCGGCGAAGACCTCGCGGCCGCGCGGATCGCCGGCGAACGCCTTCAGGGCCCCGACGAGCGCGCCGTGATCGCCGGGCGGGACGAAGAGCGCCGCGCCGTCCCAGAGCTCGCGCAGGCTCTCGATGTCCCCGAGGACGAGCGCGTTGCCGGCGAGCGCCGCCTCGAGCACCGCCAGCCCGAAGGGCTCGTAGCGGGCGGGGTGCGCGAACACGGACGAGCGCGCCATCCACGCCGCGAGCGCGGGCTCGGCGAGGCGCCCGAGGAGCCGGGCCGGCGCGTTCCCCGAGAGCGGGCCCGCCCTCCGCGCCCCGTGGACGACGGCGTTCGGCGGCGGCGCGTCCGGGATCGGCCCGGCGAGCGCGATCGGCCAGGGCACCTCGGGCGCGGCGCGCAGGAGCGCCGCCGCGTTCTTGGCGTCGTCCCAGAGCCGACCCGCGCCGAGCACGAGCGGCAGCTTCTCGCCCGGCGGGAACCGCCCCGGATCGCGCCCGTTGAGGATCACCGTCGGCCGCGGGATCGGCGCGTGGTGCCGGGAGAGGGCACGGGCCATCGCGTGCGACGGGGCGACGATGGCGTCGGCCGCGCGCAGCCCGGCGCCCACGGCGGCGCGGTAGCGATCCCACGCGGGCGGGGCGGGGGTCCCGCGGACCGCCTCGTACCAGGAGAGCACGCAGGAGTGGCCCACCACCACGCGCGGCGCCCGGAACGGCAGCGCGCCGTGGGCGAAGCTCCCGAGGTGGACGACGTCGGGGCGTTCGCGCCGCTCAACGGCGAGGAGCCACTCCCCCGCGCGGGCGACGTCCTCCCAGGGTTCCTCCATCCACTCCAGCCGGTAGCGCGCCTCGCGGTGCACGAGGCCGGGGACGCCGGCGAGCGCCGCGCGCTGATCCGCGTCGAGCGGCGCCCCCTCGGTGGCGAGGACGATCTTGACGCCGCGCCGGGCGAGCGCGCGGGCGAGCTCCACCGCGTACGTGAAGACGCCTCCGACCGCGTCGGCGTGGAGCAGGACCTTCACTGGACGACCGCCTGCGGTTCGCGCGGGGCGCCGCCGCGCTCGGTCGCGGCGAAGGCAGGGGCGGCGCGTTCGGCGCCGGCCAGACCGGGGCCGGCCGGTTCGGCGCCCGCCCGACGGGCGCCGGCTTGATAGATGCGATCCAGCCCACCCTGCACCACGGCGATCGTCTCGATCTCGGGGTCGTACCGCCCGCCCCGGGCGAGCGCCTCCGCCCAGGCGATCGCGGCCTTCCCCTCCCACGCGTCGGGCGGACCGGCGAGGAGCTCGCGGCGGGTGCCGTGGAACCGCTCGACGAGGAAGTCGAAGAACGAGCCGCGGACGTTCCGGAGCGCCACCCCGCCGCCCGTACCGTAGAACGCGGCCTCGATCTGGCAGTCCTGCCCCGCCGCGAGCCGCCACGAGCAGGCGAGCTGCACCGCCGTGCCGTTCGCGAGCTCGAGCTGCGCCGCCGCGAAGTCCTCCACCCCTGCGCCG
>Ga0196976_1001365_pt1 | contig 11270 bp, 9 predicted proteins | sample S3v_513CmetaG_FD_148644 | JGI IMG/M metagenome (GOLD analysis project Ga0196976, IMG submission 148644) | Soil microbial communities from Anza Borrego desert, Southern California, United States - S3+v_5-13C | ecosystem: Environmental > Terrestrial > Soil > Desert | place: USA: California...
GTCGGTCTCCTTCCACACCCAGCCACACCCCTTCACTCTGGTCTTGAGTCGGGTGTAACCCATCCGCCCGGTTTTTCTGTTACCTATCCTCCCGGTTCGTACCCTCGGGAAGCCCCTCACCCTAGCCCTCTCCCCACTGCGGTGGGGAGAGGGGACTGGCAGCGCGCCGCCGCACGCTCTGTGATCGAACTTAGCGAATCGAGTACTTAGCAGCGGCCGGCAGTCCCACGACGTCATGTTCGGGGCCGTGCCGTACCGCACGTACAGATTGGCGTCACGGCAACTGCGGAAGAGATTTGCGGTACGCCTCGTGAGGGACGAGGGGCCGCCACTCTGCTGGCGTGAGATTCCGGCCCGCTGCGCGAACGGCCGCGGCGAATACGTCATCGAGTCGAAGAGGGTAAAAACTCAGATGACGCCCGACCGCGATCATGGCGGTCGAGGCGTCGGGTGCCATGGCTACCGCCCCGATCTCTCCCTCTTCCAGCAACGGGAGACGGACGACCGACGCAGTAATGTCGTCGCTCCTCAGATCCCACTTGCGGTTGCCAGTCAAAAGCCAGCGGCCGTCGGCCGAAAACTCCATGGGTTGCGCGGGCTCGAGAAAAGTGATGACCGGCTTTCGTGGCAGCGGAGACTTCGTCAGGTTCCACAGGGAGACGACCACGGGCGAGCCGGGCACACGGGGGTCACGGGTGAGCGTCGCGAGCGAGCGGCTGTCTGGACTGAATCGCCGCTCGACGTAGAGGTCGCCATTGAGGATCGCCGGTTTCGGCGGATCCGGCGCGGAGAGATCCCACAGCATCACGTCGGTTCTCTCTTCGGGAGAAAGTCGCTTTCCAACCGATCTCAATGTCACGATCCAGCGTCCGTTCGGACTGAAAACCACTGGCTCATTCGGGCGTCCATGAGGAAACACGCGAGGAGACGCGTGTGGGTCGCGACTCGTGAGGTCCCACAGGCGCGCCGTTTCGTCCCCGCTCGAGGTCGCGAGCCATTGCGCGTCAGGACTGATCTCGATCGTGACGATCGGCTCCCGATGGCCTTGCAGTTCGCTTGGAGCACGCGGCACGCCGTCGCGGCCGAGCGTCCACAGATACACTGACGAAGCGTCTTCGTCGAGCGTCACCATGCGGCGTCCATTGGACGACATCCGGATGTCGACCGTCTTGCCCCCGTTCCTCAATGGCATCGACGACATCGACGCGAGGTTCCAGAGGCGGAGTGTTTTGTCTTCGCTGGCGGTCACGAGGAATCGACTGTCGGGAGTGAACGCCATCGCCGTGACTGGCGCCGTGTGTCCCTCGAGCAATCGCGGCGGGGCATCGATCGCGGACGGCGTCAAGGCGTAGAGCCGCAGATCCCATCTGGCTCGACGAACATGAGTGGCAACCGCCAGCCGGCGCGAGTCGGGGCTGAAGATCACAAGTGACTGCGTCATTGGGTCGCCGAGGGCGATCGGTTGAAGACGCCTGCGCGGACTCTCGCTCGTCCGGTCCCACAGCCAGGTCTCCGCCTCGGACGTCGTCGCAGCGACCCATCGGCTGTCGGGGCTGACGTCGACTCTCCAGATCTTCCCGAGTCCGGCGGTCACGGTGACCGGCAACGCGGTCGCGCTTCGTCTGCCGGTAAGTGGCCACAGGCGAATGCTGTCTCCCGCCGTGACGAGCCAGCGGCCATCCGAAGTGAACTCCGCGGCTTGGATGGGCCCATCGTGGCCGCGCAGAACGATCGTCTCGGTGGTAAGCTTCGGCAACCGGAAACGGTCCCCTTCATTGATGTCTCGGAGCTCGCGAAGGTTCCAGACATAGGCCTCGTTCGAGCTCGACGCGAACAACCACTGGCTGTCCGAGCTGAAGGACATCTCCCCGATCGAGTTGGACGCGATCACGAGCTCGGCTCGCCCGTAACCCTGCATGTCGTACAACCGAACAAACGATTCCGTTCGCAAGTGCGACACGCTGTCGGAGCCCGTCGCCAGCCACCGGCCATCCGGACTGGATGCGATCGCACTGACGTGTCCATCGAAATGAAGCCGAGGAAGCGAGCTCTTGCTCGGATCTTCGGAGGTCAGATCCCAGACACGGATCGTTCCATCGACACTCGACGTCATCAGCGACTTGCCGTCCTTGCTGAATCGCATCGAACGGACTGCTTCCGGATGAATCAACTCGAACGGGACGGCCTCCGGCGCAGAGGAGAGCCTCCAAAGATACGCAGTGGATGCCGGAGTGTCCTCGAATCCGAAGGACGTGCTGACCGCCCATTGATTCGACGGGCTGACGACGAGCTCCTTGATCGGTCGCGAAAAGCCCGCGAGCAGAAACGGCGACTGTTTCGGATCCTCGGTCTCAAGGTTGAACAATTCCGGTTGTACGTCCGATTTGCTCAAGGCGAGCCATCGCCAATCGTGACTGACCCGCGGCGTTTGGGCATGCGCGTCGTGGCGCTCCGCTCGTGGCCGGAGCTCTTCGCCGCTTTCGACCTCCACGGCGTCGCGGATCGTAATTTCACGATCGATGCTCTGCTCGGTCGTGTCGCCGAGGATGATCGAGGCCGCTACGGGGTTCGCGGCGCTGAGATCGAATCGCTTGATGTTGAGACGGCCGACACACACCGCCCAGCGGCCACTCGGCGTGAAGCCGGCCGAGTCCGTGCCCGTCTCGGTGTCGTCCAGAATGGTGACCGCCGCAGCCGGATTTTCGGCGCGTAGATCGAAGAGCCGCGAGGCCTGTCCCCATGCGATCAACCAGCGACTGTCCGGACTCATCGCCACTCCACGGATGTCCTGCGGCAGGGCGCGCGGATTGGAGGGCGGCATCCGCGACGAAGATCCCAAAGTAACGCCTCGTTCTCGCTCAGCGTCGCCATCCAGCGCCGATCCGGACTGATCTCCAGCTGCCGGATTTCAGCCGTGTGCGCGTGCAGTCCGATCCCGCCGTGACGCGAGAGCGCGCGCCATAGCGCCTGCTCCGCGGCGGCCACCGGCGGATCGTTGAAGTCGGCGAACGTCTGGACCGCAAGAATCGCGGTAGCCAGGCTCTGCTGCGGATGCGCCTCCGCGACTTTCTCCGCCTCGGCGGCGAGCCGTTCCGATGTCGCGCGGCGCTCCTTCCGCTCCGCAACAGCCTGTTGCTTCATTGCAACCGCGGCACGACGCTGCAGCGTCTGTACGACGAAGGCGCTCGCCGCGATCACGAGGGCGATGGCGCAGACCGTGAGCCCGAAGACATTGCGGAGCCGCCGGTTGCGGCTCGTGAAGCCTTCTGCGTTGACGATCCGTGTGATGAGCGTCGTCGACGGTTGCCCCGAATCGAGCCGCTTGCAGTCCTCGACGGAAACGGCGATGCCCCTGATCAGCGGATACCAGGACGCCGCTTCGAACGTACGGGGGGTCTCCGGCTTGTCCAGGTCCTCGAATCTGATCGGATGAATCGGTTTGTGGCCGCGAACCCCGAGGAACTCCTCGATCTCCAACTTCACGGAAGGCGATGCAGCGGCGTCATCGGAGCCGACGATGACCAGCATCGTACTGCGGCGCAGCGCCTGTCTGAGCTCGGGCGGCAGCTCGTCCCCGGCGCGGGTCAACCACATATCGGTCGCGCAGGAAAGCTTTTGCCGCGTCAGCTCGTTCGCCAGCGCGAGCGCATAGTCGTGCGCGTCCCCGCGACCGTAGGAGATGAAGACATCGTCCCCGAAGAAAAATCGGCGCAGTGATTCCATCAGCGGCATGGGTTGCGAGTCAGTCGATAGTGTAAAGCCGCGAGCCGATCTCCTCCTCGCCCCCTCGATGAGGTCACGACACCTTCGGCGCCAACTCATCGCCACGCGCTCGCTACTGCGAAGTTCATCGCTATCGGCGTCGAGGGCGGGCTGCTCGTCCTGGCCGCCTGCGAGCCCGCGCCCGCGGTCCGTTCCCGGCGCGCTGCCGCAAGGGTTCTCCCGCTGGGCCACCCCTGCTATATTCGCGGCCTCATGTCCGAAAAGAAGGGTTGGGGGTCGACGGTCAAGGGATGGTTCATCGTCCAGGATTCCTCTGGAGAGGGTGACGTGCCGGAACCGGAGGCCGTCGCTGCCGAGGATGAGCTCATCCGGCAGGCGGCGCAGGCGGAGCCGGATGACCTCCCCGTGTTCACCTCCGAGCCGCCGCCCGCGCCCGACGGGGAAGTCGACTTCGGGAGTGTGTACGAGGCCGCGGGGATCACGGCCGAGGAGCACGAGCGGGTCTCGCGGACGCTGGAGCTGCTGAACTCTTTACCGCCCGGTACCGACGAAGCGGTCAAGCGGCAGATCGTGATGGCCTCGCTGCGTGCGTTCGGCGTGCCCATCGAGAAGATCATCGAGTCGGGAGCGGAGCAGCTCCAGGCGCTGGAGGCTTACATCCGCGGCAGCGCGCGCGACACCGAGCAGGTCACGGCCCAGGGCGAGCAGGACATCCGCGCGCTCGAGGAGCAGATCGCGGTGATGCGCCGGGCCATGCAGCAGCGCGTCGACGAACAACACAAAGTCATGCGAGCCTGCAACGCCAAGAAGCTCGAGGTGCAGAAAGTGCTCGAGTTCTTCGGGCAGGATGCCGTGGCCCGCGTCGTGCGCGAGTCACCGAAGCTGCACGAGCCGAAAAGCGAAAACTAGAGGAGAGTCATGGGCCTGATATCGCGAGTGCGCAATTTGTGGAGAGGGTTCCTTTCGCTCTGGATCTCGGGCATCGAGAAGGAGCATCCGGAGATCGCGTACGAGAACGCCATCAACTCGATGGTCGGCAAGTACGCAAAGCTCAAGAGTGCCACGGCTGCGATCATCCGCCGCCGGGAGGACCTCGAGGAGCGTTTCAAACAGTCCAACGCCGACCTGCAGCAGACCGAGGCGGAGCTCAACACCGCCGTGTCGACCAATCAGGATGACTTGGCGGTGGTGCTGATCCAGAAGAAGAACCAGCTCCTGGCGCAGCTCGAGGAGCTGAAGGCGGACCTCGAAAGCGCGCGGAGCGACGCCGACTCGGCAAAGTCGTCGCTGCTGTCGGTGCAGGGGGAGATCCACAAGCTGAAAGCGGAGCGCGACTCGATGCTGGCCAAGATGCAGTCGGCCCAGGCCCGCATGCGCATCCAGGAGCAGCTCGACGGGCTCTCCGTCGACGACGAAGTGCGCGCGCTGGACAACGTCCGCACGCACATCAAGAACACGATCGCCGAGGCAAACCTCGGCAAGGAGCTCTCCGACACGTCGCTCGACGGACGGCTGGCGAACCTGCGCAATCAGGTCGGCGACGTGCAGGCCAAGCAGGAGTTGGCCGAGCTCAAGGCCCGCAAGGCCGCGCAACAGGCGGCCCAGGGACAGAAGACGATGTGATGTGGAGTGCGGCAACGCGAGTTGCCGCTCTCCATTGCGGCAGCGTCGAGCTGCCGCGGGCGGGCGGTGGCTTGCGCCACCGCGATGAAGAGCGGCAACTCGCGTTGCCGCACTCCAGACGCTACGCCCAGCTCCGCGCCGCCGGCCGCCGCACGAACAGGCGCGCCGCCTTTTCGCTCACCGAAGCCAGGACCGTCTTCGCGGCGTCCGCGCCCGATTGCGCGCCGCCGTTCATGTAGCCCTGAAAGTCGACGCTGGTGTGCTCGCCGGCGAAGTGGAGGTTGCCCACCGACTCTCCCTCGGCGCCGCCGATGGTCGTCCACTGCCCCGTCAGATACGCGGCGTACGAGCCCTTCGTGAACGGGTGCGTCGGCCAGTGGAAGCGCGACACGTTGCCGTTGTAGGCTTTCGTCGAGCCGGGATACGCCTTCTCCAGGCCGGGCATCAGCCTCGCGACAGCTTCCTGCGCCGTCCCTTCGCCCGCCTCGACACCGAGCTTGCCGCCCGAATAGAACGTGATGCCGCCGCTGGTGCCGGGCTGCAGCGCGGCATTGTCCCAGATCAACTGGAACCGCTCGTCGCTGAGCGTGTTGCCGCGGTAGCCGAGCTTCTTCCACGGGCGGCTGTTGAAGCCGGCCAGCACTTTCGCGTTCGTGCCGTATCCGAGCTCCTTGATGGCCTTGAGCTTCACGGCCGGCAGCGGCACGCGGATGTCGACTTCGCGCAGCATGGTGAAGGGGAGCGTCAGCACGACCGAGTCGAAGTCGCGGTCGAAGGCTTTGCCGTTCGGACCTTCGAAGGTGAGGATGAAGCCCTTCCCTTTGGCGCTGATCGCCGTGAGGCGGTGGCGCAGCGAGACGATGCCGTCGTCGAGACGGTTCGCCAGCTCGACGACGACGCGCTCGTTGCCTCCCTTGACCGTGAACCGCTCGTCGCTGTCGCCGAACGGCTTGAAGCCGTCACTGGTGTCGGTGCCGATCAACTGGATGAGATTCAGCGACGACTGCTGCTCGGCCTCGAGGCCGTACTCCGTCACGTACGCGACGTGCAGCAGCTCACGGATCCAGCCGCGCGCGCCGATCTTGTCGAGGTACTCGGCGATGGAAGTGTTGTCGAGCTCCTTGCCGTTGCCGTGATCGCGATAGCTGACCTCTTCGCCGAGGGAGTCGTAGTCTTTGGAGATCTTGCGGGCCAGCGGGACGAAAGCCTTGATCACGTCCTTTTCGCTGTAGTGACGGCCGTCGAAGAAGAACGCCTCGGGTTTGATGGTGCTCGGCTTGCGGAAGTCGTACATCCCGAGCTTGAACTCTTTGACGAGGCTGATCAGCTCCTCGTGGCCGCTGTCGATGAACTCTCCCCCCAGCTCCGTGGTGATGCCGGGAGCGAGCAGGTTGTTGGCGGTGAACATGCGCCCGCCGGAGCGGCTCGACGCCTCGAAGACGTGCACCGGCACGCCCGCCTTGCGCAGCTTGTACGCGCAGTTCAGACCGGCGATGCCGGCGCCGACGATGGCCGTGCGCGGCTTGATGCCGCCGGTCTGGCCGAAAGCCGTGAAGAGATCCGGCGTGGAGGCGATCACGCCGGCGGCGGCCGCGGTGCGGAAAAACTGGCGGCGCGACACCCCGGGCGTTTCGCCTTCGAGCACGCGGTCGATGATCTCGTCCGCCGGAATGGTCTCCGACTTCGACGCGAACGCGGCGAGCTGCAGGGAACGGCGGACGAGAGAGAAGAGTGGAGTTCTCGACATTGACGGGTCCTCGCGTTACGGCAGGATCAACACCAGTCCGGGGTAGATGAGATTCGGATCGGCCACGCGCTCGGTGTTGAGCTTCCAGATGTCTTCCCACCGTTCCGAGCTGCCGAGCTCCTGCCGCGCGATCTTGCCCAGCGTGTCGCCGGCCACGACGCGATGCGTCTTCCGCCCGGCCACCGGTTTCATGAACGCCTCGGATTTGCTGGCCAGGTACGTCTTCATCAGCGTCGCGTACTGGTCGGATTCCTTGACCTGGTCGAGGGCCTTGTTGATCTCGTAGACCAGGTCGTAATTGCCCGCCGGCACGCCGACGGCGTACTTGGACTTGTTGAGGTTGTACTTGGCGATGACGGTGCGCGGGTGCTCCTTGATCTCGACGGCCGCGAACGGATAGTCGTAGATCAGCGCGTCGGCCTGTCCGTTCTCGACGGCCTCGAACCACCCCGAGTCGCCGGAGAATTTGCGGACCGTGGCGTTGGGGATGTTCTCCCGCACCCACTTCTCGGCCGCCGGGTCGTCGTAGATGGCCACCACTTTTCCGGCCAGGTCGGAGACGTCGCGGTACGTCGAGACCATCCCTTCCTGCACGATCATGCAGAGGCCGAAGTCGAGATAGCCGTTGCTCCAATCCACCCCCTGGATGGCGGGATCGGGGACGTAGCCGGCCATGATGATGTCGATGTCGCCCTTGCGCAGCAGCGCCGGCAGCTCGCCGTAGTCGGCCTCGACGACGCGCACGCGCTCGGTGCCGAGATGCTTGCCGATGCGCGCGGCCATCTGGAAGTCGAAGCCGTCTTCCTGCTGGTTGTCGTTGATGAAGTGCAGCGGCGGCGCGTCGGGCTCCATGCCCACGCGCAGCACCTTGCTCGCGCGGATCTTCGCCAGCACGCCGGTGGGGCCGGGCTGCGTCGGCGCCGGCGCGGCGCCGGGCGCGGTAGTCGTAGCCGTGGCCACCGTGCCGCTAGCGGTCGCGGTGGCCGCGTCCTGCTTCTGGCCGCCCTTCGGCAGCTTGTCGCGATAGTGCCAGCCGACGTAGCCGAGGATGGCCACGATCACGATGGTGATGAAGACCTTGGCGAAAGGGGTCAGTCTCATGGATGCACGCTCTCCAAAAAGTGTGGCGGCATGATACGGAGGGACCGGCGCGGTCGCAATCGAGAGGCTCACGTAGAATGGCGGCGGTGCCGACCAAGACCCAGCTGCCGCCGCGGAAACGCGAGGACGTTCGTCCGCGCCCGGACCAGTCCGCGCAGAAGCCGGCGAAAACGACGGATCTGCAGCGCGCCATCGGCGAGACCGCGAAGGACATGATCTCGGACGCTGTCTTCGAAAAGCGTCCGTATCTGAAGATGGCTTTCGCCAACCCATACAACCTCTCGATCTTCCTCGGCACGCTGGCCGCCGCCGCGGCCACGATGAATCCGATCCTGGCGGCGGCGGCCATCGGCGGCGAGCTGCTCTGGCTCCTGCACGGACCAGACTCGAAAACACTCCGCCGCCTGCTCTGGGACCCGCGCTTCGAGAAGATCCGTCTGGCCGTGGAGGCGCGCGAGCGCGAGGAGCGGATCAAGGTGCTGCCGCAGATCGACCGCGACCGGGTCGAGCAGCTCGTCGGCCGGCAGGCGGACATCCATCGCCTGGCCTCGCAGAACCCGTCGTTCACGGGCGAGCTGCTGCGCAGTGAGTTGATCAAGACGCGCCGGCTCGTCGACGCGTTCGTGGAGATGGCCGTCACCTGCGCGCGCTACGAGGCCTACCTCGAGACCATCGATTTCCACGAGCTGGACCGCGATCGCAGGCAGTGGGAAAGCCGTCTGGAGTCGAATCAGGTCTCACCCCAGGAGCGCGAGATCGCGAAGAAGAATCTCGCCGTGATCATGAAGCGGTTCGAGAAGCTGAGCGAGCTGCGCGACTATCTGCGCGTGGCCCGCGGGCAGCTCGACCTCATCGAGAACTCCTTCCAGCTCATCGCCGACCAGATCGTGATGATGCAGTCGCCCGCGGAGCTGACCGGGCAGCTCGACGACCTGCTGGACGGCGTGGAATCGATCCGCCAGACGGCGATGGACACCGAAAAAATTCTCAGCACGATGGGGGTTTAGTTGGCCGAGGCGCGCATCCTTCCTCACTGGGCTGAAGACCTGCGCCGGCGCTACCTGCGCGGCGAGGCCTCGATCTTCGTCCTCCACGGAAACGTCTACGACGTGGTCCTGAGCGGCGGGCGCACACTCACCCTCACCGAGTTCCTCGGCAATGTGCTGCTCAAGGACTCGAAAGAAGTCGTGGCCATCTACAACGTCGCTACCGGCGTCCGTTTTCTCAAGCAGCCGCCGGGGCTGGCCGCGGAGACCGACGAGATGCTGTCGTCCGTCGAGAAGCCGCGCGTGCTGGCCGCCATCGAGCGCCTGCTCATGAGCCACAGCCGCACGGCGGTGATCGTCGAGTACGCGGAAGTCGTCGCGCCGGCGGGCGACCCGAATTTCCAGAGCGAAGCCGATCGCGCCGCGGTGGTCACGCTGCACCGCTGGTCGTTCCTGCCGGAGATCGAACGGAGCGACAACGTCGTCATCCTCATCGCCGAGAACCTGGCCGAGCTCGCGCCGAAGCTGGTCTCGAACCCGAAGGTGGCGGTCGTGGACGTGCCGATGCCCGACCGCGAGACCCGCAAGGCCGCGGCCGCGCTGGCGGACCGCACGCTGACGGAGAAGGAGATCGAGCGCTACGCCGAGACTACCGCCGGGCTGAAGGCCATCCAGGTCTCGACGATCCTCACGCCGCCGCCCGTCAGCGAGACCGAGACGCGCGATCGTGAGACGTACATCGCCGGGATCCTCGGCGGCGGCGCGGACGTCCCGGAGCGCGCCCGGAAACTGGCGCAGCTCACCGCCGGCATGAGCCGCGACGAGATCGCGAAACTGCTCGCGCCCGGTGCGTCGGCCGTCGACAAGGTGCAGTCCGATCGCGCCGAGGCCGCGCGTCAGGAGGTCGATCGCCTGATCGCCCGGCGCAAGCGGGAGATCATCGAGCGCGAGTGCTTCGGCCTCGTCGAGTTCGTCGAGCCGCAACACGGCTTCGACGTCGTCGGCGGCATGGAAGAGGTCAAGAAAGACCTCTCCGTGATCGCCGCGAGCATCCGCGACGGCCAGACCGCGCGCGTGCCGATGGGCGTGCTCTTCACCGGGCCGATGGGCACGGGCAAGACCTTCGTGGCCGAGGCGTTCGCGAAGGAGTGCGGCCTGACCACGATCAAGCTGAAGAACTTCCGCTCCAAGTGGGTCGGCGCGACGGAAGGGAACCTGGAGAAGATCCTCAACGTCATCCGCGCCATCGGGCAGGTGGTGGTGATCATCGACGAGGGCGACCGCGCCTTCGGCAACACGGACGGGGAGGGGGACGGCGGCACGTCGTCGCGCGTGATCGCCCGGATCAAGGAGTTCATGTCCGACACGAGCAATCGCGGCCGGATCCTCTTCCTGGTGATGACCAACCGCCCCGACAAGCTCGACGTCGACTTGAAACGCGCGGGCCGCCTGGACCGCAAGATCCCGTTCCTCTACTGCCAGACGCCCGAGGAAGTGGAGAACATCGCCCGGGCTCTGGTCCGCAAGAACCGCATCAAGACGACTGTCGACTTCACCACCATCCGCGGCGGCTTCTCGGCGAAGCTGGTCGGCTACAGCAATGCCGACATCGAAGCGGTGGTGCTGATGGCCCACGACGACGCCGCCCGCGAAGGCCTCACCGAGGTGACTGCCGACCGCTTCACCCGCGCCGCCGCCGACTACTTCCCCAGCCGCGACACCGAGCTCCTTGAATACATGGAACTCCTGGCCGTCTTCGAGGCCTCCAGCCGGCGGCTGCTGCCCGCCAAGTACGCGAACGTAACCCCCGAGGAGCTGGACGTGCGATTACGCACGCTGCGGGCGGTGGTGGGGGGGCGGAGATAGGGGGGGGTGCGTCCGTACCAAAGCGGCGGTTCCGCCGCCCGCGAATTTGGGAGTGCGGCGGCGATCAAGCCGCTGCTTTTGTAGGGCGGCGCAACTTAGTACTCGATTCGCTAAGTTCGAACACCGAGCGTGCGGCGGCGCGCTGCCAGTCCCCTCTCCCCACCGCAGTGGGGAGAGGGCTAGGGTGAGGGGCTCCCCTTTCCCGAGCGCCACAACCCCTCACC
>Ga0196976_1001366_pt1 | contig 11261 bp, 7 predicted proteins | sample S3v_513CmetaG_FD_148644 | JGI IMG/M metagenome (GOLD analysis project Ga0196976, IMG submission 148644) | Soil microbial communities from Anza Borrego desert, Southern California, United States - S3+v_5-13C | ecosystem: Environmental > Terrestrial > Soil > Desert | place: USA: California...
GTTCCGCGAAGGGCAGCAGGTCAGCGCGGGGCAGCCGCTCGTCGAAGTCGAGCCGGAGCGCTACCGCCTCGCCGTCAGCGCGGCCGAGGCCACGCTGCAGAAGGCGCGGGCCGGCGAGGCCGAGGCGCAGGCGGGCTACTCGCGGCGGCAGCAGGCCAGCGAGAAGAACCCGGGACTGATCCGCGGCGAAGAGATCGAGACGTGGCGCACCAAAGTGCAGAGCACCGCGGCCGAGGTCGCGCAGGCGCAGGCCGCGCTGGCGCAGGCGAAGCTCAACCTGCGCGACGCCTTCGTCCGGGCGCCGGTGAGTGGCGTCATCCAGACCCGCACCGTCGAGACCGGGCAGTACGTGCCGGTCGGCACCGTGCTGGCGACGCTCATGCGCCGCGACCCGCTCCTGCTGCGCTTCCAGGTGCCGGAGCAGGAGGCCATGCCGCTGCGGCCGGGCATCGTGGCGCGGTTCAACGTGGCCGAGGATGCCAAGGTGTACGAGGCGCGCATCACCCACGTCGCCGCGGCGGCCAGCCAGGCCTCGCGCATGGTCGACGTCACCGCCCACGTCGTCAATCCGAACCAGCCGGAGCTCCGGCCGGGCGCGTTCGCGCGCGTCACCGTGCCCATCGGCGCGCAGCGCGAGGCCCCCGTCATCCCGCAGACCGCCATCCGTCCGAGTGAAAAAGGGTTCCTCGCCTACACCGTGAATGACGGCGTGGCGCGGCAGCGCATCCTGACCTTGGGGATGCGCACCGCCGACGGACAGGTGGAAGTGAAGTCCGGCCTGCAGGCCGGCGAGACGCTCGTCATTCGCGGGGCCGAGGCCCTGCGCGATGGCGCACAGGTAAAGGTGACCCAGTGAAAATCACGGAAGCCTGCATCAAGAACCCCGTCTTCGCCTGGATGCTCATGCTGGCCACCGTCGTCTTCGGCGGCGTGGCGGCGACGCGCATCGGCATCTCGCAGTTCCCCGACGTCGACTTTCCGACCATCAGCGTCGGCGCGGCGTGGGAGGGGGCGGCGCCGGAAGTGATCGAGCACGACGTGGTCGAGCCGATCGAAGAGGCGCTGATGCAGGTCGAGGGGGTGCGCAACATCACCTCCACCTCGCGCCAGGGCTCGGGCAACGTCACCGTGGAGCTCGACCTCTCGCGCAACGTCGACCTGGCGCTGCAGGACGTGCAGACGCGCATCGCCCAGGTGCAGCGCCGCCTGCCGCGCGACATGGAGCCGCCGGTCGTCTCCAAGAGCAACCCCGAAGACAATCCGATCATGTGGATCGGGCTCTCCGGCCCGTACCCGCCGCAGGTGCTGGCCGACTACGCGCGTTACCGCGTGAAGGAGCGGCTGCAGACCGTGCCCGGCGTCGGCGAGATCCAGTCGCAGTCGGTGGAGCGCAACATCCGCATCTGGATCGACTCCGACAAGCTCGACGAGCGCCGCGTCACCGCCGGCGAGGTGCTGCGCGCCATCCAGCAGCAGCACGTCGAGCTCCCCGCCGGACGCCTGGAGACGTCCGGCCGCGAAGTGAACGTGCGCGTCCTCGGCGAGGCCTTCGACCTCGAAGAGTTCCGCAAGCTCGTGGTCAAGGACGTCGAAGGGGCGCCGGTCTACCTGAGCGACGTGGCCATCGTCGAGGACGGCTTCGAGGACGTGCGCCGCATCTCCCGCGTCAACGGCGAGCCGGCCCAGGGCATGGGCATCCGCAAGCAGCGCGGCTCGAACGCCGTGGCCGTCGCCCGCGGCGTGAAGGACGCCATCGCCGAGATCCAGAAGACGCTGCCGCAGGGGATGGAGCTCGGCATCAACTTCGACTCCACGCAGTTCATCGAGGAGTCGGTGCACGAGATCCAGTTCGAGCTCCTGCTGTCGGTCATCCTGACCGCCTTCATCTGCTGGCTCTTCCTCGGCTCGTTCGGCGCGACGCTGAACGTGATCATGGCCATCCCCATGTCGCTCCTCGGCACGGTGGCCTGCATCTACTTCTTCGGCTTCACGCTGAACACCTTCACGCTCCTGGGACTGGCGCTCGCCGTCGGCATCGTCGTCGACGACGCGATCATGGTCCTGGAGAACATCTTCCGCCACGGCGAGATGGGGAAAGACCGCGTGAGCGCGGCGCGCGAGGGCACCGAGGAGATCAGCTTCGCCGCGCTGGCCGCGACGCTGGCCGTCTGCGCCATCTTCCTCCCCGTCGTCTTCATGAGCGGGATCATCGGGAAGTTCTTCCTGCAGTTCGGCGTGACGCTCTGCATCGCCGTGCTGCTGTCGTACGTCGAGGCGGTCACGCTCGCGCCGGCGCGCTCGGCGCAGATGCTCAAGACCGGGCATCGCCAGTCGAAGCTCGGCCACTTCGTCGACGTCGCCTTCGACAAGCTCGCCGCCGGCTACGCGAAAGTGCTGGCCATGGGGCTGCGCCGTCCCGTGATGGTGCTTTTGATGGCGGCCGGCGTCTTCGTCGCCTCGATCTACGTCTTCCGGAAGCTTCCCAGCGAGTTCGTGCCGTCGCAGGACCAGAGCCGTCTCATGGTCCGCCTGCAGACCGCCGTCGGCGCGAACCTCGAGGAGACCGACCGCGTCTTCCGCCGCGCCGAGAACTACCTCATGCAGCAGAAGGAAGTGGTGCGCGTGTTCGGCAGCGTGGGCGGCTTCGGCGGTGGCGGCGGCAGCGTGAACACCGGCATTCTCTTCGTGACCATGGTCCCGCCGGACCAGCGCGTCGGGCAGGCGGAGTTCTCCGCGCGGATTCGCAAAGAATTGAACTCGTACCCTGGCGTGCGCGCCAGCGTGCAGGACCTCTCGCAGCAGGGCTTCACCGGGCAGCGCGGCTATCCGGTCGAGTTCTCCGTGCGCGGGCCGGAGTGGGGGAAGCTGATCGAGCTCTCCACCGACCTGCGCGAGAAGCTCGCCGCCAGCGGCTTCGCCACGGACGTCGACACCGACTACCAGGTGGGGATGCCGGAGCTGCGCATCGTGCCGGACCGCGCCCGCGCCGCCGACCTCGGCGTCCCCGTCGAGGAGGTGGCCACGACCATCAACGCTCTCGTCGGCGGCGTGCGCTCGGGCAAGTACTCGAGCGGCGGACGCCGTATCGACATCCGCACGCGCCTGCTGGCGAGCCAGCGCACGCGCCCCGAGGACCTGGCGCGGCTGCGCGTGCGCACGGCGGACGGATCGCTGATTCCGATGTCGGCGCTGGTCAAAGAAGACGAGCGGCCGGCGCTGCAGTCCGTCACGCGGCGCGACCGCGAGCGCGCCATCTCCATCTACGGCAACGTGGCGCCGGGCAAGTCGCAGAGCGACGCGCTGGCCTACGTCGAGCAGATCGCCAGGGACCTGCCGCCCGGCTACCGCGCCGTGCTCGGCGGGTCGTCGGTGGCCTTCAAGGAGTCGATGGGACAGCTCATGTTCGCGCTGATCCTCGGCCTGGTGGTCGCGTACATGGTCCTGGCCTCGCAGTTCAACTCCTTCCTCCATCCGGTGACCGTGCTGTCGATCATCCCGCTCTCGATCGCCGGCGCCGCGTTCGCGCTGCTGATCACGGGGAAGACGCTGAACATCTTCTCCATGATCGGCCTGCTGCTGCTGATGGGCATCGCCAAGAAGAACTCCATCATCCTCGTCGACTACGCCGTGCAGGGGCAGCGCGAGCGGGGCCTGTCCGCCCTCGAGGCCATGCTGCACGCCGGCCCGACGCGTCTGCGCCCGATTCTCATGACCACCATGGCCACGATGATGGCCGCCATCCCTCCGGCGCTGGCGCTGGGCCCGGGCGCCGAGACGCGCGGCCCGATGGCCGTGGCCATCATCGGCGGCCTGGTCATCTCGACCGCCCTGTCGCTGCTGGTCGTCCCCGCGTTCTTCGTCGTCGCCGACAGCATCAAGGCGAAGCTGGCGGCGCTCACGCACCGGCAGCGCGAGGAAGACCCCGAAGAAGCGACCGCGCACTGAGTTAAGTGGACCGCCGGCGTCCCGCCGGCTGTCTGTGCAGGCGTCTCGCCTGCACACGAGAGCGGCGGCGGGACGCCTCCGGAGACAGCCGGCGAGGACGCCGGCGCTCCACAGCGCTCCTCCCGGTAGCGCTCGTCGCACGATGGCGGTACCCTGTCGCCGCTCTCGACTACACACACTCATGGAGGCGGAACATGTCCAGGAAGTGGTCGGTCCTCGTCCTCTCTCTCCTTCTCGCCCTGCCGGCCGTCGCGCAGACGGTCACCGGCACAATGCAGGGCACCGTCAGCGATCGTTCCGGCGGCGTGCTGCCGGGGGTCACCCTCACCATCCGCAACGCGGAGACGGGCCTGCAGCGCGTCGTCGTCACCAACGAGGCGGGCTTCTACAACGCCCCCTTCCTTCCCATCGGGCGCTATGACGTCCTGGCCGAGCTGGCGGGCTTCGGCGTGGCGCGGCGCAGCAACGTGCGCATCGAGCTGAACGAGACCACGGTGCAGGACTACCTGCTCGACCCCGCGGTCACCGAGTCCGTGACCGTCACCGCCGACGCCCCGCGCATCAACGTCAGTGACGGCGAGATCAAGCAGACCATCCGCTCCGCGGAGATCATGTCCCTCCCGCAGTCGAACCAGACCAGCTTCCTCGGGCTGGCCTCCACGCTGGCCGGCTACCAGGAGTCCAACCCCGGCGGCTCGCACGACAACCCCACGCTCTCGGTCGGCTCGTCGGCGAACTTCAACGGCGCCGGCACGCGCGGCACCACCTTCCAGATCAACGGCGTCAACAACGACGACTCCTCCGAGAACCAGCACCGGCAGGGGGTGGCCCTGGCCACCATCGCCTCGTTCCAGGTGCTCACCAACAGCTACAGCGCCGAGTTCGGGCGCGGTTATGGCGCGGTCGTCCTGGTGCAGACCAAGTCCGGCACGAACAAACTGTCCGGCGAGATCTACGGCTACGGGCAGGACGGCCAGTGGAACGAGAAGAAGTTCTTCGAGCGCACGCAGCCGCTGCCCGACAACTACCGCCGCCAGTTCGGCGCCACGGCCGGCTTCCCGATCATCCGGGACACGCTCTTCGGCTTCGTGCACTACGACAGCACGCAGTTCAAGGGGAACCAGATCGTCAGCCGCCCGCTGATCCTCCCTTCCGACATGGCCCTGCCGCGCCTGACCCTCGGCAACGACACGCCGGAGAACCGCGCCTTCCAGAACGCCATCCTGGCGCGTTTCCCCACCGGTCTCTCCCCGAACGCGCCGCTCGTCTCCGCCCGCGCGTACCAGTACCCGCAGTTCGCCAACAATCCCGACAAGGACTGGTCGGCGCGCCTCGACTGGAACGCCGGCAACGCCCACAACGTCAACACGCGCTACCAGCACACCACCCAGCTTCGCGAGAACGCGGAGCTGATCATCGGCGAGCAGACACTCCAGGACAACGAACAGTCGAACTTCGGCATCACCTGGACCAACGTCCTCGGCTCCTCGACCGTGCAGGAGACGCGCTACGGCCTCGGACTGCGCAGCACGAACGTCGACATCCTGGCCGGCAACGACACGCCCATCGTCCGCTTCGCGGCCATCACCCCGGCCACCATCATCGGCAACGCCGGCGCGTATCCGATCAACCGCGACCAGAAGGACCACCAGTTCGTCTACAACTTCTCCACCGCGCGCTGGGCCGATCACACGCTGAAGCTCGGCACGGACATCCGCCGCTCGCAGCTCGACGACCGCGCCTCCAATAACAACCGCGGCTTCTGGAACTTCACCGCCACCTGCGGCGGCGTCACCTATCCCACCGGCCTGCACGCCTTCTTCGCCGGCTGCGTCTCCACGTTCCAGAAGAGCTTCGGGCCCGACTTCCTCGAGAACGAGCTGAAGGAGGAGAACCTCTACGCGCAGGATGACTGGCGGCCGTTCGACAATCTCACGCTCAACCTCGGCGTGCGCTACGAGCGCGTGGCCGTGCCGCGGGAGCGCGAGAACCGCATGAACTACTTCTTCGGCGACACGCAGTACGTCGACCCGCGCCTCGGCTTCGCCTACGTGCCGGACTGGGGCAACGTCCGCCTCCTGCGCGCCCTGACCGGCTCGAACGGACGCTTCTCCATCCGCGGCGGTTACGGCCACTACCACGGGCGCATCTTCCAGTCGATCTTCTCCCAGGGCGGCGCGAACGTCCGCTACAACCCGCCCAACGCCACCTTCCTGAGCATCCCGAACAGCACCAACATCGCCGACCCGACCAACGGCTTCGTCTTCGTCCCGGGGCAGCCGCTGACGACACGCGTCACTCTGACGACCATCGACCCCGATCTGCAGATGCCGGAGACGCGGCAGTGGAACCTCACCTTCGAGCGCCAGTTCTTCCGTGAGTCGCGGCTGCGCGCCAGCTACATCGGCACGTTGGGGAAGAACCTCCTGCAGTACCGCTTCGACAACCTTCCCGTGCGGCCGGACGGCACGACCTGGAGGGTGGCCGCCGACTGGCGCTGCGCCGGCACCGGCGTCGTGGCGGGACAGGCCGTGAACGCGACCTGCCCGAACGTCGTCCCGATCGCGGCCAACGAGATCAGCCTGCGCGTGCCGCGCACGAACGAGCGCCGTCCCGACGCCCGCTACAACACGAACCTGGTCGTCGACAACGTGGCCGAAAGCTCCTACCACGCCGGCCAGCTCGAGTTCGAGACCGGCTACGTCGGCGGCTTCCAGGGGCGCGCCACGTACACGTTCAGCAAGGCTCTCGACAGCGGCTCCGAGGCCACGGCCTCGGGCGCGGGCGACATCAACATCTTCCCCGAGTACGAGAACTACAAGCGCGGCCTCTCCCGCTTCGACACGCGCCACCGCTTCACCATGACCGGCAGCTATCTCCTGCCGTTCTTCCGCGACCGCAGCGACGCCCTGGGCCAGATCCTCGGCGGCTGGCAGCTCTCCACCGTGGTGCGCCTCTCCTCCGGCACGCCGTTCACCATCATCGATTCCGGGGCGGTCGACATCGACTTCGACGGCGTGGCCAACCAGCGCCCCATCGCCGTCGATCCGTCGCGCCGCGGCGGCTTCCACGTCAACGACCCCAACACCTCGCAGCAGGAACTGCCGGTCAGCGCCTTCCGCCGGGCCACGCCGGAGGACGACATCTCCGACCTCATGGGCCGCAACACCTTCTACACCGACAGCCGCGAGCAGGTGGACCTCGGCCTCTTCAAGAACTTCGGCGTCCTCGGCAATACCGTCGTGCTGCGCCTGGACGTCTTCAACATCTTCGACCGCGTCACGTGGGGCGTCCCGGTGAACGACTTCGCCAACGTGAACTTCGGCCGCATCACCAGCACCCATCCGGACTACATTCCGAGAACTTTCCAGGTCGGTTTACGTCTTCTGTATTGATGAAACTGGCCCTGCTCCTCCTCTTTGCCGCGTCGGCCTTCGCCCAGAACGCGAAGGTCGACGCGCTCTTCTCCGACGTCGACAAGCCCGATTCGCCCGGCTACGCCGTGGCGGTCATCCAGAACGGGCAGATCGTGCACGCGCGCGGCTACGGCATGGCCGACCTCGAGCGCGACGTGAAGCTCACGCCGCAGAGCGTGTTCGACATCGGCTCGACCTCCAAGCAGTTCACCGCCGCCTGCATCCTCCTCCTGGAGCAGGAGGGGAAGCTCGCCCTCGGCGACGACATCCGCAAGCACCTCCCGGAGATGCCAGCCTACGAGCGTCCCGTGACCGTCGGCCACCTGCTGCACCACACCAGCGGCATCCGCGACTACCTGACCCTGATGACGCTGGCGGGCCTCGACGCGCGGAACGACTTCACGGACGAGGAGACGCTGGCGCTGATCGCCCGGCAGAAGGCGCTGAACTTCCTCCCCGGCGACGAGTACCTCTACAGCAACTCCGGCTACTACCTCCTCTCGCAGATCGTGGAGCGCGCCAGCGGCAGGAGCCTCCGCCGGTACGCCGACGAGAAGATCTTCAAGCCGCTGGGGATGACCAGCACGCACTTTCACGATGACCCGGCCGAGGTCGTGAAGCGGCGCGCGATCGGCTACGCGCCGTCGAAGGACGGCTTCCGCATCTCGATGTCGAACTACCACGTCACCGGCGACGGCGCGCTCTACACGACCGTCGAGGACCTGGCGAAGTGGGACGCGAACTTTTACGAGCCGAAGGTGGGCGGCCAGGCACTCCTCGACGCCCAGCACCGCGTCGGCAAGCTGACCGGCGGCAAGGAGCTGCCGTACGCCGCGGGCCTGATGATCCGCAAGCACGAGGGGCTGCGCATGGTGCAGCACGGCGGCGCCTGGATGGGCTACCGCGCGCAACTGGTCCGCTTCCCGGAGAAGAAGCTGAGCGTGGCCGTCCTCTCCAATCTCGGCTCCGCCAATCCCGACGAGAAGGCGATGAAGATCGCCGCGCTGTATCTCGACCTCAAGCCCGCGGAGACGCCGGCGGCGCCCGTGAAGGCGGACGCCATCCGGATCGCCCCGGAGGAGCTGGCCCGCTACGCGAAGACCTACTACAACCAGCGCGGCGGCGGCTATCGCCGCGTCGAAGTGCGCGACGGAAAGCTGATGTACGGTCCGCGCGAGCTGCGCCCCGTCGGCGGCGCGAAGTTCTCGCTCGACGGGCCGGTGCCGGTGTTCCTCACCTTCCGCGAGAACAGCGCGCTGGTCGAAGTGGAAGGGGAGGAGCCGAACGAGATCCCGGCCGTGCAGCTCGTCACGCCCGATGCCGCCGCGCTGGCGCAGTACGCCGGCCAGTATCGTTCCGAGGAGCTGCAGGCGGGCCATCGCCTGCGGGTGAAAGACGGCGCGCTGCACGTGCGGCCCGGCTACGGCCAGGAGGTGAAGCTCGAGCCGCGGGAGCGGGACGTCTTCGAGGGACAGGGCGTGCTCGTGCGCTTCCGCCGCGACGCCAACGGCGCCATTCGCGGCTACACCATCGGCGCGGGACGCGTCACCAACATCTCCTTCGACCGCAAATGAGACTGCTGCTGCTCCTCCTCCTGGCGCTGCCGCTCTTCGCGAACCCGCGCGTGATCGCGGGAGCGAAGCAGCAGGTCGGCGTCACGCGCGGCTACGACCCGGCCTACCGGAAGATCGCCTATCCGAACGGCGACGTGCCGCGCGAGACCGGCGTCTGCACGGACGTCATCATCCGCGCCTACCGGCACGCGGGGACGGACCTGCAGGTGCTGGTGCACGAGGACATGAAGCGCCACTTCGCCGTCTATCCGCGGAACTGGGGACTGCGCCGCCCCGACCCGAACATCGACCACCGCCGCGTCCCCAATCTGCAGACCTTCTTCACGCGCCACGGCGGCAGGCTCCCCGTGACGCGCCGCGGCGCCGATTACAAGCCCGGCGACATCGTCACCTGGCGCCTCTCCTCGGGAGTCCCGCACATCGGCCTCGTCTCCGACGTCCCCGTGCGCGGGACGGACCGTTACCACATCGTCCACAACATCGGCGCCGGCGCCCAGCACGAGGACGTCCTCTTCGCCTACGAGGTCACGGGCCACTACCGCTTCCCCATTCCCCTCTCCCCGCGCACGGGGAGAGGGCCAGGGTGAGGGGACCTTGCGACGCTCGTCCCGCCACGCAAGTACCCCACCGATCCGCGGCAGCGCGAGACGTGCAGATACCGAGAAGGCGAGCCGGTGTGTCATCCCGGGAGCGACGAATGTATCGAGCTCTTTTCCCGTGTTTGCCTTGATGACGCGGATCACACCGGCGGGAATGATGCCGGCAGACGCGGCGAGCGTGCCGTCCGGGCTTTCAGCGACAGCCATTGTGATCAAATCGTTGGGTCCTTTACGCGTCGCGCCGGTTCGCGTGTCGAAGACTTGCATGGCCGAGCCGATGTTGCCGGTGGGCCCTGGCAGGCCGGAGTTGCTGTCGAGCTGGCGGACGAGACCCGCTGCGGTGTCTTCACCGACGTCAGCTCATCCGCCTATCCGCGGAACTGGGGACTGCGCCGCCCCGACCCGAACGTCGACCACCGCCGCGTCCCCCACCTGCAGACCTTCTTCACGCGCCACGGCCGGCTCCCCGTGACGCGTCACGGCGCCGACTACAAGCCCGGCGACATCGTCACCTGGCGCCTCTCCTTGGGAGTCCCGCACATCGGCCTCGTCTTCGACATCCCCGTATGCGGGACGGACCGTTGCCACGTCATCCACAACATCGGCGCCGGCGCGCAGCACGAGGACGTGCTCTTCGCCTACGAGGTCACCCGGCATTATCGTTATGGAGTGCGGCAGCGCTAACAACCGCTCACTCCAACCGCAACTTTCGGATCACCGCAGGCGTAAAGTCCTGCAGCAGCTCCGCGACTGGCGCGTCGAGCGCCTTGCTCAACTTGAGCAGCATGGTCAGCGTGGGAGCTTTGAGGCCGCGTTCCAGGTCGCTCACATACTTTCCGCTCAGGCGGCCGCCGTGATCCGTGACGATGTCGGCGAGGTCTTCCTGCGAGAGATCGCGCGCCTCCCGCAGCGTCCGCAGGCGCTTCCCGAAGATCTCCGCATCCGGCCGTGTCACTCTTGCATCTGGCACTATTGTTCTAGTGCGCTTCAATAAACAATAGTTCCAGGAGCTGCAATGTCCTCTACCGTTGCGCAGATCCGCACTCTCTTCCTTGAGCCCCAACCCTCCTACACTCTTGCAGAAGCGGCGACTCTGCTCGACATGCCCGGGCGCGACGTCGGCGCCTGGATCGAATCGGGCGAGTTGGAAGGGGAGGACAACGGAAAGGGGATGGTGATGCCGTGGCCGGAGCTGGCGTCTTTCGCCCTCGAGCTCTGGTCTCAGGAGACGGTCGAAGGGTCGCTGGGGACGGACGTCGCGGACGTGCTGCCCGAGTTGCTGCGCCTGACTGACCTCGACGTGCGCATCCCGCGGATGCACGTGGTGACGCTGGAGCGGCTTGCGTCGCGCGACGGCAAGACCGTCAGCGCGGTGCTCGCGCGCGAACTGCGCGATCTCGTCTCCGAGCACGCACCATGGCTGAGCGCGGAGGTGCCGGGCTTCGCGGCGGCATGCGACTGGCCCGAGCTTCCCGGCGCAGCGATTCTCTAACACCCGACATCGCGACACAGGGGCAGGCCCGTTTCTCCTCGAAGCTGCGGTGGCCTCAGACACCGCTTTACGATCGAGCGTTTCGCCAGTACTGCCGAAACTTTCGGCACGACTGGCCAGCTTTTCGGCACGACTGCCGAAACTTTCGGCACGACTGCCCAACTTTTCGGCACGACTGCCCAAAGTTTCGGCACGACTGCCCAAAGTTTCGCCACGACTGCCCAAAGTTTCGGCA
>Ga0196976_1001367_pt1 | contig 11256 bp, 9 predicted proteins | sample S3v_513CmetaG_FD_148644 | JGI IMG/M metagenome (GOLD analysis project Ga0196976, IMG submission 148644) | Soil microbial communities from Anza Borrego desert, Southern California, United States - S3+v_5-13C | ecosystem: Environmental > Terrestrial > Soil > Desert | place: USA: California...
GTGCGGCAGCGTTGGGACCAGGAAGCGATGTCATGGTCGATGGCCTGCTTGAGCCGAGCCCGGAGCGCACGGCGCAGTCCGTCCGCGACGAGCGGTACGCGTCATCGAACGTCGTCCTCTTCGCCGGGTCCCATGCGCGCGGCGAGGGAACGCCGTCCTCGGATCTCGACCTCGTGGTCCTCTACGAGCGGGTGCCGCACGCCCATCGCGAGTCCTTCACGTTCCGTGGCTGGCCCGTCGAGGCGTTCGTGCACGATCTCGAGACGCTCGCCTACTTCTTCACGGAGGTCGATCGGCGCGCCGGACGCGCCGTCCTCGCGCAGATGGTCCTTGAGGGCCGCGAGCTGCGGGCTCCTACTCCCCTCTCGCGCGCCGCGAAGGCCGAGGCGCGCCGCGTACTCGCCGCGGGCCCACCGCCCCTGGACGGGCACGACCTCCGGATGGCCCGGTACCGGATCACCGACGGGTACCGGCTGGACGCCCCCACGACCTGGCGGACGCCGACGCGCGCGGGGTGAACGGACCGACCGTCGCGTTCGGGGCGCGCCCTAGCGCCCGCCCTGCACCGCCGCCGGGACCGGGCGCGGGCCCGCCCCGGCCCGGGCCGCGTCCACGCGCTCGAGGAGCCGGCGCGCCGTCTCCGCCCCCTCGTCGCCCTTGGCGGCGAGGGCGCGGAGCGCGGCCGGGAAGGCCGGGTCGTCCTCCTCCGCCCGCGCGAACCCGGCCGCGAGCCGCGCGGCGGCCGCCTCGGCCACCGCGGGCGGGGCCGCGCGCAGCGCGGACACGGTCTCCTCCGGCGCGCTGCCGGCGACGCCGGCGAGGGCCTCCTCCACCGCGGCGGCGAGCCGCGCGTCGGGGAGCGTCCGCCCGCCCAGCTCGACGAGCCGCCGCAGCGCCTCCGCGTCGTCCTCGGCGGCGAGGTCCGCGAGCGAGGAGACCACGGGACCCGGCGAGAGCTCCGGCAGGAGCGCCCAGAGCCGGGGGAGCGCCTCGGGGTCCGCGGCCGAGGCCTCGAGGAGGTCCCGCTGCGCCGACTCGCTCTCCGGATCGGCCAGGTAGGCGCACTCCGCGAGCGCGAGCCGCGCCAGCGGATCCGCCGCCTCGCGCAGCGCCTCCCGGAGCAGCCGCTCGTTGCGGACGTCGCCGCCCTTCGCAAGCGCGTAGAAGGTCCGCAGCCGCGCGGCGAGGTCCGCGGGGGGCGGCACCGTCGCCACCGCGAGCCGCACGTCGGGGCCGCCCGGCGGCGCGCCGCTGCCCGCCAGCGCGGCGCCGAGCGCGTCCACGGCCCGCACCACGCCCGGCCGCCCGGGCGAGTCGTTCACCAGGACCGCGAAGGCGAGCGTCCGCCCGGCGCCGTCCTGCACGTAGCCCGCGAGCGAGACCACCCCGTCGAGCGTCCCCGTCTTGGCGCGCAGCCGGCCCGCCGCCGCGGTCCCGCCCATGCGCCACCGGATGGTCCCGTCGCGCGCGGCGACCGGGAGCGAGACGACGAACTCCGGCTGGAGCTGCGAGCGGCTCCACATCCCGCGCAGCACGGTCACGAGCTGCCGCGCCGAGAACCGGTTCGCGTCGTTGAGGCCCGACCCGTTCCGCATCACGTAGCTGCCGGGCGCGATGCCCAGCTCGCCGAGGAACTCCTCCGCCGCCTCGACGCCCTTCGCCCACGTGCCCGGGCCGCCCCGCAGCTCCGCGCCGAGCGTCCGGAGGAGCTGCTCGGCGACGAAGTTGTTCGAGGTCTTGTTGAGCCGGCGCACGATCTCCGCGAGCGCCTCCGACTGCGAGACGTGGACGATCCGCGCGCCCTCGGGCGCCCGCGCGAGGCGGACGCGCCCGACCTTCACGCCCCGGAGCTCGAGGAGCGAGGCCAGCGTGTGGCCGAAGTAGAGCGCGGGCTCGTCGACGCGCCGCCACAGCACGTGCGGCCGGGACCCGACCGGCACGCGCCCCTCGACGATCACGCGCTCCCGCCCGTTCCGAAGCTCGGTCCGGACGATCACCCGGGCGCGGCCCTTGCGGCCGACCGTGACGGCGCGGTTCTCGACCTCGAGGAAGGGCGACGCCGGCTCGAGCTGCACGTGCGGCCGCTGCTGCGCGCGATCGGCGGGCGTGACGGCGATCTCGACCGCGTTGAAGTTGAGCGAGAGCGCGCCGGACGGGGCGCTGTACGCGCGGTCGGTGTCCTCGCGATCGTACCCCGGCCCGAACCGCTCCGCGTCGAAGTACGCGTCGTCGAGCACGAGCTCGCCGACGCGGCGGAGGCCGAGCCGCTGGAGCTCGCCCGCGATCGCCCAGAGCCGCTCGGTGACCATGGTCGGGTCGCCCCGGCCGCGGACGTGGAGCGCCTTGACGACGCCCTTCGCGGGCGCCTCGGCCAGGAGGAACTCCGTCGAGAAGCGGTACTCCGGGCCGAGCCGCGCGAGGGCCGCGGCGCTCGTCACGAGCTTCACGTTGCTCGCCGGGTTGAGGAGCGCGTCCGCCTCGCGCGCGTACAGCACCTCGCCGGTCTCCACCGAGGCGACGAGGATGCCCGTCCGGGCGACCGCGAGCGGGGAGCCCTCCACGAGGGCCCGCAGGCTCGAGACGATCTCCGTCGCGGGGGCCGGCGTCGTGGGCAGGAGCTGGGCGCGGGCGGCTGCGCCCGGAGTGAAGAGGCAGGCGAGGAGCGTCGTCAGCAGGGTGGTGCGGCGAAGGGAGTCGATCACGGTCGGGGAGGTTCCTGGGAGGGCCGCGGCCAGGGGAGCGACGAACCCCTAACCAACGCCAGCGTGTGCAGTATTTCGCCCGACTTCAAGGTTCCGGCCGAGCGTTGACACCCGCGACGAGAGGTCGCTAGGGTAGTCCGACGGTGAGACCGGGTCGCACGGAGGTTCTGCCCTGGACGCGCGCACGCAGGAAGCCCTGGACCGCTTCGAGCGCTTCCTTCACAAGAAGGACCTGCGCCTCACCGAGGCGCGGGCGGCGATCGTCGAGGCGGCCCTGGCGCGCGAGGGTCATTACCCGATCGAGGACCTCATCGCGGACCTGAAGCAGCGGGGCATCCGCGGCTCCAAGGCGACCGTGTATCGCACACTTCCGCTCCTCGCGGAGGCCGGGATCCTGGAGCCGGCGATCATCGCGGGCGAGGTGAGGAGCTACGAGACGACCTTCGGACGTCACCACCACGACCACCTGCGGTGCAGCAGGTGCGGAAGGGTGGTCGAGTTCGAGTTCGAGGCGTTCGAGATCCTCCAGCGCGAGGTCGCCGCCCGGTACGGCTTCCGCCTCGAGGGGCACCACCACGAGCTCGTGGGCGTGTGCCCGGAGTGCGCGAAGAAGGAGAAGGGCTGACCGCGGGTGCGCGGTGGCGCTCCATTCCGCTCACCCTGAGCCCGTCGAAGGGTGAGCGGGGCGTCTCCTGCAGTCGCGTTCGTTGCCGTACGCCTCGCCTTGGGAGGGTTCCGCTGTGTGCGTCACTGGGGCGGCTCGGCTGCGGGTCGGTGCGGAACGCCACGCGAGCGGTCCCCGGGGCACGTCACCCCGCGCGTTCGCTCGCGCTCCGGATCGCCGCCGCGTGCGCGAGCCGGTCCTCGACGCGCTCGCGGAGGGCGCGGCGCTGCGCCTCCACGGCGCGCGCGGACAGGCCCATCGCCGCGCCGACGGCCTCGTCGAGCGCGCGCTGCGCGGGGCGCGCGAGCATGGCCGCGAGGTCCGTCGTGACGGGGTCCTCGCGGAGCGCGTCCCAGATCGTCCGGAGCTCGCGGGCGCGGGCGGCGAGGGCCTCCGGGCGCGGGATGGGGGCGGCGGCCACCACGCGGCAATCCACGTCGGCGATCGCCTGCGCGCCGGTGAGCTGCCGCGCGCCCTCCTCGATCGCGAGCCGGACGGGCGTGGACGAGAGGACGGCCGCGAGCTGCCACGCGGGGACGCGCGCCGCCGGGTCCGGGAACAGCGCATGCCACTTCTTGTCCTCGTGGAGCCCGGCCGCGTTCTCGAACGCGAAGGCGCGCGCGCCGATCTTCGCCGGGTAGAGCAGCGGCGCCGGAGCGCGGCCGCCGGCGATGCGCCACCACGGGGACCGGCCGGCGCAGGTGGGCCGGCGGTGCACGCCCGCGCGCTCGCCCGCGGCGAGGTACCGGCCGGCGAGGCCGCGCGCCGCCGCGGGCCGGAACAGCACGCGCGCCGGTGTACCCACGGCCGGCGCGCGCGCCTCGCGGAGCGACGCGAGCAGCGGCACGACGTCCCCGGGCGCGAGGCGGACCTCGCCCACGAGCGCGGACCGGAAGCGGCCGTCGCCGAGCGGCGCCAGGTGGAAGAAGGCGTTGCACCCGCTCTTCAGCCCGAAGCGGACCGCGCACACCGCGCCGAGCTCCACCGCGCCGCCTGGCGCCGCCCGGGTCCGGAGCACGCGCAGCCGCGCGCCGCCCCGGCCGCCGAGGAGCGCCACCACCTCCGCGTCCGCGAGCTCCGCGAGCGGGACGGCGGCCTCCGCCGCGGGCGCGTCGGCGGCGGCGCCCTCGACCCAGACGGCGAGCCGGGTGTCCACCGAGGCGGCGAAGCTCCCGGCGGCGCGGGAGCGGAGCCGGACCGCGAACCCGCCGCGGGCGCGCGCGTCGGCGAGGAGCGGCGCCGCGGAGCGCGCGGTGTCGAGCGCGCGCGGCCAGATGAGCGCGGCGACGGGCGCGCGGCGGAGGGCGAGCGCGGCGAGGTGCGCGGAGAGGTCGGCCTGGCGCGAGAGCCCGCTCTGCGCCGCCGCCCGCGCCTTCTCGGCGGGCGCGAGCCGCTCGTGCCGCAGGAACGGCGGGTTGGAGAGGAGGAGGTCGGCGGCGGGCCAGGGGCCGGCGAGCGCGTCGGCCTCGCGGACGTCGGCCTCGGCGCCCAGGAGCGCGAGGCGGGCGCGCGCCGCGGCCGCGGCGAGGGGCGCGAGATCGAGGCCGTGGAGCGCGACGCGCGCCCCGCACGCGCGGGCGAGGAGCTCCGCGGCCGCGAGGAGCGCGCCGCCGCCGCAGCAGGGATCGAGGACGCGCAGGCCGTCGAGCGCGGCGGCGAGCCCGGCGTCCGCCGCGCCGGCGAGGAGGAGCCGGAGCGCCTCGGGCGCGGCCGGGCCGCCGCGCTGCGCCGCCGTCAGCGCCAGCCCGAGCGCCGCCAGGAGGCGCGCCTCGGGCCGCGGCGTGAACACGGCCCCGCGTGCGCCGTCGAGGGCGCGCGCGCAGACGGCATCGAGGAGCGCTCCGTCGAGCCGGTCGGGGTGGGGCGCGCGCTCGGTGCCGACGGCGAGCGCCCGGAGCGGGCCGGCGCGGGCGCCGCGGAGCCGCGCCGCGGCGGCGGCGAGCTGGGCGTCGGGCGGCAGAGGCGCGAGCGCCTCGAGCGCGCGGGCGAGGGCGGGAGCCTCGACGGTCCTGGGCGCGTGCGGGGTCAGTCGAGCACCGCGTCGGGGACGAGCGAGGCCACGTCGGCGAGCGGAGCCGCCGCCGCGGGCGCGCTCGCGGCGACGAGCAGGACGAGCGCTGGGGCGATCACGCGCGGATTGTACCCAGTGATCGGCGGTCAGGGTCGGTCGTCCGCTGCGGACTGACGTCCGACGGCTGACAGGCGACAGCGGACCACCGTCCTCACGCCCGCGCGCGCCCGAGGCGCGGGACGAGGCGGCCGCGCGGCAGGAGCGAGGCGACGGCGACGAGGGCGCCTGCGAGGAGCTCGGCGCGCGCGATCGCCGGATCGCCGGCGCGGGCGCCGGTCCAGAGGAGCCACCCCGCCGGCGCGAGGAGGAGGAACCGCAGCGACGGGGTCTCGAGCGCCGCGAGCGCGATCACGCACACGAGCAGCCCGATCGCGATGTCGTGCAGGATCGCGCCCGCGTCCTGATAACCCGCGAGGAGCGGCGCGAGCACGAGGCCCAGTCCGATCGCGAAGGCTCCCCAGCGCGCGTACATCCGGCTACCCCCGCCGGAAACGTAGCAGCGGCGGCGTGAGGTTCAAAGAGGGGGAGGAGCGCCCGCCTTGGGCCCGCTCGGGTCTGGCGGACCCCCGCGGTTCCGTGCGCCGTCAAGAAATCCGTGGAAGGACTCGAGAACTGGCGACGTCAGGTGGGGCGGATAGGATTCTCGCGGCTCGACGCCGGCCGCGCCGGAGCGAGCGATGCGCAGGCGAACCCCCCGCAGCAGAGACTCCAGGATGACCTACGCCGACGAACGCGTGGCCGCCGAGATGGGCCGGGTGATGCTCGCCCTGTACCGGGCCGGGATGCAGGTCCGCGTCTGGCCCGAGCCGCTCAAGGGGCGCGCCGGCGCCCGCATCGTCGCCGGCCCCTCCGCCCGGCGCCGGGCGAACCACCCGCGCTCGGTCACCGGCGCCGGAGACTCGCCGCTCCAGGCCATCTACGCCGCGGTCGAGCGGCTCAACGAGCGCTCCGGCGCGATCGTGGTGCGGCTGGACTGATCTCACGGGGGCTGCGCCCCTCCCCCGCGCTGCGCGCGGGGCCCCCACCCCGTCACGGCCTCTACCCGAACAACTCCTCGAGCTTCCGCTCGATGTCCTCCTCGACCTTCTTCCGCATCGAGCTCGGGACGAGCATCGGGTACTTGAGCTCGACCGTGACCTGGCCGTCGGCCACGAGGTAGCTGCCCGAGGCGCCCATCTTCGCGACCGAGCCGCTCCGCGCGGCGGCGTCCTTCCGGTAGTCCAGCGCGTGCCGGCGGGCGATGCCCTCCATCACGGAGTCCACCTTCTCGTAGATCTCGTCGTCGGACTTCCCCGGGTACTTCTTGCTGATCACCGCCATGGGTCCTTGGTCTCTCCCCGTGAACGAGCCCGGGCCCGTGCCCGAGCCCGAGGTCACTTCACGTAAAGGGTAGGGTCTTCCACCCCCGCCTCGGCAAAGCCCTTCCTGCGGAGCTGGCAGGCGTCGCACGCCCCGCACGCCCGCCCGCCGGACGGGTCGTAGCAGGACAGCGTGAGCCGGTAGGGGACGCCGAGCCGGGTCCCGAGCCGGATGATGCCGGCCTTCGAGAGCCGCAGCAGGGGGGCGTGGATCCGCAGGGGCCGGCCCTCGACGCCCGCCTTGGTGGCGACGCCCGCGAGCTTCTCGAAGGCGCGGAGGAACGCGGGGCGGCAGTCCGGGTAGCCGGAGTAGTCGATCGCGTTCACGCCCACGTACACGTCCTCGGCGCCGAGCGTCTCGGCGTGCGCCAGCGCGAGCGCGAGCAGGACCGTGTTCCGGGCCGGGACGTACGTCACCGGGATCTCGCGCGCCAGCTTCGCGGCGCTCCGCCCCTTGGGGACCGCGATCGCGGCGTCGGTGAGGGCCGAGCCGCCGAACGCGGAGAGGTCCACCTTAACGACGCGGTGGTCCGCCGCGCCGAGCGCCTGCGCGATCCGCCGCGCGCGCCCGAGCTCGCCCTTGTGGCGCTGGCCGTAGTCCACGGACAGTGCGTGCACCTCGAACCCGTCCGCGCGGGCGGCGGCGAGGCAGGTGCTCGAGTCGAGCCCGCCGGAGAGCAGGACCACGGCGCGGCGAGGCGCGCGGCGCGAGCGGGAGGTCTTCCGGGGGCTGGGCATGGCGCAGGTTCTATCACCGGGTGCGGCCGGCGTCCTGCCGCTCGACGGGCCCGATGTCGATCGCGGTGCCCGCCGGCCGCGGCGCGCCGTACCAGTCCGCGTGGATCGGGACCGCCGTTCCCGCGTCGATCGCCGGGCTCGTCGCGCACGGCGCGAGGAACCCCGCCGCGCCCGGCACGAGCGAGGCGACGCAGGCGCGCTCCCCGGCGAGGCTCGCGGCGTCCCAGCCGGCGGCCTGCCACTGCGGGAAGGTGAAGTCCCGCGACGGCCCCCACACGACCAGGTCGGCGCGCTCGTACAGGTTGTTGCGGAAGGTCAGCCCCGCCGTGAAGGAGCCGGTGCCGACGTGGTCCAGCAGGACGCCGTAGGCACCCAGGACGAGGTTGTTCCGGAAGCGGACGTCCCGCCGGACGGCGTTCGGGCCGCGCAGCCGGAGGAGCGGGACCGGATCGTCGGCGGGGTCGGCGTGGAACAGGTTGTTGTACAGGTCCACGCCGGCGGTCCCCGGGAACTCGGTGCTGCCGTGGCCGATCTCGACGGGCCGCGCGTGGAGGAAGGCGTTGTTCCGGACGAGGACGTTCACGCCGGGCGCGACCGTGAGGATGGGCGCCTCCTCCCAGCGCCGCGTCCCCTGGGTGTACGTGCCGTCGAGGACGTTCCGCTCGACGAGCACGTTCCGCGCCGCGGCGACCGCGTGCCCGTCGCCCGGGTGGCGGACGAAGTTCTGGCCGATGCAGAGGTCCGAGCCGGTGGCCTCGGAGAAGGTGTTGTCGGCGACGTACACGCGATCCACGCCGTCGTCCGCCGAGAGCCGGAGCGTGCACTGGTACCAGCTCACCACGTTCCCGTTCTCGATCCGCTCGTCGATGCCCGATCCGATCCAGCGGTTGTTCCGGATGACCCCGTCCTCGACGCCCATGTAGTGGAGGTGCCCCTCGCTCGCGTAGCTCACGGTGGAGTCCTTCACCGAGTACCCGTCCACGTTCCCGAGGATCGTGATCCCCTGGTTGTGGTGGATCGCGCAGCCGTGGAGGAACAGGTTGGTGCCGCGGTCCTGGTAGAGGAGCGCGAACCCGAGGCCGGTGACCTCGACGTCGCGCAGGAGGACGTCGTGGGCGCCGAGGAGATCGAAGGCGTCGGTGGGGTAGGTGAACCGGCCGACGGCGTCGCCCGGCGGAGGCTGCCACTCGAAGTTGCCGGAGAGCGTGAGGTGCTCGAACGCGAGATCGCGCACGGTCGCGAGCGAGTGGACCATCGCGCCGCGCGCGCTCGTGGACTCGTGGAGGCGCGCCGGGTGGTCGGCGATGACCGGGCGCGGCTGGCCGGGATCGTCGGCGCCCGCCGCGGTGGCCCAGGCGCCGAACCGGATCGGGCCCTCGACGTCGCGGAGGTCGAGCCAGCTCCCGCTCGCGGGGAGGGTGAACCTCTGGCCCCGCCGCAGGCGGTAGCGGAGGTTGCGCCGCTGCGCCGGCGCCAGGCCCATGAGGTGGGTCTGGATCCGCCCCGCCGTGCGCCACGCCGACGCGGGGCTCGTGCCCGGGTTCGCGTCGTCGCCGGCGGCGGCGTCCACGTAGTACGTCGTCCCGGTGAACGGGAGCGCGGTGATCGTGAGCGTCCGCGCGCCGGTCCTGCCGGTCGCCGGATCGCGCTCGGCGAGCTCGACCGTGTACGTGCCGGGCGTGTCGTAGACGTGCGAGGCGACCGGCCCGTCCTCGGGATCCCCTTCGCCGAAGCGCCACGTGTACTCGTGGGTGAGCGGATCGTCGCTCGTGAAGACCACCGCGAGCGGGACGACGCCGGAGGTCCGGCTGGCCGAGAGGGTCACCGCGAGCGAGGTGCCCGCGCCTCCTCCCCCGGCGCTGCCGCCCCCGCACGAGACGGCGCACGTGAGCGCCACGAGAACGAGGAGGTGGAGGAGGCGCGGCGCTCGGTTCGAGGGCATGGCTCCACCCTAGCACGCGCACCCGCACTCTCCGTCGATCCCCGGGTGGACCGCGCCGTCAGCCCTCGCCCTCGGGGAAGCCTCGCACCGCTCGTCGTTCGACAGGCTCACCACGACGATCGCGCTCGCGCGCCGGAGCCTACCGGAGCACCTGCAGCCTGAGCTCGAGGAACCGATCCGACAGCGCGAACCGCGCGAGATCGGCGAGATCGGGCGCGCGCAGGGCCTGCGTGGCGTCGCCCGGCGCGGCCGGCTCGAGGAGCGCGAGCACCCGGAGGGCCTCGCCGGGATCGCCGGAGTAGAGCAGGGCGAACCGGTTCGCCGTCCGGCGGAGCGCCTCGCCGAACGCCGACGGCTGGAACGTGGCCAGCTCGCGCGACGACTCGGGCGCGAGCAGGCGCGCCTTCTCGATGACGCCTCCCGGCACGGTGCGGGCGAGCGCGGCGAGGTACGACCCGGCGCGCTCCGCCGGGAGGCCGAGCGAGGGCGCGGTGCCGCCGGCGAACCGGCAGGCGAGCTCGAGGAGGATGCCGACGTCGCGCGGCGCGAACTTGCCGGCGAGCGCCCAGCCGTGGTGCACGAGGTCGAGGCTCCGCGCCGCGAGGAAGTGGAGCATCGGCTCCGGCAGGCCCGCGACGTCCGCCGCGAAGATCATCGCCGGCGGCTGCGTGTTCTCGACCGCGACCTCGTGGCCGGGCTTCTTCGTGAGGAAGGCCGCGTGCGGCCGGCACCCCAGCGCCCGGGCCGCGCCCTCGAGCGCCCCGCGGAGCGCGGGCGCGCGCGGCGGGGCGAGCCAGTCGGCGGAGGACGCGCCACGGCGGCCGAGGTCCGCGGGGAAGAGCGGCTCGAGCCAGGGCGCGAGCAGCGACAGGAGCCGCGCGGAGGGGCCGACCGCGGCCGGGACGGCCACCTCGGCCCGGAGGTCCGGCGGGACGCGCGCCGGGAGGCGCTGGGCCGGCGGGCGCGGTGAGGTCGGGACGACGTACGCGGCGAGGCTCGCGGCGATGCGGCCGAGCTCGGAGAGGCGGGCGACCGTCGCGGGGTCGGCCCCCTGCGGCGAGCGCACGCAGAGGGCGGCGAGCGCGGAGAGCGCGCCGGCGTCGGCCGGGTCCTGGCGCACGAGGCCGAGCCAGCTCTCGAGCGCGCGCGGCGCGTTCCGGGGCCGCTCGGCGAGCAGCGCCGCGAGCTCGCGCTGCGTGTCGGGATCGCCGGGCACGAGCGCCAGCGCCTTCTCGAGGAGGGCCGCCGCGCGCTCGGGCCTGCCGAGCTTCGCCCGCGCGGCGCCGGCGAGCTGCCGCAGCCGCACCGCGGCGGCCAGCGGATCCTGGGCGGCGAGCGCGTCCGCGAGCCGCTCGCCCACCTCGACGGAGCGCTCGTGCTTCCCGGCCTTGTCGGCCGCGCGCATGAGATCGCCCGCGAGATCGGGGTCCCCCGGATTCTTCTCGGCGGCCGCCGAGAGATCCACGAAGGCGAGCTCCCAGTCGCCCGCCTCGAGGTGCTGGCGACCGCTCCGCGCCAGCGCCGCCGCGTCGTCGGCCGAGGGCACCTCCGTGAAGGCCTCGGCCGGCACCGCGGCGTCCGAGAGCGGATCCGCCTGGGCCGGCGCGGGCGGCTGCGAGAACTCGAGCGCGGGCTCGGGGCCGGCGCCGGCCTCGTCCGCCGGCGCCGCGGCCGGCGCGCCGTCGAGGTCGAGGTCGAGCGGCGGGGGGGCGGTGAGGTCGATCGCGGGGGCGGGGGCGAACTCGTACGCGAGGTCGGAAGCGGAGGCGGAGCCGTGGGCG
>Ga0196976_1001368_pt1 | contig 11244 bp, 4 predicted proteins | sample S3v_513CmetaG_FD_148644 | JGI IMG/M metagenome (GOLD analysis project Ga0196976, IMG submission 148644) | Soil microbial communities from Anza Borrego desert, Southern California, United States - S3+v_5-13C | ecosystem: Environmental > Terrestrial > Soil > Desert | place: USA: California...
AAGGCCGGGGATTCAGGATCGATAAGGGCGAAGTGATCGATGCCCTCCAGGGCGCGCAGGCTGATGAGATCTTCATCGGCCTTTCTTTTTTGGCAATAGCTGGTGCTGAGCGAGATGGGAACCACGTCATCGCTTTTCCCGTGGAGGAGGATTCTGCGGATGGCGGAGGTGTAATTCGTGGGGCAGGCCTCGTAGTAGGCCGCGGGAATCTCAGAGGGGGTTCCCCCGAGGAACTCGACAACGGCGTCGTTGCTGAGGTGGAGTTCGTAAGCGAGACGGACGTCAGCTACGGGAGCGAGTGCGACGATGCCACGAATTGCGAGCGGTTCGTCGGCAAGGCAGAGCGCCAGGTGGCCTCCTGCGGAGTGGCCCAGAACTACAACATCCTTTTGGCCGAAGTGGGCTGTGACGGAGGGAATCGCGGCGAGGATGTCGTTGTAGGAGCCGGGCCATCCGCCTCCGGGATCGCCGACGCGGCGGTATTCGAGGTTGGCAGTGGCGAGTCCGTGACGTGCGAGTGCGGCGCAGAGATGACTGGCGTGGGTGAGGTCATAACGCGCGCGCCAGAATCCGCCGTGGATAAAGATGGCAGAGCCACGCGCGGCGCCTACGGGATGCCATGCGTCGAAGAAGTGGTTCGGGTCGTCTCCGTAGGAGACGCGTTCGTCGGCGGGGATGGGCGGGAGCGAGGTTACGTCGCGGCCCATGTCTACTTGTGTCCGTTGCGGCGGCGGGTGTAGTTGGCGACGTGAGCCGGCAGCTTCACAGTCGATGAAAGCTGTTCGTCCGGTATGGGTGCGGCAAAGGACAGCTTGGCAGGAACCACGCCAGCCCAGGTGTCGAGCGACATGTCTTCGGGGTCGTCGACGGGAGGCCCGGTGCGAATTTTGGCGGACGCTTCGTGAAGCGGAATGGCAAGGACGGTGGTGGCCTTCAGCTCCCGCTCGGAAGGCCAACGCACTGAGTCCCAGCGGCCGGGAACTATGTGTTCGGTGATGATGCGGAGAGCTTCATTCTTCTGGGCGGGGTCGTCGATGAGTCGCGCGAACCCGAAGATCACGGCGGACCGGTAATTAACCGAGTGATGAAAGGCGGAACGCGCGAGGACCAGCCCGTCGATCAGCGTGACTTCCACGCACAGGTCAATGCCGGTCTGGAGTGCGAGAAGCATGCGGCTTGCGGCAGAGCCGTGGATGTAGAGGACGTCGTCGTGGCGACCGTAGTTGGTGGGAATGACGACCGGTTTGCCGTCGACAACGAATCCGATGGAACAGACAAGGCCTTCGTCAAGGATGCCGTACACGGTGGCCTTGTCGTAAGCGGCGCGCTTGGGCAGTCGGCGAACGCGCGTTCTTTCCGTTGGGGTGAAGTCGGGCATGTGGTGAGTATCACCCGAGGGCTGGAGGTGCGGCAAGAGCCCACGAACCCTATCGGAAGTGTTCGACGAGGGTGATGTCACCGCCTTCGGTGAGGTCGGTGAAGACGAGGGACTTGAGATCTGGCGAGACGGAAATTCCGGCGGAAGGACGGTTCGCGGGTTCGACGGTGTGGATGCGAGTGTTCCGGCGAAGCGCGAGGTCGAAGGAGTCGATGGAGGCCGGACTAGAGGACGAGTTCAGATAATAGATGGTGTTGCCGCGGAGCGCCCAGTATCCCCAATCGCCGACGCGGGGTTGAGCAAGAACCTGTGATTCGTCTCCGCCGCTTGCCGGAACACGCCAGATACCAGGCGCATCGGCCTTGGCGAAGTAAACCCAATTCCCATCGGGCGAGCCGATTGCGACGAAGCCGCCTTGCCTGGTGACCTGTTCAGGACTGCCGCCCTTCGAGGGCACTTTCCATATCTGCCAGCTTCCGGAACGATTGGAACCGAAGTAAATCCACTGGCCATCGGCGGACCAACTGGGGACGATGTTGTTGTAGTCACCCTCGGTGACGGCACGCGGAGTCCCGCCGGTCACGCTGATCACGTAAATGTGCGAGTGGCCCTTTGGACGCGAGTCGAAGGCCAACTGCTGTCCGTCCGGAGACCAGGAAGGGCTGCCGGTGAGCGGGCCTTCGAAGGAGGTCAATTTGACCAAGTCAGTGCCGTTACTTGCGCCGACCCAAATTTCCTGCGTGCCGGAGCGCCACGACTCGAAAGCAATCTTCGAGCCGTCGGGCGAGAACTGGGGGGCGGAGTCCTGCTGCGTGGATGAAAGCAGCGGAGTGGCGCCGCTCTTCGGGGACTTGAGGTCGATACGGAGGATGCTGTGGCGGGCGGCGCGTTGGGCGTATGCGAGTTTGTCTCCCCTGGGCGAGATCGCCGGTGCAAACGCACCGTCGCCCCCTACCGAAAGACGCTCGGGTTCACCACCCCGGAGCGAGACTCTCCAGAGAGAGAACTTGCCGCCTCGATCGCTGGCGAAAACGATCGAGTGACTATCGCCGGTCCAAGCGATGCCGTTAACGTAGCGATTGTCGTTCGTCACGCGTCTGGGCTCTCCGCCGGCAGCGTCCATGACGTAAATGTCGCGGACGTAGTTTTCAGTCGCGCGAATAAACGCGATCTTCTTACCGTCCGGGGAGAAGGCGGGGCCAATGTCCCCGTCCATCAACTTGGTTGGCGCGGTGATGGCGGTGGCCGACATGGTGCCGAGATCCAACGCATATATAGAAGATGGACTGTCGGCAGACTTGCCGTCGGGGAAGATGAGCCGCTTGCCGTCGGGAGACCACGACAGTGCGGCACGGTTCCATTCGATCTTGCCGAGCGGGGTGAATACCTTGCGGGCGGTCCCACCGATGGCGGGAACGATAAAGATGCCACGGTCGTTGGGCGACACACGAAGGAACGCGATCGAACGTCCGTCGGGAGACCACGCTGGGCTGAAGTCGTCGGCGTTGCCGGAGGTGAGCCGCACGGCCGTCTCGGTCCCGATCAGTTTCACGTAGAGGTGCTGGAAGCCATCGCCACCGCCGTTCCAAACGTAGGCCACCTGGTCACCATTGGGAGAGAAAGCAGGCTGAGTCTCGTTGCCAAGTTCGGTGGTGAGCGGAATCGTCTTAAACGGTGCGGCTTGCGACGAGCCGGTCGAGGATGTGTGACGTACGATCCAAAAGACCAGGACCGCAATGACAATCACTGCAAGAGCGGCAGGAACGGCGACGGTCCGTAACGAACGCGCCGGTACAACTTTTGGGAGATTGGAGGTCGCGTGGGTTTCCGGAGCCATTGCTGGAGCGGCTACCGCAAACTTAGATTCGTTACTCGAGATCTCGGGCCGGATCGAGACCGGCATGATAAGCCGGTAGCCAGTCTTGGGGATGGTCTGGATGAACCGGGGTGAACGGGCGTCATCGTCAAACACGCGCCGAATCTCGGAAATTGAGCGCGTGAGTACGTCGTCTCCCACGAAAGTATCAGGCCAGACGGCGTGTATCAGGTGCTCCTTGGACAGAACGTGGTTGGGGTTTGAAGCGAGGTGGACGAGCACCTGCATGACCTTGGGTTCAAGGTGAAACGAGCGGCCGTTTCTGATGACGCAGTTGAGTTCGGGCTGAACCTCGAACTCCCCGATGTTGAAGGCGCCCTTCAAACGGCAAGTCCCTCGCCTGTTCTGGTGAATAGCTGCATTATAGCGAATTAAGATGGTTCAACTGCGGGGCTTGTATCACAATCCGAGATTTCCCTCAGAACTAATTCGGCAAAACATCTGCATCTCCCCACTACTTCCGAACTGTGACAAGCCTACCTTCCGGTCGGCGCCGAAGGAGATGGCTTCGGGTGTAACCCCTAGAGTTCTCGGCTGCGATGTTTGTGGACGCGCAGCCTCTAGGGTTCACTCCGGATTTCGGTGGCTGGTCCTCAGGAATGATAATCGTGAGATTCAGAATGCCAAAGCCGGCGAAAGCCGCGAAGAGGCGCTACGGCAAAGCTGCGATGAGCTTGCAGGGGAGATGATCGTCATGCTTCATGGAAGCGAACGGATGAAGTCAATGGGGAATGGCATGCGGTTGTGGCTGATGCTTGCCATGATGGTGTGTATGTTCTCCGCAACAGTGCTGGGGCAAGTGACCTCAGGCACAATCTTCGGGGTGGTCAAGGACGCGTCGGGAGCAGTGGTGCCGAACGCGACAGTCACCGTGAAGAGTCCCTCAATGGGGTTGACCCGGTCAGTGACTTCGGGCGAAGCGGGAAACTTTGTGGTTCCGGGACTGCCGCCAGCCACGTACTCGATCGCGGTAGAGGCACAGGGATTCAAGAAGCTGGAGAAGACGGGGGTAGCGCTGAGCGCGGCCGATAAGCTGAACGCAGGCGACTTCCAATTAGAGGTGGGCGCGCAGGACAGTTCGGTGACGGTGATTGCCGAGGGCAGCCAACTGCAATTACAGACGAACTCGGGCGAACGGTCGGACATCATCACCAGCAAGCAACTGAACGAGATCGCACTGAATGGCCGCATGGTGCTGGATTACGTGAAGCTGATTCCCGGCGTGGTGAGCACATTTGACGGCCACCAGTCCGGAACGGGCGGCAATGATGCATTCAATATCAATGGAACCCGCGCGAACCAGCACGAGTTCACCATAGACGGTGCGTCGAACGTGGATACAGGGAATAACGGCGGCACGCACGTCACGATCAACCCGGATGCGATCAGTGAAGTGAAGATCCTGACCTCAAACTACCAAGCCGAGTTCGGCAAGGCCGCAGGCGGCCAGGTGGTATTGACGACCAAGGGCGGAACGAACCAGTTCCATGGAAACGTGCGGTACTTCCACCGTCACGAGAGCCTCAACGCGAACGACTGGTTCAAGAACAGGGACAACGTCGACATCGCGAAGTACCGCTACAACTACGTGGGATACCAAATTGGCGGGCCGGTGCTCATCCCCGGAACGGAGTTCAACAAGAACAGAGACAAGCTGTATTTCTTCTGGAACCAGGAGTATTACCGGCAGCTGATCCCGATCCAGGGAGCCACGCAGTTCTATACGCCGACGGCGCTGGAGCGGCAGGGAGACTTTTCGCAGTCGGTTGACGGTGACGGGCAGCCGATCCAAGTGTTCGGTGCGGGGATCGCTAACAACAGGATCGACTACAACTTGCTCACGCCGGCACAGAAGGGTGTATTCGACCAGGTACAGAAAATCCTTAATCTCTACCCGCTGCCTAACGTAACCGGCCAGTTGGGATACAACTACTCGACTTCCTTGTCGTACGACAATCCACGCCGTGAAGACATCCTGCGCGTTGACTACCAACTGAATAACAACAATCGTTTGTATGCCCGTTGGATCAACAACGAGGACAGCCAGACGGCGCCTATTCTGCCCTGGCCTGGTCTTGGAACATTCGCCTGCGCGGGCGCAATCAACTTCCCGGGCGGCTGTACTTCAAAGCACCCGGGGTGGAACCTGTCCACAAACGTGGTAAGCACAATCACGCCGACGATCGTCAATGAGTTCTCGGTGGGACCGAGCGTTACCAGAACATTGACCGAGAGCGTAGGCGGCAACCTTTCACTGGCTAAGAACGGCATCAACCTGCCGCTGCTGTATGAGCCGACTGAGGGACAGGCCATTCCGGACATGGGCTTCGGAGGTGTCCCAGGCGTGCAGTTCGGCTGGAGCTACCTGGGTGCAACGCCCTGGTACCAGGCGAACACGACGATCAACATCAACGACAACCTGACCTGGGTATGGAGAAAGCACACGTTCAAGACGGGCGTGTTCTACCAGCGCAGCCGGAAGGACCAGATCGCCTGGGGCAACGTAAACGGCGAGTTCAACTTCAACCAAGTTGCGACAGCAGGTTCAAATTGTCCGGCGGGCGTCACGTGCGGACATCCATATGCGAGTGCATTGCTGGGAGAGTTCGACAGCTTCCGGCAGTCGAGCGCACGTCCGCGCGGCCACTTCCGGTATCACCAGCTTGAGTTCTACCTGCAGGACACGTGGAAAGCGACATCTCGCTTGACGCTGGACTACGGCGTTCGGTTCTCGTGGATACCGCCGCAGTACGATGCGAAGAACCAAATTGCTGTCTTCGATCCAAATTCCTACGATCCCGCGGACGCCGTGCACATCACTCCCGGCGGACAAATCGACACGAGCCTGGGCGGCAATCCGCTGAACGGAATGGTGTTCACGAAGGACGGCACGGTGCCGGACGGCGGCTGGAACAGCCGTGGCCTGATGCCAGAGCCGCGCTTCGGATTCGCGTTTGACATGTTTGGTAACGGCAAGACGGTCCTCCGGGGCGGCGCGGGCATGATGCACGACCGCACGCAAGGGAACCTGATTTTCAACACGGTGTTCAACAATCCGCAGATGGTGGTAACGCCGCGCGTCACGGGTGACAACATTTCCAACCTGCCGGCGCTACGGGCTGCAGCAGAAGCGGGTGTCACGTCGCCGCTAACGAACATCTTCGGGGCCGAGAGAAGCGGAAAGGTGCCTACCGTTTATAGCTTCAGTCTGGGTGTTCAGCGCGAACTGCCGGGCAACATGACTCTGGATGTCGCTTATGTCGGCACCCTTGGTCGTCACCTGGTAACCTCGCGCGACGTGAACGCGATCCCGTACGGATATGCATTCACGAGGGAAGCACAGGATCCGGGGTGCTTCGGCGGCGTCGTTCCCAACGTGGAACCGAACCTGCCGGCGCAGTACGCAGATGCCGGATACAACTTCACCGGGCAGTGCGCGCTGGGCAGAAGCTCGTACACGAATGCTCCGCTCGTTCCTTACAAGGGATACGACCAGATCTCGTATCTGAGGTTTGATGGGACTTCCAACTACAACTCCCTCCAAGTCGCGCTGCAACGGCGATTCGCGAAGGGGCTGACGTTCGGGGCCGCTTACACCTGGTCGAAGACGCTCACGACCGCCAATAGCGATGAAGATAAGCAAGATCCGTACATGCCCATCATCGACTATCGCGCCGCGAGCTGGGACCGCACGCACGTGCTGGCAATCAACTACGTCTATGACCTGCCGAACGTGACGAAGCACTTCGGCGGCCCGAAGTGGCTGAGCGCGATCACGGACAACTTCCAGATCAGCGGCATTTCACAGTTCATGACCGGTACGCCGGTCGATTTGAGCAACAATTGGTCGTTCGAGTCGGGAGCGCTGGATGGCTCCAACATGTGGGGCGCAATCCAGTATTACTACTCGATCGACAAGAACGGAAATGTCATCCCGCCGCAAATCGGGCCTCCGACGCGCGCGTCGAGAGACATCTTCCGTACGGGCGGAATGCAGAACTGGGACATGTCGCTGTTCAAGAACATCTTTATGGGTTCGAACGAACAGCGGTATCTGCAGCTTCGACTTGAAGTGTTCAACGTGTTCAATCACCCAAACTTCCACGACAAGAAGTACAACGTGTCTGTTGACGGACCGTGGCAATGGAACTCGCCCGCGACACCGGTAACTGCGACGAAGGGCTCCGATTGGGGCGAGTACTCGAGCCAGTACTCCGGAGTCGGCGGTCCTCGCGTTGTGCAGCTTGGCGCGAAGTTCTACTTCTAAACTCCGTCCCAACTCATAGCCCGCGGTTTCGGCCGCGGGCTTTTTTCAAACATGTTGCTGTAACAAAATCGACGCGCTTGCGCCAGAACGAAGAAGTGTAGTGCGCGCGCGGGTTCAAGGACGAGATCGGATTCGGCTTTCATGAAACGCAATGTCAGGTTCGTACTCATAACGCTTGTACTTTGCCTTGCTACGGCGGCCCATGCGCAGCAACAGACTTCGGCGGATATAGACCAGCGGGTCGAAAAGATCCTTGGGCAGATGACGCTGGAGGAGAAGATCGACTACATCGGCGGCACGAAGGACTTCTATGTTCGGGCGATTCCGCGGCTGGGAGTGCCCGAGCTGAAGATGTCTGACGGGCCGCTGGGCATTCGCAACTTTGGGCCGTCGACGGCGTATCCGGCGGGGATTGCGATGGCGGCGACTTGGGACGTCGACCTGGCGAAGCAGGTCGGCACCATGATGGGGAAGGACTCGCGCGCACGGGGAATCCATTTTCTGCTCGGTCCGGGGATGAATATCTACAGGGCGCCGATGTGCGGACGGAATTTTGAATACTTCGGCGAGGACCCGTTCCTGGCGTCGCGCATGGCAGTCGCGAACATCATTGGCATTCAGAGCCAGGGAGTAATCGCGACGGCGAAGCACTACATGGGTAACAACCAGGAATGGAACCGGCACCACATCAGCTCGGACATCGACGAGCGCACGATGCGAGAGATCTACCTGCCGGCCTTCGAGGCGTCCGTGAAGGAAGCCAAGGTGGGGGCGTTCATGGACGCCTATAACCTAGTGAACGGCGTCCACATGACGCAGCATGGCAGCCTTAATACGGACGTGCTGCGGAAGGAGTGGGGCTTCGACGGCATCATGATGTCGGATTGGGATTCGACGTACGACGGTGTTGCCGCGGCGAATGGCGGGCTGGATCTCGAGATGCCGAGCGGCAAGTTCATGAACCGCGAGACGCTCATCGCGGCAGTGATCGCCGGCACGGTGAAGACCGAAGTAATCGACGAGAAGGTCCGGCGGATTCTGCGGACGGCGATGGCTTTCGGGTTCTTCGATCGCGACCAGATAGACGGCACGATTCCGCTGACAAATCCGGAGAGCACGAAGGCTTCGCTGCAAGCAGCACGTGAAGGCATTGTGCTGCTGAAGAACGACGGCGTACTGCCGCTCGATGCGAAGAAGCTGAAGAGAGTAGCAGTGATCGGGCCGAACGCCGATATGGCGATCTGGGGCGGCGGAGGAAGCTCGAGGGTAGAACCGTACTCCGGCGTGACGATCCTGTCGGGAATTCGCACGGCAGCAGGTGCGGGTGTCGACGTTGCGTTCAGTCCGGGGCTTCAGTTGACGCGGGACATATTCGAGGGGACGGAGTTCTCGGCAGCCGACGGGATGTCGAAGGGTTTAACGGCGGAGTACTTCAACAACACGGAGCTGAAGGGCGAGCCGGTGCTGGTGCGCACCGACGGGCGCGTGGCGTTCGATTGGAAACGCGGAAGCTATGACAGCGGGAGTCCGGAAGACAACTTTTCGGTGCGGTGGACTGGGTATTACACGGCGCCGCATAACGGGACGTTCGGGATCTATGTGGCTGGCGATGACGGATTTCGGCTGTATGTGGATGACAAACCGGTAATCGACCAGTGGGTGTACCAGGGCGAGACGCTGCTGACGAAGACGATAGAACTCGAAGGCGGCAGGAAGTACAAGGTGCGGCTCGAGTATTTCGAGGGAACAGGTGACTCGAAGATCGGGTTCGGAATCTCGGACGGGCTCGGTAACTCCGAATTGCAGAACGCGAAAGAAGTGGCCGCGAAGGCCGATGCGGTGATCCTGACCATCGGCTTCAATGCAACGAGCGAAGGCGAAGGTGCGGACCGGCCGTTCGAACTTTCACACGCGCAGCAGGCGCTTGTGAAGGAGGTCATGTCGGCGAACAAGAATGTGATCGCGGTGATATCCGCGGGCGGAAATATCGACATGGCGGACTGGCTGGGTGGGACTCGCGCACTGCTGCACACGTGGTACGCGGGTGAGCAGGTCGGGACGGCGCTCGCAGAAGTCCTGTTCGGCGTAACGAATCCGTCCGGGAAATTGCCTGTGTCTTTCGAGCGGGCGTGGAAGGACAATCCAACTTCTGACAGCTACTACGATCCGGATGGCGACAAGCGAGTGCAGTACAAGGAAGGCATCTTCCTCGGGTACCGTCACTACGACAGAAGCACGGTCAAGCCGCTATTTCCGTTCGGATACGGACTCTCCTACACGAAATACAAGTACAGCAAACTGAAAATCGGCCGTCCGGCGAAAGACGGGACGGTCAAGGTCACGTACAAGGTCGCGAATGTCGGGAGCCGCGAAGGCGCCGAGGTGTCGCAAGTCTACGTTTCCGAAAAGCAGGCAACAGTGCCGCGTCCGGTGAAGGAGTTGAAGGGATTTGCGCGGACGCCACTGAAGCCGGGTGAGAGCAAGAAAGTGAGCGTCACGCTAGATCGACGGGCGTTCGCTTACTACGACACCGAGACGAAGCAATGGACAGTGAATCCGGGAGAGTTCGAGGTTTTGGTGGGAAGTTCATCGCAGCAGATTGAAGCAAAAGGAACAGTAAAGGTCGGCCAATAAACCGCACTATCCAGGGAGTAATACTTTGAAGAATTTGGACCGTCGTGATTTTCTGAAAATCTCTGCCGCGACTGCGGCTGCCGCGAGCATTCCAGAGGCGGCTGCGGCGTTCGCGAGCGCGCCAACAGGCGAATTATCGGTGTGGACAACCGCCGGTTCGCAGCGACATGCGAAACAGGAGCCGCTGCGCTGGTCGGCCGGGAAACGAGGCAAGACAGACATCGTGATCGACGCGACGAAGCAGTACCAGGATGTGCTGGGCTTCGGCGCGGCGTTCACCGACGCAGCGTGCTACACGCTAAACCGGCTGGATATCGATGTTCGGAAGGAATTGTTCCACAAGCTGTTCCATCCGTCAGAAGTCGGTCTGTCCGTGGGCCGAGTTTGCATCGGCGCGAGTGACTACGCCAGCAAGGCATACAGCTACTCCGAGGGGGAGGAGCCTGATCCGGAGTTGGCGCGGTTTTCGATCGACCACGACCGCGAATACATTCTGCCGATCCTGAAGGAAGCGCGCGCGCTGAACCCTGACATTTGGTTACTGGCGTCCCCGTGGAGCCCACCGGCATGGATGAAGTTCAACAAGTCGATGCTGGGCGGAAGCATGCGGCGGAGGTGGTTGAAAGAGTATGCGCGGTACTTCGAGAAGTTCCTCGCGAGCTATGCGGAAGCGGGCGTGAAGATCAACTCGGTGACTCCGCAGAACGAAGTAGATACGGACCAGGATGGACGGATGCCAGCCTGTACGTGGCCGCAAGAATACGAGATCGAATTCGTTCGCGATCACCTCGGCCCGGTGCTGGAGAACTCGCCGCACAAGGCAGATATCTGGGTCCTCGATCACAACTACAACCTGTGGGGACGGGCGCTTTGCGAACTCGAAGATGAACAGGCGCGGAAGTACATCAAGGGCGTCGCGTGGCACGGGTATGTCGGCACACCGGATGCCATGACGCGCGTTAGGAAGGCATACCCACAGGTGGACATGTTCTGGACGGAAGGCGGGCCGGACTGGGATACGCCGGGGTACGACACGGAGTGGTCGAAGTGGTCGTACGAGTTCACGCGCATCCTGCGTAACTGGTCGCG
>Ga0196976_1001369_pt1 | contig 11244 bp, 10 predicted proteins | sample S3v_513CmetaG_FD_148644 | JGI IMG/M metagenome (GOLD analysis project Ga0196976, IMG submission 148644) | Soil microbial communities from Anza Borrego desert, Southern California, United States - S3+v_5-13C | ecosystem: Environmental > Terrestrial > Soil > Desert | place: USA: California...
GGCGGTGGACCAGTCCATCGAGATCGTCCGGCGCCGCGTCGACGAAACCGGCACCAAGGAACCGACCATCCAACGCCAGGGTGAGGACCGCGTCCTCGTCCAGCTGCCGGGTATCGACGATCCCGAACGCGTCAAGCGCCTCCTGGGCCAAACCGCCAAACTGACCTTCCGCTTCGTCGACGAGACGACCAGTCCCGCCGATGCCCAGGCCGGGCGCTTGCCGCCGGGCTCGGAGTTGTTGCCTTCGGTGGATGCCGCGGCAGGCCGGTTCCTGGTGGTCAAGAAGCGGGTAATGGTATCGGGAGATACCCTGGTGGACGCTCAGCCGTCCTTCCAGGATGGCCGCCCGGTGGTGTCCTTCAAGTTCGATTCCATCGGCGCCAAGCGCTTTGCCGACGCCACCCGCGACAACGTGGGGCGTGCCTTTGCCATCGTACTCGATGAGAAGGTGATCAGCGCTCCTGTTATTCGCGAACCCATCCTGGGCGGCGCGGGGCAGATTTCGGGCAACTTCACCGTCCAGTCGGCCAATGATCTGGCGCTGCTGCTGCGCGCCGGCGCCCTGCCCGCACCGCTGAACATCATTGAGGAGCGTACGGTCGGCCCCGGTCTCGGCGCCGATTCCATCGAGGCCGGCAAGATCGCCGGTTATGTCGGGACCGTCTTGGTAGTGGCGTTCATGCTGGCGTCCTATGGCCTGTTCGGGGTGATGGCGAACGTGGCGTTGGCGTTCAACATCGCCATGATCTTCGCCGCCCTGTCGATCCTCCAGGCCACGCTGACGCTGCCAGGTATCGCCGGCATTGTGCTGACCATCGGTATGGCGGTCGACGCCAACGTGCTGATCTTTGAGCGCATCCGCGAGGAAACACGCGCCGGGCGCTCGGTGATTTCGGCCATTGACGCCGGCTATGCCCGTGCCTTCACCACCATTATTGATTCGAATCTGACGACGCTGATCGCTGCCGTGCTGCTGTACATGTTTGGTTCCGGTCCAGTGCGTGGATTCGCGGTGACCCTGGCCATCGGCATTCTCACTTCCATGTTCACCGCCATCATGGTCACGCGCCTGTTGGTCGTGAACTGGCTGCGGCGGACTCGCCCCAAGGCTATTCCCATCTAAGCTAAGTATCCGGTCATCCTGAAGGGTATCGCCCATGGACGTCACCCCGTTCATCCCCAGCGATCGGCAGGTCATCGACGGATATCGCGCCGGTGAGTTCCAGGTGAGCCAAGTGGTCTATCAGGGGCCGATCCTGGTTTTCCCCGGCCACACCGTCCCGTGGGATGTCGTCGGTTTCGCCGGGTTGATGGCCGAGAGTTTCGCGCCGGTCAAGGTGGTCGTGCCGCCGGTTGAACTGTTGCTGCTGGGCAGCGGATCGAAGATGCAGCTTTTGCCTTCCCGCCTGCGGCAGGAGTTGCGCGCCGCTGGAATCGTGGTCGAGGTAATGGATACCGGTGCGGCATGCCGCACCTACAACATCCTCTTGTCGGAGGACCGTCGCGTCGCGGCCGCCTTGCTTCCCGTCTGAGGAGGAAGACAGGGGCCTTCCGACCCCTGTCGCTCGTGGGTTACGCGGCGCCGGCCTTGTGCAGGTTCTCGGCGGCGAACTCCCAGTTCACCAGATTGTCGAGGAACGCCTTCAGGAAGTCAGCGCGCCGGTTTTGATAGTCAACGTAGTAGGCGTGCTCCCACACGTCGGCGGTCATCAACGCGGTCTGGCCGTGGATCATCGGAAGGTCGGCGTTCGGAGTCTTGGTGACCTTGAGTTTGCCGTTCTCCAGCACCAGCCATGCCCAGCCCGAACCAAACTGGGTGAGACCGGCCTGAGTGAACTGCTCCTTGAAGGAATCAACCGAGCCGAAGTCCTCCGTGATTTTCTTCTCCAACTCCGACGGGATGGCGCCGCCACCATTCGGCTTCATGGAGTTCCAATAGAAGGTATGATTCCAAACCTGGGCGGCGTTGTTGAACACGCCCTGCTTGGAGGCGTCACCGGCGACCGCCTTGACGACCTCATCCAGGCTCTTATCGGCGAGCGGCGTGTCTTTCAGGAGATTGTTTGCGTTGGTCACATAGGTTTGGTGGTGCTTGTCGTGGTGTAGATGCAGGGTCTGCGACGACATGTAGGGCTCCAATGCGTTGTACGCATAGGGGAGGCCGGGAAGCTCAATGGTCATGGCGGTTGTTTCCTCTTTTCTGCCATATCCTGTCGGTTTTATCGCCGACCTTAGACTGGTTCAAATATGCCGCACCCGCGGCAAAGGGAAGCCCGAAAAGGGACGCACAACCCCACGTCCGGCGGGATCGCCCCGTAATATCTGCCGTGCGGCGGTTTCGCCCGACTGCACGGCACCTTCCAAAGTGGCGGGAAGCCCGGTTTCCGTCCAGTCCCCCGCGAGCACGAGGCGCTCGATTCGAGTTCTCGCCCCAGGACGCCGTGCGGCTTGGGCTGGCGTCTGATCGAAGGTTGCGCGCCGTTCCTTCACGATTCGGAAGGGAGGCAACGTCTCTTCCGGCAATGCGAGCGCTCGCGCCGTATCCCGCCATAGAAGGCGCGCAACGCTCTCCGACGGCCGTTCGGCCAGTCGGTCGGCGGCGCTGACCGTCACCGACACCACGTCGCCGCGAGTGAAAAGCCACTCGGCCTCGCCCCCGATCAGGCCGAGGAAGGGAGCGCCGCCCGGCAGGCACGCCGGCCCTTCCAGGCGAAAATGCGCATTGACGATGGCCTCGCCCGCCGCCGGAACGGCCAACCCCGGCACCAGTTCGGCCGCCACCCAGGGCGGGACCGCCAGGATCACGGCATCTCCGGCCATCAGGGCGATTCGTTCGTCTTTGACGTGGATCGCCGCCAGCACCCCATCGGCCATCTCCAGGATACCGACCCGTGCCGACAGCCGCACATCGCCGCCATGGCGGAGAAGGAACCGCAGCGCCGGTTCGATGAAGGCCGCTGACAGTCCGTCACGGACCATCAGCGGCCGGCAGGCGGCGGTCCCCCGTAGGAACGTCCGCGTCAGGATAGCGCGCAACAGCCGCGCCGAGCCGCGTTCCGGCGTTGTGTTGAGTCCCGAAACGGCCAACGGACGCCATAATCGCTCGAACAGGCGATCGGCGGGGTTCAGGCGATCGGTAATGGAATCGCGTTCGCCGGCGAGCAGGAGCTTGAGCGCGTCGCCATGCTCGGCCAGCCGCACACCGGGAACCAGGCGCCCGGGCCGCACTGTCCATTGTTCGCCGGTACGCAGGTCGATAAAGGGAAACGCCACGGGAGTGACCGGAGTCAGCCGGTCCAGGGCGCCAATGCGGCGGAGGTAGCCCAGCACGGCCCGGTTGCCACCCAGCACCATGTGGCTGCCGTTGTCGATCAGCCGGTCCAGCCGCTGGTCCTGGAAGGAGCGGCAGCGGCCTCCCGCCTGCGGCGCGCCTTCATAAACGATCACTCGCCGGCCGGCTTCGGCTAACCGAGTCGCTGCCGTCAAGCCGGCCAAGCCAGCGCCGATGACGTGGATCGTGCTCACGAGGCGGGCAGAAAGCCGATAGCGCAGCGCAACGCCACCAGGATCTGCTCGCGCTTGCGCAGCCGGACCGGCGCATCAGGGCTGTGCCAGCCGCGACGGATCAACCGGGTCAGCAGCCGCCGGTAGAGGATCATCATCGCCCATGCCGCCCACAGGCGCCGGGCGCCGCCGGGCGTCAGTGCCGCTCGCGCTTCCTCGTAACGGCGCTCCGCCCGGGTCGCCAGCGCCCCGCAGGCGTGGGGTAGGTTGGGGTGGGCGAGCACCATGTCGGGATCGATGGAGGCAATGCCGGCGGCGGTCAGCAACTCGCGCGGCACGTACAACCGTCCAAGCCGGCTATCTTCCACCAGGTCGCGCAGGATGTTGGTGAACTGCATCGCCTCGGCCAAGGCCACGGCGAAAGTCTCGCCCGCAGGGTCGGGGCGGTCGAAAACGCGGATCGCCAAAAGCCCCACCGCCCCGGCCACCCGACGGCAGTAGAGTTCGAGCACCGACAGAGCGGGCGCGCGCATCATTCCCGACAGGTCCATGGCGACACCATCGATAACCGCCTCCAGTTCGGCTCTCGGCAGGCCGAAGCGGGCGATGGCTGACGCCAACCCTTCGGTTATCGGATCGGCGTGACCAGCGGCCATTCCCTCGACGTACAACCGCCGGATGCGCGCACGCCATGCTGCCAGTTGCTCTCGTTTCACCTCCGGTGAGCCGGGCTGGTCGGCAATATCGTCCACCAGCCGGCAAAAGGCGTAAATGGCGAACATGGCCCGCCGCTTGCGGCGCGGAAGCAGGAGCATCGGCCAATAGAAGGTGCTGCCCGACCGTTCGGCGATTACCGCCGGCGCCTCGGCACCGCTCGACACGGGAACCGTGAGACTCATCGCAAGGACAACCCTCTGGCCAAGCCGCGAGCCGCGGCCAGGACCCGCAGGTGGGTGGACAGCGTCACTCGCCGCTTGAGCGGGTCACGGTGGCGCAGCCGTTGCGTCAGGGCTTCAGCCATGCAGAGGATGACCGAAGTCTCCAGCCGCAAGCCCCGGTGCCTGATCAGTGAGGGCAGGGGCTGGGCACGCTCCAGGAGCCGGCCTACCTGATCAAGGACGCGGTTGAAGATGGCGCGCAACTTGGCATCGGCCTGGGTTTCCACCAGCCTTTCCACCGACACTCCACCTTCGTCGAACCAGGCAAGCGGCAGATAGCATCGACCCAACTCCACCCAGTCGTCCCGGGCGTCCTGGAGATGGTTGAGAATCTGCAAGGCCGCGCACAGCGCATCCGATGCCGGACCGGCTTCCGGTGAGGTTTCACCATGCAGGTCGAGAAGAAAGCGCCCGACCGGCGCCGCCGAAAACCGGCAGTAGAGCAGGAGGTCGCTCCAGGTATGGCAACGCGCGCCCAAGGCGTCGCGCCGAAAGGCGCGCAGCATCTGCCGCGCGTGTCGGTCGGACACGCCTGTGACCTGAAGACTGGCGCGCAGGTCGAGCGCCGGCTTCAGGTACCCCCGCCTTGCCTGACCGCCCAACAGCGTGCGCTCCAACGCCTCCAAGTGGCCGAGCTTGGTTTCGGGTTCCATGTCGGGGTCATCGGCGATATCGTCGGCCAGCCGCACGAACCGATAGAACGCCAGCACATGAGGGCGCAGATGTCGGGGCAGCAGGCGCGAGGCGACCGGGAAATTCTCCCCGGCGGCACCCTTGCGGGCGAAGGGCCCCGTTTGACGGCCGGCGGATGGAGCGATGTTGAACTCGGCCATGTGACTGCGGTGCGGCTGGAGGGGAGCGGCGGATGAAATGGTGGCGCTGGAGCCACCCGCGACTAATATAGACCATAACCGCCGGCCGCCCCTTAGGCTTCGCGGCATCACCCATAATTTCACGACCGAGTTCTCATGGCTACCGCCGCCGACGGCCTGTCGTACTCAGGCCAGCAGGTCCGCCGTTACGACAATGACCGGTTCCTGACCGCCCTATTCGCTCCCGCCGATCGCCGCGAGGACCTGTTTGCGCTCTACGCCTTCAACCTTGAGATCGCCAAGACCCGTGAGGTGGTGACCGAGGCGATGCTCGGCCGCATTCGCCTGCAATGGTGGCGGGAGGCGATTGCCGCGCTGTATGGCGAGAACGGCGGGGTTTCCATCGATCAGAACGAGGTGCTGCGCCCGTTGGCCGATGCGATTGGTCGCCATGGCCTCAGCCGGGAGTATTTCGAGCGCCTGATCGACGCTCGCGAGGCGGACCTGGACGAAGAACCGCCGGCCAGTCTCGCCTGTCTTGCCAACTATGCCGAGGTAACCTCGGCGCCGCTGGTGCTGTTGGGCCTTGAAGTGCTGGGGGTGAGGGACGGCGTTACGGTCGAGGCGGGGCGCAACGTCGGTGTCGCCTGGGCGTTGACCGGCCTGCTACGTGCCGTGCCGTTCCACGCCAGCCAGCGCCGCCTGTATTTGCCCGCTGACCGGCTTGTCCATCATGGCGTACGCGCCGGCCGAGTGCTGGACCTGAAGCCCGAGCCGGAGTTGAAACCGGTGATTCGCGAGGTGACGGAGATGGCCCGTCACCGCCTCGCCCAGGCCCGCAGCCGGCATCGCGAGGTGCCGCGCGCGGCGCTGCCGGCGCTCCTGTCGGCCACGCTGGCCGACAGCTATCTCGACGCCTTGGCCCGCGAGGATTATGACGTCTTCGCACCGCGCGTGCGGATGCCTCATCCCTTCCGTCAGGCCCGTTTGGCGTGGTGGGCAATGCGGGGGCGGTATTGACGGACGGTTTCACGGCTTCCAGGTTTACCTTCTTCCTTGATGGCCCCCTATCCCAATGGCATCCCAGCCCGTTCACGCTGAACGGAGTGGGTTACCTCTGCGCCGAGCAGTCCATGATGCATGCCAAGGCGTTGCTGTTCGCCGACACCGAAATCGCCGACGCCATACTGGCGACGCCTTTCCCCTATGAGCACAAAAGATTGGGGAGAGAGGTGAGAAACTATCGCGAAGAGACGTGGGCGAGGGTGCGACATGCCGTTGTCTACGCCGGTACGGTTGCCAAGTTCACGCAGAACGCTGACCTGCTGGGGTTTCTACTGGCCACCGGCGACGGCCGCATCGTCGAGGCTAGCCCCTTCGATCGTATCTGGGGAATCGGTCTGACCGCCGATGATCCACGGGCGCAAAAGCCCGAGCAGTGGCGGGGGCTGAACCTGTTGGGTGACATCCTGACCGAGGTCAGAGATGCGCTAAAGCGCGTTAGAGCCACGTAGCCAAGTCCTCCAGCGCCCGCCGCGTGTAGGCCAGCTTGCGGTCGCGACCGCGGATACGGTCGTCCACCGGCGGGAACAGGCCGAAGTTCACGTTCATCGGCTGGAAGATTTCCGCATCGGCCCCGCCGGTGATGTGGTTCAGAAGCGCGCCCAGAGCCGTCGTCGCCGGTGGCGGCGCGATGGGGCAGCCCACGCGCTCCGCCGAGGCGAAACGGCCGGCTAGCAGACCAATACCGGCGCTCTCCACGTAGCCCTCGCAACCCGTCACCTGCCCCGCGAAACGCAGACGCGGTTGAGCCTTCAGGCGCAAAGCGCCATCCAACAGCTTGGGGCTGTTAAGGAAGGTGTTGCGGTGCAGGCCGCCCAAACGGGCGAATTCGGCCTTCTCCAGGCCGGGGATCATGCGGAATACCCGCGCCTGTTCCGCGTGCTTCAGCTTGGTCTGGAAACCGACGAGGTTGTAAAGCGTACCCAGCGCGTTGTCCTGGCGAAGTTGCACCACCGCATAGGGGCGCCTGCCGGTGTGGGGGTTGGTCAGGCCCACCGGCTTCATCGGCCCGTAGCGCAGGGTATCGGGGCCGCGCGACGCCATGACTTCGATCGGCAGGCAGCCCTCGAAGTAGGGGGTAGTCTTTTCCCATTCGTGGAATTCCACCTTGGGTGCCGCCAGCAACGCTTCCAGGAAGGCGTGGTATTCGTCGCGCTCGAAGGCGCAGTTGATGTAGTCGCGCCCCGTGCCGCCCGGCCCGGGCTTATCGTAGCGTGACTGGAACCACGCCTTGGACAGATCGACGCTGTCAAAATGGACGATCGGCGCGATGGCGTCGAAGAAGGACAGGGACTCTTCGCCCGTCAGTTCCCGCACCGCGTCGGCAAGCGCGGGCGAGGTGAGGGGGCCGGTAGCGATGATCACACTGTCCCAATCGGCCGGCGGCAGGCCCGCCACCTCCTCGCGCACAACGGTAATCAGCGGATGGTCGAACAACGCCTGGGTGACCGCTTGCGAGAAGCCCTCGCGATCAACCGCCAGGGCACCGCCGGCCGGTACCTTGTGAGCGTCCGCCATCGCCAGGATCAACGAACCGGCACGCCGCATCTCCTCGTGCAACAAGCCGACGGCATTGTACTCCGCGTCATCCGAACGCAACGAGTTGGAACACACCAGTTCCGCCAGACCGTCGGTCTGGTGGGCTTCGGTGGGACGGACCGGCCGCATCTCGCGCAGTATCACCGGCACCCCTGCCTGGGCCAATTGCCAAGCGGCTTCGCTACCGGCGAGGCCGCCGCCAATGACGTGGACGGGCTGGGAAAGGCTGGACTGGGGCATGGCGGTACTTCCGGCATCGACTGAGGGGATGAACACATAGCGTCGGAATTCGGTCAGGGCAACGCCCGGCCGCTCCGTCTCTTGTCAGGGCATTCGCCTTTGCTAATATGGCGCTGCCGGAAAACAGGAGCGGACGATCATGGAGCAGGATATCGGGTGGATCATCGTCGCCGCCGCCAGTGTGATGGCACTACCCCTGATCCGCCGCGCCCTGTCGCCAGCAACAGGAATCACGCCGGACGCGCTGAAACGGCGGCTTGATGCCGGCGAGGATATGCTGGTGCTGGACGTGCGCACCCCGGACGAATTCGCCGGCGGTCATATCGGGGAAGCGGTCAACGTAGCCTTGCCGGAATTGGCCCAGCGGTTGCCCAACCTCAAGTCTCATCTCGCCGACCACGGCGAAACCTCCGTGGTGGTGGTATGCCAGTCCGGCCCTCGTGCCCACCATGCCGCCCGTCTGCTCCGGGCCGCCGGGCTGCGCAAGGTCGCTATCATGACCGGCGGCATGAACGGCTGGCGACGCGCCGGGCTGTCTGTTTGAACTGAACCGCGCCGGGTTTCCCGGATGCCCCATTTCCTGAGAAGAGGGTGTCACGGTGTAACGACGCGGTTTAGGCAAGAGTCGCGGGTTGGAGCGATATGCCGGGCAGGCGGTGTATTTCGGGCCGGGCTTGGTCATTGACGTGGAGATGGGCAAAGAAAGAGTCTTGCGGCGGTTCACCATGGCTTCGCTCTTGGAGACGATGGCCGACTTACGACGGCAAGTCCCCGCCCAATGCCGCTGGCGGCTGTTGTTGCGTTCCAGCGTGACGCTCTGGTCTTTGCCTTGGTGTGCCCCGCCCGATCGGCAGCACCGTGTCATAGACGGCAAACGGATCGGTGCAGAACAGCCGCGCGCCCCAGCGTTGCAGGCGCTCGTACAGACGCCGGAAGGTAGCTTCATCCCGCTTGCCGCATTCCCCGTCGATCAAGCGCCCGCCCTCGCGCTCGTATGCCTTTCAAATCCAGAGTTTCTGCGCCTTGCAGCCCCGGTAGTGCCCCATCTCGTCGATCTCGATGACGCTGACCGGCTGCCGGGGTCGGCTTGGGGCAGTGCCGGTCCACGTAGCGGCACACCCAGCGCAACACCGACTGCGCCGTCGTGCCCAGGAGTTTGCCCACGCAGCAGAGCGACAGCCCATGCCCATACAGCGTCACCGCCGCCCGCTTGGTCGGCTCCGGTACACCGGCATCCGGCCTGCGCGTGAACTGATAGCCGCACTTCCGGCACAGCCATCGCGCTGCTTGCCTCGTGCATGGCCGGATTTCACCACCCGCACGCTGCCGTAGCGCGGGCACCACATTCGTTCACCCAAATCGGCCCTTCCCCGTTGGTCGAGCCGATTACATGGGATGCGTCGTTACACCGTGACACCCTCCCAACCTTGGTGGGTTTCATCGACCGCCTCGGTTCAATCTCTCGCGCTGTGCTTGTGCTGACGGTAACAGACGAAGCTTCTCTGAGACCCCGACAGTACCTTGCGTAGCAAGGAACGAAAGGGTGATACGGCGCGTCCGCATCACCCTTTTAGGCATGCGCCCAATTGGCCTCGATTGCCCCAAGGCATATATCCATCGCGTGATAGCAACTGTAACAATGACACGCTACAAGGCAACGCCAAATAAGACCAGGGAGATAAAAGCGGTGTTTCATCAACACAGCGTGGTGATCGAGATCGACGAAGAGGCTGTAGCTGTGCTTATCTGGGAAAATGATGGGGTAACGTTCCATGCCGTCCACCCATCAACCTTCGATCTACATGGACTATCTTTTCACGATACAGTGGAAGCTCAGCGCGCCGCAGCTGCCGCCATGGCCAGAGCAGCCTGATTTCAGCGTTACATATTGGCAACTATCGAGGAGGAAATGCCACAGCCGGCGCGAGATTGGGTACCCGACTAACGCTGATTTGGCTAGAAATTCAACAACGGTCGACGGATGGCGGTTTAAGTGAGTAGGGGTTGACGTGGTTCTTGTCCGCACCGTGTTGGAATGCACCGCGAGGCTGCGTTCAAATCGGGTGGTATCCATTCCCCTCGTGGAGAGGGCACTGCTTTCGTTTCAGCCAGCGAACCCGCCATCGCCAATTTCGAAAGGATAAGGAAAACATGAAACTTCATCGAACCTTGCTTGGCGCGGCGCTTGTTCTCAGCCTGCCGACTGCCGCTCTGGCCGGAGAAGGCTTTTACCTGGGCGCTGGTGCGGGCGTGAATCTCCTGCGCGACGCTGATATCAATGGTGCCGGCCTTGGCATTTTGGACCCGGATCTCGAGTTTGAAACCGGCTTTGCCGGCGCTCTCTCGGCGGGTTACAAGTTCGGCTTTGGCCTGCGCCCCGAACTGGAGCTCTCGTATCGCCGCAACCGGATGGACGACGTCTCGGGTGCCCAAACCTTGGTTGACGGTGACTCCCGCTCCCTGAGTCTGTTGGCCAATTTGGTCTATGATATCAACACCGGTACGGCGTTCACCCCGTATATTGGCGCCGGTGCCGGCTTCTCGCGCGTTTGGTACGACAACCTTCTGACCTCGGCCGGCAACTCTGTCGACGACAGCGACACGGTATTCGCCTATCAGGGCATTGCCGGTGTGGCCTATTCGGTCATGCCGAACCTCGACCTGACCCTCGACTATCGCTACTTCGCCACCAAGGACCCGGATTTCACGTCCAACCTGGGCGGCTTCGATAGCGAGTACAAGAACCACACCGTTCTGGCTGGCCTGCGCTACTTCTTCGGTGCCGCTCCGGTGGCCGCCGCGCCGGCTCCGGTGCCCGCCCCGGCGCCGCAGGTCCAGGCGCAACGCGAGTTCCTGGTGTTCTTCGACTTCGACAAGTCGGCCATCACCCCGGTCGCCGCCAAGACCATCTCCGACGCCGCCGCCACCGCCGGGGCCACCAAGGCCATCCGCCTCGACGTGGTCGGCCACACCGACACCTCCGGCGCCCCCGACTACAACCTCAAGCTCTCCCAGCGCCGCGCCGAAGCGGTCAAGGCCGAGCTGGTGCAGCGCGGCGTGCCGGAGCGCAACGTGACCATCGCCTGGAGGGGCGAGAGCCAGCCGCTGGTGGCCACCGCCGACGGCGTGCGCGAGCCTTCCAACCGCCG
>Ga0196976_1001370_pt1 | contig 11236 bp, 8 predicted proteins | sample S3v_513CmetaG_FD_148644 | JGI IMG/M metagenome (GOLD analysis project Ga0196976, IMG submission 148644) | Soil microbial communities from Anza Borrego desert, Southern California, United States - S3+v_5-13C | ecosystem: Environmental > Terrestrial > Soil > Desert | place: USA: California...
TTTCGTATTCCAAGTACGCCGCTGTGTTGCGCGCGACCTCTCTCCCGAAGTAGCGCTCCACGACTCGCAACGCAAGATCGATGCCCGAGGTCAGCCCACCAGCGGTGCTGATGCCGCCACTCTCGACGAAGCGCTTTCCTCTCACAAGTTCGACATCCGGATGCTTCCTGGCGAAGCTGTCCCAGAACTCGTGGTGCGTGGTGGCCTTCTGACCTTTGAGAAGGCCGGCCTTGGCAAGCACGAATGCCCCCGTACACACGGACATGGTCACATCGTCCGTCTTACTCACCTTCCGCACCCACTCGAACATCCGCTCATCCTGTTCACCGTTTGCGGGGACCACGAGCACCTGGGGTTGAGGCGCACTCTCGAACGTGTAGTCCGGCACCACGGGCAGGCCGCCGGTCAGTCCGCGCGGCTTGGAGTCCGGAGCCACTGTGAACAATTGGAAGGGCATGGTGTGGTTAGGGTCCGACATGCTTGTCGCACTCGACTCGGCAAGCAGCCACAATCCTTCACCCGGAACCATGAGCAGGGTGGTCCCGAGCAGAGTTGTCTTGCAGAACTCTCGTCTCTTCATACAGCGCTCCTTCTACGACGTGCGCCTCTGCCGTCGACGAGAAAAGGACGCCTTAGGACCAGCGACGTTAGCGTCTGCGATTCACTTCTGTTTTGAGATCGTTCACCACTGACGCGAGTTCAGCGGTCAGTCGGTTCTGGCTTCCGGTTGCGAAGGCGGTGACGAGGGCTTCGTAATACCAGAGCTGCGCGTCTTTGCCTGCGTGGAATCGCGACCAGAGCTGGTCACCGATGCGCCGGTAGTCGGACAGAATGGAACGCGCATTATGAAGTTTGTCCGCCGCGGCAACCAGCCGCACCTCTTCGGGCGCGCTCTTCAGATGGGCGATGTATTTGTCCTTTCGCTCTTTCCAGTCCCGCTCGTCCCGGTAGTTATCGTCGGACTTATCCGTGAGGCCATCGACGATGCTGGCGACTCGGTCACCGAAGAGTTGCCGAATCGTTTGCAGCGTCGGTTCGCCGCCCTGGTCTTCCACGGCATCGTGCAGCAGTGCGGCAATTGCGAGGTCTTCGTCCCCACCGTTCTCCAGCACCAGCGCACAGACGCTGAGCAGATGTGCCACGTAGGGAACCTGGTGCTCAGAAGCACTGCCTGTCTTCCGCGCCTGGTCGTGGTGAAGCGCCGAGGCAAGTTGAAGGGCAAGGTCGAATCTGCGGGTTAAGAACGAGTCGAATGCCACGACGCCTCCGCAATGAATGATGACACACGGAAGAGAAGCGAATTGTACAGCCCAATGTCGTTCTTCTGGCGCGCTTTGATGATGTTTGTGCCTCGCCACGCTCCTCAATCTGTCGTCCTGAGGTGCGCCTCAATTGCGCGTCGAAGCATCCCCGAGCAGCGACCGATCGGCGGTCGCTCCAAGGCGCCGAAGCGAGCTTTCATTGAATAGCGCTGGCCGTCTACATCACAGACCTTCAGAGATGCTGCAGTGCTAGAATTCAGCCAAATGCAATTCCAAGAGCTGGTTAAGCGGCTGACAAAAGCGCTGGGCCGGGATGCTGTCCTCTGGAGGCCGGAAGACGTCATGCTCTACGAGTATGATGCGGGTCTCTCGCAGGGCACACCGAGAGCGGTAGTGCTTCCCCGCTCCACGCAAGACGTGCAGGCGGTGGTGCGGCTTGCCGCCGAGGCGGGGGTTTCAATCGTCCCGCGTGGCGCCGGGACGGGGCTCAGCGGCGGTTCGATATCGCGTGATGGCGGAATCGTAATGGTGTTTTCGCGAATGAACCGCATCCTCGAAATTGACCTGCCCAATCAGCGTGCAGTCGTAGAACCTGGCGTGGTCAACACGGATCTCAGCGCAGCCGTTGAAGAGCAGGGATTGTATTTCGCCCCCGACCCTTCCTCGCAGAAAGCGGCAACAATCGGTGGCCACGTCGCGGAGAATTCCGGCGGTCCCCACACGCTTGCATACGGCGTCACGGTAAATCACGTCACCGGACTGGAAGTCGTGCTGTCCGACGGACGCGTTGCGAACTTCGGAGGCAAAGCGGCCGAGACGCTCGGCTACGATCTCGCCGGGTTCTTCAACGGCTCGGAAGGCACGCTCGGCATCGTTACGAAAATCACGGTCAAGTTGACGCGCGTCGCCGAGGCGGTCGCCACGCTGCTTGCGATCTACAACAGCATGGACGACGCGGCACGCACCGTGGTCGAGATAACGTCTGAGGGAATTACGCCCGCAGCCCTAGAAATGCTTGACGGCCGCACCTTGCGCGCCGTGGAAGAAGACGTCCACGCCGGGTATCCGCTGGACGCCGCGGCCGTGCTGCTCATCGAGTTGGAAGGCCTGAAGGAAGAGGTGGACGAGCAGGCCCTGGCCGTGAAGGAAGTCTGCACGCGCCTCAACGCGCGCAACGTCCGTCGGGCCGCCAACGAGCAGGAACGCATGTTGCTCTGGAAAGGGCGCAAGAATGCGTTCGGCGCTATAGGCAGGCTCTCGCCCTCGTATTACACGCAGGACGGCGTCGTTCCACGAACTAAGATTCCGGCCACGTTACAGCGCATCGAGGAAATCAGCCAGAAGTACGGCTTGCGCATTTTCAACATCTTCCACGCGGGCGATGGCAACATGCACCCGGCCATACTTTTCGATTTGCGAGATCCAGACCAGGTACGCAGGACGCACGAAGCCGGAGCCGAGATTATCCGCCACTGCTGTGAAGTGGGTGGAACGATCACCGGAGAACACGGCGTAGGCATGGAGAAGAACGAACTCATGCCCTACCTCTTCAGCAATGCGGACATGGATGTGATGCTCCGGTTGCGCAAGGCTTTTGATCCGAACGCGATGTTCAATCCGATGAAGCTGTTTCCAGTGCCGCGCAGTTGTCGCGAAGGGGTGTTTTCCAGCGTACAGGCGGGCCATAGCTCGTGCGAGCACGGCCCGGAGGTGAGGCCGTGAATACGGTTCGCACAGATTCGGCGATCTCGCGCGAGCTGGAGGCCATTGTCGGTTCCGCACATATTCAGCAGGGAGTCGGCGAAGTCGGCGGTATGCCACTACCCAACCCCGCCGACATCGTGGAGCCAGGCGGCGACGAAGAAATTGCGGCCATCCTGCGCATTGCGAACGAGCGCGGTCTCGTCGTTGTCCCCGCCGGTGGTTGTACTTCTCAGACACTTGGGCGCGTACCGCATCGCGTGGACATCGTCCTCAAAACCACACGACTAGCTGCCGTCGAACACTACGACCCCGGCGATCTAACTATCGGAGTGCAAGCCGGAGCGCGCGTCTTTGATGTGCTCGGACTAGTCGCGAGCAATCGCCAGTTGTTGCCACTGGATCCGCCGGCACTGAACGCACGGACAATCGGCGGGGCACTTGCCACGGCGGCACATGGTCCGCTTCGTCACCGGTTCGGTGGTGTCCGCGAGTTTTGCGTTGGGCTTCGCTACGTCACAGCAGACGGCACAATCGCCAAGGCTGGTGGAAAAGTCGTAAAGAACGTTGCCGGATATGACGTCACCAAGCTGATGATTGGCAGCCATGGAACGCTCGCCGTCCTCACGGCGGCAAACTTCAGGCTCTTCCCGGCGCCCCGGCGCACGCAGACCTTTGTGTGTTCCTTCGAATCGGTTACCGATCTCGTCGGCTTCCGCGATCGCCTCGTGGCTTCTCCGCTGGCGCCATTTGCCGTTGAGCTTCTTTCCCCGGAAGCCGCGCGGAGTGTGGAGCTTGAAAGTGCGTGGACGCTGCTGGTACAGGCTGGTGGAAGTGAACTCGTGCTGGCGCGATACCGCCGCGAGTTGGGCGAGGCAGCTGGCAGAGTCATCGAGGGCGAAAGCGAGCCGGCCCTGTGGCACTCCGTTCGTGAACACGCACGCGCCGTGGCGGCACGCAATCCTCTATCGATGGTGGTTAGCGTGTCTCTGCCGTTGGCCTCGGTTCACAACTGCCTGCAGACCGCACAGAAGATAGCCGACTCCGGCGGATATTCATTCGCGTGCGTGGGATGTGCACATGGAGCCCTGTCGCTGATCTTCGAACCGAAGGACGCACAGTCGCCTGCAAGTTATGCCGGTGTGATCGCACAGCTTCGTTCCGCGTTGCCGCCTGATGCTTCCGCTGTGGTCACGCATTGCGCGACCGACTTGAAGAACGACATCGACATCTGGGGACGGACGGCGACCGATCTGCCGATGATGCAAGCCGTGAAGCGTGCGCTCGATCCTAAAGACATCCTGAATCGCGGGAGGTACCTGCTGTGAGTGTCAGCCCCACGACTCCCGCGCAATCGCATTTCAACACGCCAGATCGCCCAACCTGGGACTTGTACTCTCGGTGTATTCACTGCGGTCTGTGCCTGAACTTCTGCCCAACATACCGCGCACTCGGGCTCGAAGCAGACTCGCCACGCGGACGCATCTACCAGGTGCTTCAGGTGGACGCCGGAAGGCTCAGTCTTGCTGAATCATTCGTGACGCACATCGACCGGTGTCTCGGGTGCCGCGCTTGTGAAACGGCCTGTCCTTCGGGAGTTCATTACGGAGCGATCCTTGAACGGGCCCGTGCCGAGATAGACCAGAACTATCAACGCCCCTGGCTCGACCGCAAAATCCGGCGCTACTTCTATGACAAGGTGATTCGCGACCGCGGAGCCATGTCTTTCTGGGCGCGCATCATTCGTCTTTACCAGCGCTCCGGCCTGCAGTGGCTGCTGAGGCGTTCCGGCATGCTTGGGCTCATCGGCCTGAAAGACGTCGAAGCGCTCACCCCGAAGATCGACCGCAAGTTCTTCTTCGACGCCATCGGCAAGACCTTCGCTCCGAATGGCGAAGTGCGGGCTACGGTTGCATTTCTTGCCGGGTGTATCGCAAACGTGTCTTTCGCGGAACTGAACCGCAAGACCATACGCGTGTTGAACGAGAATGGCGTGCTCGTCGTCGTGCCCGAAAAGCAGGGCTGCTGCGGCGCTCTGCACGACCACGGCGGCAAACTCGACGATGCACGCCAAATGGCGCGAGTGAACATCGATGCGTTCCTCGAACTCGAAGTGGACGCCATCGTGAACAACGCGGCAGGCTGCGGCGCGATGATGAAGGAGTACGGCGAACTGCTGGCGCACGACCCCGCATACGCCGAAAAAGCGCGAGCGTTCTCGGCGAAGGTGCGGGACATCAGCGAGTTCCTCAATGACCTGGGAATGAAGGCGCCGCGCAGGATGGTCAGGCGTCGCGTCACATATCAGGACCCATGCCATCTGGCTCACGCGCAGAAAATACGTTCCGCGCCGCGACAGGTGTTGAAAGCCGTGGGCGTGGATCTGGTCGAGATGCCGCGCGCGGATTTCTGTTGCGGAAGCGCCGGTACGTATAACGTCACCCAGAACGACCTCTCGATGAAGATACTGGCTGCAAAGATGGACGACGTTGAATCGACCAAGGCCGATGTGATCGCGACGGCAAACGTCGGCTGCATGCTTCAGTTGAGGGCCGGTGTAATGAAGCGCGAGCTGGGGATGGAACTGAAGCACGTCGTCGAACTGCTCGACGAAGCATATTGAGGGTCCGCAACGAAACTCCGCAAGAAAAAGGAACGGGAGCTGGTTATCAGCTCCCGCCCTTTTTTTGCCGAGCAAACCTGCCGCTGTTTGCGGGCGAGATTTACTGCAAATGTGCTTCAAGGAACCAAAGGTCCTTGTCCACTTCGCGTGAAATCTCGGTCAGCAGGTCGGCGCTGCTCTGGTCGCCAGCATCTGCACAGCGATCGATGCCTTGCCGAACCTGCGCTCCATAGCTGGCCATGCGCTTCACCAGCTCGCGCAAATGATCCTCGCCGCCCGCGGCTCCGAGCCGGTAATCTTCTATGGTCGTCGCGTTTGCGGCTTGGTGCACACTACCTCTTGCGACTCCACCCAGCGCAGTTACTCGTTCCGCAATGAGGTCGATGTCCGCTTCGAGGTGTGTCGCAACCTCGTCAAACAGTTCGTGAAGCTGGAAAAAGTCCTTGCCCTTCACGTTCCAGTGGGCCTGCTTTGCATGTGTCTTCAGGGCCAGCGTGTCAGCCAGCCGGGCATTCAAAAGCTCAATCACCTGGGCCCGCGTGGATTCGGGCAGATCAATGCTGGTCCGAACAAGGTCAGCAGTCGTAGTTGCCATTCATCCCTCCACTACTTTTGATGCCCATACCCATCGCGTGAACTCTCACTCAGGCGGCAGGTGCCCTCCGTCCGGAGATGGCGTCCTGTATGGCCGTTGAGAGCTCCTGCGGGTCGTGGAGTGGAGGCTGGCACGCGAAATCCGAGCACAAGACGGCCAGGCTCTTTCCCTCCTTTACGCCGGGAAGGTTCGGCACCGTCTCCGCGAGAGAGGGTGGCAGGTACTCTGCTGTCACTTCGCTGTCGCGCAGCCTGAGCACTGACTGCTCGATGGCGTAGCTCTCCAGTGCTGCGCGATGGAGTTGCTCCGCCCGATCATCGTTGCCGATCACGAGTACCTGGCGGTGGGCTCTTGTGAGCAGCGCCACGGCCATCGCGTATGTGGCTCCGAAGATGCCGAACTGGTCTGCTACTGCTCCGATTACCTCGAGCGTTGATTCCGCAATATCCCTGTAGCGCGCATCGGCCGTATAGGCGTGCAGCCGGATAAGCGCCATTGCGGCGACCGAGTTTCCGGCCGGGGTGGGCGAGTCCTGAAAGGGCTTCCGGCGAGCCTGCAAGGCCCCGAGTTGCTGCGAGTCGCCCGAGAGGTCCGAATCGAAGAAACCTCCGCCCGTTGCGTCGTGGAACCGCTGTATCATCGCGTCCGCAATCTGGCGGGCGAACTTGAAATAGGTGAGATCGCCCGTCGCCTCGTAAGCGTCCAGGCAGGCCTGGGCCGTGAAAGCGTAGTCGTCGAGCACACCTGTAACCGGCCGGTGCGGCGCTTCACCATCGGAATACGAGATTACGTGCGCCAGCCGTTTGTCGCTGCCCGTCCATCCATGCGAAAGGATGCGGTCGAGCGACCGCAGCGCAAAATGCCGCTGCGCTTCAAGCTCCATAACGCGAGCGGCATGCAGATAAGCGGAAAGGCACAGCGCATTCCACCCAACGTAGATCGTCTTATCGACGTAAGGAGTCGGACGTTTCAGCCGCGCCGCATACATCTTGGCCTTAGCGGACTCAAGCAGTTCCCGAATTCGTTGTTCATCGATGCCGGTACGCTTTGCGATTTCGGAAACCGGAACGCGCACGTACAGCACGTTCTTGAGATGGTTGTGGTGCATCTCGCCGGTTTCGCCGATGTCGTAGTGGAGAGCGGCGACCCGCAGTTCATCCTCGTTCAGGACTTCACGGGCCTCCTGTAACGTCCATGTGAAGTAGTCGCCGTCGTCGTCCATGGAGTAGTCGGCGTCCTGCGAGGCATAGAACCCGCCGTTCTCGCGATCGCTCAGCCACTCATCCATCCAGCGGATGATGTCTCGCGCCACATCGGCGAACAGCGGTATTCGTGTTGCCTGCCACGCATGAACGTAATTCTTCAGCAGTTCCGAGTTGTCATAAGACATCTTCTCGAAATGCGGTACCACCCAGCGCTCATCGGTCGAGTAGCGATGAAAGCCTCCGGCGAGTTGGTCATAGACGCCCCCGTGCGCCATCCGCTCCAGGGTGGTGACCACCACGTTCCGTGTCTCGGCGTCGTTCGTGTGCGCGTAGTAGTCGATGAGCACGTCCAGGGCGCTGGGGTGCGGGAACTTCGGCGCAGAGCCGAAGCCGCCGTGCTCGGCGTCGAACATCTTCTTCGCCGCCGCCACAACGTTCTGCACCAGAGCGCCAGACACGCTGCCGTTCATTCCGCGCATTGCTTCGGCATTCGAGATTGCGGCCATCACGCTTTCGGCGGAATCGACCACGTCCGCATGCTTGTCTCTGAACGCCTGCGCGATGGCCAGCAGTACGCGCTTGAATCCGGGCCGGCCCCAATGGTCGTCGGGAGGATAGTACGTTCCGCCGTAAAAGGGCTTACCGTCCGGGGTGAGGAAAGCTGTCAACGGCCATCCCCCTTGTCCGCTGATCGCCTGCACCGCCGCCTGGTAACGGCTATCGACATCAGGCCGTTCATCCCGGTCCACTTTGACGGCTATGAAGTGCTCGTTGATAATCGCCGCGACATCGGGATTGTCATACGACTCGCGATCCATCACGTGACACCAGTGACACCACACCGCACCGATGTCGAGCAGGATAGGCTTGTTCTCGCGACGCGCTAATTCGAAAGCTGCCGCTCCCCATTGATGCCAGCGAATAGGCTGATGCATGGCAGAGCGCAGGTAAGCAGACGAGGCATTGGTAAGCGAATTCGTACCGTGTGCGGCAACGTTCTCGGACATGCTTTTTTAGATGTCCGCCTAATCTCCCTTGCCGATGTTTATTGCGCACACAGCGAGCGTGCGATTCGGCAATAGAGTTCAACAGCCTCGTACAGTTGCGCTTTCTTCACGTATTCGCGCTCGGTATGTGCAACGTGAATCGATCCGGGCCCGATGAGAAGCGGCTCGCCCCAGTTGCTTAGCTCAGGTATATCCGTGGTGAACTTCGCCACCATCGTGGGCAGTCCATCGACGGTCCGCAGCTTCACAAACGGAATCTCCAGAGTGAACGTCACATCCGCCAAGTCGCCAACGGTGGCCACAATCTGCTGGCGCAACTCTTCCGCGGGTGCAACCAGGCGGATCAGCAACTGGGCCCGCGCATAATCGGGGATAACGTTCGGCGCCCGTCCACCTTCGATGGTTCCGATGTTCAGCGTGGACGGACCGATCTCCGGGTTCACCGGAAGTTCCATCGTCCGCAGTCGGTTCAGCGCCTCGAGAAGCTTCTCGATGGCGGACTCGCCGAGTTCAGGATAGGCAGAGTGCGCCATCCGTCCGTGAGCCGTGAGTTGTACCCGCAGCGCACCCTTTGAAGCGACTGCCACTTGATTTTCAGTGGGCTCGCCATTAACCAGGTACCGTGAACCGCGCGGGCTCTGGTTTGCAATCCGCGCGCCCAAACTGTCGCGCTCCTCCCCAACCACGAAGAGAAGTCCGACATTCAGACCTTCAGCCCGGAGTCGCTCGGCGGCCACGATCTGGGCAGCCATGATGCCCTTGGCATCGCAAGCGCCGCGCCCATAGACGCGCGTCTCGTCTTCTGACGAAGGGATGAAAGGCGGCACCGTGTCCATGTGCGTCGAAAAAACGACAGCGGCAGGAGGGGTCTCCGGCACCTGCGACCAAACGTTATACCGTTCGCGCTCACCGTGCGGATTAGGCACTTTCATGCATTCGACATGGTGCCCAAGCCCGGCCAGATACTCTGCCAGGAATCTCCCAACGGGTGCTTCGTTGCCCGTCACCGATTCGATATCGATCAGACTGCGCGTCAGTGCCACGACGTCCATGCGAACAGCATATCGCATGCTGGCATCGAAGCTGGTGTGCAAGCAATTCGACGGAACCTGTTGCTGATTGTGCTGGTCGGCTGCGCTGCGGCAGTCGTGTGGGCTTTCGCTTGTCCGTTCCTGCGGCTCCACGGCGCCACTTGGGGATGCGCTGTCCTGTTTGCCTTCCTCGTCCTCGTGCTCGTCTATTCATGGATGGGGTCGCCGCGTACTCGTCCGAGATAGGTACACCAGGTCTGCTGCTATCCTAAAGACCTGTCCCACTTCGCTTCGCCGAGGGTGTGATGAATACAAGCATCACCAATGCACGGATGCATGCCTTATTTCTGGATGGCCCGGCTGGACACCTTGAAGCCCTGCTTAATGCTGGTAGCGAAAACGCGACGCACTGCGCACTGGTGACCCATCCTCACCCGCTTTACGGCGGGACCATGCACAATAAGGTCGTCTATCACGCGGCGAAGGCGTTGAATGCTGCCGGGTTCCCCGTGCTCCGCTTCAACTTTCGCGGAGCAGGCGGAAGTCAGGGAACGCACGATGAAGGGCGCGGTGAGGTGGATGACGTTCGTGCAGCACTCGCGTTCCTGAAGCAGAAATTCAACCTGCCGATCATCTTCGCGGGCTTCTCGTTCGGTGCTGCGGTCGGACTTCGCGCCTGCTGTCCGGACCCTGACGTCGTTGCGCTCATCTCGCTTGGCACGCCGCTCAGTGCCGAGGGGCGGCACTACACCTACAGCTTCTTGGAAACGTGCACGAAGCCGAAGCTGTTCATCAGCGGCAAGCAGGATGAGTATGCAAGTCCGGAGCGCCTGGCCGAAGTCGTGTCGCGAGCTGCGGAGCCGAGACAACTGGTGCTGATCGACGATGCCGACCATTTCTTCGGTGGCCAACTGCCCGACATGCGGCGTGAAATAGAGATCTGGGTCGGACGGCAGTTTACGTCCAGCCCACGTTAGCAGTGTCCTTGCGCAGCTTCCGCCGAAGCTGGTACGGTGCGTACGATGTCCGAACAGCCTGATGTGTATCGCCAACTCGCACGCGAGATATTTCTGCATGCGCTGAACGAATGCAGCATCGACCGCGCCTTCGATAAACACATTTCGTCTGACCGCGGAATCTTGCGTATTGGCGACGATCTCTTTGACACGAAGGCTTACGGACGCGTCTTCGTCGTGAGCATCGGCAAAGCGGCGCACACCATGGTTCGTGCGCTGGTGGACCGGGCTGGTCCGCACGAGGGCATTGTTGCGGCAAGCATTGACCCTGAACCCATGCTGCCCGGATTCGGCTATTTCAAAGGCGGACATCCGCTCCCGAACGAGGACTCGGTTCGCGCGGGTTCGGCGATACTCCGTGCGCTTCAGTCGCAGACCGAAAGTTCGCTTGTGATTTACCTGGTCAGCGGCGGCGGCTCCGCCGTTTGCGAACTGCCGGTAGCAGACATCTCGCTCGACGACTTAATCAAGACCTACCGTGCCCTGGTGCACTGTGGCGCGCCCATCGCCGAGATCAACGCTTTAAGGAAACACCTCTCGGCCGTGAAGGGTGGGCGCATGGCTCAGGCAGCCGCGCGTGCACAGCAGGTATCGGTGCTTGTCTCAGACGTGCCGGAAGGTGCGCTCGACTCCCTCGCATCCGGACCCACGATGCCAGATAGCAGCACCGTGGAAGACTGTTACAGCGTTGCAGCCCGTTACGACCTGCTCCCGCAATTGCCCGATTCCGTTCGCACGCTCTTCGAGCACCGTCTGCTGGAAGAGACGCCGAAAGTTGATGATCCGGCCTTCAGTG
>Ga0196976_1001371_pt1 | contig 11220 bp, 7 predicted proteins | sample S3v_513CmetaG_FD_148644 | JGI IMG/M metagenome (GOLD analysis project Ga0196976, IMG submission 148644) | Soil microbial communities from Anza Borrego desert, Southern California, United States - S3+v_5-13C | ecosystem: Environmental > Terrestrial > Soil > Desert | place: USA: California...
CCTTGTCCGTGACCGGCACATCCTTGCCGACGAAGTGTTCGTAGAAGATCGATGCCATAGGCGTCACGTATTCGTGCGAGAACCGCAGGTCCGCCGCGGCAAAGCCCGTATCGCCGGGCTTCACGAACGGAACGCCGATGTTGCCCTGCTCATCTTTCATGTGGCGGGCAAAGATCTTCTCCGACACGGTCATGCCGCGCCGCGAAGTCTCGATCTTCGGCAGCGAGACCTGCTTCTTGAGCCTCGCCACGTTGAACGGGAACAGTCCGCCGTACTCGATCACCTGTCGCGTGATCTCGTCCTCGCCGTCGGTGAAGACGGTCAGCGGAATTTCCTCTCCGCGCCTCACCTTGTCGATCAGCGAGAAGTCGGTCGAAGTCAGCAGTCCGAGGTTTTGGCAGTTCTGCTTGTAGATGCGTTCGATGTTCTCGCCGATCACCAGCTTGATCCCCGCGCACAACTCTGCGTACGGAGAGTGCTCGCGGCTGGAACCCTTACCGCGACGTTTGCCGCTGACGCACGCCACGAAGCCGCCGTTCTTCACGTCGCCGCGCCTGATCGGAGTTTCGTTCCCGCACTTCAGCCCGAAGTACGGGAACTCGCCCAGCGTTTCGTCGAAGAAGAAGCAGATGTGCGCCGGGGTGATCTCGTCGGTCGAGATGTCGTCGCGCAGCTTCGGATTGTTCGCCGGATTCGCCGTATCCCACGGCATGTCCCAGCCCTGGAGCTGGCGACGGATCAGTTCAGGATCTTCGGTCAGGAACAGAATTCGTCCCTCGAGACGCACGCGGTCCGGACGCTTGCTGATTTCGCGGTCAAGCAGTGAGTTCGACACGGATTTCCTCGGAACAGTGTGACGGCCGCCCCACGCAGCCGACCGGCTATTTTACCCCCAAGGCGAGTGCGAAGGTTTCCAAAGATCGGAGGTGTCGAAAGACAAAGTGTCGGAAGTTTCGGAGGTTTCGAAAGACAAAGTTTCGGAAGTTTCGGAGGTTTCGGAGGTGTCGGAGGTAAGAACGCAGAATCAAAGTTGCGGGCCTTCGAAGAGATGGTGCCGGACGAAGTGTCACAGGGTCTATGCGGTTCCCCTTTTCACATCCGAAACCTTCGAAACCTCCGAAACCTTCGCAACCTCAGACTTAATAGCGGAACAGGTACGACACCTTCACGAACACCTGCCGGCCGTCGTTGATGAACCGGTTGCGCGTGCGCAGCAGGCCGTCGTCCGTGTTGGTGAGGGAAGGGTGAATGTTGCTGACGTTGCTGTTGTATCCCGCGTAGATCGCGGTGCCCGGGTGGACGAGGTAGGTCACCAGCACGTCTGCATTCACATTCTTGCTGTTTGAAAGCGCGGTGAGCGAGGGATTGCCAAGCAGCGCGTCGTACTGTCCGATCAGCCGGAGCGACAACTGAGGCGTGAACTGATAGTTCCACTTCGAGCGAATGACGTGCGCGTTGAAGATGTTTTCGTTCGTTTGGAAGTCGCGCAGCCTGCTGAGCAGGTATGTGTTCTGGACCGTAAGGCCGCTCTTCGGACGCACGGTAAACCCAGCCTCGACGGTGTTGGCTTTGGCCGTGAGCGGCGCACCCGAGCGAGGCTCATAATTCGTCTCCGTGCCCCAGTACGCTTCGGCGTTCACCGACAGCCAGTCCCAATACCCCACGTCGAAGAAGAACCCGCGCTGATGATGCCCGTAATCCCGGTTCGCCGGGAGCGATGCGTAATCCGAAGGCCGCAACCGCTCGTGCCCGAGGTTCCCGAACGCTCCAAACGACGTCTGCCGCTTGAACATGAACTTGTAGTTCACGTTCGCGTAGTAGTCGATGCGCAATCCCGAGTGGTCCCACAGGTTGATCGTGGTGATGCTCGGCCCGTGCCAGATCAGGCCTTTGTCGTTCTTCGGCCTGAGGCGGTACTGCCCATAGTTGCTCCAGCGCCGCACATCCGGACGGCGGAAGAAACCCGTCAAGGTTTCGAATCCCGGCGCCGTGTCCTGGTACAGCGTGTTGAAATCCGCATTCGTGTCCCTTCTCTCCGCGTACAGTTCGTACGTGGGCCCCGCCTCGCGCGTGCCGTCGCTGTACCTGGTCGAACTCGCCAGCGCCTGTCCCCGCATCATCCACTTCTTGCCCGGCTTGAACTGGAAGTCGAACCCGCCGACACGGTTGAACGTCGCCAGGCACCTCGTCACGCCGCACGCCGTGTCCGCAACCGTTTCGAGTTCGCGATCGGTGTAGATAAAGCCCACGCGCGCCGATTGTCCCAGGTCGCGGCTCACGCGCACGATGCCGTAGTAGGCCCGACGGCCACTGAGTGGGTCAGCTTCCGTAACGCTCTTTCCCGGAGAGCGATCGTCGGTTACCAGCGTGCCGATTGCCCACGGCCCCATCTTGCCTGTCAGCCGCAATCCGAAGGTCGGGTCGAGGATGCGGCGCGTGAACACCGTGTTGATCGGGGTCTCGAAGTACCCGGCGTTCTCCAGGAAGAAAGGACGCTTCTCGGGGAAGAAGACCTCGAACCGCTGGTTCACCGTTGTCTGGGGTTCGTCCGATTCCACCTGGGAGAAGTCGGGATTTGCGGTTAAATCCAGGACAAGGCTGTCGCGCAGCACGGCTTTTGCATCCAGACCGCCGCGCACCTCCGCCGTGCGGCTTGAGAATCGCGCAGCCGCCGGGTCCCTCTCATCCAACCCGCGAAAGGCACGGAACGACCCATAGGGAATGAACTGGAGATTCCGTGGCGGCGAGATGCTTTCGATGCCGCTCATCGTGGCTTCCTGGGTAAGCAGTCCCTGCTGCCGGGTGCTGATCTGCGGGAAGAACACCGCTTCGTTGTTCCTCGGAATATCGCGTTCGAAAAAGATTCCCCACCGCTGCGCCGCGGCCTTCGGAAAACGGATCGACTTGAAGGGAATCTCGAACCATGCGACATAGCCGCGATCCGTGCGGTGCGCCTCCGAGTTCCACAAGGTATCGAACGAGAGGTCCGGCTCGCCGCCTTCGCTGAAGGTGCCGTCCTGCTGCACGCCGATCGGGTTCACGTAGAACGTGTATGCGTGCTGCCGGTCGAGGAACGAGTCGAGAAAGAAACCGGCCTGGTCATCGCTATTGATGTCCTCGCGGCGGTTGAGATGAGCGCGTATGCCGCTGGGATCCGAGTCGAAGCAGAGGAAGACCACGTAGAGGTTCTGCGCCGTGTAGCCGACGTACACTTCCGTGCGCTGCGAAGCCTTCGCGCCTTCGTAAGGCGAGCGCTGCACGAAGGCATCGGTCCGAAACATGGACCGGGCCAGAGGCGTCAGCGGTTCCATGCCCTCGAAGTCCTTGAGACTTGGAGCTGCACTCAGCAGCGGAATGGAAAAATTGGAGAGGGCGCGCGTCCTCTCCACCGTGCGCGGCCAGCCATGCGCCGCGAACGCAGTTACACACAGCAAAATTGACAGGATGCAATGGTTTCTCGGCATCGTTCCCCGGGAGAATGACCATCGCTTGGACGGTCGCAGGAACGAATTGTGAGCAGCCACACGCCGGGGGGCCACATTTGCAAAGCTAATGTGGGAAGCATGAAGTCACGAAGTCACGAAGCCGCGCCGGTACCGGCACTTCACGCTTCACCCTTCACATTTTCACTTTTCCCGCTGCTTGGCGTAGTTCACCGCGCTGGGGATCTCTTCAAGGCCGCGCCCGGAGAATATCTCTGCGAAGTTCTCGATCAGTTCGCGATGGAGGAGCGTGTTCGAGGCCAGCACTTCCCTGCTGTCGATCCTGAACGGCGTCTCATCGAAACGCGTGACGCTGCCTCCGGCCTCGCGCACGAGCAGCACCCCGGCCGAAGTGTCCCAGGGATTCAGGTTGAATTCCCAGAACCCGTCGTAGCGGCCAGCCGCGACGTACGCAAGATCGAGCGCCGCCGAACCCGCGCGGCGAATGCCGTGCGAGCGCAGCGTGAGCTGGTGGTAGAAGTGAATGTTCGGGTTCTTGTGACGCTTGAAGCTGGGGAATCCGGTCGCGAGGATCGCTTCGCTGATGGTCCGGGTGGACGACACGGCGATCTTGCGTCCGTTCAGGGTCGCGCCCCGTCCCCGCTCGGCGGCGAACATCTCGTTGCGCGTCGGGTCGAAGATCACGCCCGCCGTCAGTTCGCCCTTGTACTCCATGCCGATCGACACGCAGAACACCGGGTATCCGTGCGCGAAGTTCGTTGTCCCATCGAGCGGATCGACGAACCAGCGGAAGTCGCTCAGCCCCGTATTCTGCCGCGTTCCTTCTTCGCCAACAATCTCGTGGTCCGGCCACAGGTGGCGCAGCCGCGAGACGATCAGTTTCTCGGCCGAGCGGTCCGCTTCCGTGACGAGGTCAACGTCGCCCTTGTACTCGAAGCCGATCCGTCGCTCGAAGTACTGCGCCAACATCGCGCCCGCTTCGCGGGCAATGCTGGTGATTTGCGGTAGGAACTGCGATTCTGCGCTCGCGGTCAAGATTTCGCCCGGTCCTGCGGTTCGGATTCGGCGCCGGCCGGTAGAGGCTCCGCCGGCTCCGGCTGTGGTTCTACTGACGCGGCTTGCAGCGATGCGCCCGGATCGCCGGCTGCCGCGGCGGCGACGCGCACCGTGCGCGGACGCTTCGGTTTCGCGTCTTTCAGCGCGCCTTCCGCGATGTACATGATCTCGTGCTTGAAGATGAAGAGGTTCGGCGCGCCCTCGCGCGTCAGGCGGATCATGTGCTTGTCGTAGTACTCGATCCAGCCGCGGACGATCTCGCCGTCCATCAGCTTCACGCTGACAGGCTTCTGCTTTTCACCAAGCCACTTGAGATACGACGACTCTTCGAACGTCTCTTCCGGCGGAGGCGTCTTGCCTTTCTTGCTGGTCAGGGGGGACTGCGGCGCACGATACGGCATAAGCCATTCTAGCGCGTTGCGGTTCTCAGTTGTCGGTTCTCGGTTCCCAGTGGTTTGTTTGAGAACTGAGAACCGGGAACTGACAACTACTCCAGCTTGCTGGTGAAATACCCGGCACGGTAGCGCGCCGTCCGTTGGCTGTCGTCCGGACTGGCAACTTCCAACCGGATGCGGCGGAAGTCGCCGGCGGCCTTCTTGGGCGGGTAGTAGCCGATCAGGTACTGCGTCCGGAGCTCTTCGCTGATCTGGCGAAAGGCGTGATCAAGCTGCTGGATGGATTTTGCGTAGTAGTGCTTGCCGCCCGTGTCCTTCGACATCTGGATCAACGCGTGTTCGCCGCCGGTATCGCGGCCGGCGCTGGCCTCAATCGGCACCATGATCACGGCGTAAATGATCGCCTCCGAAGTCTGCGCCGAGCGAAGCGCCTCCTGGTAACCGGTGCGGCTTGCCGTGTCGCCGCCGTCGGTGATCACGACGATGACCTTGCGTCCTTGCCGCGGGACCAGCGCGTGCGCCCCGAGATAAATCGCGTCGTACAACGCGGTGGACGCACCGACCCGCACGCGCGAGATCGCACGCTCGATCCGCCTCTGGTCGGAGGTGAACGGCTGGAGTTCGTCGACGATCTCGTTGAACTGCACGATCGACATGCCGTCGATGGGCCGCAGGATCGTTCGCGCAAACCGCCGCGCGGACTCAAGCTCCAGCGGCAGATCCTTCTTCGTGCTCAGGCTTGCGTCGATGGCCATCACCACCGAGAGCGGCAACCCCGACTCGCGCTCAAATACCGCGATCTGCTGCGGAGCGTCGTCTTCGAAAACCCTGAAATGCTCCTTCGTGAGTCCCGCGACCGGGGCGCCATTCTGGTCGGTCACCGTGGCGAACACGTTCACGAGCTTCACGTTGACCTTGATGGTCGTGCCCGCATCGGTCGCCTGCGGCGCAGCTTGCGGCCCGGCAGGGCTTGTCTGCGCGCGGCAGACGGCACCCAGGAGGAGAACACAAATCAATAGCCGGGAGGTGTGGGACATTCGCGAGCCGATTATAGATGCCGTAGGGGTAAACACGGGGCGTGAGCGCGGGTTGTGCTCAAAGGGTCTGGATTTCCGGAGGGAACGGTTCACCGTCGGCCCACACGGCTCCATCCTCGAAAAACTCTTTCTTCCAGATCGGCACGGTCTTCTTCAGCGTGTCGATGACGAAGCGGCACGCATCGAAAGCTGCTCCGCGGTGCGCCGACGCTACCGCGATCAGCACGCTGGTCTCGCCAATCTGGAGACAGCCGACCCGATGAACGATGCGGACGTCGCGCACGGCAAACCTGCTGAGCGCCTCGACCGCGAGTTTCTCCATCTCGGCCGCGGCCATCTTCGCGTACCCGTCGTATTCCAGGTACAAAGTGCGGCGTCCGCGGGTGTTGTCGCGCACGACGCCATCGAACACGCACAGCGCCCCGTCGGAACCCTGCTTGATGCCTTCAGTCACGGCTTGTGAGTCGATCGGCTCGCGTTGCAGTCGCGCGTGGGCGCTTTCGAGCGGCAGCTCCGCCCCGGCCACGGCCTCGCCGGGCAGGCCTCCACTCACCGGCGGCAGCAACGCCACTTCGTCGCCGTGGCTCAGCACGCGCTCGCGCTCGGCGTACTCCTGGTTGACGGCGATGGCCACCGCGCGCTCGAAACGTGCCAGCGAGGGCGTTTGCTGTTTCAGCCGCGCCCACAGATCGGCGGCGGTGGATCCCTCCGGGAGTTCCACGCTCCCGGAGTTGCCCGCCAGATCTTTCAACATGCCCAGGAAAACTACTTTGACTTCCACCACGACAGTGTAGCGCGCCGACAGGGTTGAGGTAGAGCCGAGGACGTTCTAGAGCAGTTCCGGCACAGGCCGGGCAAAAATCGCGGCCGGCTCATCACGGAGCCTTTTCGCGGAACCAGTTGCCGCCCGGGACGCGCACTGATGGCCGCGTTCGAGGACGCTGGTGGTACGGCCGCTGGGCGAGTGTCCCACTACGAGCCCGCAGCCAACGCAAAGGACATTGACGACCCCGGGAGCGACCGACGATACGCCATAAGCGAATGCGACTTCACTCCCGGCAGCACTCCTGGAAGTGATTTCTTCCTCTTCTTCGCAGGACGTGGTGCAGAACTGGAGAACAGCCATTCTGGGGTGTTACCTCAAATGTTCTGGAATCGGTTGCCGGGGGCCGGTGCGTTCTGTGTTTTATTTCAGCGGCAGGCCAAGGTTCTGTGATCCAGCTCACAGTCGAACGTGCAACCCGACCTGACCTGCCGCCGAAAGCCCCTGCAGCGGCGCAGGGTGCCCCACGTCCGCGAAGCAAACGTGGGGATCCGTTTGCACCTACGCGGCGTCCCGGTAGCGTTCCGGCCTGGCTCGGCCACGTTCGTACATCTCGGTGGTCATCTGCTCCACCGCGCTGCGACCGCCGAGTCCAAAGGCCAGGGCAACGGCCACGGCGATGGCGCCCAACACCAGCGTGAACGCAATCCTCACGATGTCCGGCGCAATCTGGAGTTCGCGCAAGGCGAGGAAGCCGCCGAAGGTGAGGATGACGGCCTTCACGCCTCCGCCGACCAGCTCGGAACGCGCTCCCGATGCCGGACCGACCACGCGATCGCGCACCCAGTCGGCAATGACCAGCGAAACTCCGAAGATCAACGCAGCCGCAATCACGTGCGGAACGTAGGCCACGACCCGCGCGAGCCCGTTGGCAACCGTCTCCAGCCGCCAAGCGCGAGCCACCTGGGCGAACGTCATCAGCAGCACGAGCCAGTAGATCGCGCCGGCGAGAAAATCCGACGCAGGATAGTGCGGCCCGCGATCCGCGAATGGGTACGATTCGTGGAAATCGGCGCGCTGTCGCACCTCCGAGCCCGGCCCGGTGACGGGGATGCGCTCTTCCTGGTCGCGAATGAGCCCCCGCCGGCGCAGGAAATCATCGACTCCGGAACGCGGTAACAGGTTGCGAGCCAAGCTCCGGAGACTCGACGCGATGATCCAGCCGATGACAAGGATCAGCAGTCCGCCAATGAAATCCGGGATGAAACCGATCATGCGGTCGAACGCGCCCTTGCCGCGTTCGTACATCGATGGGCTCTGCGGTTGAGCAGGCGCCGGAGCGGTCGCCTGTTGCGAAACCGGCTCGGGAGCAGTGGCGGCCTGCGCCGGAGCGCGCTTCTCGGTCACGGTGACACGCTGCCGCTGTTGCAGCGAGAACGCCGGTTGGGTGGCGCCAACGGCGAGGAACAAGAGTAAGAACGAAGCGGCGACGAGAAAGTGCTTCTTCATGGCAGCGTCCTTTCGTCAGCCTGGCCAACACAGAGATGTGAGTTGATGAAACGGGGATGCCCTTGGTCGGAGACCGTGCATGTAGGCCCAGCCGAGGGCGGCTGGGGGGACGAGCGCCGCTCGTCTACAAAGCGATCTGAATGAGTCCTGAGCTGTGCCTGAAGCGCCGGAGGCGCGGCCGTTCCTTAGCCCAGCGCTTCAGCGCTGGGTTCACGGCACAGAGCACAAAATCCCGGAGGGACGACCGTCATCCACCAACGCCGCACAAACAAAAACCCCGGCCGTAAGGCCGGGGCTGATGAATCGTTTGTGCTTAGACCGTGGCTGGCTCGGGAGTCTTGTCTCCCAGCTTCTCGTCTGCCGTGATCCCCGGAAGAGCGATGGCCAGCACCTCGTCGATGGTATTGGCGTAGTGCAGCGTCATGCCTTCCAGTTGTTCAGGCATCAAGTCTTCCTCGGCGTTCTGACGGTTATCCGCCGGGAGAACGACGTCGGTCACTCCCGCGCGCTTGGCCGCCAGGAACTTCTCCTTCACTCCGCCGATGGCCAGCACGTTTCCGCTCAGCGTGATCTCTCCGGTCATGGCCAGCTTCGGACGCACCACTCGATCGCTGAGCAACGAAACCAGCGCTGTCACGATCGTCACGCCCGCCGAAGGACCGTCCTTCGGGATGGCTCCGGCCGGCACGTGTATGTGCAGGTCGTACTTGGTGAAGAAGTCCTCGTCGATTCCGAGCTTGACGGCATTGGCGCGCACCCAACTGTAGGCCGCCTGCATGGACTCGCGCATCACGTCCTGGATCTGTCCCGTGATCTTGAACTCGCCCTTCCCCTTCATCTTCATCGCTTCGATGAAAAGGATGTCGCCGCCCGTCGGAGTCCACGCCAGGCCCACCACCACGCCGGAACGCTTCGTGCGCTCTGCGATTTCGGTATCGACGCGGATCTTGATCCCGCCGAGCATCTCCTGCACGACTTCCTTCGTCACTACAAGCTTTTCCGTCTTGCCTTCGGCGATGCGGCGCGCCTGCTTGCGGCAGATCGTGCCGATCTGCCGTTCCAGGCCGCGAACACCGGCTTCGCGCGTGTAGTGGCGAATAATGAACCGCACACTCTCGTCGGTGAACTCGATCTGGTCCGGCTGGATTCCGTTCTCCTCGGTCTGCCGCCGAATCAGGTACTGGAACGTGATGTGCGCCTTGTCCTCTTCCGTATATCCATGAAGATCAATGATCTCCATGCGGTCGCGCAGCGGGTCCGGAATCGTGTCAAGCTGGTTTGCGGTCGTAATGAACAGCACCTTCGACAAGTCGAACGGCACGTCGAGATAGTTGTCGCGGAACGAGTTGTTCTGTTCCGGGTCCAGCGCCTCGAGCAGCGCCGATGACGGATCGCCGCGGAAATCGCGTCCCACCTTGTCGATTTCGTCGAGCATGAACACCGGGTCGTTCGTCTCTGCCCGCCGGATGCCCTGAATGATCTGCCCCGGCAGCGCGCCAATGTAAGTACGGCGATGACCGCGGATCTCGGCCTCGTCGTGAACGCCGCCGAGCGAGAGGCGCACGAACTTGCGTCCCAGCGACCGCGCGATCGACTTGCCCAGCGACGTCTTGCCCACGCCCGGAGGTCCGAAGAAGCAGAGGATCGGGCCCTTCATCTTTGGGTTCAAGCGGCGCACCGAGAGGTAGTCGAGGATGCGTTCCTTCACCTTCTTCAGGTCGTAGTGGTCCTCGTCCAACACTTCCTTGGCGCGGTTGATGTCCACGTCGCCGCCGGTGGACTTCGCCCACGGCAGCACCGTCAGCCACTCGAGGTAGTTGCGCGTCACGCCGTAGTCGGCCGCCATCGGAGACATGCGCTGAAGGCGCTGAAGCTCCTTGTTGGCCTCCTTCTTCACTTCGTCCGGCATTCCGCTCTGCTCGATTTTCTCTTTGAAGTCCTCGGCGTCGCGAGTGGTGTCGTCCTGCTCGCCAAGTTCCTTCTGGATGGCCTTGAGCTGCTCGCGCAGGTAGTATTCGCGCTGCGTCTGCTGCACGCGGTCCTGCACCTCGCTCTGGATCTTGTTGCGAAGCTGCTGAACCTCGAGTTCCTTGGCGAGGTGCTGGTTGATCTTGTCCAGCCGCACGCGCACGTCAGGCGTTTCCAGCACGTCCTGCTTGTCGCGGGTTGAAAGCGAAGGTAGCGACGAGGCGATGAAGTCCACCAGCCGGCCCGGCTCTTCGATGTTCATCGCCACCGTCGAGAGTTCGTCCGACAGGGTCGGCGAGCCCGCCACGATCTGCTGGAATAGCGTCAGGATGTTGCGCATCAGCGCTTCCGTCTCGGAGCCCTGCGGCGTAGCCACGTCGGCAATGTTTCGGACGCCGGCCCTCATGAAGGGCTGAAGCTGCGTGTACTCCTCGACTCGAACCCGCTCCAGTCCTTCCGCAAAGACGAACAGGCTCTGGTTCGGCATCTTTACGACCTTGTGCACGACCGCCACCGTACCCACCGCGTAGAGGTCAGTCGGCTGCGGGGCATCAACCCGGGCCTCGCGCTGCGCCACCACAACAATCGTCTTGTCGTCCCCGAGAGAGTTGATCAGCTGAACCGAACTCTCGCGTCCAACCGTCAGCGGTAGCACTGCATGCGGGAAAAGGACTGTGTCCCTTACCGGCAGGACCGGCAGGGTACGCGCCTCTGCGCCGTTCCGGCTTTCCGGCTCGGTGCGTTCTACATTGCGCGTTTCATTAGCCATATAACTCCTTGAGTCAATCGTACTCAACTTTGGATGATTCGCACCCCAACGAAGATGCAGAACGGCGAAATTGCTGAAAAGCTTGAGTTTAGCGCACGAGTGCCGGAGCACATGCGGTCCCGCATACAGAAAGTAGCCGACGCGCCGGACCGACGACACCCCGAAGCGCGGGATTGTAACCGACCCCGGGGGTGCCAGCAAGAATACGTGTCCTGACGTGGCCGCCAATTGCCGACAACGGGAGCAGACTTGGAAACATCTGAAACCGCGAGGTCTGACT
>Ga0196976_1001372_pt1 | contig 11219 bp, 4 predicted proteins | sample S3v_513CmetaG_FD_148644 | JGI IMG/M metagenome (GOLD analysis project Ga0196976, IMG submission 148644) | Soil microbial communities from Anza Borrego desert, Southern California, United States - S3+v_5-13C | ecosystem: Environmental > Terrestrial > Soil > Desert | place: USA: California...
ACCGAGCTCTGTGCTTCGATGACGATGTCGCCGCTGGCGGTGGCGACGACCGCCGTGCCACTCTCGTAGCCATTGGTATTGACGATATCGCTGAAGTTGGCGGCGCTGCCCGCGTAGATCGCGCCCGACTGGATGGTTCCGCTATTGGTCGCCGCCCCCGTCTGAATGCGAATGTCTTCGACGGCATTGATCGTTCCTTCGACGGTGACGACCGCGCCGCCGTTGATCGCGGCGGTGCCGTCGAGCAGGGCCGATGCCGCAGCGGCGTTGGGGGCATTGACGCCGTCCATCGCGCCGTCGACGAAAGCTTGCGTCGGCGTGGAAAGATTGAGTGCGCCGACGTTGACGACGCCGGCGGCGCCGATGACGATGCCGTGGGGATTGGCGAAGTAGACGTTGCCGCCGATCTGGTTGTCTTTGATCGCGTTGAGCGTGCCGTGGATGTCCGTGCGCTCGGCGGTGACGAAGTTCAGAAGGTTATTGGTTCCGTTGGGAACGTGCAGATTGACGACGTTGCCGCCGTCGACATCGAACTTGGTGAACGAGTTGAAAGCGTTGTTTCCCGAGATCGTGGCGGTGGTGACGTCGGTGACGGTGCCGGAGGTGTTGAGGCTCGTCTGGGTCCGACCGTCGGTGACGATCTGCTGCGCCACCAGGATGCTGGAGAGGTGGGTCAGAATGATCAGCGAGACCAGGCATTGCTTGAATAGGTCGAGCGCGAGCTTCCTCAGCCGAGCTCGTGAGATCCTCCAGCGACGGGGAGAACCGCTGTTTCGGGGTCGCATCAAGGTCTACCTCCACAATTCTCCAGCGGCGGCACCCTTAACATGGCCCACCTGCGGCAATTCAGGACGCGTTCTTGGAATTTTCTTGGAATGGCGCGTATTGCGTCCCTGCGTCAGAGCTGCGGGCCACTTAGACTTTCGCAGGCGCGCAAGTCGTGCACCGTTTATGGAACATTCGCGAAATGCGGCGGGGCCCACTTGCCGAAGATCGCTCTCGTGCTCCGCCTCGAGAGTTTGCTAGGGACTGCTTCGTGTCGAAGCAGCGCAATGACCTCTCCCCGACCCCCTCCTCGGAAAGGAGGGAGGAGGCGACGACTTGGCTCGCCTTCGGGCCATTCCTGCTCGATCCGAAGAAGGGGGTGCTGCTGCGTGGCGAGGAGACGGTCAAGCTGCGCGGCAAGACGATGGCCGTGCTCTGTCATCTCGTGCAACGGGGCGGTGCCGTCGTCGCTCGCGACGAGCTGCTCGCGGCGATCTGGCCCGACGTCACCGTCCAGAGTGAGACCCTGGCAACATCGATCGCGGAGCTACGCCGGCTGTTCGGCGACAGCCGCACCGCCGCCCAGTACATCGAGACCCGCCATGGTCAAGGTTTCCGGTTCGTGCCGCCGGTGCGCATCGTTCGCGACATCAGCCACAGCGATCCCGCGTCGGTCGTGCCCGGGGCGGTACCCGCCTTCATCGGCCGTACCGACGAGCTGGCGACGTTGCAGCGCGCCATGGAGGATGCCTGGAACGGCCGCTCGCGGCAGGTGGCGATCTGGGGTCCGTCCGGCATCGGCAAGACCCGCTTGCTCGAGCAGTTCGCAGGCGAGGCGATGGCGAGCGGCGCCCGTGCGCTGTGGGGACGTGCCGCTCACACCTCCGAGCACTCCGCCTTCTGGATCTGGACCCAGATCGTCCGCGCCTTCGCCGAAGCTACACAGCCGGCGGAGCTGCGCGCGGCCCTCGGCAACGCCGCGAGCGACATCGCCCTGATCGCGCCGTCGATCCAAGATCGCCTTCCCGATCTCGCTCCCGCCGAGTTGTTGCCGCCGGAGATCGCCTACACCCGCTTGTTCGACGGCATTACCAGTTTCCTCAGCCGGCTGGCGGCGCAACGACCGCTGGTGCTGATTCTCGACGACATTCACATGGCCTCGGCGAGCTCGCTCGCGCTGTTGCAGGCGGTGGTCAGCGACCTCAGCAGCGCACGCCTGCTGCTGTTAGTCGCCTACCGCGCCGCCAATGAGCACGATTCGCCGGGCCTCGCCAGTACGCTGCAGACGATGCACGACCATGGCGCGACCAGTCTCCGGCTCGGCGGGCTCGCCGAGAGCGAGGTGCGCGCTCTGATCACCGCGGCCGCCGCCGCGCCGCTCACCCGCGAGTTGATCGACAAGATCGTCGCCGACACCGGGGGCAATCCCTACTTCGTCCTCGAGATCGTGCGCTCACTGCAAGAACACGGCAGCGTCCCGGGTGCGCCCTATCGTATTCCAGACAGTGTCAGCCGCGCCCTGCAGGATCGCTTGGCGAAGCTGCAGCCGCAGACAAGGCTTTTTCTTACCGCTGCCGCCGTCTGCGGGCCGGATCTCGAGGCGTCGGTCGCCGCCGCCGCCGCCGGTCTCGACCGTGACAGTCTGATCGCCGCCGCCGCCGAGGCCGTCGACGCGGGACTGCTCGAGAGCTCTTCGAGCGCGGGACGGTTGAGCTTCAGCCACGAGCTGTTGCGCGAGAAGCTATGGCGCGATCTGCCCAGGCTGACCCGCGCCGATTTCCACGAAAGGATCGGCGAAGCGCTCGAGCGCAACCCCTCGCCGCAGTACCGCGAGCTCGCCCATCATTTCGGCATGTCCGCAAGCGTCGAGGGCCGCCGCAAAGCAGTCCGCTACGGCCTGCTCGCCGCCAAGCAGGCGCTCGGTCAGTATTCCAACGGCGAGGCGCGCCAGCTGCTCGAGCGGGCCCGCCAGCTCGCCGAGCAGTGCGAGCCCGCTGTCAGCGCGATCTACTGCGAGATCCTCGAGCGCCTCTCTGAGGCTTACTTCCGTACCGGCGACTGGGCAGCAGCCCGCGCCGCGGCCACCCAGCTGCACACGGTCGCGCGCGCACTCGGAGATCCGAGCTGGCTCGCTCGCGCCGCCCTCGCGTTGTCGCCCCGCACCTATCTCCCCGGTCGGTCCCCGCACATCGAGGAATCGCTCGCCGCCCTGCGGGAGTCGCTGGCGGGGCTGCCGGCGGAGCTGCCATTGTTGAGAGCTCAGCTGCAGGTGCGCCTGGCCACCACGCTGCTATCGCAGTCCGGCAGCGACGAGGAGCGCGTCGCGCTCGCCCGTCAGGCGATCGCAACCGCGCGAGCGAAACCGTCCGCAGCGACCGATGCCACGACGGCAATTCTCGACGAAGCGATCGTCGCTCTCTGGGACGCCGATCATCGTGAGGAACAGCTGGAGGTCGCCCGCCATGTCCGCGACCTCGGCTCCGCTCTCAACAATCGCTACCTGCGCTGCCATGCCGACAGCTGGACCACCCTCGATCTGCTCGGGCATGGCCGCGTGCGCCAGGCCGAAGCAGTAATCGCCGCCGCCGAGCCCGAAGTGCTCGCCCTCGGTTCGCCCGCCGCCGAGCGCTACCTGCTGCGCGCGAAAATCCACATCGCCATTCTGCGCGGCGAGATCGCCCTCGCGGAGGAGAAGCTCGAGACCTATCGCGCCGTGCGTTGGCCAACCGACCCGGTCGCGGGCCCGCTGGAGCTGACCTTCCTCGAGCTGACCGTCGATCGCGAAAAGGATCGCATCGGCGACCGCGGCCGCTTGCTGCGCAGCTTGAGCCCGGTTTTCCCCGGGCTCGGCCTCGCCTATGCCGCGCCCTACTTACTGCTGCAGGGGGGGCACCGCGAAGAAGCGCGAGCGGAGTTGCAGCGCATCGCTTCACAGTTCGGCGAAATCCCACGAAACGAATCGTGTGGCTGGTTGACCGCGCTCACCGCGCTCGCAGACGCCTGCGCCGAGCTCGGCGATCGCAAGCTCGCCGCCGATCTCTATCCGCTGCTCCAGCCCTACGAGGAGCACTGGCCGATCGTGTTCTTCGCGGCGGCGGTTTTCGGCAGCGCCGGCAGAGCTCTCGGCCGGCTCGCCGCCGTGCTCGGCGCCCACGACCGCGCCGAGCAGCACTTCGAGAAGGTGATCGCCTTGTGCACCGCAGAAGGGATCGTCACCGAGCGCTGCCGGGCGCAGCTCGACTATGCTGCCGCGATTGCCGACACCAAGCGCCGCCAACGCGGCCACAACCCGGATCAGCTGCGCCGCGAAGCACTCGGCCGCGCCGAAGAGCACCAACTGACCGCGATCCTCCGGCGCGCTTACCGAGAACTAGGCGAGCAGTGAACGCCTGGTATCGCTTCGGACCTTTCCAGCTCGACCCGCGCACCCAGCAACTGCAGCGCGGCGAACAGCGCCTCGAGCTGAGCACCAGGGCAATTCAGGTTCTCACCTTGCTGGTCGAAAACGCCGGCACCGTCGTGCGTCGCGCCGAGCTGCTCGATCGCATCTGGGCCGAGCTCGAGGTTCACGAGACGGTGCTGACCCGCGCCATCACCGAGATCCGGCGCGTCCTCGACGATCGCCGTCGCGACGCCGAGTACATCGAGACGGTGCATGGACAGGGCTTCCGCTTCGTCGCGCCTGTCGAGGTCGCCGGCGCGCCCAGCGACGCGAACGTGCCATCTCCCGAGCTTTCCTTCGTCGGTCGCGACGCGGCGCTCGCCGAGCTCAGCGCTGCCGCCGCCGCCGCCGCCGCGGGGCAGGCGCGCGCGGTGGTGATCTCCGGCCCGGCCGGCATCGGCAAGAGCCGGGTGATGCAGGAGCTGGCTCGGCGTCTGCGAACCGAGCCCTACCGGATCCTCGCGGCGCAGGCCGGTGCAGCGGCGCAACACCCAGGCTTTTGGCTCTGGGCACAGCTCTGTGAGTCCCTCGCCGCTGGCTCCTCGAGTGCCGAGCTTCGTTCGGCTTTGGCCTGGGCTGCGCCGGACATCGTACCGATCGCACCGGCGCTGCGCCGTCACATCGAACCGGGCGAGGCTCCGGCAATCCTCGATCCCGGCCTGGCACGGACGCGCCTGTTCACCGGCATGGCGAGCTTTTTCAGCCATCTCAGCGAGACCGCGCCGCTGGTGCTGCTGTTGGACGATCTCGACCGTGCCGGCGATGACTCTCTGGCCTTGCTCGAGGCAGTGACCACGGCCATGCGCGATCGGCGGCTGCTGGTGGTGGCGACCTACCGCGACGATGCCGTCACCAGCGCATCCTTCCAGGGGTTGCTCGACGCGTGGCGCGGCGCGCGCGTGTTGATCGAGATCGTCCTGCCGGCGCTGAGCGAGGCCGAAGCGCAGGCTTTGCTCGTCGCCAGCGGCGCGGCGCTGCCAGCGGCGCAGTGGCAACAGATCCTTGACGACAGTGGCGGCCATCCGCTGTTTTTGCTCGAGCTGGCGGCGGCGCTGCGCCAGCGTGAGTCGGTCGCGCCACCACAAGAACTGCCGATTCCGGAGCGAGTGCGGCAGATGATCGGCGAACGAATTGCGGCGATGAGCTCGGCCGCACGCAGCTTGCTCGCCGCAACCGCGGTGACCGGCGGCGATCTCGATAACCGGCTCGGCCGCAAGTTGGCAGGTTTGGAACGCGAGCAGCTCGCCGCCGCGCTAGCCGAGTTGCTCGCCGCCGGCTTGCTCGTCGAGGTGCCCGATGCCGCCGATCGCCTGCGCTTTCGCCACGAATTGGTTCGCGAAGCGGTGCTGCGCGAGCTAGCGCCGCCGGCGCGGTCCGCACTGCACCTGGCGGCTGCGGAGATTTTCGAGGAGCAGAGCGCCGGCAGCGAAGCGGAGCTCGCCCGCCTCGCCTATCATTACGCTCAGGCCGGCGAGGCGGGCGGGGGCAAAGCTTTGTCCTACGCCTTGGGCGCGGCGGAGGAGGCTCTCGCCCGCTTCTCCAACGAGTCGGCGCGCGATCGCCTGATGAGCGCCCTCGAGCTCGCCAATCGATTCGCAGCCGCGGACGATCCGCGCTGGGGCCGGCTGTTCGAGAACATCGCCGAGCTGCGCGTCCGCATGGGCGATTTCGACGAAGCCGAACGCATCGCCGAGCGCCTCTTGGCGATGGCCGAAGCGCAGCAGCGTACCGAATGGCTCGCCGCCGCAGCGCTGGCGCTCGGGCGCTGTTACGTGCCGTTCCGACCCAAGCTCGGCGAGCGCGCCATCGTCGCGCTCGAACGCGCTCTCGATGCCGTCGGCGATCGGCCGAGCCCGCTGCGTGCGTTACTGGCGGCGCGCCTTGCGGTCGCGTTGTTGAGCCGCGCCGGTGCCGATGCGCGGCGCATCGAGCTCGCTCGCGAGGCGGTTGCTTATGCGCGCGCCAGCACCGACTTTGCTGAACGGGTCCGACTGCTCTACGAGTCGGTGATCGCCTTCTGGGATGTCGACCACGCCGCCGAGCGCGACCAGATCGCCGCGGAGCTGGGCAACTGCGCCGGAATCGGCCGCCGGCCAGAGCTCGCCATCGCCGCCTACGGCTGGCAGATGATCGGCCATCTCAGCCGGGGCGAGCTGCAAGCCGCCGAGGCTGTCCTGCGGGCGGGCGCAGAGGAGCCTCACCTGCAGAACACGGCGCGACGCCGCTATCACTTGCGCTTCGAAATCCAGATCGCCATAGCCCGAGGCGAGCTCGAGCACGCCGACGCGCTGCTGGCGCGACTGTCGGCGCTGCCGGATCATCCCGATCGTGTGTCCGGCCCGATGGAGGTCCTGTTCGCCCAGCTGATGCTCAAGCGCGAGCGCGGTCAGCTCGAAGGTGTCGACCTGATGATGCGCGCGCTCGCCGGCCAGCTGCCGATCTTTCCGCTTCGTTGGGCGTTGCCATTCGTGCTGGTGGAGATGAACCGCCTCGACGAGGCCCGCGCCGAGCTCGAGATCCTCCGGGCCAACGATTTCACCGACCTGCCGCCGCGCAACGAGGTGTTCGGTTGGCTCGCCGCGGTGACGGTGCTCGGCTACAGCGCGGCGCGGCTGGGCGATCGCCGATTAGCGCAGCGGCTCTATCCATTGCTACTACCCTACGAAGGCCAGTGGGCGGTGTTGCACTTCGGCTTCGCCCTGATCGGCAGCGTCGGCCGCGCCCTCGGCGGCTTGGCCGCGGTGCTCGGCGACGACCAGGCCGCCACAGGCCATTACCGGCGCGCGATCGAACAGTGCACCCGCGAGCGCGCCGCCCCCGAGCTAGCCCGACTCCGGAATCCCGCCCCCTTTCCCAAAGGGGGCAGCGCCGCAGGCGCGGATTAGGTCATCCGAGGCGAGCTCGCCTCGGACATTTGCCATTCCCGGCAGCCCGCGGCGCCCGTGCCTACCCCTTACGCCGCTTGCCCAACGCGTCGAAGCCCTTGCCGAAGCCGGTCAGCGAAATGCGCACCTTGTTGGCCTTGCCGGCGACATTGAAGAAGGTGACGCTAGCTTCCTTGCCCTTGCGGAAAGCCTCGACCAGCTGCTGCTTCATCTCGAGCAGGCCGAGACAGCCGTTGCCGTCGCAGCGCTGCAGCGGAACCTTGAGTTGATCGTAGCCCTCGACGTCGACCAGCAGCCCCGGGGGAAGCAGCACACCGAGCGGGACCAGCAGGGTCAGCACCGGCTCGTCCTTCTTCTCGACGTAGCCGACTGCCGTCAGCATCACCCGCTCGCTGCGCGGCTCGGCGCCCTCCTTGCCTTCAATGTTGAGAATCGCGCTCTGCACCAGCCGACAGCCGATCTTGCCATCGCTGTCGTCGCTGTCGGGACAGACCAGCGCCCAATCGTCGAACTTCTCCGGCGCGGGAGCGCTCTTGGCATCGGCGGCCTTCTTTTCATCCGCCTGAGGCGCCGCCGCTTTCGACGCGCCGGTCGTCGCCTTCTTCTCCTGAGCATCGACGCTCGCGACAGCCTCGGCGCGATGGCATCCGATCAACGAGCTCACCAACAGCGCCACGGCGCCAGCGAACACACAGCCGAACCCTGCTTTTCGAATCGAAGTACCCATCACGATCTCCTTTCCGCGGCAAATTCCCCCGCGGTCGCGCTCTACTAGCGCATCAGCCAAAAAGAAATCCTGACGAGATCCTCAAATTTTCACGAAATCAAAGGTCCGCCTCCGATCCCCTTCTCCCCCGAGCTCGGGCGCCGCAGCCTTGGCGAGCGGCAGGGTTAGCAACCGCCGAGCGCCTTCGTCATCGCGGCAAGCACTTCGTCGACGGTAACAATGCGATTGTGATCGGCATCGAACGAGGGGCACAGGTCGACGTCGGTGCCATCGCCGAGCGCGATGTTGATGCCGATCAGAAGCTCGTCGACGCTGACCGCATCATCGCGCGAGCAGTCGCCGGCGCATGGGACGTCACTCGATGGTGGCGCTGGTACGCACATGCAAGCGCCGCCCCCGGGGCAGTCAACGCCGGTGACGCAGGTGTAGCCGTCGAAGTCCCCGCCGTCGCAGAAGCAGCCGGTCGAGGCACAGCGACCCCGACGACATTGAGAAGAGTTGGTGCAGGAAAACCCTTGATCGAAACCACCGACGCAAGCCTTGTGCGCGGCGACACAGCTGTCCCCCGGGGCGCAGTTCAGCGCCACGTCACAACACGAGGTGTCGGCCGGCCCGCCGGCACAAGTTCCGAACGTCTGATCCAACGGGCATCCGGTGTCATTGGAGCAGGTCCCCGCCGGGCAATCGCAAATGAACCCATCGGCGCATATCCCTTGCGCAATCACGCAGGCGCCGTCGCGGCACTCGCGGAAGGTAGAGCAAGGAAGCCCATCGCCGGCGCCGCCGGAGCAAAGGCAGACACCGGGGCAGCTGCGATCGGCATACGGCGGCGGTGTCGGCGTCGCGGTCGCAGTGGCCGTCGGGGTCGGCGGTGGGGTCGGGCAGGCGACACAAGTCAGCGAAAGGTCATATTGCGGATCGTCGAGGTATCCGCCCTCGCTGACGACCAGGAAGTAATTTCCAGGAGCGAGTGGATCGCCGCCGCACCGTCGCTCGAGCCGGTCATGGGCCCAGCCAAGGGCAGCGCCTTGCTCGTCACGTAGGTCGATCAGAGTTTGCCCGTCCGGTGCGTGGCCCAGCACCAACATCTCAGTCGGCTCGGAAACGGCGAACGAAACCCAATCGACATCGCCGCCCGGAGCCAGACGCCGGCTCTGCACATCGCCGCATGCAATCGCCTTCGCTTCCGGTGCGTCGTTGTCCGGCTCGTAGGCATCCTCGGACGGCGGTGCCGAGGGAGTCGGCGTCGGCGAAGGCGTCGAATTGGCGAGGTCGCACGGAGCGCAGGCGATCGTCAGCTGGTACGGTGAGGTTTCAACTCGTTCGTACTCGCGGTCGATCGCGATCGAGTACGCGCCGGGGGGCAGCGCATCCGCACCGCAGGCATGCGCCACCTGATGGAAGTCCGAGCGTAGCAACGTCCCGCTGCTGTCTCTCACCCCGATCCGCGTGCCCGAAGTGGAGGTAACCACCACCTGGCTCGTTTCGCCGAGAAGGAAGGTGCTCCAATCCGTATCGCCAGGCGGCGAGATGGTGCGTCGCTGCATCTCGCCGCAGGAGATCCGCGTCGCTGCGGTCAGACTGTCGTCCGGTTCGTAGCTGTCGGCGGGCAGGAAGGTTGGCGTCGGGTACGGTGCCCATGTCGGCGTAGGTTCGAGGTTGGGCAAGTCGCACGGCAGACACTCGACCGCGACCTCGTAAGGGCGCGAGCTGCCGTCGATGCGGACAAAGTATCTGCCTCGGTCAAGCGCATCGATGCCACACACCCGCTCGATCGGTGCGCCGCCGACGATCGTGTCGCCGGCGGCATCCGACAGCTCCGCCCACACGCCACCGTCAACTCGGACCACTAGCTGAGATCGTTCTCGGAGATCGATCGCGAGCCAGTCCGACTCGTAAGCGGGAGAGATCGTATGCATTTGCACCGTGCCGCACGTGATCGCTTTGGCGGAGTCGCGATCGTCGTCGGGTTCGTAGATGTCGGTGGGCGGCGCGGTCGGCGACGGCGGCGGCTGCGGCCACGAGTAGGTTCGCGTCGGTGTCGGCGAGGGATTGGGCAAGTCGCACGAAAGGCACAGCAGTGAGACGTCATAGGTGAGCGCTTGCCAATCGTGGACGACGAAGATGTGGTCGCCGGCTGGCAAGGCATCGACGCCGCACACCCGCGCGGTGGGCCTGTCGACACAGTCGCTGTCCTCCTGATCGGCTCCGCCATAGGCAGCACAGACGAACCGCTCGCCGTCGGAAACGCGAGGTCGGACAATTACTTGACTCGGCTCAGTCAAAGTAAACCTGAACCAATCGGCATCGCCCTGCGGGCTGATGGTGTGGCGCTGCGTTTCGCCGCATCCGATGGTGCTGGCGAGAATGCCGAGGTCGTCTGGCTCGTACGCATCCGGTGGTGGTGCCGTCGGCGTCGGCGACGAGCTCGCGGTGGGCGTCGCCGACGGCGGCGCATCGTTCGGCGGGCAAGGCAGGCAAGCGAGGGTCAATCGGTACGACGCGAGCTGAAGCGGCAGATCGAAATATCTTCTGGCGATGGCGACATCGTACGATCCGGGGCCGAGCGCGTCCGCACCGCACAGATGACGAATGTTATGCCTGGCTTCCGCGACGATGTCGTTGCCCACGAACAGCGTCATCTCGAGCTCGAAGGTGGCATTGTCGCTCGGCAACAACAGCACCTGGGAGCGCTCCGTCAAAGAAAACGAAACCCAATCGAGGTCGAGGACGCCGTCAAAGGTGTGAAATTGCGAGCTGCCGCAAGCGAACGGGCGGGCCTGAGCACGGGAGTCGTCCGGCTCATAAGCATCGGGCGGGACAGGCGTCGCCTCGAACGAATCGCCCCCCGCCGCTGGCGCAGCCAGTGCGAGGACAACCATCCACAGCAGCAAAGGCAGCGTCCGCATATGTCCTCTAACCGCACCCGCAAGCAATTCGCCAGCACGAACCTCCAGGTGTGCGCGCCCTTTCCCAAAGGGGGCAGCGCCGCAGGCGCGGATTTCAAGCCCAGCGCAGCGCAGCCGACCAGGATCTCGCGCAGAGCACGCGGAGGCCGCGGAGATGTCGGACGGATCTCTCGCTGAGCCCGCTGAGCTCGCAGAGATCGGAAAAGAGAAGTGGCGCCCAGCGGACATTCTCGACTGTGCCGCCGATCCGGTAGCGCACCAATGCCTCGGTCTCCCTCACGCTCGGTGGGCGCTCGCAGCGGTGAGGGTCAGCCGAGCCGCCGCGCTCTGCCGAGCGCAGCTACATGCTCGCCGCGTACCCTGGCCGCGCGCTGCCGAGCGCAGCTACTCGCTCGCCGCGTACCCTGGCCGCGCTCTGCCGAGCGCAGCTACATGCTCGCCGCGTACCCTGGCCGCGCTCTGCCGAGCGCAGCTACACGCTCGCCGCGTAC
>Ga0196976_1001373_pt1 | contig 11192 bp, 6 predicted proteins | sample S3v_513CmetaG_FD_148644 | JGI IMG/M metagenome (GOLD analysis project Ga0196976, IMG submission 148644) | Soil microbial communities from Anza Borrego desert, Southern California, United States - S3+v_5-13C | ecosystem: Environmental > Terrestrial > Soil > Desert | place: USA: California...
AGCGCCGAAGGTGGCGTCTCGACGGCGACGCACGACGTAGGAGGATATTTCGACCTCGCGCCCGCGGACCGGGGGGAAGACGCGCGGCGGGCGATGGTCGATGTCCTCGAACAGATGGGCTTCGAGGTGGAAGCGTCGCACCACGAAGTGGCGCACGCGCAGCACGAAATCGACTTCCGGTATGCCGATGCGCTCCTGACGGCGGATAACATCGCGACCTTCCGTTTCGTCATCAAGCACGTGGCGCATCAGTTCGGGCTCGTCGCGTCCTTCATGCCCAAGCCCATCTTTGGGCAGAGCGGCAGCGGCATGCACACGCACCAGTCGCTGTTTCGAGGGAAGGACAACGCCTTCTGGGACAAGAAGGCGCAGTGGGAACTTTCAAAGGTGGCGCTGCATTACATCGGTGGCGTGTTACAGCACGCGCGAGGGATGTGCGCGATCACCAACCCGCTCGTGAACTCGTACAAACGGCTGGTGCCGGGGTTCGAGGCGCCCGTGAACGTCGCATGGTCCATGCGAAATCGTTCGCCGCTCATTCGTGTACCGGAGCGACGTGGCGCGGGGACGCGAGTCGAGCTGCGATCACCAGATCCTTCGGCGAACCCGTATCTCGCGCTGGCAGTGATGCTGGCGGCGGGACTCGAAGGGGTGGAGACGAAGGCGGACTGGCGCGAGCCGGTCAACGAGAACATCTGGGAGATGAGTCATCGCGAGCGGCGTCGCCTGCGGATCGATGACCTGCCGCACGACCTGAACGAGGCGCTCGACGAGCTCGAGAAGGACGCTGTGATCCGCGGCGCGCTGGGCGAGCATGTGACGCGCCATTTCCTGGAGGCGAAACGCCAGGAGTGGCGTGATTACATCACGCAGGTGACCGACTGGGAGCTGAAGAACTACCTGCTGAAGTACTAGGGCAGCAGTCGGGCTGCGCGTGGCCCCTGGAGCCGGAGACCCGGCACCGAGCTTCGGAACGCCGGCTCAGTTGAATTCCTGAAGGCAGGCTGGCCTGGCTGATGGAAGGCGTAGCCATAGCCATCGTCCACCGTGGGTGCGGCTCCGAATAGGACGGTCGTCTTCGCCGAATAGGCTTCCGCGGCGTAGAACGTTGGACTCGCCGCGCTGAGCATCCAGGAGGGATTGAAGCCGGGGGTGCCGGTGAAGTCTGGAATGACAGCATCCCACTGTGCCGCGCTTGGCGGACGGTGCGCAGCGACCAATACGTGCCGAATTGTCTTCGTGCAGGAAAGCGTACCTTGGCAGTATGAGAACCGAACCGCGTTCGGATACTCGTTTTGCAGACCAAGCACGCCGCGCATCCGACCATAAGGCGCAGCTGCTACGATGGACACGGTTGGCAGGGGTAACAGTGGTCCGAATGTAACGGTCCGGTCGGCTGGGTCACGCTGGAACGCGATGACGCTGCGACCGATGAGCCCCGCGCTATTGAATGCCTCCACGAGTGTCTGCTGGACATCTCCAGCGCCCAGCTGGTCCGCGGGAACCGAATGCAGTGTAAGGCTGGTCGACGTCGGTAATGCCTGCTGTAGCAGGGCGGTTGTGACGTTCGCGCTGAGCAGCAGATTCGACACGAGAACGACTTCGCTCGCGCTCGCACCACTGAATGTCAGCGTTGTGGCTGCAGGCGCAAACGATTCCACACCGGCGAAATCGAGGGTCCCAAGGTTGGCGGCTGCAGACGCGGAAATTGCGCGTCTGGCGAGAATCCGATCGGGTGTGAACTGTTGTCCCTGGTTAACTGCGCCGCGGACGCCCACGAGATCAAGCGTTCGTTCCGGAAGTCCCTGGAGACTGAACGCTGGTGTTGATAGGCTCGGTTCAGCCACCTCCACACCCATGTTGATCTGGACGGCCTGTCCTGCTGTCACTCCTGTGACGCTTCCAGTGTGCGAACGTGTGCCTGGGCAATCGCTGTCACTGAAGGCATCCAGATCCGCCCTCGTGAGATGGTAAATGAAGGTTGTGAACGAACCTGACGAGCCGACGGTGAACGCGACCGAAACTTTCTCCGTCGCATCGAATGCGAAAGCAGAACCCGTGGGCAACACTCGCTGCCACGCATAGCCCTCGTTCTGGAACGCAAACCACAGCGGAGCGCTCCCCTGACACAGCGCGAGCGAAACACCAGTCGTCGGCGGTGCGGTGATGATCTCGAGCGGCACCACAGTCGTCTGGTCGGTTGGATGACCGGCCGCGGAACCGGTGATCGTCACCGAATAGCTGCCTGCCACGGCCGCCCCGGACGCGACGAACGTCAGCGTGGTGCCAGTACCGCTGGCGGGAGACTGCGAGAAGGTCGCAGTGACACCGGCCGGTACGTTTGACGCGACCAGCGTGACATCACTTGCATTGCCATCCGTCCGCGCGAGACTGATAGTCGCGCTGCCAGCGCCGCCGACGGCTGCCACGGCCGCGGGTCCGACGACGCCGAGCGTGTAGCTGCCACGGAGCGTTACGGTGACTTCGAGCGGCTGGGTCTCGCTCGCGACACCTTCTCCTGCGACAGACACGGCCAGGGTCACGGCGCCCGGAGTGGCGTTGCCCGCGGCAGCTACCGTGAGAAACGTCGTGGATTGCGATGCGGTCAGCGTGCTCTGGGTCAGTGTGGCGGTGACGCCAGCGGGCAGCGTCCCGGCGACGGTCAGCGTGACCGGCTTATCGAAGTTCGTCCGGTCGACGCTCACGTTGACTACCTGAGACGTGCCCTGGGTCAAGGCGACCGTGGGCGTCTCGAGCTCCAGTGCCACGCGCGGTTCGGGCGCGTTCGTGTCTGCGCAGGCCAGGGACAGGATGACCAGCGCGGACGGCCAACGGGAGACGCGCATAACGACCTCACGGAAGACAAAGCCCAGCGACGCCATTCGACGCCGCCGGGCCAGGCATCATTTGCCGAAGCTACCGAGCGATAACTGTGCCGGCCACGGTTCCGGTCACACCGGGAAAAGCATCTCCCGGTATTTCGGCAGGGGCCAGCAATCGTCGTCGATCGCCACCTCGAGCGCGTCGCACGCCTCACGCACCTTCGCCATTGCGTCAGCACCCGAATCGGTGAGAAACGCTGCGCACTCCTCGAGGCTCTCGTGCATCCCTTCTGCCTTCGTGATTGCCTTGTCCAGGGTCGCGCGGTGCTTCTGCAGTTCCTTGATCTGCTTGTGCAGCTTCGTGACGGCTTCAGCTTGCGGGATCGCGCCCGTCACACGCGCGTTCTTCGCGCGGGACATGCACTCGAGGAGCGAACCGGAATAGGAATACGCCGCCGGGAGGACCAACGTATCGACCATCTCACGCATGGTCCCCATCTCGATCAGCAGGTCCTTGATGTACCGCTCGAGGCGGACGTGATAGCGCGATTCGAGCTCCTCCTCGTTCAGGATGCCGAGTCCGACCAGGCACTTTCGCGCATTCTTCGTGACGAGCTGTGCGAGCGCCTCCGGCGTGCGGCGCAGGTTCAGGAGTCCACGCTTTTCGGCGTCCTTGACCCATTCATCCGAGTAGTTGTTTCCCTCGAACCGCACGGCGCTCGTCTCGCGGAACGCCTTTCGCACGACCTTGAAGACTGCGTCGTCAGCCTTTTTGGTCTTCTTCAATTCCTCACGCAGCTCGTCGGTGATGTCGCCGATGGCCTCAGCAACAGCAGCGTTGAGCAATGCGACCGGAAACGCGATGGACTGCGATGAGCCCACCGCGCGGAACTCGAACTTCGCGCCTGTAAATGCGAACGGCGAGGTCCGGTTGCGATCCGTCGTATCCTGCTTGATCTCTGGGATGCGGGCGACGCCGAGCTTGAGCATTTGCTCTTCCGCGCTCGGGCTGCCTTTCTCGTGGATGATGGCCTCGATCATCCCGGTCAGCATCTCCCCCATGAACACCGAGATGATCGCTGGAGGGGCTTCGTTCGCCCCGAGGCGGTGTTCGTTCCCCGAGCTTCCAATCCCGGCACGGAGCATTCCGGCGTGCTTGTGCACGCCTTTCAGCACCGCTGCCAGGAAGACGAGGAAGCGGATGTTCTGGTGCGGGGTCTGGCCTGGCTTGAGGAGATTCACGCCGTCCAGCTCATGATCGTCGGCCGCAATGGACATCGACCAGTTGCAATGCTTGCCCGAGCCGTTGATCCCCGCGAACGGCTTTTCGTGCAGCAACGCCTGCAGGTCGTGGCGCAGCGCCACTCGGCGCAGCGTGGCCATGACGAGCTGGTTGTGATCGGTGGCGACGTCCGTCTCCTCGAACCGTGGCGCCATCTCGAACTGACAAGGCGCGACCTCGTTGTGCCGCGTCACGATCGGCACGCCGAGCTTGTAGAGCTCCGTTTCGACCTCCGCGATGCACGCCTGGATGCGCTCCGGAATACCGCCGAAGTAGTGGTCTTCGAGCTGCTGGCCACGCGGCGGCGGTGCCCCGATGAGTGTGCGTCCCGACATGATGAGGTCCGGACGCAACGCGAAGTGCGCGCGATCGATCAGGAAATATTCCTGCTCGGGTCCGAGCGTGGTGAACACGCGATGCACGTTCCTGTCCCCGATCAGCGCCAGGAGCTCGATGGCCTTCGCGCTGAGTGCGTCGGAGCTGCGGAGCAGCGGGGTGATCTCGTCGAGCGCCTCACCGTTGTAGCCCACGAACACCGTCGGGATGCACAACGTCTTCACCCCGGCCCATTCCGCAATGAACACAGGACTGGCTGGGTTCCACGCGGTGTAACCGCGGGCTTCCCACGTGGCGCGCAATCCGCCGGAGGGGAAGCTCGACGCGTCGGGCTCACCCTGCACCAGCTGCGATGCACTGAACGACTCCAGTGGTGACCCGTCGTCGAACGACAGGAAGGCATCGTGCTTCTCGGCGGTCAGCCCGGTCTGCGGCTGGAACCAATGGGTGAAGTGCGTCGCGCCGCGTCCCAGCGCCCATTCCTTGATGACGCCGGCAACACGGGCAGCAACGTCCACGTCCAGCTTCTTCCCGTGCCGGACAGCCGCCATGAGCTTCTCGTAGATGTCGCGCGGGAGTTTGTCGCGCATCTGCTTCGCGCCAAACGTGTTGATGCCGAAGTATTCTGAGATCCGTGCTGGCTGTCCGTTGCTGCCCGGCATGATTGGGGTCGTGCGTGGGGTTCGATTCATGAGCTCCCGGGTGACTGCTTTCCGGTGCTGAACGGATTTCGGTGGCATGCTCTGGCGGCCTCTGGGACGGTTGATGTATGTGAAAACGTGCAATAAATGCAAAAAACGAAGGTCAAATACTGTGGTATTTGGCTAGAAATTGCAAATTTGCATCCACTTTTGTGCAGAATAAGCACGAAGGCGTGGTCATTTGACACAAGAAAGGCGCAGGCGGGATGTCCCCGCCCGCGCCTGCGCCATTCCGGCGAACTCCATGCCTACCGTTTTGCCATCACATCTGCCCAAAGTTGCTCTGCGTGAGCCAGATGCGCCGCGACGGCTGGGCGCATGGTCGTGAGCAGACTGCGGAGATCGGCATGCTTCACGGCGGGGAGCATCTCGTTATCGAGCGATGCCAGGAACTTCTGGTGGTATGAGACCTCATTCGTCACGTAGGCTGAGTCGAAGGCGAACCCCGACAGCTCCCGCATGATGTCGCGCTTGGTGGCGGACTCGTCACGCATATCGAGGCTGGCGATGTTGTCCTCGGCGGCGATGTCCATCTTCTCCAGCAAGGCGGTCATCAGCGAATTCAGCCCCGCGTGGTCGGTGAGCATTCGCTCTGCAAACCGGCGGACATCATCACGTTGGGCGCGGGATGGGACGAGGCGGGCATAGCTGATGTCCGTGTTGTTCAGCGCCAACACCATGGCTGCAATGTTAGGATCTGCCATGGGCCCTGTACGCCGAGCCACCGATGCCGCCGATTCGGTTGGGGTGACGGCGCGCGCGGTATCCTCGGACGACGTGTCCGGCATGGGCCGCAGCAACCGGCAGGAGGTGGTCGCAGTGGCGAATGCAAGCAGGGTCAGCAGCGAACGGCCGTAGTGCATCGAGTTCTCCGCGAAGGTTGCACGATAGTGGCGGAGACCAGCGGCCACGCGCAAGGCATTTTCAGGCCCTCGCCGGCGCATCCTCGCGGGTTCCAGGAGGGTCTTCGTGTTCCGCGACCTTGGGGGCGCGCCAGCGCGAATACAACTGGAACGCTTCGAGTGTCGCGACGCAAAACCCTGCCCACGCCAGCCCGATGAGAATTCCTGCGAGCACGTCGGACGGATAGTGCACGCCGAGGTACAGGCGGCTCGCTCCTATGAGCAGGATGATGATGAGCGCGGCAAGCATGGTGATCGCGCGGTGCCAGCGCCGTTTCTGCAGGCGGGCGGCAAGGTATGCGACCGTGCCGTAGACAATTGCCGCGCTCATGGCGTGCCCGGATGGGAAGGACCAGGTCATGGCATGGGTGCCCCAATCGAAGACCTGTGGCCGAGGCCTGCCGAAGCCGGCTTTGAGCAGGTTGTTCAGGACTATGCCGCCGGTGGTTGCGATGACGAGCAAAATTGTCGAATACCGGTGATTGGAAAGCCAGAGAAAAAGCCCGCTCACCAGGACCAGCACGACGACAACAGAGCCGGTGCCAAGGAAGGTGATTTCCAGCATCACCGGCTCGAGTGACTCTGGCCGGTGTTCTCCAATCCACCGTAGCACGGCCTCGTCGAACGCCTGCGTCTTGCCGCTCTGCACGTGCCCCGCGAATTCCGCGAATGCATAAGTGCCCGCGATCGCGATGGCTGCTCCCGCGAGCAACAGGATCCCGAAGGTCGCGTACACGTTTTTCGCGAGGACGGCGATGCCCCGAACGATCGCAAAAACGATGTTCCAGAACAGCCGTGCACGCCCGCGCGTGTCGATCGGCCCGCCCTGCTTGCGGCGGCTGTCCTGTGGGTGGTCCACGCGAGACGAATCGGGTGTCGTTGCCGCCATCTTCTTGAGAAAGTGCTGATGCTGGAATAACTTGGAGGCTCGGCGCGGTAGCCAAGTGGTAAGGCAGGAGTCTGCAAAACTCCTATTCGCCGGTTCGATTCCGGCCCGCGCCTCTGTCGTAAGGATGCCTCGCGTTGCGGGGCATTTTCTATTTTGGCGGTCTGTTCCGCACCGTCCGTGCCGAGTCAGGCGTCGTGAATACGTAAGGGTTCAGGACCGGCTCGGTCCGCCCAGTGCCGCGAAGTAACTCATATCGGAACCACCGCCGGTCGCCGAAGCGATGACGCAGCACCTCGTTTCGCACGCCGAGGTCGAGCGCGTAGACCACTCGTCCGCCGATGCGTCCCCCGGAATCGATCTCATTCCGGAGCAGCATGGGCCCATACGCCACAGTGTTCTGTACGCGATAGTCGTACGCCACTTCCCGCGCGCATTCGCCACGGACGCTTGCACTGTCAGACACACGGAATCCCGGATCCGCGAGACGCGGTGAGCGCGCAGAACGCTGGAACGGCTCGATCCGCTGCTCGATGCGTGCGAGACGACCCGCTGTATCCGTCGGCAGCCGCAACTCTTCGTCATGAACCGCCTCCACGAGGCTGCAGCCGTCGGCGACTGCGATGATGCGGGCAGCGTCCGGTCGCGAAACGCCCAACCCCCAGAGCCGGTGCACGAGGCGGGAGCTTGTCCCTTCCTGCACGAAGATGAGCGCAGGCCCAAAGCCGGGTTGGTCGACGTCCGCGGGAGGGTCGATCTTCAAACGCGTTCGCGTCTCGCGGAATTCCGCGATGAGCGACTGCACCCCGTATGGCCGCATGGATCGTAACCACGCGACTCCCAGACAGACCGGGATCACAGCCACCGCGAGTCGCCACCATACGCCGCTGCGCACGCGTTCCGCGACGACAAACGGAGCCCGTGCAGCGAGAATGACGAGTGCAGGGACGGCACTGAACACGAATCGCGGGCCCACGAACTGTCCGTCGTGCCAGTAGAAGGCGTATGTGGCGATCTGCGAGACGACAAACGAGAGGAGCAGGACATCCCATCCATTCACTCGGCTCGCGACGATCAGTCCCGCGGCCACAAAGACGATGACAGGGATGGGCCAGGCCGTCACGATCCAGTTGAGCTGCGCGGCATATTTCACGGCCAGGAGCATGGCGCGCCATGGCGTGTGCGGATTTCCCAATGGATCGTCGTGCAATCCAAGGGAGTGGTTCGGGCCCCAGAGGAACTGGTAGCCGAAGACCAGGGGATCGCCGGTGGTGCGCCAGTTTGCCCACAGCAGGAGCGCGACGGGAAGGGCACCCGCAAGCGCGGCGACTACAAGTGGCCGCGACGCCCGCCGCTCGCGTACCGTGATCCACAACATGGAGAGGCCGAGCACCGCGCCGGCAATTACCGCATCAAGCGGCCGGATCATAAGTGCCAGGCCGATGAATCCTCCCAGGATCGCGGCGGGAACTGTTGGTGACGCTCCCCCCTGGCGCCAGCGCACGAATGCCAGGAACGCCACCATCACGAGCAGGGCGGTCGGCGGGTGATTCATGTGGGTGCCGCCCATGATCAGGATCATCGGGCTGAGCGCAAGCACCGCTGCCGCCAGCCGTGCCTGCGCTTCGTCGTACGCGGCGCGCACAAATCGGTAGGTGACGATCACCAGCAGCGCGGTGACGAGTGGATTGATCAGCCACGCCGCGTTCACTGCGAGACCGAGGGCGAGCAGCGCGGGTCCGCCGATCGGAAACTGCGAGAACCATCGCGGGCGGTCGATGATGTTGTCCACGGCAAAAAATTCCGGATTCGGATCCGGCGGCAGCGACAGGCGCCTTTCGGCAATGATGCGCGCATGCCAGAGCTGCGCGATCTCGTCCGCTGTCGTCGGTCGGCGATCGAAGCTGTAGATGGAAATGGCGATGGCGAGTCCGAGGCTCAGCCCTGCGACCGCGATCTCGAATTGTCGCGGCCGCACGCGGGCATGCGCGGCACGCACGCGGTCCCACACCCGTTCAAACCACTCCCCGGGTATTGTGGTCAGGGCGAGAAATGGCGCGATGAGAATCACGGCTCCGATGGTCCAGTACCGATAGCCGGCTCGAAGCTGGAGCTGCACATCGTCTAGGCCGTACGTCGCTGCCTCGGGTTGCAGCAACAGCGAGGGCCAGATCAGCAGTGCGACGCACAGGAAGACGATACCGCTTGCTGAAAGGGTCCGCGTCCGATCGCCGAACGCGCGCCGGCTGCCCGCCGTGAACATCACGAATCCAACGGCATTGATCACGGCGATGACCGCAAGCGACGCGGCAAGTGCGCGCCGGTCTGGTGCGCCACCCTCGTGCGTGCGAAGCCACCAGCCCGCGGCCAGGGACCCCGTCAACGCGGCGGCAGCGATGTACGACAATCGAACCGGAGTGGCATTTCCCCGGAGGGCGAGCCAGGTGACTGCTGTAACAGCAAGCGCCAGCACGAGCGCGAGCAGGGTCAGTGTCTGCTGCACCTCTGCCTTGCCGCTCACCGACGCGAACGGCAGGAAGACCACGATCATGCCGGCGCCAAGCAGCGCCCAGCCGACAGCCCTACGATGCAGGGACATCGCGCCTGCGGAACATGACAAGAATGGACGACGGAAAACGGGCGACGACTTCGGGTGCGGTGAATCGCGTGGTATCACGAACAACGCTTCGCGCGGTGACCCGATCGAGGCGCTGTCCCTCCCGGGCATCCACGATCACGATGATCCGGTTCGCCTGCCGTACATCAAGCGACAGATGGCGCAGGTCGAGGGCGCGTCGGTGCATGTGGAACATCAGCGGTGCGTTTGTCGGAATCGTCGCGAGCACCCGGTCGCCCGGCTGCAGCAACTCCGCGAGCCGCTCGGCGGCAAGCGCGGCGTCGGTGTACGTCCCGGTGTCCGTCGAACGAAAGACGGCCCGTGACGCGACGACGGAGGTCGTCATTCCAACGGTCAAGGCAACAGCGAGCCAGGAGGCACGACCTTCTGCCCAGACGCTCGTGATGCGCGATCTGCGCAGCAGCATCAGCAGTCCCGCAGCCGCCAGGGCGGCGGCAAGCGGCACGAGCCAGAGCCAGACCCGGGCAAACGGCGCGCGATGATTCACGACGAGCAACCACGAGCACCACACCAGCGCCGCGACAGGCATCCCCACAGGGAATCGCGACAGTGCGCCGTGTCGAGCAATCGCAAAGGCCCCGCACAACAAAAGCACAACACCGAGGAGCGGTGGGATGCCCAGGCTCCACGACGACAGCGCCATCTCCCAGGTGTCGCGCAGGTCACCAAGGAACGCAAACCATCCGACCGGCGCGACGAACGAATTGCGGGTGAGCGCCGAGAGTCCTTCGCGGGAGACGACGGGCGCATACAGCGCGATGGTGGCGACGCCCGACAGGGCGAGCGCCATCCAGAGGGACCGCAGTTCCTGATGACGCTTTTCTACCAACGCGTTCAAGAGAAACCAGAATGCAACGGTGCCAAGTGGGTAGAGCATGACCGGAATGGTCCACAGCCCGAGCACTGCGATTCCTGCGAACACCAGCCAGTCGCCACGATTGCCGTCTCGGCTCGCGCGCACCGCGGAGAGCGTGAGCAGCGTGAACGCGAACGCGATCATCGTGTACCCGCGTGCGTTCGTGGAATACAGGATCAGCGCCCCCGACGCGGCAACGAAACCACTGGCAAGCAGCGCTGTCCGGGCACCGTACAACGCGCGCGCCATTGCATACGTCGAGAGGGGCAGTGCGATGCCGGCCAGAAATGCCGGGAGCCGGAGCGTCACCGGCGACAGGCCGAATATGCTCACGCTGGCCTTGGCCAGCGCGGTGTGGAACAGGTGGTTGTTGGGATACGTGTAGGTGGACAATGCGTCGGCCCAATCGAGCCGAGCGAAGTACATGTACGTCACTGCCTCGTCGTAGCGGAAGGGCTGTGCAAGGTGGACCGTGCGGGCGACCAACCCCACGATTGCTATGATGCCCAATGCGTACCGATGATTCCTCGGCTCGTGTGCCCAGGCATCGCGAAGCTCGTCGATCAGGATCACGGTGTTGGGAAAGTGTGACAAGCAGGCCGCGCTATTGTACCATGTTGCCCATGTCCGTTACAACGAGATCGTGGGTGATGGCCGGGGCGCTCGTGTTCCTTGCCCCGTGGGACGCCATGGCGCAGACGGCGCGCGCGGCAGACCAGGTCCGGAGCGCGGTGCGCGCGTACCAGCAGGCGCACGATCACGAGATCAT